>Ga0134101_1000181_pt1 | contig 81108 bp, 74 predicted proteins | sample 12_3_2metaG_FD_94446 | JGI IMG/M metagenome (GOLD analysis project Ga0134101, IMG submission 94446) | Switchgrass degrading microbial communities from high solid loading bioreactors in New Hampshire, USA - 12_48_3.3_201_A2 metaG | ecosystem: Engineered > Bioreactor > Semi-continuous > Anaerobic...
AGCAGTCAGCGAAATGGTTGCTTCCGGGATTATAGTGGGAACAGGAAAAACCATAAATCCGAAAGGAAATACAACCAGAGCTGAAGCAGCAGCAATGCTTTACAAGCTGTTTAACAAGTAATTAAATCTATATGATATATTGGTTATAAAGTCTAAGAAAGAAGCTTTATAACCAATATATTACTTTTTTATGTAAATTATTTTTGTAAATATAGCATTTATAAATTTACTCATTTCTGCTATATTTAAGGTAAATGTATATTTATTATGTAATACTTTCTTAACATTGTAAATTATTTATGGTAACCATAACCAGAATAAATTTATCTATGTCACAATAAAAGGAGCATTTATGTTCATTAGGCGTAAAAGTATTGCTTTTAAATACCTTACTGCGTTTATACTGATTCTTGTACTGCCGACAATTCTAATTGGATTTTTTATCAAAGATGTTTATATGGACAATTTGATAGAAAATTCATCCCAGTCACTTATGCAGACTCTAAGGCAAATTACCATAGGTGTTAACAACGAAGTCACCAGAATATCTATGATTGCGTCTACCATATCAAATGATGATAGTATTATTGGCCTGTTGAACATGTGGAACAGGACTGAAGATATCAGTGAGAAATTTGACATTTCTCAGCAAATAAACTCAAAACTTAATTACATATTGAATAATTCAGGACAGGTGGAGACAATTATATTCCTTTTTAATGGCTCTGGAATGTATACATATAAAAATGAACCGATAATTTCAGAAGATGTAATAAAGGGTATGGATTGGTATAAGCAATCTCAGAATGATAAAGGAAAGGTAAGAATCCATGGGACATTAAAGAGCTTTACATATAATTCATTGTATCAGTATGTAATATCTGCTTCATTCAGCCCTGCTTTTGCTGGTGAAAATGAGGTCATTTCAATATATTTTGCTTTTCGTATTGACAACCTTGATAGTTTTTACTCCGGTATAAAAATTGCTAATAAAGGACAGATGCTGATTGTAGATAATAAGAACCAAATTCTGGCTTCCAGTAACACAGAAAGTATAGGGAGAGATATCAGGGAAATAGGATTCAACGACAATGTTGTACCTGACGGTTCTAATATAATGTTGCTGAATGGAGAGAAAGCACTGGTTTCGGCAGAAAATATGTTGAAAATCGGGTGGAAGGTTATAAATATAACTCCATATAAGGAACTGACAGAAGAGGTGGAGCAGGCTACAAGGCTTGTATTTTTCATTGTGATGGCCTTATTGGCCTTATTTATAGTATTTTCACTTACATTTTTCAGAGAGATTATTCTACCAATAAATAATTTAATCAAAAAAATGAAAAACGTGGAAAAGGGTAATTTTGATGAAACAATTGAAATAAAACGAAATGATGAACTATATCAGTTGGGAGAGTCTTTTAATACAATGGTTAGACAGATTAAAAGGCTGATTATAGAAAGGGATTTAAAGGAACGCCAGAGAAACCAGGCGGAAATAGAAGTACTTCAATCCCAGATAAATCCTCATTTTCTATCCAACACACTGAACTCAATACGATTAATGGCTATGATTGCAAAAGTAGACAGTATAAAGGATATGACCGATGCATTAATAAAACTTGTGCATGCCTCCTTTGCCAAACAGGGTAAATTCATTCCAATAGCAGAAGAGATTGAAAATCTGAACAGCTATCTTCACATTATGAAAGTGAGGTATGGGGATAAATTTGATACATATTTTGAAATTGAGGAAGGCCTGGAGCAATATTATGTTTTAAGGCTTATACTCCAGCCCATAGTTGAAAACTCAATATTGCATGGAGTCAGTGAACTGGAGAAAAAAGGGCTAATAAGGATAAAGGGTTATAAAATTGAGCACGATGTTTTTTTTGAAATAGAGGACAATGGAGTGGGCATGACTCAGGAACAGGTAGAGCGACTTTTAGAGGATGATAAGTCTAATACCAGAGGATTCAGTAAAATAGGTATTAAAAATGTTGACAAGCGTATCAAGCTAAACCATGGTAAAAACTATGGTCTAAAAATAGATAGTATATATGGACAGTATACCAGAATAACCATAAAACTGCCAGCTACAGTAAAAAAAGAAGGGGAATTGTCTTATGTATAAAATAATGCTTGTGGAAGATGAACCTATTGTAAGATTGGCAATAAAATCATTAGTAAACTGGAAGGAGATGGGCTTTTTAATAGGCTTTGAAGCTGCAAATGGTAAGCAGGCTTTGAATATACTGGAGGAGAACCCTGATATAGATATTATTATTACAGATATTAATATGCCAATTATGGACGGATTGGAATTTATATCAAAGGTGTCAGAAAGCGGTATGACTCCTGAAATTATTGTACTCAGTGCTTATAATGAATATGACTGGGTTAGAAAATCCTTCAAGCTGGGTGTAAATGACTATATTTTGAAGACTGAAATGGAGCCTGAGGGGATCTTAGAGATTGTAAAAGGTGTTGCGGCAAAAATTGAAAAGAGAAAAAAAGTAGCCAGCCAACGTAATTCAGGTGATATTCTCCATGATATCAGATTTCTGAAGGATAAAAAGTTAACTGAACTTCTGGAAAATGGAAACATTGAAAGTCTGTATAATGATGGGGCATATAGCTATCTTAATTTAAAAAGAGGTTCTATAGCCATATGCTATTTATGGATAGATAACTATGATGTTGTAAAAGAAAGGTACATAAACAATTCACTTAAAGAATTTACCCAGTCGGTATTTAACTCCATAGATCAGATACTAAATGAAACCAATACAGGAGAAGTATTATGCCAATCGCCTGAAGAATATATTCTTTTCCTATCCTTTAATGAAGCCAGTCAAAAGCAGATAAGAAGCCGGATTATGGATGTTTTGGGCCGAATTCAGTATTCTTTGAGAAATTACGTGAATATAAGTGTGTCTATTGGGGTCAGCGATGTAAAGAGAAGTAATGAACCAATAAACTGTTTGTTTGAGCAGGCAAGTCAAAATGTAAAGCTTAGATTCATAGTGGGCAAAGGGAAGATTATATTCCCGGAGACAGTAAATACTGTGCTGTGGAGAAACGACGACGGCTCAAATGTACATAAGCTTGAGTCCAAAAAGGAATCAATAATAGGCAAAGAGGCTGAGTTCCTTCAGGCACTTGGCACTGCTGACGAAGAACTGGTAGGAGTAGAACTTGAGAAGTTACTATCAATTATCAGACAGAATAATAACAATAATATTGAAAAAATATATTCCAGTTATATGGAATTGATTTTTGTTACCATAAGTTATTTAAACAAAATAGGAAAAGAGACTGAAGAGGTCTTTGGAACGGAAGTGGATTTTTATAAAAAAATATTGAGGTTTGAAACGCAGGATGAAATAGATATATGGATTAGAAATATGATATCCTGGATTGTCAATTTTCTTAAAGAAAGTAAAACTTCAAAGCAAAACAGATCTATTACAAATGCCAAGCATTTTATACAGTTGAACTATGCAAATCCCGCATTATCTCTGAAAATGGTAAGCGATTATGTTGGATTAAGTGAAAGCCATTTCAGTACTATATTTGCGAAAGAAGTTGGGATGACATTTACTGACTATATTACGGGATTAAGAATAGAAAAAGCTAAGGAACTAATTGCCACGACAAATTTAAAGTTATATGAGATTTGTGATAAGGTGGGATACACTAATGCCGAGCATTTCAGCCGGATATTCAAGAAAACCGTAGGCTGCAGTCCGAAGGATTATTTAAAAAAAGGATAATCAAATAAAACATCAAATAATCAAAAGATTAATCATTAAATACCGGTTTGGCAGCGCTTATAATTGAAGCATACCAGATAACTGAAATCAGATGGTTATGTTGAAATTAAGGGAGGTTTTATAATGAAAACTAATGGTTTGAAAAGACATCTGGCCATGGCCTTGTCAGCATGCTTCATAGCTGCTTCAGTACTTACCGGATGTGGAAGTAAAACAGAAAATTCAGCTACATCAACTACTTCAACGGCATCGACACAGGCTACATCTACTGAGGGCGCACAGACACCATCGGAAGAGCCTGTTACAATCAAGTACATGGTATTCTCAACAGAAGCATATGACGCTTATACCAAATTGGATCTCATTGGTTCCTTTAAGAAAGTAAAGCCCCATATTACAGTTGAAATTGAAAAGTTAAAGGATTCCGGTGAGTTTGAAAACGCACTTAAAATAAGAAATGCTGCAGATGAATTGCCGGATATCATGCCAATGAAGCCCTATATGCTAGCAGATTTTAAAGATGCACTGGCTCCATTGAATGATTTAGAGGCGGCAAAAAATAACCTGTACGCTGAACAGTTTGCAATAGACGGAAACATTCTTGGTGTTCCTGAGAGTATGTTTAATGAATTTGTTTGGTACAAAAAGAGCATTTTCAAAGAATATAACCTGGAAGTACCAAAGACCTGGGATGAGTTTATTGAAGTGTGCAACACCATAAAGGATGGAGGAAAATACATACCAATACTGATGGGTGGTAAGGATGCATGGCCTGATTATCCTTTCAATGAATATATGCCAGCTCTTGAAGCAAACGACGGCGCACTTTGGAACACAATGGCTACACAGGATGAACCATTTACAAAGGATAAGCCGTTCTATAAAGCATATGCAAAGATACAAAGGTTATATGATGCAAAACCATTTGGAGATGATCCGCTGGGGGCAGGTTTTGACCAGGTTAAGACAATGTTCGGTTCAAAGGGTGCTATGATAGCTGCCGGTGCATGGTTCATTGGAGATGCAAAGAAAGCCGTTGCTGACACAAACGATATAGGTACTTTCTTCCTGCCGGTTAGAAACAGTCCAAGTGACAGACTCAATACCATTACCACAGTTGACGGATTCTTCTCAACTCCTAAGAATGGCAAGAATCTTGAAGCTTCAAAAGACTTTATTAACTTCCTGTTTAGCAAGGATTTCTATACGGCTTATTTAACAGAAAGAGGACTTGTGTCAGTAGTTAAGGATATAAAGGTTGAACTGGACCCGGTACTTCAACAGGCATATGACGCTGAACCGGATGTAAACTTTGTTATCTATGACGGCGGTAATTCAGAATTCCAGAGAATTCAGGCTATTACAAAGTTTGATGTTAAGAAAATGGGACAGGAAATGATGACCGGTAAAGATCTTGACAAAATGATGGAAGACCTCAATAAGAGCTGGAAAGCTGCCAGAGCAAGTAAATAATTCGATTATATAATTGTTAAAAGGCGGCAAGGGCTGTAGAATCTGAAAGCTCCACAGCCGCCTTTTATTGACAAAGTAAGGAGTGATAGCACCTATGAACACCTTGGCTGTTCAAAAAAGGGTATTTATAATTAGCTTTCTCGTTATACCAGTTATATTGCTTCTATTATTTGTGGTATATCCTGCAACACAACTTTTTCTAAACAGTTTAACCAGCTGGGATGGAATAAGTGCTACTAAAGAATTCATTGGCTTTAAAAATTACAAGGAAATGATATTTAATTCAACAGATGTATGGGTGTCTTTAAAGAATAATGGAATCTATTATATCGTACACTTACTGTTTATACCACTGGAGCTAATGATAGCAATAATATTGGATAGTAAGATCAAGGCAAAGAATTTTTTTAAAACAGTTACTTTCCTGCCGTATGTTGTTAACGGTGTTGCAATAGCATATGCATTTTCCTTTTTTTACAGTCCATATAATGGAGCTTTGAATGAAATTCTCAAAGCCGTTGGAATGGAATGGGCACAGCAAAACTGGCTAAGTAATGAAAAAATAGTTAATTTCTCGTTGGTAGCCATATCCTTGTGGAAGTATTCCGGTTTCCATGTAGTTCTCTTCCTGGCCGGTTTGCAGTCAATTCCAAAAGATATTCTGGAGGCTGCGGTAATTGATGGTACCAACGCATTCCAAAAATACACAAGGATAATTGTACCCAGTATTGCCCTGGTTATTGATTTCGTCATGTTCCACAATATGAGGGGTGCTCTGCAGGTATTTGATATACCTTTCCTGGTTACTCAGGGAGGACCCGGATATGCAAGCAGTACCTTTACTCTTTATACCATAAATACTGCCTTTACCTATAATAGCTTCGGTATGGCTTCAGCCATGGGTGTTACTTTATTAATTATGATACTGGTATTTAGCGGAATACAAAAAAAGCTATTTAGTAAAATTACGAGTGGCTGAATATGAAAGTAAAGGAAGGTAAAGCTATGAAACTAGAAAATTCAACAGGTACGTTAAGACCTATTAATATAAAATTCAAACCCAATTTTATCACAAATCTTCTCAGCTATATAATTATGTGCATCATTACTGTAATTGTGTTTTTACCAATTGTAATTACGTTGTTTGCTTCATTTAAAACCTCAAATGAGATAGGTGTGGATTTTCCATTAAAAATACCGTCTTTTACATATATTGAAAACTATGTAACAGTATTTACAAAGGGAAAAATATTGCTGGGATTCAAGAATTCTGTTGTGATTGTATGTATAAGTATATTTTTGAATACATTTCTTGGCTCCATGACGGCGTATACGTTACACAGATTTAATTTCCGGTTTAAAAAGGTAATCATGGCACTGTTTGTAGTAGGGATGGTTATTCCGGTATATGTCACTGAAATTGCTCGATTTCCTTTAATACATTCAATGGGGGTTTACAACACCATATTTGCTCCAATAATTATCTATGCTGCAACCGACCTAATGCAGATATACATCTACACTCAGTTTGTTGAGAAGATTTCAGTTTCGCTGGATGAAAGTGCAATGCTGGACGGATGCTCATATTTTGGTATTTTCTTTAAAATAATTTTCCCTCTGCTGCTCCCTGCCACAGCGACTCTGGGTATTATAAAAGCAGTGGATATAATGAATGACATGTATATTCCATATTTGTATATGCCTTCGAGCAAGTTAAGAACACTGACCACAACACTGATGGATTTCAGCAGTTCCAGATCAGGGTCATGGGAAGTATTGAGTGCAGCAATAATTGTGGTACTTTTACCAACGGTTCTGATTTATATTGTATTCCAGAAATTTATATTTGCCGGAATTGTTGCCGGTGCCGTAAAAGAGTAAAGCCAGCAATGAGATAATAGAGATATCTTTAATTTATCCGCTTCATTTTGTGTTACCATATAATTTTCGTTATATATTAACAAATGAAAAATTGATAAATACAATATAGAAAGATACTAAAGATAAAAACATTCCAGGGACAAAATAAACCAAAGATAAAAATATCTCAAAACTAACCTACTTGTAAACTTTGTGCAACTGAAAATATCGATAGGAGGTAAGCATAATATGAAGCGGATAAAATATTATGTTATAATATTTAGTTTCATGGTCTCCTCATTAATGGTTTTTGTGCAGAAGATTTTATGTTCGCAGCCTCCTTTTAAATTCAACAGGTGTACATCCTTCATATTCCTTAAAGGTTGCACAGAAGTAACTTGTATCATTATAGCCCACCATTGCCGCAATAGCTTTAACAGGATAGTCTTCCCGGCTTAATAATAATTCTTTTGCGCATTTTAGCCTGTATCGGGTTATATAATCAAAAGGCCGCATATTGTAAGTTCGCTTGAACATCCTGCACAAATGCTGAGGAGTTACGTGGATTGCTGAGGCAAGTTCATCCAGCGTGATACAATCCTTGTAATGGTGCTCTATATATCGAATTACTTTTTGTAATTGGTTTCCAATGACAAGCTTCTTGTGAAAAGCATTTTGATTAATTGTTGTCCTTAAAAGTATAAGAAATTCATAAAGAAGTACTGATAATCTATGATTACAATATAAATCTTGTATAGCTGCAGTTTTGCAAATTCTATCCAAATGGTGTTCTATACTTTGCTGGCTGCTGAGGCTGAATACGCTCCAATCTCCATGAAATATGTAATTACACATCTCATTGACGGCATAACCTTCAAATGTGATCCAGTAAGTTTTCCAGGGGATTTTAGTAGAATAATATTCATGGCCGATACCTGGTTTAAAAAAGGCTCCCGACCCCGGAGTCAAAGTGAATTCTTTTTCACCGATAATCATCTTGCCTTCTCCAGAGGAACTGTGAAGATAATGGAATTCCGGATGTCCTGAAGGTCTTTTTATATGTTCCTGTTCATCCTGGATCCCAACACTTTTAATATAAAAAGGCAGTTTGCTGTCATTTTCAGATATTATTGGAAACACTAAAGCACCCATGGACCTCAACCTCCATGTTAATATAATTATATTACTTATTAATATTATATGATTTATCATCAATTTATCAAGATATATACTTATATATATAGGAGGATGAGTCTCTTGTTTTTACAGGTGTTTAGCTTTGTCAGAATAAAGGTATTATTTCTCGTTCTAAAATTATTAAACCAGGTTACTTACTGTAATATAGTTATATTTTATATATAAATATCAAGGAGGAGATTTTATGATTAATTTTCCTGGAATTATGTACGGCGGGGATTATAATCCAGATCAGTGGCCGGAGGAAATATGGGAAGAGGATATGAGGCTTTTCAAGAAAGCCGGAATAAATATAATAACCTTGCCTGTATTTAGCTGGGCAAAGCTTCAGCCCAATGAGCAAACTTATAATTTTGACTGGCTTGATAAAATCATGGATATGGCTGCTCAAAACGGAATAAAAGTGTGCCTTGCCACATCAACCGCAGCTCAGCCTGCATGGATGTCGAAAAAGTATCCCGAGATACTACCTGTAGATATTCACGGGCATAGAAGAACTCACGGAGGAAGAGTAAATTTTTGCCCAAACAGTAAAATTTACAGGAAATTTTCAGTAGCATTGGCGACTAAACTGGCAGAGAGATACAAGGATCATGAAGCTTTGTTGGTCTGGCATATAGGCAATGAATACGGAAACTACTGTTATTGTGAGCACTGTGCTGAAGAGTTCAGGAAATGGGTAAAGGCAAGGTACGGTACCATTGAAGAGGTTAACAAAAGATGGAATATGAGTTTTTGGGGTCATACCGTCTATGACTGGGATGAAATTGTCCCTCCTTCCTATCTGAATGAAATGTTCAAGGATACCTGGTGTGGATATCCAAGGGATTCCACCTGTTTCCAGGGAATATCACTTGATTATAACCGGTTTATGTCAGATTCAATTCTGGATTGTTATAATGGTGAGGCCGAAGCTATTAGAAAAATAACTCCCAATATTCCTATCACTACAAACCTGATGGGAACCTTTAAGCCACTGGATTATTATAAATGGGCTGAAAAAATGGATATAGTGTCCTGGGACAATTACCCATCAATGAACGATCCAATGAGCAATATAGCACTTAGGCACGATCTTATGCGAGGCTTGAAAGACGGACAACCCTTTATGCTGATGGAGCAGACTCCCAGCCAGCAAAACTGGCAGCCATTTAACAGCCTTAAAAGACCAGGGGTTATGAGACTGTGGAGTTATCAGGCAATGGCCCATGGTGCTGATACCATAATGTTCTTTCAATTGAGACGTTCTTTTGGTGCTTGTGAAAAGTATCATGGTGCCGTTATAGAGCATGTGGGACATGAGAATACAAGGGTTTTCAGAGAGTGTGCTCAGTTAGGTGAAGAGCTCAGAAAGCTGGGAGATAAAATTCTGGGGTCCAGACTCAAAGCTGAAGCTGCAATCATTTTTGATTGGGATAACTGGTGGGCTGTGGAGTTTTCAAGTGGACCAAGCATATATCTGAAATATGTTGAGCAGGTAGAGAAATATTACAAAGCTTTCTATGATATGAATGTAGCTGTGGACTTTGTAAAGCCCAATGCTGACTTGTCAAAGTATAAGGTGGTGGTAGCACCTGTTCTTTACATGGTTAAACCTGGTGTGGCCGATAATATTACCAGGTTTGTAGAAAAGGGTGGAAAATTTGTTACCACGTTCTTCAGCGGAATTGTCAATGAAAATGATCTGGTAACACTTGGAGGTTATCCGGGAGAATTAAGAAGGGTACTTGGTATTTGGGCTGAGGAAATTGACGCTCTCTTCCCTGATGCTAAAAACAGCATTGTAATGAAAAAGCCTTTCGGACAGTTAAGCGGAACATATGATTGCGGGCTGCTATGTGATCTGATACATCTTGAGACCGCCCATGAGCTTGCGGTTTATGGACAGGATTTCTATGCGGGAATGCCTGTTTTGACAGAAAACAGACTGGGCGATGGTAAGGCATACTATATTGCTTCCGACCCTGAGCAGAGCTTTATAAACAGCTTTATCAGGCAGCTCTGTATTGACAGCAGTATTGATTTGGCTCTTGAAGCAGGTGAAGGTATTGAAATAACTGAGAGATATAAGGGTGATACCAGATATACATTTATACTTAATCACAATGAGCATCCTGTATGTGTGAATCTTAAGGATGGAAAATATCATGATCTTATTACAGACAGGGATATAGACGGTTCAGTTATTCTTGAGGCAAAAAATGTAGCAATATTGGAAAGCAGATGTAAATAGGTCTAACTTCTATATTTGATGATTGAGTTATTGGAAAGGATTATACTCCATATCATATACTTCCATATGTAATACATAAGAGAGACACTATGTAAACTGCAAAAGGAAAGAGAAATGCACAGATAAAAGGTTATATATTTACATATTATATTCCGTCAGATAATTAAATTACTGGCGGATTTTTGCTATATACAAGTCTAAATTCTTTTATTTTTAAATATGATATAGAGAATATAATTATCAGGTAATCAAAGTTTCATAAAGCTCAAAGCATTGTAGACAGGGGTTATAGATGGTATAATTCATAAAAATAGAGGTATATTTAATATGAAGATAGCCATTTAATTGATAAAATTTTAAACTAACCTGGCAATAATTATAAGCTTCTGCAATTTTTGCAGGGGCTTTACAATTTAACAATAATATTGCATAACAATTAGTTATGCATAATATTTTTTAACTTTACACTGAAAATCTCAATAAATATTTATATATTAACTTTGAACTAATAGGCAGAATATACATATAATTAATTATAACCCAGATTCAGATATATTTTTAATATCAAAACATTTAATTTTATTCATATAAATTGAACTATTTTAAAATCAATTCATGAAATCAAGAGGATGGCTATTATGCAAAGAATAAATCTGAATTACGACTGGTACTACAAAAGTGATTACAATGAAAAATATTTAGAAAACTCTTTTGATGACAGTGGTTTTGAATTGGTAAACATTCCCCATAGTAATAAAATTCTGGACTATAATAATTTTGATGAATCGGAGTATCAATTTGTATCCTGTTACAGGAAAAAGGTATACATAGCTGACCAACTGAAGGGTAAAGCACTTTTACTAAAGTTTGAGGGTGTTTCATCATATGCGGAAATTTATTTGAATGGCAATTTTATTGGTGAGCATTCCGGTGGATATACGCCTTTTGTATTTGACATATCCGATAAGGTTCAATATGGCCAATACAATTTACTGGTAATAGTATGTGATTCTACTGAACGGGAAGATATACCGCCTTTTGGGAAGGTCATTGATTATCTTGTCTATGGGGGTATATACCGTGAAGTATGGCTGGAAGTCAGAGAGAAAACATATATAAAAGATGTTTTTATAAGGACTTATGATGTTTTGGTACCTGAAAAAACATTGGATATAGACATAGAACTTTCTCAGGTATGTCAGGGTATGTATGTGGAGTTTAAAATAACCGATGCTGAAAAGCGGCTGGTTAGCCGATTTTTCCATTTGATGGGGAATTCTGTAAAGGATAATATACGGGGAAGGGTGTCAAATGTAATAACCTGGGATATAGATAATCCAGTATTATACACAATTGAAGTTCAGCTGAAAATAAATGAGACTGTTATCGACAGCTGGGAGACCAGATTTGGATTCAGGGAAGCTGTATTCAGACCGGATGGCTTTTATCTTAACGGTAAAAAAATAAAACTAATTGGCTTAAACAGGCATCAGTCTTACCCCTATGTGGGCTATGCCATGCCCGAATCAGCTCAAGAAAAGGATGCCGACTTACTGAAATATGAATTGGGTGTTAATATGGTACGAACCTCCCATTATCCACAATCCAGACATTTCCTTGACAGATGTGATGAAATTGGACTTTTGGTATTTGAGGAAATCCCTGGTTGGCAATATATTGGGAATGACAAGTGGAAGGAGCTGTCCTGCCAAAATGTAAGGGATATGATTTTAAGGGACAGAAATCATCCCAGCATTGTATTGTGGGGGGTAAGAATCAATGAGTCGGCTGATAGTGATGAATTTTATTACAACACAAACAGAATTGCCCATGAACTGGATAATACCCGACAGACCGGAGGGGTGAGAAACTTTAAGGACAGTAATCTTTTGGAGGATGTTTATACCTATAACGATTTTATTCATAATGGCAGTAATCCTGCCCTGGAGCTGCCTTCAAAGGTGACAAAAACCAATGCGCCCTATCTGGTAACTGAACACAATGGACATATGTTTCCTACAAAGCGCTTTGATAATGAAAGCAGAAGACTGGAACATGCCCTGAGGCATATGAGGGTTCTGGATACTATGATGGGAAACAGCAGAATAAGCGGTGCCATCGGCTGGTGTATGTCTGACTATAATACCCATAAGGATTTCGGCAGTGGAGACAGAATATGCTATCACGGTGTTAGTGATATGTTCAGAATACCCAAGCTTGCCTGGTACGTGTATGCATCCCAGCAGGACCTTTTTCCGGTGCTGGAAATCTCCTCATCCATGGATATTGGAGAGCATTCCGGAGGAGATATCGGAACAGTATATGCCTTTACAAATTGTGACTATATTAAGCTATATAAGAATGATGAATTCATTAAAACCTTTTATCCTGACCGAAAGCAGTTTCCTAATGTAAAACATGCACCCATAAAGATTGATGATTTCATTGGGGACCTTCTTACAAAATATGAGAAAATAACCGAGAAGGATTCACATAAAGTAAAGAGTATTTTAAGAGATGTTTCCAAATACGGAATGAATCTTCCTTTTAGTTCAAAGCTTCTTATGGGAAGACTGATGCTTAAATACAAACTTTCAATGGAGGACGGCATGAGACTTTTCGGGACTTACGTAAGTAATTGGGGAGGTCAGCGCATCAGTTTCAGATTTGAAGGATATAAAAATGGTGTGATGGTAAAAAGTGTAACAAAATCAACTTTAGAAACTTCCTGCCTTAAGGTTGAGGCCGACAGCAATCTGCTGGTTGAGGCCGATACTTACGATGTAACAAGGATTGTGCTGAAAGCAACCGATCAAAATGGAAATATTTTAAATTATGCAAATGACGCTATGACAATTGAAACCCAGGGTCCCATAGAGGTTATCGGACCGAAATGTATAGCTCTTATAGGTGGGGTCAGAGCCTTCTGGATAAAAACAAAAGGTAGCTCGGGTGAAGGTATGGTAAAAGTTAAATCTGAGAAATACGGGGAGCATCAACTACTATTTGAGGTGATAAAGAAATAAACTAAATCAAATAATTTTGCATGTACTAAAATATACAGGTTAACTTGGAAGACGAGGGTCAGAGATGTCTTTCAAGTTAATTTTTTATGTACAACTGTTTGTATTTATGCAAATAGCTGCACATTGTTAAGATTTTTATGTAAAAAAGAGCAAACAAAAGGATACTGACCGTAGCACTTTATTTTTGGCATTACATAGTATGTAGTATACAATTATGTTAATCAGAGGAGGAGTTATTAGGTGCAAAAATGGCCATTTTTCAATAAACCTAAAATTCAACAGGTTCAACCCGAGGTGAAACAGGAGCCGGCACAGCAGCAGAAGCCCAACCAGCAGGCTATGCCCAACGTGAGCATGCCGGCACAGCAGCAGAAGCCCAACCAGCAGGCTATGCCCAACGTGAGCATGCCGGCGCAGCAGCAGAAGCCCAATCAGCAGGCCAATCCCAACGTGAGTATGCCTGCACAGCAGCAGAAGGCCAACCAGCAGGCCAATCCCAACGTGAGCATGCCGGCACAGCAGCAGAAGTCCAATCAGCAGGCCATGCCCAACGTGAGCATGCCGGCGCAGCAGCAGAAGGCCAACCAGCAGGCCAATCCCAACGTGAGCATGCCGGCGCAGCAGCAGAAACCCAATCAGCAGGCCAATCCCAACGTGAGTATGCCGGCACAGCAGCAGAAGCCCAACCAGCAGGCCATGCCCGATATGTCCATGTCCTTTCCTACAGTGCCAGCTCCCATGGATAATTCCATGTATTTGAGCCCTATTAAGAAATTGAAAATGAGTCACGATTACCATAATATTTTGAGTATGTATAAGGATAAAACTAATATAATGGGCCAGCAGCACATGGAGAATAATAATTTGATATGGGAGCAAATGAATAATTCTAATATAATGGGACAGCAGTATATGAATAATATTGACTCCATGCCCGATCAATCAGATATCCAGGTTAGCATGGCAGAAGCTCTGAACCTTATAAAAGAAGCAGTTGAAGGTGAAAGAGAAGACAGGATGTTCTATGAATTTCTAATCGACAATGCCCCAAATAACAAGGACAGAGAAGTAATAAGCGGTATCAGAGATGACGAAATAAAACATGCAAAGATGTTTCGCAAGCTATATTATGAACTTACGGGCAAAGTTCTAAACCCAAAACAGGAGGTCAATTTTGAAAAACCTGCAAATTATTGTGAAGGACTTATAAAGGCTTTGATGGGTGAACAAAATGCAGTCAGAAAATATCGAAGGATTTTGTTTGCCATGAAAGATAGAAGCCATATAAATACACTGTCCGAAATTATCACCGATGAGATAAGACACGCTTCATTATACAATTTGTTAATTCATAATAATGACTGTAAATATAAATAATGCAAAGACAAAAAATTAATAACAAACATCGGTTATGTTAAGTCGATTTACAGAAAAACAGCTGGTTTTGTCCGGCTGTTTTTCTGTGTGATAAATCAATATATTTATTATTCAAATTATTAGTTTGGGAAATATTCCAGGTGAATTCATATAATTTAAATAAAAAAGGTTAATTTTTGGTTAAAAGTGTGTACATATTCAGACTTTTAGGTAAAATTGTATGTATATATGAAATGGTTGCCTAATAAATTAATCAATAATTTATTTTGGTGATCAGATATGTATATGCAGACAGATGCATATATGCAAATTAATTCAAAATAAAATATTAAAAAGAGGCTGATTATGGATATTATACTTAAGTTTTTTGATTTTGTAATGCACCTGGATAAGAATCTGACCCAACTGGCAAATGACTTCGGGATCTGGACATATCTTATTCTGTTTTTGGTAATTTTCTGTGAAACCGGTCTTGTTATAACGCCTTTTCTACCTGGTGATTCAATGATATTTGTTATCGGCGCACTGTCAGCCAGCGGTGAATTGAATTTCCCGGTAATAATTGCAGTTCTCATAGCGGCGGCTATATTAGGAGATACTTGTAACTATCATATCGGCAAGTTTATTGGACCGGCTATATTTAAAAAGGACAATGTGAGGTTTTTGAAAAAAGAATATTTGATTAAAACTCATAACTTTTATGAAAAGCATGGAGGAAAGACAATAATAATTGCCAGATTTATCCCTATTATAAGAACATTTGCTCCCTTTGTTGCAGGGATAGGTTCAATGAGCTATGGAAAATTTTTAAGCTATAATGTTATTGGTGCAATTGCATGGGTTGCAATATTCTCCTTTGGGGGATTCTTCTTTGGAAACATTCCTATTGTAGAAAATAATTTCACTTTTGTGATATTTGCCATAATATTTATTTCGCTTATACCAGGCGTAGTTACTTACTTAAAGGAAAGAAAATCAACATCGGCGGAATAACTGATAAAATTAAAGCGGAAAAAATAGATAAACTCCGGCTTGCTGATAAACATTCAGGCAGCCGGTTTTTTTTGTTATGCTTTCATTTAATGACAGGTTACTCTTACTGTGCGTTTTATAATTCTATTAAAATTTACCTATGGTTAATTTTTGTAGTAAAAGTTCACTAATCGTTCACATTTATTATTTATAATTTTATTTATGAAATATTATGTAATTATCTATTCCTTCGGCGTATTTAATCGCCGGTATCCAATCAGAGCGCTAAAGGAGGCTGCAGTTTGGTAAAGATACTACTTGCCGATGATGAAGAAAGAATGAGAAGGCTGGTTTCAGACTTTCTGAAAAGACAGGGATATAGTGTTGTGCAAGCTGAGGATGGACAACAGGCTATAGATATATTTAATGTGACAGGTGATACTCTGGATTTGATAATTCTTGATGTAATGATGCCCGGTGCAGACGGCTGGGAGGTATTGAGGCATATTCGGCAACATTCCAAAATTCCTGTTATAATGCTTACTGCCAAAAGTACCGAATCTGATGAATTGTTAGGTTTCGGGCTGGGTGCTGACGAATACATTACCAAGCCCTTCAGCCCCATGATACTGATAGCAAGAGTTCAGGCAGTTCTAAAGAGATATAACATGGGGATAAGTGAAAAAAAGAACTATGGAGGAATTGAAATTGATCAGTCAGCTCATACTGTCACCTGTGATGGGGAAGAGGTCGAACTGACTCCAAAGGAATTTCAACTGCTGGTATATCTCTGTGACAATGCCGGTATAGCTCTATCCAGAGACAAAATACTAAATTCTGTCTGGGATTACGAATATTTCGGGGATGCCAGAACTGTTGATACTCATATAAAAAAACTCAGGCTGAAGCTGGGCAGGAAAGGTGATTACATACAAACTATAAGAGGTCTGGGTTATAAATTTGAGGTAACCAAATGAAAATATCATTAAAGACAAAATTATTTTCAGCTTATTTTGGTTTAATACTCATCTTTGTTACTATATCCCTTGTTCTTAGCAGTACACTTCTGGAAAAGTACTATTACAGCAAGAAAGAAGATTCTATGCTTCAAACTTTTTATTCTATCAGAGAGGCTTATGTGGCTGATCCCGATAATGTTCTGATTGATTTGGAGAAGATTGAAAATCTAAGGGGTATCGGTTTAACTATATTTGATAAGGATTTTAACATTATATACCAATCCAGACAGAGAGTGATGAATAACGGTGTCAGAAGATTCAGATTTGAACCTAAGGAACCGGTTCCTGACTTTGAAGTTATAAAAAGAAACTTCTCAAAGGTGACCATGGACAAGCCAATAATTGATAATAGATTTGACAAAAGAATGGAGTCCAGTTTTGTATCATTGTACGGAAAGCTTGATGACAATGTATTGGTTTATCTGGGAACTCCTGTTGCAGCAATCCAGGAAAGTGCCAAAATTGCTGTAAGATTTTATGTGTTTACAGGAATATTCATGGTTATTTTCGGAGGTATATTTATTTACCTCTTATCTCGGAGGCTTACAAAGCCTATTATAAAACTTAATGAAATTGCCAAAAGGATGGCAGTTCTTGACTTCCAGGAAAAATTTGACGGTAAAGTCAGTGATGAAATCGGAACTCTGGGAGAGAGTATAAACTCGCTGTCCACTCAACTGGAACAGTCCATAGGAGAACTGAAGGCGGCCAATCAAAAGTTAATTGAAGATATTGAAAAGGAAAGAAAAATAGATGAAATGAGAAAGGGTTTTATAAGTAATGTATCCCATGAATTAAAGACCCCTATAGCATTGATTCAGGGCTATGCTGAAGGCTTGAAGCTTAATATAATTGACGATGAGGAAAATAAAAATTATTACTGCGAGGTTATAATAGATGAAGCCAACAAAATGAACAATATGGTCAGAAAGTTGCTTCAATTATCCGAGCTGGAGTTCAACAGCATAGCGCTGGATAAGGAAGAATTCTGTATATGCGAGCTAATAAGAAACCTGCTAAAAAAGAATTCCCTGTTGTTTTCTGAAAAGGAGGCAAAAGTTAATTTTTATAATAATGGTCTGGAGAATATCCGAATTTATGCAGACTATTATTTTACTGAACAGGTTCTTATGAATTACCTGAACAATGCTTTAAATCACCTTGATGACAGGAAGAAAATCGATATAACTGCTGAGGTTTTGGGAAACAAAGTCCGGGTTGGTGTATATAACTCCGGAGAAAAGATCCCTGAGGAAGTATTGGAGAATATATGGCAGAGTTTTTACAAGGTAGACAAAGCCAGAACCAGAGCATATGGAGGAACAGGACTGGGATTGTCAATAGTTAAGGCTATTCAGAAAGCACATAATAATGAATATGGAGTAGAAAACAAACCCGACGGTGTACTTTTTTGGTTTGAATGTGATTTGGTTCCGCTGGATCAAATTGGAAATTAAAAATTTAAAATGTACATAATATTTTCACAATAGATGAGAATGATATTGTTGGAAGGAGGTGATAGTATGAAAAAGCTCCTGCTAATCCTTATAACTATCGCTTTTATGATTTCAATGATATCTGTTGGTGTTTTTGCAGCCCCTGAGCCTGGTTCTCAGTCTTACAGCAATATTGAAAATAATAAATCTGATATTAAAATTGATAATAATTCTGATAATAAGAATTATGAAAAGTCTGATAATGAATACAAAGATAAATGTGATAATTGTGACAAAGACCCTATAGAAAAGCTGGAGGAAAAAAAGCAGGAAATTCAGAAAGAACTAAAAGAAGGTAAGATATCAAAAGAAAAGGCTGATGAATTGACCAAAAAAATTGACCGGCGTATAGAGAGAATAAAGAAGTTCAACAGTTTATCTCTGCCTGAAAAAAAGGAACATCTATCAAAAAATTTTAAATTGAGACTGGAACAGCAGATAAAGGATGGAAGGATTACAAATGAAGAAGGAGAAAAGCTGCTGGCTGATTTTAATAAACAGCTTGAAAGCTGGGACGGAAAGCAGCCTCCAAAATTTATTCATAATCTGAAGAAACATAAAGATTAGAATTTTTAATAAAAAAGACACGCATATAAACTTGAATGGTTTCATGCGTGTCTTTTTTATTTTTTTCGTAACACCTTAATACGGGATTTATTGTGGTTTAATTTGAATGCTGTACTTCCCTCTGGAAATAAGTTTTCCTGGCTGTACGGCTGAAATAATAACAGTTAACAGTATTACTGCGCAGCCTATGTACGAAGCAGCACCGGTAAAGCGTTCACCCAGTATGGCTGCACCCAGAAGGGCAGTTATTACTGGTTCAAAAGCATAAATTATTGTTGCACTCTCAGGTCGAACATACTTAATAGCTGAGCTTTGGAATAATGAAGTAAAAATTGTAACTGCTGAATTTAATCCTATTAACAGGAAGAACATAGGATTTAGTATATTGCTGAAATTTATACTTCCTGTCTCAAAGAAAAGGGCCAGCAGAGAAAACATTATCATGTTTGTTGAATGCTGAATAAAAGTAAACTGTACCGGGTTTACCAGATTAGAAAACTTGTTCTGCAATGCAATAAACAGGGAAAAGAATAAAGCATTGCACAGGGCAAATATGTCACCAGTATTAATATTAAAGCCTTTTCCGGCACAGGTAATAAGATATATGCCTATAATAGCCGAGAGCGCAAGAGTAATAGTTCTGGCTGTGGGACATTTTTTCTCCAGGACAGCCATAATTAGTGGTGTTATTACAATGGAAAGCTGGACAATAAAAGCGGTATTTGAGCCTGAGGTTCTCTTCAGTGCCAGCATGCAGAAAGTGTTGCTTACAACCGATACAAGACTGATTAAAGCACTTGTGATTATAATTTTTTTACTGAAGTTTTTCAGTTGCTTTCTGAATATAATATAAGTTGCAGCCAGACTAATGGCGGCACAAATTGACAATATGGAAAATGAGGGCAGGAAACTCAAAAGCATTTTTGACCATATGTACGATGAGCCCCAAAATATAGCATTTAATAGTAAAAAGAACTGAGCATTTTTAGTAGTTATGATTCTCATGGCTGCCTCCTATTAATTACTTTACATAATTATTATATTCTAAGATTTAGCAAAGATTATTGCATATAATGTTAAAAAATATGCAAAAGATGCTATTTAATTATTTACTATGGAATGAACATATACTAGAATAAAAAAGTAAATATATTATTTATTCAAATAAGGATAATCAATTAAAAATGTTAATAGAAATGTGAGGGAGTAGATGGAAAAAGGTATAAAGCGGGGTTATCTGAATAATGATTTTAAGTTCTTCCATTTAAGAGATAAGAATAACATTCAGTTTGAACACCATTATCACGATTTTAATAAAATAATTATCTTTATCAATGGCAATGTAATCTACAACATTGAAGGAAAATTCTATAAACTTAAACCATGGGATATACTGTTTGTACCTGGTAACCAGGTACATAAGCCTATTATAGATCCTGATGAGGACTATGAAAGAATAGTTATTTGGATTAACAACGCTTTTCTTCAGGAACATGGCGATAAAGAAAACGACCTGCTGACCTGTTTTAATATTGCCAGAGAAAACAAACATTTGATAAGACTGGGAGAGAATTCTCTTAATTCAATTAAAGCCTTACTAAACAGAATAGAGTATGAAATAAAGAATAAACAGTTCGGTTCGGGTATAATGGGAAATGCTTTGTTCGTTCAGTTCATGGTATATGTAAACAGACTGCATCTTCACCCGGATAAGCAAGCAGTTGAGAGCATAGAGGTGGAATATGATGAACAGATTCAAAAATTAATCAGGTATATTAATGATAATCTGGACGGTGATTTAAGCATTTCCACCCTTGCATCCATGTTGTATATAAATAAGTACTATCTGATGCATAAATTTAAAGCCAACACTGGCTATTCTATACATAATTATGTAAACAACAAGAGAATGCAAAAGAGTGCCGAATATATAAAGGCTGGAATGGCTCCCTCCGAAGCTGCTGTAAAATGTGGATACAACGATTATTCCAGCTTTGTACGAGCATTCTCAAAAATGTTCGGCTCTCCGCCTAAAAAGTATTATAAGTCCATGAAACAAAATGGAGAAAGCTTTGAGCAAATAGAGGGATAATGACAAGGGCTGGCAGATTAACCAGCCCTGAATATTAATTATACATATATCATCTTTCTCGTCATACCGCCGTCTACAGTTATATTTTCACCTGTTATAAATCCTGATTTATCGGAAGCCAGAAACAAACATGTCTGAGCAATATCTTCCGGAGTACCCACTCTTCCGGCGGGATGCTGTTTGTGGTCCTGTTCCGATATAGGCTCCTGCTTTGCCAACGAGTTCTTTTTCCAGGAGGAAACATCTATCCAGCCAGGGCTAATTGAGTTAACCCGGATACCATACTTCCCCAGTGATAATGCCAATGCATGTGTCAAGGCAATGATTCCGCCTTTAGATGCTGAATATGGTTCAGTATCAGGTTCGGACATAAAAGCTCTGGTTGAAGCCATATTAATGATATTACCGTAGTTCTGGCTGCGCATTACCGGAGCACAGAATTTAGCACAATAATACATACCGGACAAGTTAACACCTATTGCTTTATCCCATTCTTCTGTAGAAATATCAAATATACTACCGAAACCTGAAACTGCAGCATTATTTATTAGAACATGGATTCCATTATACTTTTTCAAAACTTTATCAACCATATGCTTGACAGAAGCAGCATCAGAAACATCTGTTTTAATAAAGGCTGCTTCAAAACCGGAATTTTTGATGTAAATTTCATTTTCAAGACCTGCTTCTTCATCGATGTCGGCTATTATTACATTTGCACCTTCTGCTGCAAATGCTCTGGAGACAGCTCTCCCGATACCTTGACCGCCGCCGGTAACAATTACTGTTTTATTCATAAATTCTGACATATGCAAATCCTTTCTGACCATAGTTTTTTTGTTTTTCAGGTATTATGTTTTACATTTTAAAATATACTTTAATTTTACATCATATCATTTATCTTATCATTACTTTATCGGATTTATAATTCAAAGCTTATGTTTGATGATTTTAGTTATTATATCACTTGTTACAGCTTGTTTCATTGTATAAATTAAATGAATTACTTAATGATATTGATATTTCAAGATATAAGTTTATAACCATTCAAATATTATTATAATGACCGGGATTGCATTAACTGATAACTCAATATATAATTGACATAATTTTACACGTAAAATAACATAATTTAAAAGAAGGATAATTTGGGAGGAAGTATGAGCAAAGGTAATCTGGATATAAGAAGAATCCCCTGTCTATTATGTATGACGCTGCTGCTTACAGTATTTCTCACTCTGTCGGTATCAGCAGAAGGCCAAAAGGAGTTAAGAATCCTTTTTACTCATGATATGCATGATCACTTTCTGCCTAACAAAGCGGAAGTAAACGGTAAGATTGCTGAAACAGGAGGGTTTTCAAGACTAAAAACGGTAATTGACCAGGAAAGGGAGCAGCATCCGGGGACAGTCCTGGTGGATGGTGGGGACTATTCCATGGGGACTTTGTTCCAGACCATGTTTTCCAATAATGCTGCTGAACTCCGGATAATGGGACAAATGGGCTATGATGCAGTAACGTTTGGAAATCATGAATTTGATTACAGGGATATAGGCCTTGCAAAGCATTTATATGCCGCTGCTGAAAGTGGTGAGAGACTGCCTGAGTTGGTTGTCCCCAACATAGTCTTTCCACCAAAAGACCAAATGACAAACGAGCTTATAGAATTAAAAAAATCAATGGATACCTATGGTGTCAAAGAATATACCATTATAAAAAAGGATGGTCTGAAAATTGGAATTTTTGGTTTATTGGGTAAGGATGCAGATAAATGTGCACCAATGACAGGAGTATCCTTTATGGATATCTCTGAGGCTGCAGAAAAAACTGTCCACAAGCTGAAAAACATAGAAAAAGTTGATATCATAATATGCCTTTCACATTCCGGAACTTCAGAAGTGAAGTCTGAATCGGAGGATGAACAGCTTGCAAAGAACGTGCCTGATATTGATGTTATTATAAGTGGACATACTCATACCATGCTGGAGAAACCTATTACAGTTGGTAATACAACAATCGGTTCCTGCGGCCAATACAGCAATTACCTGGGAGTACTGGACCTGGAGCAGGACACAAAGGGACGATGGAAGGTGAAGGCATACAAATTAAAGCCCATCACTGCTGACATCCCTGAAAATAAAGAAATAGTAGATACTATAAAGAATTTTGAATCGACAATAGAGAAAAACTATCTTAGCAAATTTGGTTTGAAATATGGTGAGGTTTTAGCACAGACAGATTTTAGTTTTATTCCCACTAATGAAATAGGTGAAAAGTATAAGGAGGAGCCACTGGGCAACCTTATTTCCGATGGCTATATATATTCGGTAAAGAAGGCGGAAGGAAGCAGTTATGAACCAGTAGATGTTGCAGTTGTTGCAGCAGGAACCGTGAGAGGGTCATTTATAAAAGGGGATATTACAGTAGAAGATGTGTTTATAGCCAGCTCCCTTGGAACAGGCCCTGATGGGATGGCAGGATATCCACTGATATCAGTGTATCTGACCGGAAGGGAGCTAATGGATTTATGTGAGGTTGATGCCTCCATATCCCCATTAATGAACAGTGCACAATTATATATGTCTGGAATTGTGTACACCGTAAACCCTAATAGAATGATTTTTAACAGGGTTACCGAAGCACATCTTGTCAAAGAAGATGGCAGATCTGAGAAGCTGGAGGAAAACAAGCTTTACAGGGTAGTTACTGGACTCTACAATGCTCAGATGCTGTCTGTTGTTGGCGAGAAATCCTTCGGTCTGCTGTCCATCACTCCAAAAACTAAAGAAGGACAACCAATAACTGATTTTGAAAAGCATATTATTCATGATGTTTCGGAACGTGGTAAAAATGAGATAAAGGAATGGCTTGCTATTGCCCGATACCTTAAAAGCTTTCCTGAGGTGAATGGAATAAGTCGTGTGCCTGATTATTACAGTACAGTTCAGGGGAGGAAAGTAATCGATAATGATAAAAGTCTCGGAGCCATTTTACTGAATCCTAACAGGGTGGCAATAAAAATATATTTAGTAGCTGCATTGATGCTGTTTATTACAGCTGCAATAATTTATTTGATAATTAGATTGAAAAAGCATTTTTATATAAAGAGGCAGTCTGCCTTAAGCTTAAAAAAACAATAATGTAAAAATAGTATTTTTAATAAGTCGGTATTTGACATGCCGGCTTATTTGATTATGCAAATAATCAGTCCTTTATAAAAATTCTAAGTGAAAAAGATAATTCTACAGTAAGTTTAATTTAATTGTGATGAGTAAATCTTTTACAAAAAAATCTTATATATTTATTGACACTTATATCGAGACGTGATATATTATAAGTACGATATATTACGTCTCGATATAACTTAAACTTGATATATCAGAATGTGATATATTACTTCGATATATCAAAGAAATCAATTAACGACCTAATATTTTAAAAGTGATATTGTAAAAATATGTTGATAAGAAAATATATACTTGTTGAACACTTGAGGACTTAATATGAAATTATCAGAGGAGAAGAATATGCCAGAACGGGAACAACTAAAAAAAGCTCATATGCCCATGTCAGAATCAGCCTTTTATATAATGCTGTCACTTATAAAGCCAAGGCATGGATATGGAATTATCCTTTATGTAAAAGAAATTACTGATGGACGGATAAGTCTTGGTGCCGGGACTATTTACGGTACACTTACGAAATTTGAAAAGGACGGCTTAATTGAAACGGCCGGGGAAGAGGACAGAAGAAAGTTATACAAACTCACAGAAGACGGCTTTTGGCTATTGGAGCAGGAAATGAAAAGAATTGATGAGTTATACAGAAATGGACATGGTATTTTGGGGGGAACAGTTTATGATAAGGATCTTTAAATGGTGGTGGGCTTGGAACTATGAACAGGTCGAAGAGTGGCTGGAGAAAATGGAGGCAGGAGGTCTCCGACTGGTAGAAACTCGTTTTAATGGATTAGTCTTTTATTTTGAAAAATGTAAACCCTCAAAGGCAAGGTATTGTATTGATTACCAGAACAGGCTTACCCCTGATTATTTGACAATAATAAGTGATGACGGCTGGCAGCTTTATCAGCTTGGATGGGGCTGGTACATATTAAGAAAGGTATATGAAGATGAAAGACCAGAGTTCTATACCGATTTTGAAGGACTTATTGCCAGAAACAAATCTTTACTGAATTTAGTAATAATATTAGCACTTTTTGAGGTTGTTTGTATTGCAAATCTTGTTTATAACACCTGTTTAGATCCAAGTATGGGCTGGATAGCTTACACAGCAATATTTGGAACAATAACAATAGCACTCTTTACATTTATTATCACAAATCTGGTCCTGCAAATAAAGAAATTCAAAGAAAGGAAGCATTAGTGCTTAATTAATAGATTACTCGTAGGTAAATACTTACGAAATATTAAACTACAAGAGGTGAGATGTTTGAGCTTAAAGGTTAAAAATGTTTCTAAGAAATTTGGTGAAAAGTTGGTTGTTGACAATATTAGTTTCGATGTAAACGAACCGGGTGTATTTGGACTGCTTGGAACAAACGGTGCAGGCAAAACCACCACAATAAGAATGATATTAAACATTGTAAAGAAGGACAGCGGTGAAATTTCATGGAATAATAAGCCTGTAACAGAGCAAATTAAAAGCTTTGGCTATCTTCCTGAGGAAAGGGGGCTTTACCCTAAGGTAAAAATATCAGAACAGCTGTTGTACTTTGCCAGTCTCAGAGGAGTTTCCAGACAAAAGGCAAAGAAAGACATTGACTATTGGTTGGAAAGACTGGAAGCAACACAATACATAAATATGCCAGCTGAAAAGTTATCAAAGGGTAACCAGCAGAAAATACAGTTTATAGCATCAATAATTCATGACCCTGAACTTATATTTATGGATGAACCCTTCAGCGGTCTTGACCCTGTTAATACAGATCTTTTTAAGGGAGCAATATATGAACTTATTAACAGGCAGAAGATAATTATAATGTCCAGTCATCAGATGGCAACAGTTGAAGAGTTCTGTAAGGATATAGTCATGCTTAAAAATGGTAAAACAGTTTTGAAGGGCAACTTGAAGGAGATAAAGCGCGGATATGGAAGAAACAATCTTATCATTAACTGTTCAGGCAATATTCATGAGCTTGCTGCTGAGGAGGGTATTACCACCTACCGGCAGAGCGCAAATGGGTATGAATTTAAAATCAGCAGTGAAGAGCAAGCATACAGAATGCTTGAAAAAATATTGAGCAGGAGGCTTAGTCTTGACAAATTTGAAATAAGAGAGCCTTCCCTGCACGAAATATTTATTGAGAAGATGGGGGAAGAAAAATGAGAGAGTTTTTAGCAGTTTTTAAATATACATTTATGGAAAATATCCGTAAAAAATCCTTCATAATTTCTACAGCAGTAATTCTGGTTGTGATTATTGCCGCTATGGTTATTCCGGCTGCAATATCAAGTTTTGGCGGTAATGAGGAAAGTGTAACAAATGCCTCCGGCAACAGCGGCAGCAGTGAGCCCAAAAATATCCTTTATATTCTTGATAAGTCGGGTGTCTATTCCGATAAGCTTGAAGCATTACAGCAGCAATTCACCGAATATGATGTAAAGCTTCTTGCTGAAGATAAGGTTGAAAGTGTTAAAGCTGCTATAAAGGAAGAAGGGGATTCATATCTGATTATTGTTGAAAGTAAGAATGACACAATTCAGATTGACTATTATACCCAGCAATACATGGAAGGGCCTGATCCTGATACAATAAGCAAGGCAATGGGAAGTATATATTCAGCAAAACTCCTGAAAGATTCCAATGTATCAGATAATACAATTTCCAAAGTACTGAGCGTGCCGGACGTAAAAGTTAATGCCCTTGGTAAAAACAAGCTTGGAGGATATATATTAAGTATAGCAATTGTTATTATACTATTCTTTGCAGTATACTTTTATGGATATGGTGTTTCCATGTCAGTTGCTTCGGAGAAAACCTCCAGAGTAATGGAACTACTCGTTACTTCTGTAAAACCATCCAAGATTATCCTGGGTAAAACTGCCGGTATGGGATTGCTGGGATTAATACAATTGGCGGCAATACTTATCGTTGGAATTGTAACATATCTGCTGGTCTTTCCTGATAAATTTACCATTGGAGGTATGCCGCTGGAATTCTCTGGTTTTACAACTTTTACATTTGTATTGATAATTGTCTACTTTATACTTGGCTATTCACTGTTTGCACTAATGAATGCAGTAGTTGGAGCAACAGTAAGCAAGGCAGAAGATGTTAATTCAGCATTACTTCCCATGTCTTTACTATCGATTTTTTGCTTCTATTTTTCCTATGGAACTTTTGCAATCCCAGACAGTACCATGGCAAGAGTTGCCTCGCTGATACCTTTTACAGCACCCTTTTCGGTTCCCTCAAGACTTGTGACGACAGAGGTGCCACCGTGGGAAATAGGATTATCCCTGGTAATACTGATAGGTTCAATAGTGCTTATTGGTATGCTTTCAATTAAATTGTACTCTTTTGCAGTTTTGCATTACGGTGACAGATTGAAATTAAAGAAGCTTTTTCAGATGTCCCAGGCTGAAAAGAATGCTAATTAATTATTAATTTTATTAAGCAAATTTATTAAGCAAATTTATTAAGCAATATTTATTAAGCAACATTATCTGGGGGTATACTATGAGAAAACTAAACAAATATCATTCAATAGGGTTACTACTTATATGTTTCTATTTACTGCTGAATCATACCACTGCCATTCCGGAATTCATCAAATGCGTTATTTTCGGGGCGGGATTTGGACTGACACTTGTTGGGATTTATGCATATAATCATGATATGAGTAAAATCAAGAATTTTAAGAAAAATATATTTGCAAAGGTATTTAAATTGGAAATGTAATAATTCTATTGAAGTTTACAGTTTTTATTGCTGATTTCTCATAATTTGAATATTATAAATAAGAGCCCATATTAAGACGCCATATGATTGTATCATGTGGCTCTTAAAATTTTATAACTTTTCTTTAAATATATAACTATTTTATCAAATTATAACTTTTATATGTAAACACTTTTTGTTAATGGAGGAAAATATGTATTATCCAATAAAATTTATACCTGTTTATAAAGACTATATATGGGGAGGCCGATACTTTGAAAAGTTTGACCGCCAGCTTCCCGAAGGAATTTTAGCTGAGAGCTGGGAGATTTCCTGCCATAAAAACGGTGTCAGTATTGCTGCCAATGGAGAGCTTGCAGGAAAGTCCCTGCCTGACATAATAAAAGACGATCCGCTGAATATAATGGGAAGCAGAATGTCTGCAGATTGTAAGGAATTCCCTCTGCTGATAAAATTTATTGATGCCAATGACAGACTTTCAGTTCAGGTACATCCTGATGATAATTATGCTGCAGTCTATGAGGGAGGCCTTGGAAAAAATGAGATGTGGTACATCATTGATGCCAGGCCGGGTGCCAGGCTGGTTGCCGGTTTGAAACCCGGAGTCACAAAAGAGACATTTACTCAGGCAGTCAGGGATAACCGCATTGAGGAATGTTTACTGGAGGTAGAGGTTCAGCCCGGTGATGTGATAAATATACCTGCCGGTCTGATTCATGCAATTGGTGCCGGTATAGTTATAGCTGAAATACAGCAGTGTTCAGATACAACATACAGAGTTTATGATTACAACAGAGTTGACAGCAAGGGGATGAAGCGCCCCCTGCACCTGGATAAGGCACTGGATGTTATTAATTTCAATTTTACCGACAGGGAAGCAAAAGTGAGCGGTGTGAAGCTGAAAATAAATGAAAATTGTACAAAAACCGTATTCCTGGCAAATAGATTCTTTGCCTGTGAGAGATATGATGCAAAGGGCAGTATTATTGAAAGTACTGATGGAAGTATTTTTCATATATTTATATGTCTGGAGGGGCAGGGGAAAATTATTTCAAAGAGTATGCAGGTAGATTTCAAAGCCGGAGAATCAATATTAATTCCGGCCTCTATGGGCGAGTACAGGCTGGAAGGAGTCTTCACTTCCCTTAAAACCTATATTCCTGATTTGAGAAAGGATATAGTTGAGCCAATGCGAGCAGCGGGCTGCAGCGATAAGGAAATATTCTATGTTCTGAGTCGCTGATCTCATCAAAAGAGGTACGTTAAGTTGGCGAGGTTATCAGGACATATTTTCTGTAATAAAGTAAAATTTTATGTTAAGTCATTAATTTTTGTATTGCTCAGGAAATTTAATGTCTTTTATACAAAATTTAACTCTTTAATGTATAATAATAGTGAATTTATGAACATTATATGCGTTACGGACGCAGATGGGAGATACCAATGATAACTATAACCAATTTGACTAAAACTTATAAAAAATTTAGAGCTGTAGATGGAATATCCCTGTCAGCAAAACCTGGAGAGGTGACAATTCTGCTGGGGCCTAACGGCGCCGGAAAATCGACTACCATCAAAAGTATAGCCGGGCTGCTTAAATTTGAAGGAGATATAACAATTTGCGGTCATCAGAACAAAACCATTGAGGCAAAGAAAATATTTGGCTATATTCCTGAAACTCCAGCATTGTATGATTTCCTTACTCCATGGGAGCATGCACAGTTTATTGCTAAAGCATACAAGCTGGAGGACTCCTGGGAGAAGAAAGTAAAAGAAATATTTGAGCGGCTGGAGATATATGATAAAAAGGATAAATATGTACGTGAGCTTTCAAAGGGAATGACTCAGAAGCTTAGTATTGCTTTAGCTCTTATGATAGAACCCAAGGCAGTTCTGTTTGACGAGCCTTTGGTAGGATTAGATCCAAAAGCCATAAATGAGGTACTTAATATATTCAGGGAGTTAAAATCTGAAGGAAAGAGTATTCTCGTAAGCACTCATATAATAGACACCATTAATGATGTTTGGGATAGAGCTTATATAATGAACCAGGGGAAAATAGTCTGTGAAATTTCAAGAGATGAGCTTAAGGACAGGGAACTGAAGGATATTTTCTTTGAGCTTACGGAAGGAGAACCAGAAGAATGAATGCAATATTGTATTTATTACGTAAAGCTTATGTTAACAAGATTAAACGTGCTTTCTCCAGTGTGATGTCAGCCGTTATCACTGTTTTTGCCGTAATAGTTCTGGGATCCTTGTTTGTTATGGCATTTGTTATAGATAAACCTGCTTTAGCTGGCAGCTCGGCAGAAACTATTCAGGCAGGAATTGTACTTTTTATTGGAATGCTGCTTTATAACTCTTTTCTTTCAAGGGATACAGGTATACTGACAATGGCCGATGCCACCTATTTGTTTACCGGTCCTTTTGAGAGAAGAACAGTACTGGCCTATATTCTTATATCAACAGCCCCAGGAGCAGCCCTGACCGGATTTTTTGTTTGCTTTTACATGCCATATCTTCTGGGACCAGCATTAACATTACCTAAGTTTTTTGTGGTACTGTTAATAATTAGTTTAATGTTTGCTTGCATTTATTTGTCATATTATTACATATATATAATTGATACCGAAAAAACTGGTTTTAAAAAGAAAGCCAAATATGTATTTCTTGGTTTTGCAGGTATTCTTTTAGCCATATTCCTTGGGATGCTTGTCAGCAGCGGATTTAGATTGAAAGCTACCGCCGATAATTATTTCTCTGGCACCTGGTACAATTGGGTACCTCTGTTTGGTTGGACTAAATGGGCTATAAATTCCATTTTGACCGGAAATATTTTATCAGGCCTGATACCGGCTACTACACTTCTTGTTATTGCAAATACAGCCCTATGCTTTGCATTGTATAATTGCAAGGTTGATTTTTACGAAAAAGCTCTTGAGGATTCTGTCAGGCTTCAAAAAATGCTTGAGGATATTAAGACTCATGGCAGTGCTGATGCCCGTTCCACTGCCAAATTAAAACGAGAGAGATTTTCTATTAGATATTATGATGGCGCTGCGGCAATATTCTCCCGGCAGATACTTGAAAATAAAAAGGTAAGTATCATGGCTAATATGCGAGAAATATTCCTGGGACTGTTTTACGTTGTATTTGGAAAAGTATTAAACCTGGATTTTACTTTGGTTTTTGCAATGATCAGCTTCGGTGCGCTCTCCATGTCATTAAACGATTCATGGCACAGGGAGTTTAAGAAGCCATATATATTTCTTATTCCTGCCAGTTCATTTCAGAAGGTTATATTCTCCGTATTGCCAGGATTGGTAAAGACAATGCTAAGTGGCTGTATTTCACTTATAGTTGGAGGTTTGGCATACAATATCGGTATTCATGTAATTTTGGCATATTTAATTTTGTTTATCGGTTTTTCAATATTGTTCGTTTTTGCAGAGGTTTTCACCTATAGATTATTTGGTTCAGGAGCCAATGCTGTAGTATTGACTTTCATAAGGATGCTTTTTGTATTTGTAACCTGTATACCTGCAATTATAGTATTGATTCTGATTATGATTCTGCTCCAGGATATGCCTGGAATGCTGACAATTTCACTGTGCCTGCTTGGGACCAACTTTGTTTCAAGTGTTCTGCTGGCTTTCCTCAGCAGAGGATTATTTGAAAAGAGCGAAATAATGGCATAAATGTAGAAGGAATTTATATATCATATTCGAAAAGCTTAGAGATAAATAAAATCATTTTATAGAATATAAATATAATGCAAAATTTTTTATTTTCGGAGGGAAATATGGATAACTTCATTTATGAGAAAGCGCTTGCTCTGGTGAACCGTAGCTCCACCGGGATTTTAGGTACGGTAGAAAAGGAGGGGATGCCTCAGCAAAAAGCAATGTTAAAGACTGAATCCAAGGGCCTTAAGGAATTCTGGTTTTGCTCCAATACCTCATCAAAGAGAGTGCAGCAAATAAAGGATAATCCAAGGGCAAGTCTGTACTTTTATGATGAAAAAAACTTTGAGGGATTAATGCTGATAGGTATAGCCGAAATTTCTCAAGATGATGATAAAAGGAAAAAATTTTGGCATGAGGAAATGAGAATGTATTATCCTTTGGGTTATAATGACCCCGATTTTGTACTGGCAAAATTTACAGCCTTCAAAGGAAACTACTATTATGGATTGAAAAACTATGATTTTGATATTGATGAACCATAAGCTGTATTCCCTTTGACAAAATAGCAGAATTTTTATGAGATCACAAAAACTCAATTATTATCCATAGGCTAATTTTGTTTGACACATGAAAATATGTGTTGTAGAATATCATTGAAAATGAGATCAGGAAGGTCTCCGGTTATATATACATGCAATATTTGATCAAATATTCAAAAAAAGCAAAACACATATCATTTGAACATATATAGAATTAAAAATACATATTTATAAAACAAATATTTGGATAGAATATAATTAATACGTTAAAATAATTACAATATAACATAGTCAGCATAGCATATATGTATATTGGATGTACTAACTATACTAATTATTCAAATTATACATCCTAAAACTTACAGAGAATTTAGTAAATAATTATTAATCTAATTACAATAGACCCATGAAGGGCTGGCAATAAACCCTTCTGGGTCTTTTATTGTTGTAAATATTTACTATGATTGTAAATATTTAACCCGACAATGGCACTTTGATCACAATGGTATTTCTACCCAGGGTGAGGTAAAACCATCCGGAAGGAAAACTGGCTGAACTGGTCACTGACATTGATGAAATTAAGCACTAAAGACTTAACGAAACAGATATTTATGAAAAGGAGAGATTTACTATGCATATGGGAGATGCTCTTATATCACCACAGGTTGGAGGTACAATGCTGGCTGCGGCAGTTGGAGTATCAGCATATTCAATTAAAAAGGTAAAGGAAATGGATGAAAAAAAGCTTCCTCTGATGGGCGTAATGGCAGCTTTTGTATTTGCAGCCCAAATGATTAATTTTACAATTCCGGGTACCGGCTCCAGTGGGCATCTCGGAGGAGGTCTGCTGCTGGCTATACTGCTGGGCCCCTATGCCGGCTTTTTATCCATGGCTGCTATACTGCTGATTCAGGTTATGTTTTTCGCAGACGGAGGTTATCTTGCTTTTGGCTGTAATATGATTAATATGGGGTTATATTCATGTTTTATTGCATATCCTCTGATATATAAACTGATAACCAAAACTAAAATGTCAAAAACCAGAATAACCATTGGGAGTATTGCTGCCAGTATAGTTGCTCTGCAACTGGGTGCATTCAGTGTTGTCTTGCAAACAATGCTTTCGGGAAAGACCGAGCTGCCCTTTACTGAGTTTGTAGTGGCAATGCAGGGAATTCATCTGGCAATTGGTCTGGTTGAAGGTATTGTAACTGCCGCTGTTGTGTCCTTTGTGTGGAAGGTAAGACCCGATATAATAGCTGATGACCAACTGCATACAAACAAGGGGGGCTATAAAAAAATAATTATTGGCTTCCTTGTGACAGCAGTTGTGCTGGGCGGTCTTGTATCACTTTTTGCATCTTCAAACCCTGACGGCCTGGAGTGGTCCATAGAAAAAGTGGCAAGAGGAGAACTGCAAGGGGAAACGCAGGTTCATAAAGCTCTGGAAAAAGTACAGGAGAAAACAGCCCTGCTGCCCGATTACAGTTTCAAAGATTCATCAGAAGACGGGGCTGCAGGAACAGTGGTCTCAGGTATTGTAGGATCTGTAATAACTGTGGGTATAATTGCTGCCATAGGTTTTGTGATAAAATTATTGAAAAGGAACACTCACCGACAAACCAATTGATCTAGAAAAAGAGCTTCAGGGAGGAATAAATGGCAGATATAATAGGTTCAATAGTAGAAGTTAAGCATATCGACGAGCTGTCGAAGAAAAAGAATCCAATAAATAATATGCATCCTCTGATTAAGTTGATATTAACATTGGCATATATATGCATACTTGCATCCTTTAGCAGATATGAGGTTGTTGGACTGCTGCCATTTATTCTGTACCCGGTGATAGTGATGGTGGTTTGCGATATTCCGTCTGGAAAAATACTAAAAAGAGTGTTGGTTATTGAGCCATTTATTGTTTTTGCCGGTATACTGAATCCTGTTTTTGACAGAAGTGTTGTTGAAATTGGAGAATTGTCCTTTTCGGCGGGATGGCTGACGTTTCTTTCATTATTAATCAGAAGTACACTTATGGTGACAGCAGGCTTTTTACTGATTGCAACTACAGGTATCGATGATATTGCCAGGACCTTAAGTATGCTTAGAGTGCCTTCTGTATTTGTCCTATTATTTCTGCTGACCTATAGATATATTTTTGTACTTATGGACGAGGCAGGAAGATTGGTAAAGGCTTATCATATGAGAGCACCCGGTCAGTCAGGTGTAAAAATAAAGGTATGGGGGTCAATGGTAGGACAGCTGTTATTAAGAACCTTTAACAGGGCACAGGCCATATACCAATCTATGATTTTCAAAGGCTACAACGGGAGATATAGTTTTTATTACAGTAAATCCCTAAAGCTTTGGGATATTGTTTATTTTACAGCATGGATTATTTACATGTCAGCCGCAAGAGTATTCAATATACCATTATTGATTTCGAATTTTGTCAGCAGGCTTTAATATGGCCTGCTGTTTCTTTTCATCAGAACCAAAGCTTATTCTGGTGATCAAATATTATAAATTGTATTCCAACAATTATTAATATAGGACTGGACTGACAGATTATTTTGAGTTAGTATAAATTACGTTGAGATTATAATTTATGCGAACTATCTGAAAATAATAATATAAATTTGATTTCAGGTTTTGAAAATATTTATTAAAAAATTTGTAACTTATTTATGATTGAGTTATTTTTACTAAAGGTTTTATGAAAGGAAGAAAATGAGCCATCATAAAGTTGAACTAAAGAATGTAAGCTTTTCATATGCAGATGGGCATCAGGCTCTGGATAATATATCTTTTCTTCTGGGACACGGTGAGGCGGTAGGGATTGTTGGTGCAAATGGCGCTGGTAAATCCACACTGTTATCTGTATTAACGGGAATACAATTTCCTCAGAAAGGTGAGGTAAGGATTGGTGATTTACCTGTTAACAAAAAGACACTGTCCCAAGTCAGAAGAAGTGTTGGATTAGTTTTTCAGGAACCTGACGACCAGCTTTTTATGACCTCGGTTTATGACGATGTTGCATTTGGTCCACGAAATTATAATCTGGATGAGGAAGAGGTCAGACTGAGGGTTATGGAAGCTCTGGAAGAGGTGGGAATAACTCATTTGAAGGACAGGCCCCCCTATAAGTTATCAGGAGGGGAAAAGAGACTAGCGGCAATTGCTGCAGTGATTTCGATGAAGCCTGATATATTAATAATGGATGAACCAACGGCATCTCTTGACCCAAAGGCCAGAAGAAATATCATGAAGATATTGAAAGGCTTTAACCATACCAAAATTATTACAAGCCACGACCTTGACATGATAATGGAAATGTGTACAAGGACTATTGTACTAAAAAAAGGAAGAATAGCTGCAGACGGACCGACAATGGACATACTTAAGGATGAAGAACTTATGGAGGAATGCGGGCTTGAAATCCCTCTGGCTCTTCAGAATTGTCCTGTTTGCCGTGCTGATAAGAGAATTAAGGATGGATAAAAGATGAGAATAGCAGTTATTGACGGTCAGGGCGGAGGAATAGGAAAACTTTTAGTTGAAAAGCTCCGTGCCGCTTTTGGTAATGAAATAAGCATTTTGGCTCTTGGAACAAATGCTTTGGCTGCATCGTTAATGTTGAAGGCTGGAGCTAATGAAGGAGCTTCAGGTGAAAATGCCATTGTTTATAATTGTCCTAAGGTTGACATAATTGTTGGGTCTGTTGGTATTATTTGCGCCAACTCCATGCTTGGGGAACTGACACCTGCCATGGCCAGAGCAGTTTCGGAAAGCGGTGCTGTAAAGGTGCTGATACCTCTTAACAGGTGCAATATTTTAGTAGCAGGGACAAAGGACCAACCACTTCCCCATTACGTTGACGATGCTATGGAATTAATCAGAGAGATTATGGGGATTTAATACTAAAAGTTGCAAAGACCCGGAATGGAATATGGCCAATTAACCTTCTTTATTCGCCTATGGCGATAAGGGGTATATAAAAATTATTTATAGCCATAATTTATAGCTGTAATTGTGTCTAGCTGCACAATCTGTTGGCTTGGGAGGTAAATACTATGTGTGAAGCAAATGTATACCTTGTAGATGAAACCGGAAATGAAATTCTTATTTTGGACTCTGTTGATAAAGTAATACCCGGTGAGGATGGAACAATAACTCTCGAAAATATATATTCCGAGAGAAAAACCATAAGAGCAAAAATAAAACATATGGAACTGGTGGAACATAGAATAGTTCTGGAAAATTTAGACTAACTGATACAGGACAGTGAGGAATTTGTACTTTTATTATTTTAAATTCATATACTTTTTGGCGGGGAAATTAGTAAATACTTTTCCAAAGATTTCATTATATTTATACAACAGGTCAATTAATATTTACTTAAAAAAAGGTCTGAATTTCGACTTTATTGAAATTCTTCTGGATATAGCTATCAATCTGGACATACTGGGAAGGAAAGATGAAGCTATTCAATCTTACAGGAAGGTAATCGAAATAAATCCAAACGAGGCTAGGGCGTATTACGGACTGGCCATTATTTATGATGATAATAAGGAATATGAAACGGCCATTGAATTGTATAAAAAGGCTATAGAACTTGACCCTTACTATTCCAAAGCGTATTTTTTCATGGCAAATGCATACGATGAAAGCGGACAGAAGCAGCAGGCGGCAGAATATTATGAAATGGCTGCCCAACTCGACCCTACACACTTCTGGGCATATAATAACCTTGCTGCTGTTTATGAGGAGTTGGGACAATACGATAAAGCACTTACGGCTATCAGGAAAGGTCTTGAGTTGGAGCCTGAGCATTTCAAGGCATTGTTTAATGCCGGTGTTATAATGAATAAGCTTGGATATCCCAGAAAGGCTATTGAGTACTACAACCAATCTCTGAACAGAAATCCCAGATATTCGTACACATATTTGAATTTATCCCTGATATATGTGGAGGAAAAGGATTATCCCAAAGCTGTTGAAGTAATTTCAAAAGGCATTGAAAATGTTCCTGATGCCTCTTTCCTTTACTATAATAGAGCCTGCTTTTATGTTCAGCTGGAAAAATATGATTTGGCTCTTAAAGACCTTATTCGTGCAGCAGACTTAAGCCGGGAGCTGGAGGAGTATATGCTGAAAGACAGAGAACTTGACCCACTTAGAAATATGGATTTATACAAGGCAAGATTTGAGAAATCATTAGATTGATAATAAGATAATTGTTAACTTAGAAATTAATTGTAAACCTTATTGTAAACTAATTGTTGACATATAGGTTGACAATTGTGTTTCGTTGGTTTAAAATACCAGATGTATATACATATTAAGGAGGCAAACCAATGAAACCAAAACATATTATTTTTGCCGGCTTATTTGCCGCTCTTACTGCCGTAGGTGCTTTTATCAGGATTCCTTTACCTTTCGTTCCACTGACACTTCAGGTGTTTTTCTGCCTGCTTTCAGGCATATTGCTTGGTGCAAAAACAGGTATGATTTCACAGATAATCTATATTGCTGTGGGACTTGCGGGAGTTCCGGTTTTTACCAGCGGAGGAGGGCCGGGATATGTACTTAATCCTACCTTTGGATATCTTGCAGGTTTAATCCTTTGTGCCTTTGTTATTGGAAAACTTTCTGAAGGCTTAACAAAGCTGACAATTACAAAATTGTTTTTAATAAATATGGCAGGAGTACTGATTATTTATGCAGTTGGAGTTCCATACCTGTATTTTATAAAGAATCTTTATATGGGCTCAGAAACTCCACTGTCTAAAGTACTTTATGGAGGTTTTCTAGTGACCATTCCGGGAGATATAATAAAGAGCTACCTTGCAGCACTTATTGGAGTAAAACTTATTCCTGTTGTCAGAAATCTTTTGGACAATAAGTCTTAAACATCTACAAAATTACGCTATGTGGAACAGTAGGATATACGTTTAGTAAATTACGTAGCATATTAATATTCGTGCCGTATCAAAGGAGGAATACCGAACCCTGATTTAGTGTCTGATACTCAGCAGGTATATCGTAAGGCTAAGTAAGCAGAAGGGTATAGGATAGGGGAAAGAAAATGGTATTGCATAACAGAATATAAATGTGATTGTTAAAAGGCGTAGGAAGCAGTATATAGCTGTTTCTGCGCCTTTTATATTGAGAGATAAAGACATACTTTACCCGAAGCGACGAGGCTCAGTTACGTCTGAGGTATACAACCCCAACCACTATTTAACGTATTTTCCACGTATCATTTATACAGGGACTCAAACAAACACATGACTCTCATCATGAATATAAATTTGTGAATAAATGCTTTTTATGTGTTAAAATAATTAAGGAAATTCGGAACTATAATGTATGAAAAGAATATTAAAGTTTAATAGATAATACAGTTTAGTAGATAATAAAGTTTGGTAGTTAATAAAGTTGAGTGGAATACTCAGAGTATGTTTAGTATATAAAATCAGAAAGAGTACTTAAGGTATGCTTAGGTAATTGAAGCAAAAACAACTTTGAAGTTTTTAGTTATTTAGATGGGAAAATAATCTGATAAATACTGCGTGAATGTGAGGTTTAAGAATAGATGGGAAAAACATTGGTACTTGCCGAAAAACCTTCTGTTGCAAGAGATTTGGCCAGGGTTTTAGGCTGTAAGCAAAATGGAAACGGCTGCATTATAGGGCCGAAATATATAGTGACCTGGGCTCTGGGACATCTGGTTACACTGGCTGATCCTGAGGTATACAGTAATAAATATAAGTCATGGAATTTAGAGGATCTCCCTATGCTTCCCAATAAAATGGAGTTGGTCGTAATTAAACAGACTTCAAAGCAATTTGGTGCTGTTAAAGCCTTAATGCACAGAGATGATGTGGACGAGCTGGTTATTGCCACCGATTCAGGGAGGGAAGGAGAGCTTGTAGCCAGATGGATAATACTCAAAGCGGGCTTTAAAAAGCCAATTAAGAGGCTTTGGATATCCTCCCAGACTGACAGAGCCATAAGAGAAGGCTTTGCAAACCTAAAGCCCGCAAAGGAATATGATAATTTGTTTTATTCTGCTCAAAGCAGGTCAGAGGCTGACTGGCTGGTAGGTTTGAACGTGACAAGGGCCCTGACTTGTAAATACAATGCCCAGCTGTCTGCCGGAAGGGTTCAGACCCCTACTCTGGCAATGATTGTTGCCCGTGAGGAAGAAATCAGAAAGTTCGTACCAAAGGACTACTGGACTGTTACCGCTCAGTTTAATGGCTTTACAGTTCAATGGCAGGACAGGAACGGCCAGGTACGAACTTTCAGCAGAGAGCAGGCAGACAGCATAGTGAAAAAGGTGACCGGGCAGATTGGTGAAGTTGTGGAGGTCAGGAAAGATATGAAGAAGGAGCTTCCTCCTCTGGCTTATGACCTGACCGAGCTGCAGAGGGACGCTAACAGAAGGTATTCCTATTCAGCCAAACAGACTCTGAATATAATGCAGAGACTCTACGAGACCCATAAGCTGGTAACCTACCCCAGAACTGATTCCCGATACATTACCGAGGATATAGTACCAACCCTTACTGAAAGGTTAAAAAGCATAGCGGTGGGACCTTACGCAAAACCAGTGCAGGGAATTCTTAGGAGCAAGCTGAATGTGACAAAGCGTTTTGTGGACAACAGCAAGGTTTCGGATCATCATGCCATCATACCTACTGAGCAGTATGTGGATCTTTCGGCTCTCAGTGCTGAAGAGAGAAACGTGTACGATTTAATTGTAAAACGCTTTATTGCAGTTTTAAGCAGCCCCTTTGAGTACGAGCAGACCAATGTAAAGCTGAGTATTGCAGGAGAAACCTTTACTGCCAGGGGAAAAATAGTTAAGTCCTGGGGTTGGAGAACAGTTTATGAGGGCTTTGGAAAGCTGGAGGAGGATACAGAGGACGAGGAGAAGGATCAGGCACTTCCTGATATACAAAAGGGACAGAAGGCAAAGGTGCTCTTACCCAAAGCTATAAACGGAAAGACAAAGCCTCCTGCAAGATATACTGAAGCCACTCTGCTGTCTGCCATGGAGCACCCTGGAAAATTCGTTGACGACAAGGCTTTGAAGGAAACACTGGAGAGCACCAGTGGACTGGGAACTCCAGCTACAAGAGCCGACATAATTGAGAAGCTGTTCAATACCTTTTATATTGAGCGCAGGGGTAAGGAGATCTATCCTACCTCAAAGGGAATACAGCTTATAAACCTTGTACCGGAAGATCTGAAGTCACCCGAACTTACTGCAAGGTGGGAGCAGCAGCTTGCACTGATAAGCAGAGGAAAGGTAAGTCCAACTGCTTTTGTAAATGACATGAAGGCATATGCATCAAAATTAGTAAGTGACGTAATAGCAAGCTCAGAGCAGTTCAAGCATGACAATGTCACCAGGGAAAAGTGTGCCCAGTGTGGGAAATACCTTCTGGAGGTCAACGGAAAGAAGGGAAAAATGCTTATATGCCCTGACAGGGAATGCGGCTACAGAAAGACTGTTTCGATAATTTCAAATGCCAGATGCCCTGAATGTCACAAAAAAATGGAGATTCGCGGAGAAGGGGAAAATAAGACCTTCTACTGCGCCTGCGGGTATAGAGAAAGGCTTGATGCCTTTAAAAAACGCAAAGGTGAACAGGTAGATAAAAGAGAAGTAGCCAGATTCTTAAAACAGCAGAATTCCAATGAATTCATTAATTCGGCGCTGGCTGATGCACTGGCAAAGTGGAAGAAGTAGTGTATATTAAACTGCAAGAATCAGGAACGGATATACTATTTGTTAATTAATTATTGTTTAGTTTTATTATTAATTATTCGTTGCTTTTGCAATTGACATGGCAATTAGATTATAGTATTATCATAATAATTTACATAAGAATACTAGGAATTACTTCCGTATAATCAGCATGTGATTTAAAATAGTATCAATATAATATTTGGAGTAGCTAAGGAGAATAAGTCGTATATGGATTTAAAAGATAAGTTAAATAACCTTAAAGCAATTATTGGTAAGCACAAAAGTGCAGTAGTAGCTTTTTCAGGAGGAGTTGATTCAACCTTCCTGCTTAAGGTAGCAGCAGAAGTTCTCGGAGATAAAGTATTAGCTGTTACTGCTCATTCTTCAACCTATCCGGAGAGGGAGCTGAAAGAGGCTATAAAGTTTGCTGAGGACAATTCTATCCGCCATAGAGTAATTATTTCCGAGGAACTGGAGGTAGATGGCTTTTCCGACAACCCTGTCAACAGGTGCTATCTATGCAAGAATGAGCTTTACGTAAAGATAAAGGCTGTTGCCGAAGAAGAAGGAATGGAATGCATTTTTGAAGGATCAAATGTTGATGACCTGGGAGATTTCAGACCTGGTATGCAGGCTGTACGTGAACATGGAGTAATAAGTCCTCTTAGAGAAGCACAGTTAACAAAGGAAGAAATTCGCCTTTTATCAAAGGAAATGGGTCTTGAAACCTGGGATAAACAAGCGTTTGCATGTCTTTCCTCAAGATTTCCCTATGGAGAAAAAATAACCAGGGAGAGACTTCAGATGGTAGACCGTGCTGAACAGTTTTTGTTGGATTTGGGCTTTAAGCAGGTAAGAGTGAGATTTCATAAGGACATTGCAAGAATTGAAGTAACTCAGGAAAATTTTGAAAAAATAATACAGCCTGATATTAGAGAGAAGATTTATTCTGAGTTTAAAAAGATAGGATTTATGTACACTGCTCTGGATTTGAAGGGGTATAGAACAGGTAGTATGAACGAAGGTCTGGATACATCAAAGATATAAAAAAATGGAAGTAATTCCCTGGTGAATAAGGGTTAATTTGGATAAGGATATTGAATTAAGTTTATTATTATTACATTTCGTTAAACTATACGGCTCAAAGAAAATGTTTTGTTAAGCCACTTTCAAAGTAAAAGGCACTAGAGTTAACAGTTTCTGAAGTGACAAAGTAACTAAAGTGTCGAAGCCGCTGTGCGGTCTGGGAGGTAAATATGGAGAAGTCTTATACAAACAGAAGAATTGATACCCATGTGGTTCACGGATGTGCTGGTTACGATTCCAAGACAGGTGCTGTAAGCTATCCAATATACCAGAGTGCTACTTTCAGACACCCGGGATTAAACCAATCAACAGGCTATGATTATTCACGCTTGCAAAATCCAACCCGTGAGGAACTGGAAAATACAATGGCCATTCTTGAGAACGGCAAATATGGTTTTGCTTTTTCAAGTGGTATGGCTGCTATATCTTCAGTTTTAAAAATATTTTCTCCGGGACAGCATATAATTGTCTCCGATGATCTTTATGGTGGTACATATAGAATATTTGAAGAAGTGTATAAAAACTACGGGCTGGAATTCAGCTATGTGGATACCAGTAAAACAGAAGCCATTGAAAGGGAGTTCAAAGATAACACTGCAGCTGTTTTTATTGAGACTCCAACAAATCCAATAATGAAGGTTGCGGATATATCGTTAATTTCACAACTGACAAAGTCAAAGAATGCACTGTTTATTGTAGACAATACTTTTTTGACTCCATATTATCAGAGACCCCTGGAATTGGGAGCCGATATTGTGGTACACAGCGGAACAAAATATCTCGGCGGTCACAATGACACTCTGGCAGGATTTGCTATCCTGAACAATGATGTTCAGGCTGAAAAACTAAAGCTTATTCAGAAATCTGAGGGGGCAGTACTGTCACCTTTTGACAGCTGGCTTCTGCTCAGAGGAATAAAAACTCTTAGTGTCAGACTTGACAGGCAGCAGCAGAATGCAATGGAACTTGCCAGTTGGCTCAAGAATAATAAAAATGTAAAAAAGGTATATTATGTAGGCCTTCCTGAACATGAGGGATATGAAATATCAGTTAGACAGACTTCTGGTTTCGGTGCAATGATATCCTTTGAGGTAACATCGGTGGAACTAGTGGAAAAAGTACTAAGCAGGATTAAACTGATTTTATTTGCAGAGAGTCTGGGAGGAGTTGAGAGCCTGATAACTTATCCGTTTTTACAGACTCATGCGTCGGTACCAGAAGAAATACGAAACAGACTTGGGGTTAATAACAGACTGTTAAGGCTTTCTGTAGGAATAGAAAATATTCAGGACCTTATCTCCGATTTGGAACAGGCCCTGGAAAGTTAAACTAAAATTGTTAATAGAGAAGTTACCGTTAACTAAATGTAAAACATGAAATCCTCGTTGTTTTTGGATTTTTCCGCTTCTGCAACCAGATCAGCGAGGGTAACTTTTTTTAGTGCTGCCACAATTGCGTTGTCAAGATTATCCCAAACAAGTGATTTAAGAGCATTCTCAATATCAACTGCCTCATCTGAGACTGAACGGTCAGTTTTTTCAAACAGGCTGATCTCAACAGCTTGAAGTATTTCCAACACAGTCATTTTATCGGCAGGCTTAGAAAGCTGATATCCTCCCTGGGAACCCTTGATGGATGTAACCAGCTTTGACCTTTTTAATAAAGAAAAAACCTGCTCAAGATATATTTTTGAAATACCCAGCTTTTCTGCAATACTTATAACTGTAACAAACTCTCCGGTATTACCCAGCTGTGCAACACTAATCATTGCTGCAAGGCCATACCTTCCTTTGGATGAAATTCTCATAATAATTAGTCTCCTTCCAGCGCTGGGCAGAGAAAATAGTATTAAAGCTCTGCCATATTTTAATTAAAAATTATTATTTTTTATTATTTTCACGTTATAACGCAGATGAATATGTCATAGTAATTATATATGTTTTATTAAAACATATAAGTTTATCAGTGTCAACCTCATTTATAGCGTTTGAATTAAATTGCACATGTATACACTGATATTAACTCTCATTAAATTCTACTGTGTATCAGTAATTTTTTCAAAGTTATTTAACAGAATACTGTTTATTCGTTTCAAATAATTACTCCGAGAATAATATGGCTGGTATTAAAGCCCTTTACATTGACAAATATACTCATGAAAAATATACTTTAATATAAGGTAATAACATATATCATAGCATTCATATATGATTTATAAATTTTTATATTGACAAAAGTTTCTAAGTAGTCTATACTATAGGAAACCGACAGAAAACATATATGAATTGTATGAATAGTATATTGCTATGAATACTAATTTTTATGTTTACCTATGTTTCATCTAAGACTGTAATCATGAAATGCTTTAGTCATGAATGAGGTTTTAAGATGTACATATGGGGTACTGGAGGTTGTATGCATACAAAAAAGAACATAATAGAAATAAAATCCCTCACAAAAATCTTCTCTTCGAAGGAGAGAGAAGTAAAAGCCCTTGAAAATATAAACCTTTCTATTGAAGAAGGTGCTATTTTCGGAATCATTGGCATGAGCGGTGCCGGTAAAAGCACCCTTGTCCGATGTATTAACTTTATTGAAAGACCTACAAGTGGAACCATAATTGTTGATGGGAAGGATCTTTCAAAATTAAGTGAAAGGGAATTAAGAGATGTCAGACGGTCCATGGGGATGATTTTTCAACAGTTTAATCTGCTTATGCAGAGAACAGCAGAGGAAAATATTACATTCCCTATGGAAGTGGCCGGAGTAAAAAAGAGTGAAGCAAAGAAAAGGGCAAAGGAGCTTCTGGAGATAGTAGGGCTGTCAGATAAAGCCAAAGCCTATCCGTCTCAACTCTCGGGAGGGCAAAAGCAGAGAGTTGCTATAGCCAGAGCCTTGTCAACCAACCCGAAAGTACTGCTTTGCGATGAAGCTACTTCAGCTCTTGACCCTTCAACCACAAAATCAATTCTTGAGCTGTTGAGGGATATAAATAAAAGGTTAGGTATTACTATAGTAATAATAACCCATGAAATGAGTGTTATTGAACAAATATGCACACAAGTGGCCATTATTGATGAAAGCGGAATAGCAGAGACCGGAGCTGTTTCGGAGGTATTTTCACATCCAAAGACAGCTGCAGCGCAGAGACTTGTTTTCCCTGACGGGAAGGGGATGAAGCAATTCCTGGGGAAGAGATGCTGCAGAATTGTTTTTGAGGGAAGTTCTTCCTTTGATCCGGTTATCTCAAGAATGATTCTTGAGTGCAAAGCCCAGGTTAATATTATGTTTGCCGATATGAAGGATATTGACGGGAAAGCTTTTGGACAGCTTGTACTTCAACTTCCTCAGGAGGACGAAGTATCCGACAGGATTATCAGTTATCTGAGATCACAGAACTTATCCGTAGAGGAGGTAAACGAATATGTGGGATAGTTCAAATGTTATTATGATTTTAGTGGGACTTCTGGAAACCCTTTATATGACATTCCTGTCAACCTTTATGGCATACGTGCTGGGGCTGCCTCTTGGAATCCTTCTGGTAACAAGTGAGAAGGATGGAATTTTACCATTACCCAGGCTGAATAAGGTTCTGAACCTGGTTGTTAATTTACTTCGTTCAATACCATTTCTTATTTTACTTATTGCTGTAATCCCTGTTACACGACTTATAGTCGGAACAACAATAGGGTCAACAGCTACTGTAGTACCTCTGGTAATAGCTGCCGCACCGTTTATAGCCAGACTTGTTGAGTCATCTATAAAGGAAGTTGACAAGGGAGTTATAGAAGCTGCAATTTCGATGGGCTGCAGCCCATTTCAGATTATATACAAGGTAATGATACCTGAAGCAGTTCCTTCCCTTATAGTAGGTGCAGCCATTGCTACAACCACAATACTTGGATATAGTGCAATGGCAGGTATTGTCGGTGGAGGAGGACTTGGTGATATAGCTATCCGTTTTGGTTATTACAGATACCAGAATGATATTATGATTATAACTGTGGCACTGTTGGTAGTTGTAGTTCAGGTTACCCAGGAAATTGGAATGAGAATTGCAAGAAAGATGGATAAAAGAAAGTAATACCTTTATATAAAATCACATTCAGTGGACATTAAGTATTAAGTTAAAAATCAAATAATGACATAAATAAAAAAGACAAGGAGGACCCGATATGAAAAAGAGAATATTAGCATTAACATTGACTTTAGCCTTTGCGGTTGCAGGGGTACTGACCGGCTGCGGTTCAAAATCCAAGAAGTTGGTGGTAGGTGCTTCTCCATCTCCCCATGCTGAGATACTTAAAGAGGTTCAAAATGATCTGAAAGAAAAAGGAATAGAACTGGAAATCAAGGAGTTTACTGATTATGTTCAGCCAAACCTTTCCTTGCAGGATAAAAACCTTGATGCAAACTATTTCCAGCATGAGCCATATCTCAATGATTTCAACGCAAAGAACAAAACAGAGCTTGTTTCTGCTGCACAAATTCACTACGAACCATTTGGTTTGTATCCCGGTAAGTCTAAATCACTGGAGGCAATTGCTGAAGGTGCAACAATAGCAGTACCAAATGATACAACAAATGAGGCAAGAGCACTTCTGCTCCTTGAATCCATTGGTTTAATCAAAGTAAAGCCTGACGCTGGTCTTAATGCTACAACAAAGGACATAACAGATAATCCGAAGAAAATAAAGATTATTGAGCTTGAAGCTGCTCAGCTGACAAGATCACTGCAGGATGTAGACTTTGCTGTAATTAATGGAAACTATGCCATTGAGGCAGGATTTAATGTTGCAAAGGATGCATTGGCGAAGGAACAGGCAGACTCAGTCGGAGCTAAGAACTTTGCTAATATCATTGCAGTTCGTAAAGGCGATGAAAACAGAGAAGACATTAAAGCTTTGATAGAAGCTCTTAAAAGCGACAAAGTAAAGAAGTTTATTGAAGATAAGTATCAAGGTTCGGTAATTCCAATTTTCTAATGTGTTTACCGGTTAAATATACCTAGAAAAAAGCTAAAACGGCAGTTTTCCCGCTGTTTTAGCTTTTTTATTTTAGCTATTTGTATTTTTTTAGTTTTTGTAATCAGAATATATTAAAAGGAGTGATTACAATGAATTTTGTAATTTCCGCTGCTTATATTAAAGATGTTCCGGAACTTATTGAAGCAAGAGATAAGAGTTTTCATTATGACTACTTCATTGCTTCCCTGGCGAAGGTATTGTCTACAACTTTGTCATATGGAGCTTTTTCCTTAAGCTCTCCGGCCTGATCCATAACTTTCTGAAGAAGATTGAAGGAGGCTTCTTTCATAATAGGATCTTCACACCAGGCATCAATATCCTTGTATCTCTTTGCCACTGTCTCCAATATTTCCAGGTCTGTGTCGGGGAAGGAGGATTTTATTGCTTCAGCAATTTCTTTTGGGGAATGAGTGTCCACCCATTTCTGACCTTTATAAATGGCATTGGTGAATTTCTGGATGGTATCCTTATTCTTTTCTATGTAACTCTTTTTAGCAAAATAAGCTGTGTAAGGGATTTCACCACTTTCCTGTCCAACAGATGCAAGTATGTGACCTTTTCCTTCCCTTTCAAGAAGAGATGCTGTTGGCTCAAAAAGTGTAACATAATCTCCTTTACCTCCGGTGAAGGCTCCGGCCATTAATGCAAATTGTACGCTGGTGTCTACATCAACATCTTTGCCGGGTATCAGACCATTTTTGTTAAGTACATATTCAAGAGTCATTTCAGGGACGCCGCCTTTTCTGCCGCCAATAATACTTTTATTCTTTAGATTACTCCATTTAAAGTCAGGCTCGGGTGTTCTGCCCACAAGGAAAGAGCCGTCCCTTTTGGTTAACTGCGCAAATATGACAGAATAATCCTCCTTGCCTTCGTTGTAGACATAAATACTTGCTTCAGGGCCGGCAAAGCCAATATCGCATTGTCCTGATAATACTGCCGTCATTACTTTGTCAGCACCCTGTCCATTCTGTAATTCTATCTCAAGCCCAACATCACTAAAAAATCCTTTGTTAATTGCAACATACTGAGGTGCATAGAATACTGAGTGTGTAACTTCGCTTAATACTACTTTTGTCTTTTGATGTTCACTGTCTCCACATGCGTATAAAACAAAACTTGTGCATAGGAGAAATGCCACAATAAGACATAATTTCTTCACACTTACCTCCAATCTGCGTGGAATTCACGCTTTAAACCTAATTGCCAATAACTCAATTTATTAATTGGAAATTCTACAGATATCATTCTAAAGAAAATATGCATATATTCCTTAGAATGATATCCAGAAGAATATTTGTACAACCTAAATACGGCTCTTTATAAGGAGCTGCTGCACCAGTACAACGGCTTTATACATTATGCCTGCAGCTATACACAGAATAATAACACTGGCCATAACCAAATCCAGCTGAAACACCTGACCTCCGTAGACGATAAGATAACCTAATCCCGATTTTGACACCAGAAATTCTCCAACAATTACACCCACCCAGGAGAGTCCCACATTGATTTTCAGAGAATTAATAATAACCGGAAGGTTTGCAGGGAATACAACTTTTGAAAAGATCTGTAATTTACTTGCCCCAAAAGTTTTTACCAGTTTAATCTGTTCCTCGTCGGTTGCAGTGAATCCATTAAGGACCTCCAGAATGGATACGATTAAGGATATGGCCAGGGCTATAACGATAATTGATGTTGTTCCGGCTCCAAACCAGACAATAAATATTGGGCCCAGAGCAATCTTAGGCAGACTGTTCAAAACAACCAAATAGGGCTCCAGCACTCTGGACAGAAAGTCTGACCACCATAATACAACTGCAATTACTGTCCCCAGTATTGTCCCCAAAGTAAAGCCCACAATAGTTTCAAAGCAGGTTACTCCAATATGATGAAAAAGCTGACCTTCGTGGTAAAGGCGCAGGATTGTGTCAACAATTCTCGAGGGCTGACTTGTTATAAAGGGGTCAATCAGTTTTAGTCGGGCAGCAATTTCCCAGACTGCAACAAATACTATCAGAAGAAGTATCTGCGTAAAAGTAATAAGGAAACTTCTCTTTTTACGTTTTTTAAGATATTCTATTCTTTCCTTTGACAAATTGGTTTCAATTTTCTTAGACATGCACATCCAACTCCTTCCATATGGTATTGAAATAATGTCTGAACTCAGGAGCTTCTCTGCTGCAGAAGGGAGTTCTGACCGGACAGGTTAGTTGGATTTCATGGATATTTTTTATGGTGGCAGGCCGACTGGACAAAACAACAACCCTATCAGCCATACTTATGCTTTCAGCAATATCGTGAGTTACCAAAATGGCAGTTTTATTTTCTTTTTTTATAATAGAATAAATATCATCGGCTACAGCCAGCCTGGTCTGGTAGTCCAGAGCTGAAAATGCTTCATCCAGCAGTAGTATTTCAGGTTTAAGAGCAAGAGTTCTGATAAGTGCAGCACGCTGTCTCATGCCACCCGATAGCTGGGAAGGATACTTGTTTCTGAAATCATACAGACCGTAAGTTTTTAGAAGATTATTGACATAATCAATGTTTTCGTCGGTTTTTATTTTTTTGATTTCCAACCCAAGCAATACATTTTGAAGAATTGTCCTCCATTCGAAAAGATAATCCTTTTGAAGCATATATCCCACGTTATCACTGGTGCCGGATATTTCCCGCTGGTTAATAAGGATCTTTCCGGTGGAAGGCCGCAACAGGCCGGCAATTATGGAAAGCAATGTGGATTTACCGCAGCCGCTGGGGCCGACGATGCAAATGAACTCACCCTTAATTATCCCAAGATTAATATTGGTTATGGCAGGTACTTCGCCATTGGGTGACTGATAATTCATACCGATATTTTTGATTTCAACTATGTAAGACAATGTATAGCATCTCCTGCCATGACTAAACTTAAATTATTTTCTAATACAGTATATAGACATGGCAGGGATTTGGTTAAAGTTTTTGGATAACCTTTGAAAAATCTTACTTATTTATTCCTTCTGTTTTTTTCTCATAGGCCCTGTTACGATAGTACAGAACAATATCAGTAGAAACCATAATGAGATTTATAATATACAGAACCATAACAATATCTCTGCTGTACAAAATTTTGTGAGTTATACCTGATAAGTATCCAAATACAACTATGTATAAAAACAATATACTTTTTCCTTTTGTACTTTTCGATGTGTATGATTTTATTATTTGCGTCGGCCATGCTGCACCAAAACTTAGTAACATTAATGCTTCAAAAATGCTCATATGTTATCTCCCAAAAATATATTTTTTGCATTATATTATTATACACCTTTGGGAGTAAAAAACATCGTTAAGGACATATTTTTTTAAAGAACTTTTCAGAAGTGATACCATGGGGTCTGTTATATCGTTTTAACCCGAACAGGGGATCTTTTCTGTTTTTATTTATAAGATTAACACCTTCCGCACATGTAAGAGTAGCTTTAAATCCTAACTCCTTAAGTATTTCTATGGATTCCTTGCTTATTGCTCCAAAAGGATATGTAAATGTGTTGGGTGTAACACCGGTGACCTCTGTCAGTTTTTGCTGGAGCCGCCCAACGTCATCTGTTAATAACTTTCGATAATCTTCTATGGACTCGCCTTTTCGCCGCTTTGCCCCATATCTTTTATCCAGTTTATGAAGGTCGTATGAATGGTTTTGTATTTCAAAATACCCGGAGTTAGATATAATTTTAATCTGATCCCAGGAGGCAAATGAATAAAAGGGGTCATTTGTGGGATAGGGTGAGACTGAGAATTCATCTGTATAGGAACCTACGATGGAGATAACTGCCTTCATTCCGTACTTTTGAAGGAGTGGCTGACCATAAAGATAGTTATTCAGATTTCCGTCATCGAAGGTGATAATAACTGGTTTCAGAGGAATATCCTCTCCGTTATAAACATAATTGACCAGATCGGACATGGTGATGGCATTGTAATTGTGCTCCTTCAAGTATTTCAAATCACTTTCAAATTCATCGGGTGTTATTACATATTTCCCCAAATCTTTTGAATGTCTAAGAATACTGTGGTACATAATAATGGGAACTGCAATGCCATCCTCAGTAATCTGTCCGCCCTGAACTTCATTGAAAACATTGGTTGTTTCTGACAGCAGGAATATAATCCACAGGATTAATGTATAAAATAGCATAACAACAAGGGATAAATACTTCAGTTTATCTCGGCCTGGTAACACTGTCATGTGCCCACCTCAAAATCAAATATAATCAGCAGTTAAAAATCATATCCGCTGTTGTATTCCATAATGTCGTATACCCTGTAATAGTCACGGGTTTCCTCATCCTTAACCACAGCCGATCTGTTCTTCTGCAAAAGGTTTACTATTTCATAAACATTAATCCAAAGCTCATTAACACATTCCTTTTGTGATTCGTCAAAAATAATCTGCATACCAAAATGCAGGTGAGGGGTTGTAATATTATTTACATTCTCTCTGGTACTGTAACCAGTCATACCCAGATAACCTATGACATCACCGGCCTTTACAACCTTTCCCTCATACATGTCGGAGTGGAAGGGTCTGTCCTTTCTAAGATGGGCATAGTAATAGTATCTTTTTTGATCGAAGCTTCTGATTCCAATTCTCCAACCGCCGTACATATTCCATCCCATTACTTCAACAATTCCCGATTCAACGGCAATGATAGGGGTTCCTATTGACCCCATAAGATCATTGCCAAGGTGTTTCCTGGCGTACCCAAAAGTACGACCAGTGCCGAAATCGTCATAATGGCTGAAGCTATAACCTTTGGCAATTGGTGAAAAAACCTTCAGACCGTATTTTTTTTCCCACTTCATTCCTCCAGGACTATCTGAATCTTTAACCTGAATTTCATATTCTCCCACAAAATTACCAAGGATTGCATCGTAAGCTTCATGATAGTAATTGTAATATTTCATTTTTTCCGTCAGCCGCTCCATTGTTTGACCATTATTGAGCTTTGAGACAAGCTCGTCCATATCTCTGGATTTGTATTTTTTAAAATCTCCACCATACTTAGCAGCCAGGTATGCCAGCAGTTCCACCCAATTCAATTTTACTTCCTTGCCGTAGGATTTTACATCAAGAGTGAGAGCTTTTTCCATAGCGGCATAACATGCATTGAATTCGACCCATTTTATAAACTTTTTCTGGTCTTTTGATTCAGTGAGATTTGATTCAGTGGAATCAGAGGCTGCTAAAAATGTACAAATGCTGTTGTTATTTACAACGAAGGTTGATGCTGTAAGTAGTCCCAATATTATAATAAAAGCAATTATTATTTTGTATATTCTTCTTCCGGAGTAAAGGAACCTAAACAATTACGGAGCCACCTTTCCAATGTGATATAAAAAATATAAACAAAAGTAATATAAATGCTAAAAAACAAGCTACTATTAAATTTATGCTGTTTAATTGAAACATATCCTTTGTAACATTAAAAATCTGCTGTAATATTTTTCAATTAATTAATGATTTACTTTATTAAAGTTATGAAGTAAAATACCATATGTAAGTATTTTGGTTAAGAATTTATGTAAATATCTTTTAACCAGAGAAAAAGGTGCCGGGGCAAATTCGCTGAGGCAAAAATTGTTAAGCCTTAAATATAGATATAGATGGTTAAGGCAAATTTCAATACATATTGCGGTCACAATGTGGCTTATCATGGAGGTTAAATATGAAAAAGAGGTCATTAATTAAGGTTTTAGCATGTGTAATGGCAGCAGCTTTTACTTTTGCAGGCTGCGGAGCAGATAAGGCTTCAACAAATGAGGCTGTAAAAAGTACATCAGCTGTTTCAAACAGCTCAGAATCAGATGCTGAAGTTGATTTGTCATGGGAAAAAGTAAAGGAAAAAGGAGAACTTGTTCTTGGTTTGGATGAGAGCTTTCCACCAATGGGATTTAGGGATGACAACAACAACATTGTTGGATTCGATATTGATCTGGCTCAGGAAGTAGCCAATAAGCTTGGGGTTAAATTAAAACTTCAACCTATAAACTGGGATACAAAGGAACAAGAATTAAATACTGGGAATATAGACTGTATCTGGAATGGTTTCACTATAACTGAAGACAGAAAAGAAAACATACTATTTACAGATCCATATATGACTAATCAACAGATTATTGTAGTTTTAGCTGATTCACCATACAATACCTTGGCTGATTTAAAGGATAAGTCTGTTGCACTACAGGCAAGTTCAAGTGCAGTTAATGCGTTAAATAAAAATACAGAATTTAAGTCCACACTTAAGGAAGTAGTTGAATTAAAGGATAATAATTTGTGCCTTATGGATTTAAAGACAGGTAATGTGGATGCTGTTGTAATGGATGAAGTCGTGGCAAGGTATTACATTCAGATGAAGGGTGAAAAATACAGAGTTTTAGATGAAGGCCTAAGTACTGAAGAATACGGAGTAGGTTTCAGAAAAACAGATGTACAGCTTATGACTAAAGTTAATGAAGCAATAAAGGAAGTCTCTAAAGATGGAAAAACAACTGAGTTTGCAATTAAATGGCTTGGCAAGGATATTTCCATCACAGAAAAATAGATTAGTATAATTCACAAATGATATTTATAGCAAAATCTTTAAAAATGAGAAGTTCAAGCGGGATAGAATTAAATACTTAGCTGAGGCTGATATCGAAAGGTATCAGCCTTATTTTAAGAATTGAGCTATCTTATGTTATATCTGTTGATAAAAGAATTATTTTGTAGATTATCATCATGAAATTATATATAATTATGTTTGCATGTATTGTATTTTGGGGAGGAGATTACTCGTGAAGCTTTTATTGTTATTGGGAGATGGTATGATTGTTACCGTCCAATTGTTCTTACTTACGCTTATTTTTGCCCTTCCTCTGGGACTGATTATTTCTTTTGGCAGAAGATCAAAAAACTTTATTATAAGCGGATTGACAGGGATATATATTTCAATAATGCGAGGGACACCACTAATGCTACAGCTGGTGGCAGTATATTTCGGGCCCTATTACATTTTTGGAGGCAAAATAGACAGATTCACTGCAGCAGTAGTTGCTTTTGCATTGAACTATGCCGCATACTTCGCAGAAATATACAGGGGCGGAATTGAGTCAATTCCCAAGGGACAATATGAAGCTGGAGAAGTTTTAGGATTTACAAAATCTCAGGTATTTTTCAAGATTATACTTCCACAGGTTATAAAAAGAATTCTTCCAGCCATAAGCAATGAAGTAATAACGCTGGTTAAGGATACTGCACTGGCAACGGCCATTGGAGTTTCTGAGATATTCAGAGCTGCCAATAATGAGATGAGCAGAATTGCCTCTATTAAGCCGTTATTTGTGGCAGGTCTGTTCTACTATATAATGAACCTTGTAGTAGCCCAGGCATTCGGCTTTGCAGAGAAAAAGCTTAATTACTATAAATAATTGATTTAGTTACTGGCTGTGTGAAAGGATGATTGGATAGTAATGAAAATGATAGAAGCTTCAAATATATATAAGAGCTTTGGAGGAAAGACAGTTCTGGCGGGTATAACACTGGAGGTCAATAGAGGAGAAGTTGTTGCTATAATAGGACCCTCCGGCTCTGGCAAAAGTACTCTTTTGAGATGTATTAATCTTCTTGAGAAAATTGATAAAGGCAAAATAACGGTAGAGAACGAAATAATGGTTACTACCAACAGCCATGGGAAAGCAGAGTATGCCGATAAGAAAAAGCTTCGGCAGATCAGACTTAAAATAGGATTAGTTTTTCAGAATTTTAATCTTTTTCCTCATTTCAATGTATTAAGAAATATTACCGAGGCTCCGGTGAGTGTTGCAGGTATCAGTAAGGAGGAAGCCCAGCAGACCGCAATAGAGCTTCTGGAGAAGATGGGGCTTGAGGACAAGGCAAATGCCTACCCCTGTGAGCTGTCTGGAGGACAAAGTCAAAGGGTAGCCATTGCCAGAGCTCTTGCGTTGAAGCCTGACGTACTTTTTTTTGATGAGCCAACCTCCGCTCTTGATCCTGAGCTCACAAACGAGGTTTTGAAGGTTATCAGAAAGCTTGCAGAAGAACGCATGACGATGGTGGTTGTTACCCATGAGATGGCATTTGCCAGAGAAGTGGCCGACAGAATAATTTTTATGGATAACGGTGTTATTGTAGAAGAGGGTTCACCTGAGGAACTGTTTGGAAATCCAAAGAATGAAAGAACAAAAATGTTTATAAAAGGATTTAATAAATAAAATTAATAATATGAATAATATGAAATTCGTTATTGCTGTATGATCATATAATATCTTTATAATTTGGTATGCATTTATAAGGGTTTTGGCCTGTCAGAGGCCGAAGCCTTTTTCAGTTTTTTAAAAAATATGTATTTAATTAATTAAATACATTAAGTGCAATTTATCTTTTGTTATTTGGTTCTTAACAATTCCTTATATACCAGAAAAAAACAAAAACTCTATACAGCACATATTATTGAAAAAATATATTTAATTTTGTTTGGTGTAATTATTGACATATTTTTAATTATGTGATACTTTATTTGTTGTTTAACAAAAGTAAACAAAAAGTTTACTTTGCCCAAACAATTTTTAACAGAAAAATTTTAAGACACACAGTATTTTGGCCAGTATTTCTACGAAGTTTCAGTGAGGTTTCGTGAAAAGGAAAGAAGTACCCCTGCGGACAAAAACATGTGTCAGTAATTTAGGAATAGTTGTAATGGGTAACTAAACAATATTGAAGAAAATTACTTAAAGGTATTAAAAATAAGTGGTAGAGTGATAATAAAAAATGAACGGAGTAGCAAATGAATATCGGTGAAAAGATTAAGCAGCTGAGAATTAAAAATGGTCTGACGCAAGAGGAACTGGCCAGCCGGTGTGAACTTTCAAAGGGCTTTATTTCACAGCTCGAGAGAGACCTGACATCTCCATCAATTGCAACGTTAATGGATATCCTTGAATCTCTCGGCACCGACTTGAAAAACTTTTTTAATGACTCTGTAAATGAAAAGGTTGTATTTAAAAAAGATGACGTTTTTGTTAAGGAAGACAGGGATTCTGGCTATGTTATAAGATGGCTTGTTTCCAATGCACAGAAAAATATAATGGAGCCTATTCTGATAACTCTCTCACCTTCAGGAAGTTCTGAAACCGATGATCCTCATGAAGGTGAAGAATTTGGATATGTGGTCAGCGGAGGAATAACGGTATGTCTGGGAACTCAGAAATTCAAGGTAAAAAAGGGTGAAAGCTTTTACTTCAAGCCAAGTGTTTCTCATAAAATCATAAACACCGGTAAAAGTGAGGCAGTGGTATTATGGGTTTCCTCACCTCCCAGTTTTTAAGAAATCGTCTGTATACTAATTATTTTTAATACATTTAATTTGGATTATGAGTTAATGCAGAGTCAAATCTGTTTGATTACATAAGGATTTGGGGGAAGGGTATGAACGAAAGTCAGCCAATTATTTTGTTAAAGAATATTTGTAAAAAATTTGGACAAACAGAGGTTTTAAATAACCTTAATTTATATGTACTAAAAAACGAATTTGTAACACTTTTAGGTCCCAGTGGCTGCGGGAAAACCACAACCCTGAGAATCATAGGCGGTTTTGAAAAACAGGACAGCGGAGATATTTTCTTTGAAGGAAAAAAGATTAATGATGTACCTCCCTATCAGAGAAAGGTTAATACCGTTTTTCAAAAGTACGCTTTGTTTCCGCATATGAATGTTTTTGAAAATATTGCTTTTGGTCTTAAGATCAAAAAAATGGACAAGAAAGAAATTAGTAAAAAAGTAGACGAGATGCTAGAACTGGTTAACCTACAGGGATTTCATAAAAGGTCTGTAGAGTCTTTATCGGGTGGACAGCAGCAGAGAGTAGCAATTGCCAGAGCACTTGTAAATCAGCCGGAGGTTCTTTTGTTGGATGAACCTTTGGGAGCGCTTGATCTTAAGCTAAGAAAGGAAATGCAGATAGAACTTAAAAACATACATAAACGTACTGGTATTACGTTTGTATATGTTACCCATGATCAGGAGGAAGCCCTGACCATGTCAGATACTATAGTAGTAATGAACAAGGGAAAGATTCAGCAGATAGGAACGCCTCAAATGATTTACAATGAACCAAAGAATGCATTTGTAGCCGACTTTATTGGTGAAAGTAATATTATTGATGGTAAAATGCTGAAGGACTATTCTGTTGAATTTGCAGGACATGTATTTGAATGTCTGGACAAAGGCTTTGAGGTCAATGAAGATGTTGATGTAGTTGTGAGACCTGAAGATATAAAGCTGGTGAGTCCGGAAGATGGAATGATAACAGGTATAGTAAAATCAGTTACCTTCAAGGGTGTACATTATGAAATGCTGGTTGAGGCAAAGGGAATAACCTGGACCATTCACAACACTCAAATGGCTGAGGCGGGAACGACAATAGGGATGTCCTTAAATCCAAATGATATTCATATAATGAAAAAAACTGAAAAAGCATAATGAGCACTATGCTTATTATGATCACTATGATCATTATTATCATTACTATATGACTATACTGGTACGCGTAATTATGCGTGGATTGGAGATAAAATGAATAAAAAGTGGGTTGCATATCCGTATTTGGTATGGATGATAATTTTTATTGTTATTCCCTCATTCCTGATTTTATTTTATGCTTTTACAGTCAGAGACGAACAGGGGATAAGGTTTACTCTGGATAACTTTTATAAATTCTGTGAACCAATATATTTATCGGTATTGTTAAAATCATTGGGACTGGCACTGTTCAGCACTTTTGTCTGCTTGATCCTCGGGTATCCCGTTGCAATGATTTTAGCCAGCAAGCATTTCAGCAAAAGTGCTACATTGTCCATATTGTTCATTATCCCAATGTGGATGAACTTTTTGCTTAGAACATACTCATGGCTTACACTACTTGAGAAAAATGGAATAATAAATTCAATATTGTCCTTTTTTCACTTGCCTAAAATAGATATTTTGTATACAGATACAGCTGTAGTTTTAGGTATGGTTTATAACTTCCTGCCTTTTATGATACTGCCCATCTATACTGTACTTATGAAGATAGACAGTAAGCTGGTTGAAGCTGCTCAGGACTTGGGAGGTAACAGCTTTACAGTATTTCGCAGAATAACTCTTCCTCTAAGCATTCCAGGAGTTATGTCAGGAATAACAATGGTATTTATGCCTGCTGTAACAACCTTTGTTATATCAAAGCTCCTGGGCGGAGGACAGTATACTCTTATTGGAAATTTCATAGAAAGGCAGTTTATACAGCTTAGTGACTGGAATTTTGGCTCTGCTATTTCAATGGTAATGATGATATTAATACTTATCAGTATTGGCATAATGTCAAAATTTGATGAGGATAAGGGAGGGGGCGCTGCTCTATGGTAAAAAAAATTATAATGAAATCTTACCTGGGGTTAATTTTACTTTTCTTGTACCTTCCCATTGTTGTGCTTATAGTATTTTCCTTTAATAAATCAAAATCTCGCGGTAACTGGTCGGGATTTACTTTGAAATGGTATAAAGAGTTATTTGAAAACTCTCAGATAATGGATTCATTGTATACTACACTACTGCTTGCAATACTTTCATCGATTATAGCAGTTATTATTGGCACCTTTGCAGCTATAGGTATACATAATATGAAGAAGTTCAGAAAGACTATGGTCATGAACCTGACTTATTTACCGGTATTAAACCCTGATATTGTAACAGGGGTTTCTCTGATGATAATGTTTGTTTTCATAGGTTCAATCATTGGCTTAAAGCTTGGCTTTATTACAATGCTGCTGGCTCATATTACATTTAATATACCGTATGTAATATTGTCCGTTTTACCAAGGCTGAGACAGATGAACAAGCATATGTATGAGGCGGCTTTGGACCTTGGAGCAACTTCTGTGTATGCCTTTAGGAAGGTAATAATTCCTGAGATAATGCCTGGTATTATTTCGGGATTTTTAATGGCTTTTACTCTGTCCATTGATGACTTTGTTATCAGTTACTTTACTTCTGGTTCAGGAGTTTCAAATCTGTCTATAACTATTTACTCTATGGCAAGGACCGGAGTAAAGCCAACAATAAATGCTTTGTCAACAATAATGTTTGTTAGCGTTCTGCTGTTATTGATATTAATTAATATACGTTCAGCAAGGGAAGAAAAAAGAAGAAAGCAGTACGACGCCTGATGCTTTACCGTCATATACAAGATATTAATTGGGAGGTAACTGAGTATGAAAAAACATTTTATAAAATTACTGGCTTCTGCAGTAATTCTTTCAACAACAATATTAGCAGGCTGTGGAGCATCAGATTCCGCAGGAGGAAACTCAGGTGAAAAGGTGACTCTGAAGGTATACAACTGGGGAGACTATATTGGGGAAGATGTAATTGAAAAATTTCAGAAGAAATACAATATAGATGTTGTCTATGATACCTTTTCAGACAATGAGGTTATGCATACCAAGCTTAGTGCCGGTGGCAGTGATTATGATGTGGCTATTCCATCAGATTATATGATTAAGCGTATGATTGATGAAGGTATGGTTAACAAGCTTGATTTTAACAATATACCTAATTACAAGTATATTGATGAGAAGTTCAAAAACCTGGCTTTTGACCCTAATAATGAATACTCTGTACCATACATGTGGGGTACTGTTGGAATAATATACAATAAAACAATGGTTAGTGACCCTGTAGACAGCTGGAATATCCTTTGGAATGAAAAATATAAAAAGCAGGTGTTCATGCTTGACAGTCAGAGAGATTCCATCGGTATTACTCTTAAAAAGCTGGGATATTCTCTGAATACAAAAAATCAGGACGAACTTGAAAAGGCTAAGCAGGAATTGATTAGACAAAAAGAATTGGGGATTGTTCAATCTTACGTTGGCGATGAAGTAAAAGATAAAATGATTATGGGTGAGGCTGCTTTTGCGGTTGTATGGTCAGGAGATGCGGTATTCATGAAGCGTGAGAATCCTGATTTGGAATATGTTATACCCAAAGAGGGAAGCAACCTGTGGGTGGACTCAATGGTTGTACTCAGCACTACCAAGCACCAGAAAGAAGCTGAAATGTTTATAAACTTTATGTGTGAAACTGATATAGCCTTTGCCAATGCAGATTATATTGGCTATTCAACACCTCATACTGAAGCAAAGAAAATGATGTCACCAGATCTTTTGGGAGACATTGCGGCATACCCCTCCGACGAGCAGATAGCCAACTGCGAAGTGTTTGAGGACCTTGCAGGTTCCATAAAGGACTATGACAGAATTTGGACAGAGGTATCTGTAAATTAAGTTATTTTATATTAAATTAATCATAAGAAAGAGTCAGATGAATGAATCAACCAGAAAAGTTAGACCTAGATCTAACAGCTGAAGGTCAGTATATCTGGCTTTTTTTATTTAATTTTTTAATTCAGGACAAAATTCAATTAAATCCTTATCAATAATATGACATATTTATCCTGTGCAGCCTGACTTATGAATAATTTACTTCAATTTGGCAAGAATATAGGCTAAATTATAACTGAAAACAGAAATAAATTAAAGAGTTTATTTTTGTTTTCCCGTCACAGGAGGATTTTATGGGTAAGTTATCAGGAACTGAAACATCAGAAAATCTTGCGAGGGCTTTTGCAGGCGAGTCCCAGGCCAGAAACAGGTACACCATCTATGCACAATATGCAAAGGAGGAGGGACACGCCGCACTGGAAAAAGAAATCAAGCTGATAGCCGAAAACGAAAGGGCTCATGCTAAAGTATTTTATGACTTACTGGTTAATGGAATGGGAGGCCCAAGCAATGTTAATGTAAATGCTGGTTATCCCTTTGAGTTGGGGGATACTGTTGCCAACCTGTTTTCAGCGGCTCACGGTGAGCATGAAGAGCATTCAATAATATATCCTACATTTGCCGATATTGCAAAAAAGGAAGGTTTTCCTGAGGTAGAAGCGGCTTTCAGAATGATTGCTGATATCGAAAAAGAGCATGAGAAGAAATTCCAGCAGTTTGCTGAGGAACTGAAAAATCAGACCTTATATCAGAAGAAGGAGCCGCAGCAATGGATTTGTACTAATTGCGGACATGTTCATCAGGGCACTGAAGCACCGGGTATTTGCCCAGTTTGCAAGAGCTCTCAGGGGTGGTTTGAAGTAAAAGCAAATTGATTTTTGATATTAGCCTTAATTTTAATTGACTTTACAAATAAAGCTGAAATCAAAATGTTAGATATAGTTAATTTGTTGTAATAAACATAATTATAAAAATAAAATGGGAGGTCCTGAATTATGTGGGAAGATAAGATTGATATTAATAAGGTTGTAGAGATCAGAGCAAAAACAACCACCTATTTTGGAGTAGGAGCAATAAATAAAATGGAGGATATAGCGAAAAACCTGTCTTCCAGAGGAATTAAAAAGGTAATTGTAATGACCGGAAAAAGCTCTCATATTAAAACTGGTGCATGGGATGTTACCAAGAAAGCCCTTGATGCAAATGGAATTGAATATATCCTTTACAGCAAGGTTACTCCTAATCCTACCGTTGAACAGGTTGATGAAGCTACAGCTGAAGCAAAGAGCTTTGGTGCACAGGCAGTTATAGCCATAGGAGGTGGCAGCCCTATTGATGCTGCAAAAAGTGTGGCTATTCTCATATCATATCCTGAAAAGAATGCTACTGAGCTATATGAACTCAAGTTTACTCCTGACAGGGCAGTGCCTTTGGTAGCAATTAATTTGACTCATGGTACTGGTACAGAAGTTGACAGATTTGCTGTTGTAAGTATTCCTTCAAAGGAATATAAGCCAGCTATAGCTTATGACTGCATTTATCCGTTATATGCTATTGATGACCCTGCATTAATGACAAAGCTTCCTGCCGACCAGACTTTATATGTTTCAGTTGATGCTGTAAACCATGTAGTTGAGGCTTCAACTACTATAGTAACAAATCCATTGGCTATATTACTTGCTAAAGAAACAATAAGACTTATTGCAAAGTATTTACCTATAGCTGTTAAGGAGCCAGAAAACCTTACTGCCAGATATTATCTTTTGTATGCATCCTTAATTGCTGGTACTTCCTTTGACAATGGATTACTGCACTACACTCATGCTCTGGAGCATCCATTAAGTGCTGTTAAGCCGGAATTGGCTCATGGTTTAGGATTAGCAATGCTGCTGCCAGCAGTTGTTAAGGAAATATACCCTGCATCAGGGGAGATTTTGGCAGAAATATTCGAACCAATTCTTCCAGGCTTCAAGGGAACAGCTGATGAAGCTGACAAAGCTTATGCAGGTATTAAAAAGTGGCTCAATGAGATTGGAATTAAATCAACTCTGAAGGATGAAGGATTTGATGCAGGTATGGTTGATAAGCTGGTTAATCTTGCATTTGAAACCCCAAGTCTTGACGGTCTCCTTGCAATAGCTCCTGTTAAGGCTACCAAGGAAGCAGTAAGAAACATATATACTAATTCACTTTAATTTAAATGTAATCAAATAAAATAACAAAGCAGCTGCTTACCTACATGGTAAAGCAGCTGCTTTGCGTTATAAAAGCTGAACCTGTTAAAATAAATTCCAGTAAAAGAATATCCATGTCAACCCTAAAACTGTAAGAGTAAACAGGGTATAGTGAATACGGGTAATTAGTTTCCAAAAACCCTTCTTCCAGGCAATTGCAGTAAAAGCTATAAGTGCGACACCAAAAATTGGTATAATTGACGGTGCAATATCTATTAATGATTTTCCTTCGGCAGGATTATAAGCATCCTGTGGTAATTGATATACAGGATCAACATTTCCTGATGATAGTATACCGGCAAATATTGCTGTAATAGTGATACCTGCAAAAATACCAACCCATTGCGCCATCTTGGCTATCTTTGAGGACTGCACTTCTTTTTTTCTGAATAGATTAGGTAACTTTATAACTATCCAGTAAATAACTGAAATGATTGTTATGAATAAAATGATTATTAAGAGTGATACAGTAAAATTCATTGTAGCATAAAAGGGAGCTTTTGAATATGTCATAGGACCATCTGTAGTCAGCATGGTTCTGCCGTAAGGATCTACTTTGAAAACAATTTTATGAAAAGGACCGAAATAATCCTGTGTCCGTCCTTCCCGAAGGTTCAGATACACACCGGGTTCAGTTTCAATAAATTTATTAGTTTCTCCGGCATTAGTAACTAGCAGATAACCATCATCATCTATGTTAACAGTAATAATGCCTCCTCCGAGGATACTATTAATTTTTTCATCTGTTGAAATACTTTTCCGGTTCTGTTGATATTCTCCGATAAACGTTTCAGCCCTGATTCTGCTTTCTTCACCAGGAACTGTAGTTTTTACAGTCTTTACAGGGTAATATTTATCCATGAATGCTTGAAAGATTTCAGAGTGAAAGAGATTGCCACTACCGCTATAGGAAATAAAAATCCCAATATTTTCTTCAGGTATCAGATATAAACCTGTGCTATACAACATTGTACTACCGCCATGGAAAAGTACACGTTTATCATTGAATACACCTTCCATGAAACCAAGGGTCATACCACCTAAACCCGGGTCATGGGTAAAATGCTGTTTATGCATTTTGGCCACTGTTTCTTCCTTAAGTATCCGATTTCCATTATAAATACCGCCACTTAAGTGTGATATCATGAAATTAGCCATATCTGAAGAGGTGGTACTCATACTTCCTGCCGGCTCAGGAACTAAATATTCGAAGCTTCCCTCAAGATACTGCCCATTAACAAACCTGTAAGGTGTAGCTATATTAGCTGCTAAATCCGGGTGGGGAGGTTGCAAAAATGTACTATGTTGCATATCCAGGGGCTTGAAAATGTTTTCATTAACATAATTGGAGAATGCCTTTCCGGTTACCCTTTCTACAATATAACCTGCCAGTGCTGTACTATAATTTGAGTACGCGGCAACTTTTCCGGCCGGAAAAATTCTTTCAGGCAGATATTTCTTTATATATTCATCCAAGGGGATAAGTTTATCCTGCGAAATTCTGAAAAGCACATTAGAATTATCTTCAAAGCCAGATGTGTGAGTCATCAAATGAGTTAGCGTTATTGGTTCTACTGTTGTTACCTTAAGGGACTTATTGAGTTGTGATGGTATTTCAAAATCCAAATATGTATTGATATCTGTGTTTAAGTCCAATACTCCTGCTTCAACAAGTTGCATAACTGCAGTCCAGGTAATTAGCTTCGAAGTAGAACCAATACGAAATAGAGTTTTGTCGGCATCAACAGGAACCCCTGTATTAATATCTGTAAATCCAAATCCTTTCTTATATACCACCTGCCCGTCTTTTACAACTGATACTGTGGCATTTGGAATATGATACTTTTCAATACCAGTCTTCAAGGCATTGTCAAAGAATGCTTCCAGATTATCAGGTTCATTACTTTGGGCAAAGACAGCAGTCGATGTTATTGATAAAATGAGTACCATCATAAAACCTGCCATAATAAGTTTTTTACTTATGCTTTGCATTTTATCCCTCTCTCTTATTGCAAACTATTTTTGTTTATTTTTATTTGACCTGGTTGACTGTATTATGTCATCGGTTGCACTTGATAAGATATCCATCAAATCCTGCTTTCCATATCCTTCTGGTATTAAGCCATTTGCAACCATTACTGAAAGCCCTGTTTGAAAAATACTTACTTTAAGCAGAATTGTCTTTAATTCTTCGTCAGAAAAGCCATTCAATTCAGGGTCTTTTTTCATTTCGTCAATTAAAACTGGTATCATTTTTTCATCATAATTCTTTTTATAACTGTTGTTTTTCATAATCATATCTCTGAAAAGCACATTGTACTCATCTGCAAATCTCAAACTTGCTCTTCCAATGTCATAGAAAGGATTTCCTGTGCTTTCTTCGATTAAAAGCTGCTGACTTATGCTAAAAATCTTATCTATTAAAGCTTCGGTTAATTCGTTAACATTCTTGAAGTTAACATAAATTGGAGCTACCGAGCTGCCCATCTTTTGAGCTATTTTTTTCATGGTTACATTATCTATGCCTTCTGATTTAGCTATCTCAAAGGCTGCGTTAATTACCTGCTCCTTTGTAAATTTAGCTTTAGGTCCCATATAGTCACATCCTTTAGAATAAATAATATTATATAACAAGCATTATATAACGTTCGTTATATAAAAATAATACATTATACAGTAATTGATTGCAAGTAATTCCCATATAAGCCGGTAAACGATTGAGGGTTAAATATAAAAAAAGCACCTTCTTTCTGCTATGGAAGCAAAAGAAGATACTTTTAGATTAATTGTTGAGATCAAATTAATTATTAATTAATTAAGGTAGATTAAACAGTAATTTATTGATTGATAAATTAAGTTGTTTAACTAATAAATTATAGATTATGAGTTAATCTGGTACATGAAAAAGCAGATTCCTATATAATGTGTCAGGACACCCAGAAACACAAATATATGCCAGACCATATGATGGTATTTAAATCCCTTTTTAGCGTATATTGCTGCTCCTACCGTATAGAAAATACCGCCGGCCAGAATCAGCCAGAACAGCAGCGGATTGGCCTTCTGAAAGAAAAGTGGCATGAATATTACAATACTCCAGCCCATTATCAGATAGATCATCAACGATATTTTTGGAATAGATTTTTTTGATAGAGACTTATAAAGAATTCCGAACAGCACCATTACCCACTGCACCGACAGGAGCACTACAGCCTGCCAACCGCCAATAACCGATGCAGCTATTGGAGTATAGGTACCTGCTATTGCTATGTATATACATATATGATCCAATATCTGCATTACTCGTTTATGCTTTGTGTCATGCTCCATAATATGATAAATGGTTGACATCAGGAACATAAGGAAAATACAGATGATGAATATGGTAACACTGGCTACATCAACAAGGCTGCCCTTGGTGTAGGCTGTGATTATTACAAAAGGAAAAGAAGCTAAAACAAGCAGAGCTGGAACTCCGTGAGTGATGGCATTGGCAACTTCTTCTCCAAAGGTAAGCTTGACTATTTTTTTGGACATACATTTATTCTCCCTGAAAGATAATTTTAATCTGTAAAGTGACTTGTAAGAAACCATACCTCATAATGATGGAAATATAAGCCACAGATTGTATATTTATTAAGTTAGCACTGTTAACATTTAAATTCAATCATTATTTTATAAATATCTATATAAACATACTATATAAATATCTATATAAAATAATTATAATTATATAAAATCATTTAAATATTATCCCAAATAAAAATGTCAGCCATCTAACACAGACGAATTTTACTAAAAATTTTTAAAAAATATGATCCAAATAAATAGGATCTCGAGAAAAAGGGCAAATTGGAATATATTGATAGAATTGATTGATATATTATCAGGAATGGAATATAATAATTATAACCAGGTAATAATTATTATTACCAAAATTCCAAGGAGAACCCTTATGAGCAAAAAAGGAATTGTATTATCTACTATAAACGGCAGAAAGACTGTAACCGGGCTGGGTTATTATAATACTGATGATGTATCTGATTTTAAGCAGTTGGTACAAAACAGTATAATGAAGTTTGGTGATAAGGCTGCTTTTAAATTCAAACGGAATAATTGCATCAACGTTAAAACCTATAAAGAGTTTGGTACTGAAATTGATGCCCTGGGAACTGCTTTACTTGATTTAGGGCTTAAGGACAAAAGGATTGCTGTAATAGGTGAAAATAGATATGAATGGGCAATCAGCTTTTTTTCAATTGTTAATGGTACCGGCATAGCGGTGCCGCTGGATAAGCATTTACCCGAGATAGAGATTGAGAAACTCATTGAAAGAGGACGGGTTGATGCCATATATTACAGTAAGCAGTTTGATTCCAAAATGCAGCAGTTGGCAAAAAAGAACACCGGAATACAGCATTTTATTTGTATGGATCAGCTGGAGGGTGATTATCCTGAGAATTTCCATAGTATACCGAAATTAATTGCTAAGGGTAATGAACTACTGAAAGCTGGGGATAAAAGCTTCATAAATGCAGTTATTGATCCGGAAAAGCTGTCACTATTACTATTTACATCGGGGACAACCAGTATGTCCAAAGGGGTTATGCTTAACCAGAGAAATGTATGCTCCAATGTAAGTGCAATCACATCAGTAGTCAGAGTATTCCCTAATGATGTGCATTTGTCTATTTTGCCCCTTCACCACACCTTTGAACTTTCGGCAGGTATGCTGTTTATGGTCAAGAATGGTGTGACCATTGCTTACTCAGACGGTATCAAGCATATCGCTAAAAATCTGAAGGAATTTAATGTTACTTTGCTGGTTGTAGTTCCTGCTATACTGGAGGCAATGTATAAAAAGCTCCAGGATGGTTTGAAAAAAGCTGGAAAGGCTGGCACTGTAAGAATTTTGGGAAAAGTATCAAGTGCACTGTCTGCAGTGGGTATTGATATCAGAAGAAAATTGTTCAAAAAAATACTTGAGCAGATTGGTCCTGGTTTAAGGCTGGCTATATCGGGAGCTGCACCCATTGACAAGGAGATTATTGATGGATTTGGAATGCTGGGGCTTAAAGTCATTCAGGGCTATGGACTTACAGAAACCTCACCGGTAGTTGCAGTAAATAATGATTTTTACAATAAGGCCGGAACCATAGGCCTGCCTTTGAGAGGAATAGAAATAGCCATAGATAATCCAGATGAAAATGGTATGGGAGAAATACTTACCAGAGGACCAAATGTTATGATGGGTTATTATGAGGATGAAGCTGCAACAAGAGAGGCCATAGATGATCAGGGATGGTTTCACACCGGAGATTTGGGATTTATTGATGATGAAGGTTTCACCACAATTACAGGCAGAGCCAAGTCAATGATTGTTTTTACAAATGGCAAGAAAGCCTTTCCGGAGGAATACGAGATGCTTCTGAACAATATAGAAGGTGTAAAGGAAGCATTTGCATGGGGAAATCCTGCACCTGACGGTGATATTCAAGTCTGTGCCAAGCTTGTTATAAATGAGGAGGTACTTGCTGAGAAGTGGGGGAGAAAACCAGCCATTGAGGAAATATCCGATATGATTCAAAAGGAAATCAAAAAAATAAATGAAAATATACCTCAGTATAAAATTATAAGGTACTTCGTGTTGAGCTACGAGGAGCTTATAAAAACCACAACATTAAAAATTAAGCGGCCTGTGGAATACGACAAGATTACCGGACAACTCAGGAACGCCGGTACAAATATGCGAAAAGCAAACGGTAAGGTTATTGAAAGACTCTAACTCGAAGGGCTAATACTATAGAACAATATATTGTTAAAAACACATACGCAAAAGTTTTTTGATATATGTGTTCACTAAATACTACAATGTTTATATCAAACACTAAACAAACACCTTAAGTTAACGGAATGGCTCCGAGCATAGTAAATAGTAAATTGCTAAAAAATCCGCCTGTCAGTTGAAGGACGGATTTTTTAACGCAGCAAGTTCAGATGATAATGTTCTGTGATATTTTTTATGAGCAGGGTATATAGGTAAAAAGTGCATTTACAGTCTCCAGGATCCAGCCGCCAGTTTTTATCTTGACAGGGGGAACTATAATAAATAAAACCCTTTATCCGTTGGTGAAAAGAGGACTATATGTGAGAAATAGTGAAGGTAGTCTGACATTCCAATACTATGAGGAAAGAATTATAGTAATTTCTTCATTTGTGTAGTATAATCCTCGTAAGGTAAAATGAGCCTCAAACATAAATAAAAAATTGACTTGTTACATAAAACCCAAACATAAAATTGAAAACCGGCTATGGTCCATCAAGCAAGAAACAATAATGGAACATTGGTCATGGTATAAAAGCAATTAGCAATAGAAACCTCACACATGGATAAAAAATGTGTTAACTGAGGTATAATTAATAATGATTAGTCGGCAGATAGTAACTTATGTTAATGGGTTGGAGAAGTATTAACCATGGCTAAGATGTATGAGCATAGGAGGAAGATGTATTTGCCAGGATAAAGACGAATTACTAAGATGAAAATGTACTAGCCAGGATAAAAACGCATTAACTAAGATGAAGATGTATTAGCCAGGATAAGAACGCTTTAACTAAGATGAAGATGTATTAGCCGGGATAAGAACGCATTAACTAAGATTACACAAATACAAAATATAGAAATATGAAATGTGATGAGTAAGGAGAGTTTGAATATATGATAGTAAAGAAAGCGGAGCATGCAAGTACTGCTGTTAAGCCTAATCAATATCCTTCTACAGGATATCCTGAAATAGCTTTTGTGGGAAGATCCAATGTGGGTAAGTCATCTATAATTAATGCCTTGGTAAATCGGAAAAGCTTGGCCAGAGTTGGATCTACTCAGGGAAAAACCAGACAAATCAATTTCTTTAATGTTAACGATGCATTTTATCTGGTGGATTTACCCGGCTATGGCTTTGCCAATGTGTCCAAAGAGATGAAAGCCTCGTGGGAAAACATAATTGAAACATATCTGTATTCCAGAAAGGAAAATCAACTTCAACTGATCGCATTACTTGTTGACATTCGACATTCTCCCAGCAAGGACGATATAACTATGTATCAATGGCTCAAAGGATATGGGCTGAATACAATAATAATTGCCACAAAAGCGGATAAGATAAGCAGATCCCAGATAAATCCGAGAATTAATGATATAAAAAAGGTTCTTCAGCTGGACAATACAATTAAGGTAATACCCTTTTCTTCTGAAAAGCGCATGGGAATTGAAGAAGTATGGAGTGAAATTGAAGCATACCTGGTGAAACTGGACAACAGTTTAGATAATACAAATCAAATAAACGAAGCTGATAATAAGGAATAGTTTTTGGAGTTTGATTAATGGAAAAATATAATTACAGTAACGAAGAACTGAAGCTAAGAGCAAAGCTGAGAAAAATGAAAATTATTGCAACTTCACTTTTAGCCTTCATGACAGTAACATATATCATTATAAAAAGGTATGAGGACCGGGGACTGCTTTTTTCTTCTATTGCAGCTTTTGCTGAAGCCTCAATGGTAGGTGCGCTGGCAGACTGGTTTGCTGTTGTAGCACTTTTCAGGCATCCTCTGGGTTTAAAAATAATTCCCCATACAGCCATAATTCAAAATAATAAGCAGAGGATTGCTAAAGCCTTATCCAATTTTGTGGTATCCAACTTTTTTACCCCTGAGCTCATACGCTCAAGACTGGATAATGTTGGAGTATCATCAAAAATATCGGCTTATATATCAAATAACAGAGAAAACATTAGCAGCGTAATAGCATCTAAACTTCCGGTGATACTTAATACAGTGTCAGACAATGCAAAAACAAAGGACTATTTAACTTCAGCCGTTAATAAAAAAGTTGAAGGTATACGGCTTTATCCTGCATTGGCAGGAATTATCGGCCCGGTTGTTGAAGGAGGATATCATAAACCACTGGTTAAAGCTATTCTAAACGTTACATATAAATACATCGGAGATAACAAGGAAAAAACCATGCAGGTATTGGCCGGGATTAATAAAACTCTTGCAATGCCTCTGATAGGTGATCTGATATATAAAAAGATTCTGGATATTTTACTAACGCAGATTGAAGCTCTTGATAAGGATGAAAATGCTGAGATCAACAGACTTATTCTAACTGCACTTCCAAAGCTGTTAGAGGATATGCGCAGCAATGAAGAGCTTATTGAAAAAGGTGAGAAGCTTAAAAATCAAATGCTTGCTTCAGATGGCTATAATTATTTACTGGATAATTTGACTGATGCTATGACAGAACTTAAGGATTCTTTCATGAAGGATGAGGAGCAGCTCAGTAGAAAAATACTGAATATACTGGATAAGGTTTCAAAGGGTATAGATGGCAATTCCGAACTGAGAGAAGACATAGATACTGTGGTAATAGATATAGCGGGGGAACTGGTAGCTCTTTACGGTGATAAGGTTGGCGCATTAATATATGACACAATGGACAGCTGGGAGGTAGAGGATATGGTCGACAAACTGGAGGTACAGGTGGGAGCCGACCTTCAGTATATTCGAATAAACGGAACTGTTATAGGTGGTTTGGCTGGACTGGCAATTCACCTTATTATGCAGTTCACATAAAATAGCTGTAAGAATAAAATATAATATAGGAAATTATTGGGGATGTTTTGTGATAAGATATTAATAATGGGATATTATTATTTGATAAGTGATGAATTATTTTTTAATTGACCAGGAGGAAAAATGGACAGATTTAGAGCCACAAAAAGGGTAGCTGTACTTGGTATAGCTGCCAATATATTTCTTCTTTCAATTAAGCTTATAGCTGGCTTTTTGAGCAGGAGCCAGGCTATGATAGCAGATGGTTTTAACAGTGCCGGAGACGTATTTGCGTCTGTTATGACTCTGGTGGGCAATACTATTGCCAGCAAACCGGAGGACAAGAATCATCCCTATGGACACGGCAAGGCTGAATATATTTTTTCAATGATTATCAGCCTATCCCTGATGTTTGTATCCTTTACAATATTCAAAAGTTCATTATCCTCAATTATTAATAAAGCAGCTTTTGATGCCTCCTGGTTTTTAATTACCGTTGCATTGGTTACCATAGTTGTAAAACTTACACTGTTTATTTATACAAACCGTGTGGGAAAGAAAATGGAGAATCTGTTGGTTATTGCAAATTCTGAAGATCACAGAAATGATGTTTTTGTAACAGTGGGAACGCTTATAGGCATTATTATGGGCTATTTTGGTTTCAGTTGGGTTGACGGTGCCGTTGGTATAGGTATTTCACTCTGGATATTTTATACCGGAGTCAAAATATTCATAAGCTCATTTAAGGTATTGATGGATACAGATATTGATCCTGTATTTAAGGAGACCACCTATAATCTTGTAAAAGGAATAAAAGGAGTTGACCACATTGACAGTATTAATGCCAAGCCTGTAGGAGCAGGCTATATTCTGCTTATAAAGGTATCGGTGGATGGTGAAATGTCGGTTAACGAAAGCCATAAAATAGCTTCAGAGGTCAAGGCCAGGGTTAAAGACCTTAAAGGGGTTAAGGATGCAGTAGTACACATTAATCCCTGTTGACAAGACTGGATTATTTGAATTTTCATCTAATGAATTTCAACATGTAGTAAGGTTTTATATTTTCAAACACAATTTTTTTAAGTAAATTTGCTAAGTAAAAAACTGGTTTTAAAATCAGTTTTTTTATTATGTTCATATTAAATATTTTGTTTAGCATTGGATTTATGTGGTACATATAATATTGTTCCGCTCAGAGTGGAAAATAATTATAAATTAAATAAATATCAAATTTGTGATGGAGGGATTATTACTATGAAGAAATTTGTTTGTTCTATTTGCGGATATGTACATACAGGAGATTCAGCGCCTGACTTTTGCCCACAGTGTAAGGCTGCCAAAGAAAAATTTATTGAGCAGACTGACAGTTCCGCACAATGGGCTGACGAACACAGAATTGGTGTGGCTGCTGGTGTAGACCCGGAAATTCTTGAAGGCTTAAGAGCTAATTTTATGGGAGAATGTACAGAAGTAGGTATGTACCTTGCTATGGCAAGACAGGCTGAACGTGAAGGCTATCCTGAAATAGGTGCTTTTTACAAGCTTGCTGCATGGGAAGAAGCAGAGCATGCTGCAAAATTCGCTGAATTGCTGGGCGAAGTAGTTCATGCTGATACAAAGAAGAATCTGCAATTGAGAGCAGAAGCTGAAGCAGGAGCATGTCAGGGTAAGAAAGATCTTGCTACAAAGGCAAAACAGCTGAACCTGGATGCAATCCATGATACAGTACATGAAATGTGCAAGGATGAAGCAAGACATGGTGCAGGATTTAAGGGATTGTTAAAGAGATACTTCGGAGAATAATTATAGATGAGCTAAAACCCTTGTCAGCTGGTAAAACAGCTGTCAGGGTTTTTTCATGTTGAAAAGATCTCAGGCAATATATGGATTTTTAAGAGTGACATAAAGATACAATCATAAGAACTTTGAAAAACTCAAAGGGAATAGGCGGGGAAAAATGTGATTTTCAGGTGGAAAATTCTTCTCAAGGGAAATTTCCCCTGAGAATGGCTGTAAGTGGCTTTACGACAATGGATTAGATAACATTGCAATATTAAAATCAAATATTGAGCAGGATATCTAAGATTGAATTGTCCTTTTTGCTGTGATATTATTATGATTGACAAAAATTGAACAGGAGGTGTAGATATGATGTACGTGAACCTATATCCCACAACTGCTTCACTCCGTGCAAGGTCTATAAGTGTAAAAATAGACGATTCCTTACACGGAGATAATATAAAAATCGTCTAATACATAATAGACTTTGCACTCTTTAATTTAATAAAAATTAAAGGAGCGAAGTCAATATGAACACAATTAAAATTAAGGAAGTAATATTTTTAAAGAATTTTCTGATATTATGGTTTGGGCAATCCCTGTCACAAATGGGAAGCTCTATGACAAGCTTTGCATTGGTTATTTGGGTATATCGAATGCAAGGTACTGTAATATCGGTAGCATTAATTTCTGTTTTTTCATATTTGCCATACATATTGGTAAGCATTTTTGCAGGGGTATTAATCGATAGGTTTCCAAAGAAAAAAATAATACTTATATGTGATACCATTGCAGCTATTTGCTCTTTATGTGTATTTTGTTTAATGTTTCTTGGAGCCCTTGAAGTATGGCATTTATATGTAATTAACGTCATTTCTGGTTTTATGAATGCTTTTCAGTCACCTGCGTCAAAGGTTGTCATTGGTCTTATTGTCCCAAAAGAGCATTACACAAGAGTAAGTGGATTCAGGTCATTGACTGATTCTGTTATTTCAGTATTCAGTCCAATATTTGCAACTACTTTAGTATCATTGGTGGGTATTAATTTGATTTTTGCAATAGATTTTGCAACATTTATTATTGCATTTCTATCACTACTGTTTTTGGTAAAAATCCCATCTGAAACCAAAAGTGAAACTGAATGCCTGTCTAAATCAAATATTATTAGTGAATCAATACAGGGATTTATTTATTTAAAGGAAAACAAAGGTTTTTTATATTTAATGTTTTTTATGGCTGGGGTAAATTTTATTGCATCCCTTGCTTTTTTCAGTGTACTTCCTGCTATGGTATTAGCCCGTACGTCAAATAATGAGAAAATATTAGGGTTAGTTAATGGAAGTATAGGTATAAGTGGCATAGTTGGTAGTCTGTTTGTCTCTGTATCTAAACCGGTAAAAAGTAAAGTTAAGGCAATATTTGTTTCTTCTGCACTGTCTTTCTTACTATGTGATATGCTTCTTGGAGTGTGCCGTAATCCTGTTTTATGGATTTTTGCCGTTTTTGCTGGAAACTTACCTATTCCATATCTAAATGCATCAGAGAATTATTTGCTACTCGCGAAAATTCCTAATAATATGCAGGGTAGAATTTTTTCAATACGGAGTACATTACAGTTTATCACAGTACCTGCAGGATATTTATTAGGGGGCGTGCTTGCGGATAAAGTTTTTGAGCCTTTAATGACTTGCTCAGAAAGAGCGAAACATTTATTTGGTTGGATAGTAGGAGCAGAAAGTGGTTCGGGAATGGCTTTAATGTTTATTATCACGGGAATATTAGGTTTTTCTTTCAGCATTATCTCATATAGTAATAAATATATAAGAATGTTAGATGATTAATTCAAGCAAAAGAATACTAAGTTTCTCTCTGACCTGTTCTATCCCACTAACACTAGATAGAACAGGCTCAGTGTAAAATTGTTATAGGATAAAATGAACAAAAGACCACTCATTTTTGGTAAAATGTAAGTCGCCAAACACACATTTTTCCAAGGAGGGTCTCTTGTGAATAACATTATACAACAAATTTGTGAAAATTACATCAGTGAAGTGTTAGAGTTTTTTGGCGGAAGTAATTTAAGGAAGATCGATGAGATTGAAAAAGACTTAAAATCAAAGACAGATAGATATCTTCGAGAAATTATGAAAGTATACCTTGAAGGGATTGACGAAGCAATAGCCCAAGACAAAGTCAATAGGGCAAAAAGGGGTTATGTTGTTGAACGAAAAGCAGATAAACGAGAAATATATACAGTGTTTGGCTCTTTGGAGTTTCGCAGAAGATATTACAAGAATAAGCTTTATGGTCAGTATGAGTATTTGTTGGATAAAGTAGTAGGTATTGAAAATTATGATCGAGTGTCTGGCACAGTATCTGCTGCATTAGTTGAACATGCTTCGGAAGTCTCATATCAAAAAAGCAGCAAGTACGTATGTAATGGTGATATTAGCCGCCAAACTGTTATGAATAAGATAAGGCAGATTAAAGGCCTTAAGGTGGAAACGCCAAAAGAAAAGTTAAAAGTGAAGTATATACATGTAGAGGCCGATGAAGATCATGTTTCGCTGCAGGATGGAACAAGTACTATAGTTCCGCTCATTAGCATAAAGCTTAATGAAGTTTTATTTTTCTGGTAATTTATAGTACTATTCTATCATCAGCTGATAAATAATTTGATAATTTTTGGTTTAAGGAGCAGCAATATGGATTTACGGTTAATATTTAATCAAATAACTGAAGAATACGATAGGTGGCGTCCAAATTACGTTGAGCAGTTATATACTGATATCATGGATTATTCCGGAATCAATCAGGACAGCAGAACGCTTGAGATAGGTATTGGAACAGGTCAGGCCACTTTGCCCATCCTTAAAATAGGGTGTCAAGTTACAGCTGTTGAATTGGGTAGTGAACTGGCAGAGTTTTCAATGAAGAAGTTCAAAGCATATCAAAATATAGAAGTAAAAAATATGGCTTTTGAAGATTATGAATGTCCTGATAGCTCCCTTGATATGGTCTATTCTGCTACCGCCTTTCATTGGATACCCGAAGAGATTGGCTATCCAAAAGTATACAGAATACTAAAGAGCGGAGGTACATTCGCCTGTTTCAGGAATCATCCCGGAAAGGACAAAGAAAATGAACCCCTTCATGCTGCAATTCAGAAGATATACTCGAAATACATGCCACGTCTGGGTGAGCCTGTGGAATTTAATGAAGATAATTGTATTGAAATTTCAAATACCATTAAAAAATATGGATATGTGGATGTAAAATGCAAAATGTATTATCGGACAAGAACCTATAGCGCAGAAGACTATGTATCACTTATTAACACTTATTCAGATCACCTGGCAATGAGACAAGATCAGAGGCTGCAATTTTCAAACGAGATGATAAAAACTATAAACAATTTCGGAGGCAAAATAAATGTTTATGATACTATAGACCTGCATCTGGCAAGAAAACCATAGCTTTTCAAGTATAGATTATATATAGTATATAATACTCCCCTGGCAAATAATCCATTCATGTTATTGGTTCGGGGGAGTTTTTGATTTTAGAATTTAGTTTACTCTAAAGTATTGTATTATTACATAATGTACGGGGTTAGAAAAGGGAGAGGATGCATATAACTACTGACAAAGAAATATATGATTATGAAAATGCTCCCCATTGATTGTTGTAAAAATATTGGTATAATGTAAATTAACTTATTTATATTTTTAAATTAAGGAGAAAATCTATATGAGCAAAAAAGTAACACCAAAGGAACCGCTGGTTACTCATATTTATACAGCTGACCCTTCAGCCCATGTTTTCAATGGTAAACTCTATATATATCCTTCCCACGATTTGGACATAGATATGGAATCAAATGATAACGGGGATCAGTATGTGATGGAGGATTACCACGTTTTATCTCTGGATAATTTGGAATCCCCATGTGTGGATAATGGTGAAGCACTACATCTTAGAGATGTTCCATGGGCATCAAAGCAATTATGGGCTCCGGATGCAGCATTTAAAAATAACACATATTATTTATATTTCCCTGCAAGGGATAAAGAGGGGATATTCAGAATAGGAGTAGCAACAAGCAAGAATCCTACAGGACCCTTCAAAGCAGAAAAAGAACCTATACCTGGAAGCTTTAGTATAGATCCAGCTGTCTTAGTGGATGATGACAACAGGGCCTACATTTATTTTGGAGGACTTTGGGGAGGACAACTGGAAAAATGGAGAACAGGTACTTTCAATCCTGATGCTGAAGGGCCTGCTCCAAACGAACCTGCGTTAGGGCCTAGAGTAGCAGAATTAAGCGATGATATGCTTACTTTCAAAGGACCAGCAGAAGAAATATCAATAATTGATGAAAATGGTAATCCGATACTGGCAGGGGATGAAGAAAGAAGATATTTTGAGGGTCCCTGGATGCATAAATATAATGGATTATATTATTTATCATATTCAACAGGAACAACTCACTACATTGTTTATGCAACAAGTGAGAGCCCAAAAGGACCCTTTGTGTATAGAGGAAAGATACTAACTCCTGTTATTGGTTGGACAACACATCATTCAATTGTGGAATTTGAAGGCAAGTGGTATTTGTTCTATCATGACAGCTCATTATCTGGCGGTATTGATAACAAACGCTGTGTAAAATTCACAGAGCTGAAATATAACGAGGATGGTACTATTCAAACTATAGATCCCTACAAGTAATAAGTGATGTGGTGTTAAGATATAAATTTTAAAATTAGAATTTTAAAGGTCTTACCTGGTTAAACTGAGTAAGGCCTTTGTTTATGCTTAATGTAGGAAATGTTAATCCATTGTACTGATTATTAATCGGTGCAATTTATTACATTATGAATAACTTTATGGTTTAAATAATGGGTATGTATGGAGCTACAATAAACGATTAATCTGGAGGTAACTGGGTTGACGTTTATATATGACAATGATAAAATTCTTGTAAAAATTACTTAGTTTGCGAGGTGCGGGGATTGTCGGGGGAAAATAGAAACGCTTCGGTTTATAATAACAGCAGTTGGATAGATGTAACAAATACAAAGGTACTACTTGTGGATGATGAAAAGGATGTTACTGATCTAATTGAGGAAGTGTTGAGAAAAGAGGGTTTTAGAAATGTCATGAAGGCCTGTAATGGGTATGATGCTATTGAGTTGACTAAAAGTCGTTGTCCGGATGTAATAATTTTAGATATTATGCTTCCGGATGTTGATGGTATTGAAGTATGCAAACGTATTCGGGAAGTTTCTTTATGCCCAATTCTGTTCCTTTCATCAAAAAATGATAGTATAGATAAAATTCTTGGACTAAGCAGCGGCGGAGATGATTATATTACAAAACCCTTCAGCCCCAAAGAGGTTGCCTACCGGATAAAAGCCCAGCTTCGAAGACAGCAGTACAGCCAGCATTTAGTAAAGGACAGCTCTACTCCCAAAACCTTCCGGACAGGTAATATCACTATAGATTATGACAGTATAAAAGTTTATAAAAACGGGAAAGAGGTGGAGGTTACCTCCAGAGAATTTCATATACTTGTGTTTCTGTCGGAAAACGTGAATAAAATTATCAGTAAGGAACGGCTTTATGAAAAGGTTTGGGGAGAATACAGCGCAATATGTGACAATACAATTATGGTACATATTAGACATCTGAGAGAAAAGTTGGAGGATAATCCTTCAGACCCCAAGATTATTGTCACAGTAAAAGGACTGGGTTATAAACTCGTGAAGAACTAAACCGGGGTAGAATGGAGTAAAAATACATTCAACAAATCTTTATGATATCTTTACGGAAATTACCACAGACAGAGATTAAATGTCCTTTTTACCTGGGGAGTTGGGCTTAATGGCGTTACCAACTACTTTTATTGGTTCCATTTCCATACTCACTGCTGAGTCAAAGCCCAAAAGTGTCAAATCTATATTAGTGACCTGGGAGGTTAATGTGAGAAAATCCGGTTACAAATCAATCTTTCATACATATCGTGTCTTCTTAATCATACTTTGCATTATGATATTTACTGCAATTGGTTTCATATTTCGAGTATTCACCATTCAAAGGCCCGATGGGCGCTCAGACCTGAGTAACTGGCCCATTAATTTCACACAGAGCTTTTCAGAGCAAATTATGTTCGACGAAGACGGGCCATTTATTACCCAAACAGGTTTAGAAGCTCTGCAGAAAAACAATTTGTGGATACAAATAATAGATCAGAATGGAAATGAAGTACTAAGCTGCAGAAAACCCGAAGAGGTACTGGAAAACTATACTTCCTCACAGCTGCTGGAATTATATAAAAAAGGTAGTAAAGGTGGTTATTCACTGTTCTTCGGTCAAATTCAAAATAAAAGTGAGGAATGGACTTATATAATTGGTTTTCCGGTGAAAATTTCCAAACTTACTACATATATAAATGCTGACAGATTTTCACAGGGAAAAAACTTTTTCCTGGGGCTGGTTGGAATTTTGATTTTTGTTGTACTATTATCGGGAGCTTTTTATGGACTTTGGATTTCCAGGCAATTATCACGTGTGATAGCCTCGGTGGGTGAAATAGCATCAAGAACATATAACCCTGTTAAACCAAAAGGCTTGTACTTTGATGTATATGAAAGTTTAAATAAGCTGGATGAAGAAATCAAGGCAAGTGACCAGGAACGTTTAAGGAATGAGAAGCATAGGGAAGAATGGATTGCAAATATTACTCATGACTTAAAGACCCCATTATCTCCAATTAAAGGGTATGCGGAACTCTTAGCAGATCCTGAATATCCTGTTTCCGACGAGGACAAAATCAAGTATGGAAGTATAATACTCAAAAATTCAATTTATGCAGAGGAACTTGTTAATGATTTAAAATTGTCCTATCAACTAAAAAATGAAATGTTGCCTCTCAATAAAACAGAAAATGACATGGTAAGATTTATAAAAGAAATTGTAATTGATATCTTAAATAATCCTGATTACCAAGCCAGAAACATTAATTTCGCCAGTGAAAATAAAAGCTTAGTATTTTACTTTGATACTTCACTTATGAAGAGAGCAATAAATAATCTGATTTATAACTCCCTGGTACATAATTACGCTGATACCATAATAAATGTATCAGTATATACCACTGATAGGCTGGAAATACATATTGAGGACAATGGAAGAGGTATGAGTGAAGAAGAAGTAAGAAATTTATTCTCAAGATATTTCAGAGGAACAAGTACAAAAGAAAAGCCTGAGGGCACCGGCTTAGGCATGGCAATAGCAAAGCAGATTATTGAACTTCATGAAGGTGAAATATTTGTCAAAAGCAGGCCGGGCATTGGAACCAGTTTTTTGGTGAGCTTCCCGATTTAAAATTAAGGTTAAATTAAGGTTTACTGAAAGATAATCTAAGGTTGGCAGTATATCTTTTGGATATGGCTTCCAACCTTTTTTTCATCTTTATCATACTGTTGAAAATATACTCAAACCGGTTGTCTCAAAATAAGTCATAACAATCCTGAAATACCAAAGGGCTTTAAAATGGCTAGTAATTAGGGAGGTACGAAACAATTGAAGATTATTTTTAAGTACATACTTAATAATTTGAAGGAGAGAAAAACCCGTACTGTAGTAATGCTGTTGTCAATAATTCTTTCAACAGCGCTGCTTTTTGTTTCGCTTTCGGTAGGGGATTCATATGCAAAGGCACAGAAAAAAATGGCAAGGGGATATGCAGGAAAAGCAGCTTTGTCCATAACAGCCTTGTCTACTGAAAGTGGGGAACCGAGTTGGATTTTAAGTGAGGCTGTACCCCGGCTGGATATGATTAAAAGCAAGGTTGGTATTATTAAGACTTCTGCTCTGTACAATAAGGAGACCAACTATGAATTGTCAAGAGAAAAATGATACTTACAGATAGAAACTTCGATAAGCGAAAAATGGGCATACAAAAATAAGCCTATGGATATAGACAACTGAATAAATGATTATTA
>Ga0134101_1000195_pt1 | contig 78118 bp, 65 predicted proteins | sample 12_3_2metaG_FD_94446 | JGI IMG/M metagenome (GOLD analysis project Ga0134101, IMG submission 94446) | Switchgrass degrading microbial communities from high solid loading bioreactors in New Hampshire, USA - 12_48_3.3_201_A2 metaG | ecosystem: Engineered > Bioreactor > Semi-continuous > Anaerobic...
AAACCAACTATCATTAAAACAATTAATATCCAAAAAGCACTACGGCGACTGAGTGCGATTCCTCCTTCGATTCTCTCGCTCAAAAGCGGCAAAACTTCTAAGACACAATAAAAAACCAACTATCATTAAAACAATTAATATCCAAAAAGCACTACGGCGACTGAGTGCGATTCCTCCTTCGATTCTCTCGCTCAAAAGCGGCAAAACCCTAAAAACACAAAATAAATCCAACTATCAACCAAAAACAAACATCATAATAGCCCCTGCGGCGCCTGAGCAGAGATTATTTTTCCAAAAACCTCAACCCCGGCTGCAGCACCTGTGCAATTATCCAGGACGGGTTCCAGTTGTTATAGCCGCCTCTCCATACGTCGCGGGTAAACATGCCCTGGAAATAATTCGTCTGGTAATATTGCTCTCCCTGCTCGCCGGGTACTGAAAATCCCCATTCTCCAGGTTTGGTGCACATTCCGTGCGAAAATGCCTCAAAAACCGTCCTTCCCATCGTCTCATAAAGTTTGTTTCCTGAAATCTTTCCAAAATGCCACATCTCATAGGAAGGGAAAAATACGTCTATATGATGATTCTGTACACTTACCCCGGGCCATCCTGTAACTACAAATTCCGCCTCATAACATGGTGTCCCTTTTCTGAATCCCGGGTTCCAGAAATAAACAAATGTCAATATCCAGTCTGCGGCTATTTCGGCCCATTCCTTATATGTCAAAGAACCTGTTATCCTGTATAAATCATAAGCTGTCAGGAAGAAATAAAGTCCTGCTTCCTTATCTTCACTCTTTGCGTCCATAGTTGCCCTTGCAAAAGGTATTTCAAATGTTTTCATATGTATGTCATAATACAGCTTAAATATTTTCTCAGCGTAATCAAGATATTTTTTTTCACCTGTACACTCATATGTTCTTACCAACGCCTGAACACATGGGATTCCTGCAGCTGTTACCATAGTATCTGCAGGCATGCCGTCCGGATCCCATACAATAGGATATATGCCTTCTTTTATACGGCACTTGTCAGAAATCAGAAACTCAGCTGTTTCATACAGCGCATCCGTCCATTTCTGAGGAACTTCCCAACCGTGTTTTCTAAATAAAAGAATTATGTCTCCCAGATCGGTAATGTTTTCTCCAAGCATTCTGCTTGAAAGCTTTTTGTCCGTTTTCCAGCTTGAACCCATCCATTTATGCTCATCAACCAGATAATAAGCATATCTTAGCCCTTTTACATTGGCAGTGCTGTTATCAATGTAAAAGTCAACAGCTTTAATGCATTTCTCAATCCTGTCCGGTTCATTTTTTCTATAACCCAATTCGGCATTGCACCAGGCAAGCTTGAAACATTGCCCCGTCCACCCGTATAAATAATACAAAGGACGTCCTGATATGTTACCAAAGGAATTATTGGTGCCAAATGTAAGATGACCTGCACTTCCGTCCTTGCAGAACCATCTGCCGTCCATGGCATTTGTCTTTAATTCCACCATCATCTCATCAGTCAGCGCAGGTGCGCCTTTTGGCTTGAATATCCTATATCCTGTCTGGATTATATTCCTGAATCCTCTTCCTTCATCCTGGTTTAATCCCCAGTCAATTGCATATTCTTTACTAATCTCCATATCCGGAGCAAAATCAAAATATCCTTCTTCATATGGCATCTTTGTGCATTGCGCACCATAAACCATATCTTTTTCACCATTAAACATAAGAGGCCCGCTTAAACCTGCTATGCATATATTTTCTGCAGTTCTGAATGCTCCCATTGACCAATAATGATCACTGTCTGCTTCATATTCAATTTTTGACGGGATTGCAAAAAGGGAAAGATAGTTATAAGCGTTGTCATTAAGCCATTCGATATTCACACAGGGAATCGGCAGTCTATGCTCTTCACATATATATCCGCTTCCTGCCTCTTTATCGATATGAGGTACAAGCCGGTCGGGATCTGCAGAAGGATTGTTATTGTAGATATTATGAGGAAGTGTAATTTTTTCCTTTTCCGGGCGGGGCAAATCAAACAATATTCCCAATGCTGTATCTCGGAATATCGTACCGGAGTTATTAGTCCATGTAATATTTAACCTTAAAATATCATTTTCATCGAATTTAAGGTTCATAGTTATTTGAACCTTTTTATCCGTTACAGCTTTTATTATTATAGCTTCTTTATCTTTATGAATTCTTTCGATATTTAATACCGCAGGGACTTCAGACCATGGTTTGCCCTGTGAAAGCACTATCATTCTGTTTATGGGAAATGAAGCTAATAACTTTTTATCTGCCCCCTGAAAAAGATTTAATGTAGCACCTGTTCCTATTTCAACCACTTCAACCGTCTTGCTTTGTGAATTACTTTTTATAAAATAACTGAACACGGTTATTTTCCTTTCTTTATTTTATTTGATATATTTTATTAATTCTTGTTTTATCTCATATAAATACGAACTTAAATCTATCAATTCTCATTTTTAGTTGTCAATGCTCATTTTAAACAGAAGTGCCGGCTTTAGCACCTGCGCGATTACCCATGATGGATTCCATACATTAAAGCCGCCTCTCCATTTATTAGGGTCGGGAGACCAGTTGGTCTGATAGTATTGCTCTCCTTGCTCTCCCAGTACGCCAAAATCCCATTCACCTATTTGAGAACATATACCCTGAGTGCATGCGTTAAACACAAGATTTCCCATATACTTATAAAAATCATTGCCTGATATTAATCCAAAATGCCACATTTCATATGACGGGAAAAACACATCCAAATGCTGATTTTGCACGCTTACAGTCGGCCATCCGGTTACATTAAACCCTTTTTCATTGCAGGGCAGTCCCTTTCTCATTTTTGGATTCCAGAAATACACATATGTCAGTATCCAATCTGCAGAGACTTCAGCCCATAATTTATACTGTTCCCTGCCTGTTAGCCTGTATAAGTCATATGCAGCAAGGAAAAAGTATATTCCTGCTTCCTTATCTTCACACCTTGCGTCCAGAGTTGACCTGGCAAACGGGTATTCAAAGTTTTCTGCATTCACTTTGTAATAATTATACAGAATCTTCTCCGCATTTATCAAGAAAGTTTCATCTTTTGTTATTTCATAAGTCCTTATAACAGCCTGAACACATGGTATTCCTGAAGCGGTTGGCATGGTGTCCCCCGGTGTGCCGTCCATGTTCCATACTGCAGGATATATGCCTTCATTCAGCAGACTGTCTTCAGATATCAGCATCCTGCTTGTTTCAATAAGGCTTTCTTCCCATTTTTTCGGAACATCTATATTTTTGTTCTTGAAATGCAGTATAATATCTCCTATATCGGTCATGTTTTCACCAAGCAGCCTGCTCGATATTTGAGGATGCTTTTCTTCACCATTACCACACCATTTCTTGCTATCTATGAAGTATGCAGTATATCTCAGTTCTTTCAAGTCTGTACTGCTGTTATCAATATAGAAGCTTACTGCTTTCCTGCATTGTTCCAGCCTTTCCTTTTCATTTTCAATTATTGAACCAATGAGTGCGTTACAATACGCCAGTTTTAAACACTGACCTGTCCAACCGTATAAAAAATGCGGAGGCCTGTTTATTACTTTCCCTATTGTATTAGTCATTTTAAACTTAAGATAACCCGACGCAAATCCGTCATCATACCATCTGTTATCCATCGCATTTGTCTTAAGCCCAATTAATTTGTCAAGAGAAAAATGAGGAGTATTTGAAGGTTTATATATTTCATAACCGCTTTTAATAAGGTTTCTGAAGCCTCTGCCCTCATTTTCCAGCGTACCCCAGTCAAGAATATATGTTTTTTCAACTGTTTGTCCGGAAGTAAAAGTAAAATATCCATACTCATACTTCTGTGGTGTGTTTTTGAATCCGTAAACAATATCCTTTTCTCCGTTAAACAGGAGTGCTCCGCTCATTCCTGTGAGGATTGCCTTTCCATCATACTCCATCATACCTAATGACCAATACTCTTCATTATCGGAGTTTTCACCTATTTGAGCCGGTATGGAGAACAGAGTAAGATATCTATATTTATTTTCCTGTTTCCACTCAACATTAATTGCAGGTATTGGTAGTCTATGCTCTTCACAAATATATCCCTTACCTTTATCGGTATAAACATGTGGTACCGCAATAGTCGTATCTGCTGAAGGATTATTATTATATATATTTCCTGCCATAGTTATTTTTTCTTTAGGATTGTGTGGAAGTCCTAAAGTAAAAATCAATACTGTGTCATCAATATCCGAACCGCTCTGGTTAGTCCATTTTGTATTTATTTTCAGAAATTTTTCATTCTCAAACCATAATCTTAATTCTACATCTATATGATTATTTAAATTTCCATTTATAATGATTTGTTTATTTTCAGATTTTATATCCATTATATTAAAAACTGAGTTAAATTCCTTCCAGGGCCTTCCCGTTGAAATGCCAATTATGTTTTCTATTTTTTCATTATAAATAGATAATTCCTGTCCGTTATCGATTAAATTTAAGCTTGTACCTTTTTGATTTTGAATAATTTCCGCACGTTTTGACTTTATCAGGTTTTCTATCGCATATAGCACTATATAAATACCTCCTGAGCAACTTATGAGGGTTATAAAGCCTCATTGATTATACCATATCTATTACCAAAACTGAATATTATATTCAATATCGATATTTTGCTGGTCAAGATTACGTTACTTACTACCTGTAATTATCTTACAGTCTAATTTTATATTTTTCCTTTAATATATCTTTTCCTTATTATATAATTTAAATTAATCAATGATATTAGTAGTTTTACTGAAAGCTTACTTTATAAAAAGGATTTCAGTAGTAATATTTAAAGCTGCAAAGGTTTAATATTAAATCAATACAGTACATTCCTTAAGAGGAGGTTTTAATGTGAATTTAGAACAATTTAAAAATCCAGGTGCTAAATACAGACCTGCCCCTTTCTGGAGTTGGAATGATAATCTAGATAAGGATGAACTAAAAAGACAGATACGCGAAATGGCCGAAAAAGGCTGGGGAAGTTATTTCTGCCACTCCCGTGTCGGTTTGGTAACCGGCTACCTTTCGGATGAATGGATGGATTTAATAAAGGCATGTGCCGAAGAAGCAAAAGCAACAAATACATATGCATGGCTTTATGATGAAGATAAATGGCCGTCTGGCTATGCAGGAGGCGAAGTCGGCAAATTCGAAGAATTCAGGAACCGTAAACTTGTACTCATCAGAAAGAATGAAATCACCGAAACTGATACCATTCTGGCAGAACATGAATACAACGGAGAAACCCTGCTTATATGCAAAAGAGTTTTACCGACCGGTGATGACTGGTGCGGTGGAACTTGCTATACCGATCTAATGAATCCGGAAGCAGTCGCCTATTTTATTAAATGCACCCATGAAAAATACAAAGATGCTTGTGGTGAATACTTCGGCAAAGAAATTCCAGGTATATTTACAGATGAACCCCGTTATTTAATGAAAACTCATTATAAAGGTAATAAAGATAATCTGCCGCCTTATATTCCATGGTCGGACTGGATTCCTGACTATTTCTTCAAGCTAAAGGGATATTCGATTATGGATCACCTGAAGGAATTATTCTTTAATATAAATGACTTTCTCAAAGTCCGTTTTGATTTTTATGATACTGCAACCAGACTTTTTGTTAATAGTTTCACAAAGCAATACGCCGACTGGTGTGAAAAAAACAACCTTATAATGACCGGCCACTATGTCAATGAAGATACTTTCATGGGGCAGCTTTCAGGAGCCGGAGCGGTTATGCCCCATTATGAGTATCTTCACTTGCCGGGCGCAGACAAGCTTTCCAGAAATATAAAGCATCATATGACATTAAAACAACTTACATCAGTCACTGACCAGCTACAAAAAGAAAGGGCGTTATGCGAAGCATTTGGATGTATCGGACAACAATCCAGCTTTTTCACACGCAAATGGATTGGTGATTGGATGGCTGCATACGGCATTAATTTCTTTAATTATCATTTGTCCCTTTATTCAATGAGAGGTGAAAGGAAAAGAGACTATCCTCCTAATTTTTATTACCAGCAGCCCTGGTGGGAAAATGAATCGGCGTTCAGCGATTATATATCAAGATTGAGTTATGCCCTTTCCAACGGTAAAAGAAATCTGGACATCCTGATTATCCATCCGATTTCCACGGCATGGTCCGTGCATACTCCAATAAAGGAAGAAAAAGAAGCCATGGGAATTCCGACTATGGGTGAATTTAACGCCATGTTTGACTCCCTTTCATATCACCTTATGACAAACAAACTTGATTATCATTACGGTGATGAAATTATTATGGAGAATAACGCATGTGTAAAAGACGGAAAATTATTTGTGGGCTGTCACGGTTACTCCACGGTAATAGTTCCCCCTTGCGTAACTATAAGGCGAAAAACCCTTGATTTATTAAAAGAATTCGCTTCTTCTTCTCAGGATAATCTTATTATAGTTATGAGTCCTTCACCTGAAAGAATAGACGGAATGGCTGCTTCAATAGAATGGCCCTCAAATACCGTATTTGCCGATACCAAAGAAGAAGTTGTATCATTGCTGGACAGCAGATATCCGGAGCGTATCAGAATTGAAGATACTGTTACAGGTGAAAATGTAGCTAAAATTATATGCCATGAACGAATAAATGATGTAGGTTCTGTAATTTTTATAGCAAATACGGACGAAGTTAACCATTATGATACCATAATATCCGTAAAAAGCATCTGTAAGCCTAAAATACTTGATTTGACAACAGGCCTCATAAAATCCATACCACTGGAAAAATCAAATGATACATACAAGATAAGAGCAGAATTTAAACCTGCCGGAAGCATGTTGCTTTACCTTCCTGAATCAGAAATCAACGTAACTGAATCTGATGAAGTTCTGTTCATCGACAGTGGTGTTGAGTTTAAAAAAGGGTATCAAGTTATAAAAAGCATAAATCCTTGCCGTGTTAATATATTAGAAGAAAATGTCCTTCCTCTTGATAAGGTTACTCTATACATGGACAGTGTACAGGTATTAAAAGATGAACCTGTAGCAAAAGCTTGGCACGGATATTTTTATAAAGCACCTGACGGAACTCCTTTTAAGGCTGAGTACACATTTAATGCAGTTAACGCACCGCAAAAAGGTATTTTTGCAGCCATAGAAGTGGCGGAGAATCTTGACCGGATAACTATAAACGGTATAGAAGTAAAGCCTCTTAAAAAGAAAGGAGAAATGGGTGCTTTTAATCCCTTAAAAAGCTGGAAAGACCTGAATTTCACGCGTGTACCTTTGGACGGGCTTGTTAAGGATGGCCTCAATACACTTATTATTGAAGGCAAAAAGGTCAATAATATAATAGGCACCGGATACCATTCTGCAGTGAAAGATTTCAAGCATCACATGCCTACAGAAGTTGAAACTATTTACCTTGCAGGAGATTTTACAGTTAAAGGTGAAAACGGAGTCGGCTTTTATATAGACGGTTCCGGCAGTAACCAGAATCCTTATGATTTAACAAGCAGCGGATATCCTTTTTATGCAGGAAATGCTGAATTTGTTTATAATATTGATATTGATAATAAAGATAACAGCAATATCTATATAAGAATAAACAATGTAAAGGCCGCCTGTATTGAATTAACTGTAAACGGGCTAAAAGCAGGTGTTAAACTGTGGGAGCCATATATATATGATGCATCAAATCTGCTTGTTAGAGGCAGGAACGAAATCAAGATTAAGGCAAGCACTACTCTTTTTAACCTGATGGGACCGAACAGATACGAAGAAGCCTTAGAAAATACGCATATAGGGCCGGCTACATTTACTAAGTTTGATACTTATACTGAAAAATATGCCCTTTTACCTTTTGGAGTCGGCAGCATTGATATTTTAAAAATTTAGTTTTATTCAAATAAGCAATTGAAATAAAGGACCGGGGACAGTATTTCATACTATTGTAAATTGACTATCCCCGATCCTTTTCAGCATTTTATATGTAAATAAATAAAATTTTCTCTGTTTGAATAATATCGTAAAATCTTTATTTTTTCTCCTTTAGCAATTTTCTTTCCGCATTTTAAACATATGCAGTTTTGGTATGGCATATACCCTTCCATAGTATCCGGGACCATACCTTCTATGTTCTCCCAACACTTCCAGCCGACTTTGCATAATGGTATCCTGTTTTCATAATCAGCAAATACCCATCTTAATAATTTATGAAAGTGAAAAGGATATTTTGTGTATTTGATATAATCTTCGAATAAACCCAGCCTGATTGTGTATAACTCAAAATTTTTTTCTACTACATCCTGTGCCCTTCCTATAATATGGGTACCATACCAGCAGTAACCTTCTGAAGCAAGCCATGCTTTAAGTCGGTCAAACATATATCCCCTGCATATTTCTATAGTTTCATTCCTGCTGACATCCAGAGCCTTAAATGCTTTTTTAGCAATCTCAGTGACATAATCAAGATAATATTTTTTCTTAAAATTTTCCTTATTGTACAACTCCACCGGTATTATGTCAAAATAATACTCATTGGTTTCAGGACGGTATAGCCCTATACATGTTCCGCCAATAAAGCTTCCGCTGCCTGCATCATCTATCTGAATCATCAAATCCACCTGAAAATAAGTTTATATTATATAATACCTTTAAATCGGATTTTTATAATTTATATTATTTTATGTATAACGATGAATATCTAACAATATATTCTATTATAAACGCAAATCTTATACCTTATTTTCTTTTTATACCTCTAAAATCAAAAGAAATGTCCGGTATCATTTCCCGGGCGTTCCTTTTAAAAGCACTTCTATTTCTTTTTTATTTAGATGTCTCCATTTTCCTTCTTCAAGCCCCTTTAAAGTCAGGGGCCCAATCGATATCCTTTTTAGCTTTATAACCGGATGACCGATTGCTTCACACATCTTGCGCACCTGACGGTTTCTACCTTCGTGTATGATAATCTCCAGAACTGCGTTATTCCCCTGCATTTCAGATATTTTAACTTTGGCAGGAGAAGTAACATAATCCTCTATCCTTAAACCCCTGCTGAATCGGTTCAATTCATCTTTATTTGGACATCCTTTAACAAGAGCTATATAAGTTTTTTCGATGTTATGGCTTGGATGGGTTATCTTATATGTAAAGTCACCATCATTCGTCATTATCAACAACCCGCTTGTGTCGTAATCAAGCCTTCCTACAGGATAAATCCTTTCATTTATGCTTTTCACTAAATCTAGAACAGTAGGCCTGCCAAATTGATCATTAACTGTAGTTACATATCCTTCAGGTTTATTAAGCATTATATAAACTTTTCTTTCTTCCAAAAATACTTTTTTTCCGTCGACTTCAACAATACTGTCTTTATCTACCTTGTAACCCATTTCTGTTATTATTTGACCGTCAACAGATACTCTGCCTGATCTTATCAAATCTTCAGCTTTTCTTCTTGATGCAACCCCGGCCTGAGCCAAATATTTCTGTAATCTGATTTCTTCCATAGAGCACTCCGAAATATTATTATTGTATATCGTAACCCGGTTTTCCTAAACAAAACCAACCGGCACATCATTTTAATTTAATCATGTAATATATTGTATTGAAGTTAAATATGTAAGTCAACGTATATAAAAAAAGTGGGGTGTCCCACTTTTATTCCTCTTCTTTTTCTTGCTTTTTTAATGTTTCTTCGGATTTCTTATCTTTTTTGCAAGACATTTTTTTATTAAAAGCATCATTTGCTTTATTTATAATTTCAGGTATAAAATCCAGTATCTTATCAACTGATGAGTTCAGATTGACCGGCAGTAGTTTTATCTGCTGCTGTCCCACAACCATGAAAGCTACCGGGTTAATACTCACACCTGCGCCGCTGCCTCCGGCAAAGGGAAAATTTGAAGCTTTGCTATTGCCATCTTCGTCTTCTTTGTTTTTATCTGCAGCGCAACTACTGTTATACTCTCCTCCGCCTGCTGCAAAACCAAATGTTACCCTTGATACAGGTATTATTACTGTACCGTCAGGAGCCTGTACCGCATCTCCCACTATGGTGTTTACATCAACCATTTCTTTTATGCTTTCCATAGCGGTTGTCATTAAACTTTTAATTGGATGTTCAGACATGTTTCATTCACCACCTGTATTTTTGTATATGAAGAAAATTATGCAGCCATCGGCTTGCATGCTTGTTTCTTCTTTTGATTTTTCCTTATGCTTAGAAATAACTTCAAAGCTACAATAATAATATGTACCAGTTTAACTGTAAATATACAATATAAATCAATGTTAAACATTTTTTCCATAAAATTTTCTTTTATATTAATATAGTGCTTTTCCACTTTAAAATTGTTATATATATATGAAAACGCAATCCCTGCAACTGTCCAGGCAAAAGCATATATCATGGCTGTGCCGGCCGCATCACCAACTCCTATTTGTACATTTAGTTTTAACTCTTTGAATATTAGTTTTCTCTTTAAATAACATATTGTTTTTTTTATTAAATACTTGTTATTTCTATACAGCCTTATTGTTTTATCTATTTTTCCTTTTATTTCAGTTATATTTATTTTGCCTTTTCTCTTTTTTTTATCCTTATCAATTCTTTTCTTTTTTTTAATCCTTCTTAGCTTTAAGCCTTCTTTTTCAGCTTCCATGAATGGTATTTCGTATTTTATTTTAATAATTCCTCCCAGTATAAAAACAGAAATAACAGCATTATCATCGCTTGCCTTTCTTGTATATTCTATAGCAAAATTAATTTTCAGAGACAGCAATGCAAATGAAATTATAAAAATAATAAAAAAAATAACCAGATAAAGCATTGTAACACCTCATCCAGTTATTTTTCCCTATTTATAGTCAAATGATACCTTTTTTTGCTATTATTTATACTTATAAATTAATATATTTACTCGTATGCTTCTTCTTCGTTAAGCTCTTTAAGATCATTTATGGCAGGCAGTGGCAGGTCCGACAACGATTTAAATCCAAAGGACCTTAAAAATTCATCTGTTGTCACATAATATATGGGCTTGCCCGGTGCATCCATCCTGCCTCCTTCTTTTATCAGATTCTTTTCAAGAAGCCTGTTTATGGCACTGTCGCTGTTTACTCCCCTGATCTGTTCTATTTTTGCTCTTGTTACCGGTTGTTTGTAAGCCACTATCGCAAGAGTTTCATATGCGGCTTGTGATAGCGCCTGTTTATGCCTTGGTTCAAACAGCTTGCTAATATATTGAAAATACTCAGGCCTTGTACAAAGCTGATATGCATTATTTATCTCACGTATCATTATTCCCCGCTCTTTTTCATTATAATTTAATATTAGATTATTCATTATCAGCCTGGCGGTTTTTTTATCAGTTTCAATAACCTCTGCTATACGTTCAAGTGAAAGGGGATCTCCTGAAGTAAACAAAAGCGCTTCTATTATAGGTTCGATATTATTCAGCTCCATAAACCGAATTCTCCTTTATCCTACGTATAGTAATTTAAAATTTTGCTGTTTTCATTAATTTCAGCATCATCAGTTTGACTATCATTACTTTTGTAAATTAGTATTTCTGAAAAAGGCTTTTTTTGCTTCAGCCTTACTTTTTTCATTTTTGATAATTCCAGTATAGCAAGGAAACCTGTTACTACTTCCATTCTGGATTTCTTTTTCAGTGAGAACATTTCGAAGAAACCTACATAAACCCTGTTTTTCAAGGTTTTTATTATTTCCTTCATTTTCAGCCTTAAAGATACCTTTTCAACCTTTAATATTTGTACCATTTTGTTTGAAGTTCCGGTGTTCATCCTGTTTTTATACTTGTTAAGGATGTTTTCGTACATACTTACCAATGTTTCAGGTGATAGGTTCAATATCTCATCTTCCCTCTGTATCTCTACAGTTTCCGGCAACTTATAATATACCCGATTCCACTGAACTTCCTTTTCTTTAAATATTTCGGAAATCGCCTTGAATTTCTTATACTCGATAAGCCTTGCAACCAATTCTTCCCTTGGGTCTTTTTCTTCTTCATCCTCTTTTTCTTTTTTAGAGGGCAGAAGCATCTTTGATTTTATATGAAGAAGAGTAGATGCCATGAGAAGAAACTCGCTTGCTATTTCAATATCAAGGGATTTCATCGCATATAAATAGTCCATATATTGATCTGTTATTTCGCTAATGGGTATATCATATATATTGATTTTGTTTTTTTCCAACAGATGAAACAACAGATCAAAAGGCCCCTCAAAGTTTTCTATTTTCAAAATACATGCATTAGTTAAAGAACTCTCCAATTTTATAACCTCACTATGTTTCTTTAAACTAAATTATCATCGTTGTATTTTTTTATATTAAGTTATTAATGAAATAATTGGTACAACTATAGCTGTTATTGCTGTCTGAATTATCCATGTAATAGGATATAATATCCTGCTTATTAAATTCGGTGATACAACAACCAACAGAAGAAATACAATGCTTATTTGCCTTTCATATTGCATAAATCTATAATATTGTTCAGACGGCATTAGCCCTGCTAAAATTTTTGAACCGTCCAATGGCGGTACAGGTATTATATTAAACGCAGCAAGGCCTATATTTACAGTGTAAAAATAATGTATAATATAGTACACAATTTCAACTCTAGCATTCGGAAGAAATAGAACATTTCCTATTACCGGATACTGGCTTCTGAAGTAAAAGTAAGGTATTGCGGCTATAATAGCCAGGATTATGTTGGACAGCGGTCCTGCAATGCTGACTAATATGGTTCCTTTTTTTCTGTCTCTATAATACAGAGGATTTATCGGTACCGGTTTTGCCCATCCCACATGAGCTATAAACATCATCAGGGTACCTACTATGTCCAGATGCTTAAACGGGTTTAAAGTAAGCCTTCCCTGATCTTTTGCCGTCGGATCGCCAAGTTTATATGACACAAAAGCATGTGAATATTCGTGAAATGTGAGTGAAATAAGTATAACAGGTACCAAATATAAATATTGCTTAATCGCGTCAATATCAAACATAAATAACCCCTTCCGCAGAGCACAAAAATGTATAATCATTTAAAGCTATTATAACAGATGAATAAAAAAAAAGCACGTATTAAGTGGCATGTAGTAAGTAATCTCAAGTAAACACTAGAAAGCCGGCAAATGGTATCATAAAAATCTGGAAATACTAACCATAAACGTATTGGATTCAAAACAGATAAAAGAGGTTACTTATTTACATTCTGGGAATTTCCTGATTCCTAATTTAGAATTGCAGCAACAATAGATTGTCTATAATGGCGTATGCATACTGAATATACCTGAATTAACTTATGAAATTATACAAAAAAACAGACAGACGAAGTAGCATTTTGCCTGCAACGCCTGTCTGTAAGATTTAAACTGCTCTATGACATATCCTCTTTTTTTACTTTTAAAAGCTTTATTTGATTATTTATGCATGCTGTAGACCTGCTTATAAATCTTCCGGAATTATATCATTTCTTATAATATCGTTATAATCTTCCCTTTTAATTATAACTCTGGATTTTCCGTCTTTAACAAGCACTACTGCCGGTCTTGGTATCCTGTTATAATTACTTGACATTGAATAATTGTATGCACCGGTAGCTGCTACTGCTATTATATCTCCTTCTTGTATTTCAGGCATCTTTATATCTTTTATCAGAATATCACCAGACTCACAGCACTTACCTGCAATAGTTACTTTCTCTACCCTTTCCGCATCCGGTTTATTTGCAACTATTGCATCATATTCTGACTGATACAGGGCATATCGTGGATTATCTGTCATTCCGCCGTCTACAGATACATATTTCCTTACGTTTTTGATGTCTTTTACTGCTCCAACCTTATATAATGTTATACCTGAAGGAGCTACTATTGACCTTCCGGGTTCCATAAGTATATAAGGGAGTTTTATATTGTTTTCAGTACAAAATTCCTTTATCGTCAACGAAACAGCTTCCATATATTTATCATATTCGATTGGATCGTGCTCCGGCAGATATTTAATTCCATATCCGCCTCCTAAATTTAACTCTTCTATTTCTATTCCGAGTTCCTTCTTTACATCAGCGATGAACTTCATCATAACTTTTGCCGCAAGTATAAAAGGTTCAAGGTCAAATATCTGTGAACCAATATGACAATGCACACCAACAACCTTTACTGACGGAAGTGATGATGCAAGTTTTATAATCTCCATCGCTTCGCCGTTTTCTAAAGCCACTCCGAATTTGGAATCTATCTGGCCGGTCTGTACGAAATCATGAGTATGAGCATCTATACCCGGTTTTATTCTAAAGGATATATTCTGTACTTTTCCTTTTTCACCTGCAATTCTGTTTATGTTATAAAGCTCTTCCTTATTGTCTACCACTATTCTTCTTATATTATTATCTATAGACAGTCTTATTTCTTCTTCAGTTTTATTATTTCCGTGGAAATATATCCTATCCATGGGGAATCCTGCTTTTATAGCTGTGTACAGCTCTCCGCCTGAAACTACGTCCAGCCCGAGTCCTTCCTGATCTGCTATCCTGCACATAGCCAGTGAGCAAAATGCTTTACTTGCATATAACACAAGACCGTTGCCGTTATAATATTTTTCTATCGATTTCTTATATATTCTGCAGTTCTTTCTAATCAAACTTTCATCCATTACATACAAGGGAGTTCCATATTCCTTAACAAGATCCAAACAATCGCATCCGCCGATTTCGAGGTGCCTCTTGTCGTTTATTTTCAATGACTCACTTACAAACATTATCTCACCATCCATATTTTTAGTCTATAATATCTGCATTTTACTCAATTATTTGTAAATATGTTAACATTAAAATTTGCAAGAGTCAAGTTGAATTCTTGCAAATTAATACTCCCACAATAAAAACAGAACAGGAGAAAGTGGTATAGTTTACTTTCTCCTGTTTTTAAAGGCATCGACTAAATATCTTATTTTATAAGCTGTTTTGCATTAAAAACTTTATATTGTGCATGTATTTTATTTTCCAAAGCTGAACCATCCTTTAATCATTCTGAAAAACAGCTTTATCCATGAAGCTTTGCTAATATCCTTTTCTGCAACTATATCGGTTCTGCCTACTTCTTTATCATCAACCTTGAAAACTACTTCTCCGATTTTGTCGCCTTTTTTTATAGGAGCAGTCAAATTACTTTCAAATTGAGGTTCTGCTGTTAACTTGTTCTTTTCCCCTCTTGCCAATAAAAGATTAACATCTTCCGCATAAACACCGTTCATCTTTGTAACAGTGCCTTTTTTTACTTCAACAGTATCTACTACATCATCTTTTTTGCATACCTGTGCAACTTCATAGTTTGCAAATCCATAATCAAGAAGCTTGGTCGCTTCTGCAAAACGTGTATTTGTATCTTCCTCTCCAAGGACTATTGCGATTAACTGCATATCTCCCCTGAGAGCAGTAGCTGACAGGCAATAACCAGCTTTTGAAGTATAACCGGTTTTTAGTCCGTTAGCTCCGTTGTACTTGCCAATAAGTTTATTGGTATTATCAAGATCAAACTGACCGTTTCTGAAAGTATCATGTATTATTTTGGTAAATTCGAATATACCGGGGTGCTTATTTATTAACTCCCTTGTCATTAACATAATATCATACGCAGTGCTGTAATGTCCTTCATCTGTTAATCCCGTACAGTCAAGGAAGTTTGTATCATTCATTCCCAGTTCTTTTGCCTTCTCATTCATAAGAACGACAAAAGCTTCTTCACTTCCTGCCACCTTTTCTGCAAGGGCTACCGTAACATCATTAGATGAATGAACTGCTACTGCCTTCATCATATCGCGTACAGTAAACTGTTCTCCTGGCGCAAGGTATGCCTGAGAACCTCCCATACTGCATGCATAATCAGAAGCCGTAACTATATCATCATAGCTTATCTTTCCGGAATCTATAGCTTCCATTACAAGAAGCATTGACATTATCTTTGTTATACTGGCTATCGGCCGTTTTTCATGGCTGTTTTTTTCCAATATTACTTTCCCTGTTTTGCTGTCCGCAAGCAATGCTGATTTTGCTTTGAGATCAAATACGTTAGTAGACCCTATAATTTTTGCCACTTCTAAAGAATTATATTCGTCCGGATTTGTAACTGCACTGACTGGAACTGTCAACAGATTTGTTAATAACAATAACACAACTATTAAACATGCAGTACCCTTTTTAAACAATGTAGAACCCCCCTGAAATAAATAAATCTTAAATTAACGATATAATGAAGCAGGACAGGATAAAAAACAGACTTTTCTAATAGATTGATATGCAGAAACATAAAATTTTATGCAATTATGCTATTTCTACAGCATTAACTGTCCCTTTTTTATTATACTGTTAAATTTATTATTTGAAAATAAAATAATTTGTAAAATGTTAATCCATTTATTTGCTATTATGTTTTATTCTTATGATTTCCTTTAATCACGAGAATCACTTAATTATGTCATGTATAAATTTCACTGGGTCAGGTTTAGCATTACCGATGTCAAATGCTTCATTTGCCATATTGTAAGCTTCATTATACTCATCGATATTTGTATGCAGAATACACAATGTATCTCCTTCGGCAACCTTATCTCCTATTTTTTTCATCATTGTAATTCCAGCCGAATGATCAATTGTATCTTCCTTAGTTTTTCTGCCGGCACCTAACAGCATTGCGGCAACTCCTATTTTTTGCGCATCAATTGCCGTTACATAACCGCTGTTATTAGATACTACTTCAATATGTTTCTTTGCCTGAGGAAGTAATTCCGGATTATCAACAATACTTGTATCTCCGCCTTGTATCCTTATAAACTCTCTAAACTTATTTATAGCTTTACCTGATTTTATATCATTGGTAAGGTTTCTATATGCATCGTCAAATTCCTTATATGCTCCTCCCAATACAGCCATATATGAAGCAATAGTTAATGCTATTGTAGTTTCATCTTCGTCGCCGTTCCCTTTCAATATTTCTATTGCTTCTTTTACTTCATTTGCATTTCCTACTTCATGCCCCAGAGGCTGGTTCATATCAGTAACCAGAGCTACTGTTTTCCTGTTAAGGGATTTACCGATTTCAACCATTGTGCGGGCAAGATTCTTTGCGTCTTCAACAGATTTCATAAATGCTCCGGATCCGACTTTAACATCTAAAACTATGCAATCTGCTCCCGCCGCAATTTTCTTGCTCATTATTGAGCTGGCAATAAGCGGTATGCTATCAACAGTAGCCGTCACATCCCTCAATGCATAGATCTTTTTATCTGCAGGCGTAAGATTTGGCGACTGTCCTACAATAGCCATTTTATATTTATTAACATTATTTATGAATTCCTCTCTGCTAAGTGCAGTATTAAAACCTTTTATAGATTCAAGCTTGTCAATTGTTCCTCCTGTATGTCCCAGCCCTCTTCCGGACATTTTTGCTACCGGTATTCCACAACCGGCTACAAGAGGAATAATGACAAGGCTCAGCTTATCACCCACACCGCCGGAAGAATGCTTGTCAACCTTTATTCCTTCTATTTGCGACAGATTAATACATTCTCCGGAATTAACAAAAGCCATGGTCATATTCGCCGTTTCTTCCATATTCATTCCTTTGAAATAAACGGCCATTAAAAATGCAGAAATCTGATAATCCGGTATATCTCCATTAACATATCCGTTTACTATATAACCAATTTCCTCTTTTGAGAGACTCAATCCGTTCTTTTTCTTTTCTATAAGGTCGACCATCCTCATTTTAACACCCCATTTTAATATTAAACCAGCACATTATTATTTCAATATTTCCTTAAGAAAACTGCTTCCCTGTATTTTAGCATTTAAGCTGAAATATTCTGATATGGTTGCAGCTATATCCGCAAATGTATCTCTTGTTCCCAGATTAACGCCTTTCTTTAATTTTTCTCCATAAGCTATAAAAGGCACGTATTCCCGAGTGTGGTCCGTGCTTGGCGTTGTCGGGTCGCATCCATGGTCAGCAGTTATAAATAAAATATCTTCTTTTTTCATTGATGTAAGTATTTCAGGTATGCGGGAATCAAATTCCTTAAGAGCCGATGCATAACCTTCAACATTATTTCTATGTCCATAGATCATATCAAAATCCACCAGATTGGCAAAAATAAGACCGTCAAAATCCTGTTTCATATATTCAATGGTTTTGTCGACTCCATCCATGTTATTGTGAATATGAACTGCATCAGTAATTCCTTTTTGATTAAAAATATCCTTTATTTTGCCTACGGCTTTTACCTGATATCCTTCTTCTTTCAGATAATCAAGCACAGTTTTGTCAAACGGATCAATTGCAAAATCATGTCTTCTTTCTGTTCTTACATAGTTGCCTTCGGTGCCTATAAAAGGTCTTGCAATTACACGTCCTACACAATGCTCTCCCTTTAGTATGTTTCTTGCTTTTCTGCACATTTCATATAGTTTATCTATAGGTATAACATCTTCATGCGCAGCTATTTGAAAAACGCTGTCCGCCGAAGTATAAACTATTGGATATCCTGTCTTTACATGTTGACTTCCTAACTGCTTTATTATTTCTGTCCCTGAAGCGGCATAATTCCCCAGAATTTTGGTTCCTATAGCCTTTTCAAACTCATCTATTATTTCCTGTGGAAAACCGTTGGGATATAGTGGAAAGGGCTTGTCCAAAATCAAGCCAGCTATTTCCCAATGCCCTGTTGTAGTATCTTTTCCGGCCGATTTTTCCTGCATTCTGGCATAACACCCTTTTGGATCGTCTGATTTTATTATACCCTTCATACCGTCAATATTTCCCAAACCCAGCTGTTCCAAATTCGGAAGCCTGAGTCCGGAAAGCTTTTCAGAGATGTTACCGATTGTATTGGCACCTACATCGCCATATTTATCGGCATCAGGTGCTTCTCCCATTCCAACGCTGTCCATTACTATAAGTATAATTCTGTTCATTATATCACCTCAATTTTATAATAGCATAAAATAGTAAAAGGACAACCTTACTAATGAATTGCCCTTAATTACTTAAAAATTTATATTAATTTTTATCTAATTATTTTTTTGCTTGGCAACATCTCTGGAATTAAATTTTTATGCTCTTGGATGTGTTTTCTTATATACGTCTTTCAGCCTGTTTTTTGCTATTTGCGTGTATATCTGCGTTGACGATATATCTGAATGTCCCAGCATTTCCTGTATAGATCTTAGATCGGCTCCGTTTTCAAGCAAGTGCGCAGCAAATGAATGTCTTAGCGTGTGAGGAGTTATCTCTTTGTTTATCTTTGCCTGGTTTTTATACTGCTTTATAATCTTCCAGAAACCCTGACGTGTAAGCCTTTTACCGTTAATATTAACAAATAAGGCTTTTTCGTCCTGTTTTTGTATAAGGAGATGTCTCGCTTTATTCAGGTATTCCTTTAATGCAGATATTGCAATAGAACCAATAGGAATTACCCTCTCACGTGTACCTTTGGTACATCTTATATAACCCACTTCCATATTAAGGTCATCAATATCAAGGGAAATTAATTCCGAAACCCTGATTCCCGTCGCATAAAGTAATTCCAGCATAGCTTTGTCTCTGTAACCTTTAAGGTCAACACATTTAGGCTGTTCTAAAAGAAGCTCCACTTCCTGCGTAGAAAGTATTTGCGGCAGTTTCTTTTCTACTTTCGGTGATTCAAGATCTGAGGTAGGATCATTATCAATTATTTGGTTTTTGTATAAAAATTGATAGAATGATCTTATGGATGCCAGATTTCTTGAAATAGTTGATGTTGCCCGTCCTTTCTTCTTAAGGTGCAGCAAATAAGCTATAATTGTTGTTTTATTTGTATTAGCTATGTTCGTAACCTTCAGTTCATTTAAATATGTTATGTATTGTTCTATGTCTCTTCTGTACGATTGCAATGTGTTCAGTGATAGTTGTTTGTCCCTTTCCAGGAAATTTATAAATTTGTTAATTAAAACTTCCATTTGGTAACTACCCCTTCTTAATTATTATTAAATATATATAATCAGCCCTTATAGCAGCTGTAGCTAATTTTACACATATAATGATTGTAATACAAAATTTTTCAAAGTTAAAGTAATAAATGTAAATTAATATAAAAAATTCTTAAGTTTTTGTTAATTTTTATATTAATTAATTTTCCATTTTTTATTATACCCGAATTTTGTTGACTTATACATTATATAGTAAATATTGGTGCTATTATTTTAATAAAGACAGGAGTAATATAAGCTTCCAAAACAACTCCACATAAAATAAGTACAGAGAATATCAAAGTAGAGAAACAATATGCAATAAAATCACTTTTTAGATTCTCTTTCGATATATGTTTTATTGATTTAGTTTTTATAATGGAGAGAGAAAAATTTATGCCATTTACTCCAAGTGCGATAATACAAGGTACTATTATTATTTCTTTGGGTATCAGCGTAAAGAGAATTAATAGTGTTCCTTTTAAACCCATCATATTTATTATAAAACCGGAACTAAATCCAGTAGCAAATCCTCTGATTCCAACCAGACAGTATATAAACGGAATGCCTACTATTGTAACTCCAAGTCCCCATAATACAAGAACCAGACGCATATTTTGAATAAAAGATATTTTAACCAGTTCACTGCTTTCAATGTTTTGATTGTCAAACAGCCTTAAGAAACCATAAAAGTAATTGACCAGTTCATCCTTTTGATTCGAGTTCAATCCGTTTACCGTAAAAGCTCCGGAACATATGCCTGCTGAAAACAACAGAAAAAGCAGAAAATACTTCTTTTTATTTTTTTCTATATTGCTAGTAATAATATTTTTAAGTTTATTGTACAATTTTTATCCCCTCGAAAGCATTCATCAGTTAAATTAATATGCATAACAAGGGATAAAAATGCCACTTATTTGTGTTTAATGTAAACCTTTTATTAAATTTACTGTAATAAGTGTATTGAATACATTTTATTTATAATGATTTTATTTATAATGATTTTATTTATATTTTTATTTCACCTTTTAAATATTTTTCTGCAACTAAAATTCCGATTATGGTTTTCGCGTCTTTTATCTCACCATTGAATATCATGGAAACAAGTCTATCCACTTTTATTTTTTCGCATGTTATAAACTCATCTTCGTCAGCGCATGCTTCACCTTTTTCAAGTTCGGTAGCTATAAACATATGAAGCACTTCGTTGCTAAATCCGGGAGTAGAATACATGCTTAAAACATGCTTTATATTCCCTGCGATAAGCCCTGTCTCTTCTTTTAATTCTCTCTTTGCGCATACTTCCGGTTCTTCATTGTCATCCAATTTACCTGCGGGTATTTCAAGGCTTACCTGTTCAATTGGCTTTCTGAATTGTTTCACCAAATGTAGCTCACCATTTTCAGTCAACGGTATAATTACTGAAGCACCTTTATGCAGTACTATATCCCTTTTTGCCTGTCTTCCGTCAGGTAGCATTACAGTAAGTACATCTACATCAATAATACCTCCTTTGTATACGCTCTTTCTTTCTATAGTTTTTTCCTCATAGTTCACTTTAACGTCTCCTTTTTAAGTCCTACTAAAGTTAGGCTTTTTTGTTATTCTTTATTTCATCAGTAGCCATTTTATCGCATTTATTGTTATATTCATTATCACTGTGGCCTTTTACTTTTATCCATTTAATTTTGTGTATGGAACTCAATCTGTCTAGTTCCTTCCACATATCGATATTTTTTACTTCTTCCTTTGTAGAAGTTCTCCATCCATTAGTTTTCCACTTTTCAATCCATCCCTGCAGAAAAGTGTTTACAAGATAAGCGCTATCACTGTAAAGGTCCACTTCACAAGGTTCCTTCAGCATCTTCAGAGCTTCAATGGCTGCAGTAAGTTCCATCTGATTGTTTGTAGTGTTTGCACAGTAACCCGATATTTTCTTTTCATGGTTACCATATTTCAATATTGCAGCCCATCCTCCGTCGCCAGGATTACCTGAACAAGCTCCGTCCGTATATATTATGACTTTTTTCATTAATTACTCTCCTGCTTATTTTTTGCCGATGCTTCTCGCTTTATCCGTACATTTAGTCATTGCTTCGATAACAGCATGCCTGAATCCGTTCTTTTCAAGTGATGCGACTGCCTCGATAGTAGTTCCTGCCGGAGAACAAACCTGGTCCTTCAGCTCAGCAGGATGTTTCCCCGTTTCCAATACCATTTTCGCAGAGCCCAGTACTGCCTGCGCTGCCAGTTTGTATGCCAGATTTCTCCCTATACCGGACAATACCGCCGCATCCGCCATAGCTTCAATGAACATATATACATAAGCTGGACTGCTGCTTGTAAGAGCTGTTACTTCGCTCATTAATTTTTCATCGAGAATCTCGGTTTTCCCTACGCAGTCAAATAGCTTTATGACTGTTTTTACATCTTCCTCTTTAACATTATTGTCATAAGATATAAGAGTCATACCTTCACCTATCATGGCAGGAGTATTAGGCATTGAACGAATAACCTTTTTGTCATGGCCGATTATTTCCTTGTAAAATTCTATAGGTACTCCTACAGCAATAGAAACCAGCAATTTCTTCGTATCCATTGCTTCACTGCAAGGTGTCAGCACTTCTTTTATCATATTCGGCTTTACACACAGGAAAATAATATCCGACTTTTCAACAACTTCCTTATTGTCCTTTGCAACTTGTATCCCAGTCTCATATTGTAATGCTGTAACTTTTTCAGTATCAGGGTCACTTACATATATATAATCAGGAGACAGTATGCCCGAATTGGCTATGCCGCGTATCAAAGCTCCTCCCATATTACCTGCTCCTATAAATCCTATCTTTAAATCCATATGCTTCCTCCTATGCAAACTTAATCTTTGTAAAATCTTTCATGTATTTATTCATCTCTATATTATCACAAATTGAAATAAAATAAAGTAAAAAACTAAAAATATATAAAATGATTATTGACATAATGAAATTGCTATTGTATACTATAAAAGCGTTGTGAGGCACTTATATAGGGGAGTAGCGCAATTGGTAGAGTAGCGGTCTCCAAAACCGTCGGCTGCAGGTTCGAGTCCTGTCTCCCCTGCCAAAAGAAAAAGTTTCAACTTAAAGAGTTGAAACTTTTTCTTTTTAATTTTTCTGATATTCTAAAGTAATCTTCTATTTAAGCTTATATTGCTCTGTTATATTTATATAAACACCTAATAATCTATGTACTCTTCATTCTTCTTTATCCTTCCTCCACATATGGGGCAAAAATTAATGCTTCTATCTTTATATATTATTAAAGAATGGTCGCATAAAGAACATCTCCAGAATATATAATCGATTACTAACATTATTATCAAAATACCAACCGCTATCATAATCATTAAATTATCCCGAAATCTGATGCTGGCTCCAATAACTCCTCCTGCCATACCGCATATAACACTATTTATACGTCGGTGTTTTAAATATAATTTATGAAGGTATTCAAATTTATCCATCATATTCCATACCTCTGAGAATATATTGCTATTAATATTATATTGATATTTTAACATAATTAGTATAATATGTATACTAGGTTAATAATTATTATAATTTAAATTTTACCTGTTTATATAGGTTACATTGTTATCTAATTATTATTTTATTATTTATATAAAAAATAAGTGAGCCGGGCAGCTGCCTGATTCACTTATTTTTTTAATCATAATCTTTTTCTTAATCTATACAATGTAGTATCCAGATCATCAATGGCTCTAATAACTCTTTGTACCTGTCTTATTATTATATAAGTATCAATTGCCGTTAATATTATATTTTTTATTTTCCGCCTGTCCAAATTCATCACCTCTGGATTATTGTGCCCAAAAAGCAATGAATTTAACTTCTTCCGGTACTAATAAATAAAAATATGGCGTTTATCCCGGCAGGAATGGCTTATACATCATTAGCGCATTGTTTTCGGTTATAAATTCATCACCGATTAGTTCATCATTTTCATAAATTCGCCTGTATATTTTGTTATGCCTTATATATCCGCCCCAATAAGTACCGTTTATGCAATGCTCCTTTTCATATACTTCATATCGGTATTGAACAGGATTATTGGATCTCCATTCTCCAACAAGGTAATCATCCGTAATATATGCAATAAGTTGAAATTCTGAATCCGTATCATTGTAAATCTGTAAATCCATATAATTGTACACACAAGTTGCTCCACTGCCAAAGGGCTGAGTTCTGTTTGTATCGGGAAATATATCATGGCTGTGCCTGTAACGTTCTATAATTTTCAACGGGGTATGCAGAGTCATCCAGAATATCAGATTGGAAAGCTGGCAAAGCCCCCCGCCCACACCGGAACCAAATGTTCCGTCAGGAGATAATACCAGACCTTCCTTATAACCCTTCCTTCTGGTAGGCTTTCCAATGAGCCTCCAATATGAGAATACCTGACCGGGTTTTATGCATACTCCGTTAATTTTGCCGGATGCTATTTTTAGATTTGTGATTTTATTATATTGAAGTTTTAGGTCTACACCTTGTAGATTCCTTATTAGCGGAGTTTGATGAGTGAATATTAAATAATCAAGCTTATTAGGACATTTTGTTTTCGAATAATCGTTATTATCTAAATACCATTTCAGGTACCTCTTTAGCATATAATATTTTTTACCCGCAAAAATTCTAATCTTTGATCGCTTAAAAGGCTTGCTATAAATGTTCATTTCCATATTTGTATACCTCATATCAGTCCGTAAGCAAATTATGTAAAATATCCTGATTTTGGATTATATCATAACTAATTACAAATATCAATTTATAACAAGTAAGTAACACCTGAAAAAGTTTTCTCATAGTATATATCATAAAAAAGTTTTGGAGGTATTGATATGTCTGAGGAAAGAGGCTTTGGATTCGGATTTTGCAACGAGTGGATATGGTGGATAATAATTATCCTCATAATTATCTGCATTTTACCTAATTTATTCGGCGGTTACGGTTATTGTAAAGAATAGCAGACATTTTGCCCTGTTTTAATAGCTACATAATTAAAATGGTATTAAAATATAGGGCACCAAAAAAAGCCTGTTATTCTATACTGCTTAATTTAACAAACATACTATATGTTATTCTTTATTGTATCGCAAGTTGCTCATAAACGGAAAAACGTAAGCAGAAGCCAAAAGTAAAAGATGGCTAAGTGCCATCTTTTACTTTTTATCTTTATATAAATTTTTGCATTCCTTGCAATATCCAAATATTTCTAATTTATGCCCTGTAATATCAAAGTCCAGTTTATTGCTCAGGGATTTTTCATAATCTTCCAGAGGGCATTCGTCAACTGTAAACATTTTTCTGCATCCTGAACATATCAAATGATGCTTGTGTTCCTGGCGGTTTAACTCATACAAAGCTTTGCTGTCTCCTGTGATATTTGACTTTATTATTATGTTCTTTGACACAAGAGTATCCAGTACACGATAAACTGTTGAAATATTTATTGAAACATTGTGTTTCTTTAAATTTATGTAAATATCATCTGCTGTCATTGGTTTTTCGCTCTTGCTTATAAGATCAAGTATTTCATTCCTATGTTTTGTATTTTTTAAACCATTACTCCTGAGCACTTCTTCATATGTGTCATATTCATGCATATTAATCAGCCTTTCAAAACATTTTTCATACCCTTTTTGATTGAGTATATATATGTTCAAAGCAGCTATATAAAACTGGCTTGTGATTATGTGATTATTTTAAACTTTTCCTCTTATCGAAAGGGTTATAAAATACAGTAATGCAGCTATAAGTACAATAGTCGCCCCGGTAGCGGTATTTAAGTAATATGACGCTATCAAACCTGCTAAACCTGATATAAGAGCAGCAGCTATTGATAAAGCATGATATTGCCTGGTATTTGAAGCTATATTCCTGGCTGCTGCAGCCGGCAGTACAAGAAGCGAATTTATAATTAAAATTCCAACCCACTGTATAGTTATTGTGACAATTACTGCTACTGCAGAAGTAAATAAAATATCAATCAGCATTGTATTTATACCCCTGCTTGATGCAAGCAATGGGTTGACACTTATTACCAACAGCTTATTAAAAATTGTAACCCATAATATGACAACCAAAACAAAGACTATAAGCAGTAATGCTATATCAGAAGGTGTTATGCTCAGCAGATCACCTACCAAATAGGTATTATATGGCTGATTAAATAAAGTAATCAGCACAAGGCCTGCTGCTATTGTGGTAGACGAAAATACACCAATAATCGTATCTGTAGATGTTTTGGTTTTGTTTTTTATTGTGGTTATCAAAATGGCAAACGCAACGGAAAATATAATAGCCCCCCATATGGGTTTTATCACTCCAAGCATACTTCCGATTGCAATTCCCGTAAATGCTCCATGTCCCAATGAATCAGAAAAAAATGCCATCCGGTTGTTTACTATCATCGTTCCTAAAATACCAAAAAGCGGAGTCACAAGAAGAACGGCAGTCAATGCGTTTTTCATGAAAGCATGCGAAGCCCATTGGAAGGGAAGTATAAAATCAATAATGCCGTACCACCAGTTTAACACTAATCGTTGCCCCCTTGTATCATATTGCGCTGCTCATTATTTTGTATGTAAAATTTTGACATCCTAAATACCTCTCGCATTCTTTTATCATTAAATACCTCATCTGGTGTACCGCTGGTTACGACAGTACCCTCATTTAACAAAACGACCCTGTCAGCGTATTTATATACCAGGTCAAAATCATGGGATATCAATATTATAGTCATGTCATACTTATTTTTCAGCTCTTTGAGGGTATTATAAAACAGTTCCAGTCCGTTCTGGTCTATACCTGATACAGGCTCATCCAGCAAAAGTATATCAGGCACAGGATCAAGTGATAGTGCCAGCATTACACGCTGTAGTTCCCCGCCTGATAAAGCGCCCAGCCTTCTTTCTATTAAATGCTCAGCGTTCACTTTTGCTAAGCTTTCACTTGTCCTCTGACGGATTTTTTTAGTAGGAATAAGCCATGCGGGCTTTTTTGATATGCTGGCTGTAAATAAATCCAGAACGCTGGTGGGTGTTCCAAGGTCAAAATTAAGGTATTGCGGAACATAACCTATTAATGGGTTTCCGGTTCGCAAGCCTTTTGCATCTAGATATTTCAAGCTTCCCGTATGCTTTACCTCACCCAGTATTGCTTTCAGCAAAGTGCTCTTGCCTGCTCCGTTTGGCCCTATTAAAGCTGTTAGTTCCCCGCAGTGTATGTGAATATTTACATTGTGTAAAATTTGCGCTTTACCTACAGTCACACTGAAATCCTGTATTTGCGTGCAGCAAACACCGCAGCAGCTGTCTTTGGATTTGCATACATGTTTTTCTTCATTCATATGTCCGTTACATGCTCCTTAACTTATATATCATTTTAACGCTTCTTTTAAAGTTTTGGCATTCTCCCGCATTTTGTTGATATAATCATCATAACTGTCCTTATCAGATTCACCGGTCACAATCGGATCAAGTGTATATACCTTTGCTCCTGTTTCTGAAGCAATTGTATTTGCAGCTTTGGCTGAATACTGAGGTTCTGCAAATAGTGCTTTAATATTTTGTTTTTTAACTGTGTCTATAATTTCTTCCAGCTCTTTGGGCGAAGATTCCGTGCCGGGTTCCCTTTCTATAACAGCAGCAATTTCAAGGCCGAATTCTTCAGCAAAGTAAGGAAATGCTTCATGGAATGTAATTATCTTTTTGTTTCTTAAATTATCCAGTTCTTTATGCATTTCAGTTTTTAACGCTTCAAGCTTCTCTATATAAATATTAGCATTTTCTTTATATTTCTGAGCATTTGCCGGGTCCGCTTTGGATAATTCATCTGCTATATTTCTTACCTGTTCAATTGCTTTTGATACGCTAACCCATACATGCGGATTTTCTTCATCACCGTCTTTTATCAGTTCTATACCCTTGCTGGCCTCTATGACTGTCATATCAGGCTTTTGTTTAACTGCTTTATAGATAAAAGTCTCCATGCCTGCTCCGTTAACTATTAGAATATCGGTTTTTTCTAATGTTTTCAAATCATCAGGTTTCAGCGCATAATCATGAAGACATCCGGTCTGCGGTTGTGTTAAATTTTTTACTTCCACGTTCTCTATATCTTTGGTTATATTGATAGCAGATATATACATAGGATAGAAAGAAGTTACTATATTTATTTTATTTTCGTCCTGAGCTGATTCGCTTTTATTATATCCTCTGTTGCCGCATGCGGATAGAAAGATTGATATTATCAATATAATAAAAAATATTGTTTTAAATTTCCTGCCTGACATATTTCCTCCTTCATATAATCTAAATGATAATAATTTGCATTTGCATTTACATAAATATTATACTCCGGAAGACAGAAAATTAAAACAATAATTAAATAAAATCCGTATTAAAATTAATATTAATATTAAATTTTATAGCTAAACCATCTGACAATTTCCTTATAAGAAAGCTCTCCTCCGAATATATCCAGCGCGCTTCCGATTGTAATGTCAACTTTATTTTTACCGAGGCTTTTAACCAGTTTTATATCATCCAAAGATCTCACACCTCCGGCATATGTAACCGGAATTTTGGACCATTCTGCAAGTTTGCTTACAAGCTCTCCCTGTATTCCTCTTCTTTTTCCTTCCACATCCACTGCATGTACTAATAACTCTGCGCAAAAATCGGACAAAGCTTCAAGGTTGTTTTTGTTTACTTCATATTCAGTTAATTTCTGCCACCTGTCTGTAGCAACGTAATATGTATCATCTACCTTTTTGCAGCTTAAATCAAGAACCAGCTTGTCCCTGCCAATTTCACCTATAATTCTGTCAAGATTTTTGAAATTAATATCTCCGTCTTTAAATATGTACGAGGTCACAATTACATGAGAAGCTCCATTTTCCAGGAAATAAGCGGCATTTTCTGCGGTTATCCCTCCCCCGATCTGCAATCCACCGGGGAAAGCTCTCAGAGCCTTCAACGCTTGTTCTTCATTACCGGGGCCAAGCATTATTACATGACCGCCGGTTAGCATGTCATTCATAAAGAGTCTGGCATAATAATCCGCATCCTTATCTGAAACAAAGTTCTCCACTACATTCTCCGCATCATCGCTTAAAGTTCCGCCCACTATTTGCTTTACTTTTCCTTCATGAATATCTATACAAGGTCTGAATTTCATGATTTTTCTCCTCTGCAAATAACAAGGTTTATTTGTGTAATATCTTTCACAAAATCTATATAAAATTTCAGAAAGATATGAATTGACGTATGAAACAAACTAAACCTTATATAATATCATGCTCCCAATACACCTATATGCAATGGAATACTGACTTTCTGTTAGCATTTCAGCCCTAAGCTTTCATCCAATCCCAACATAATATTCATGTTTTGTACTGCCGCACCTGAAGCTCCCTTTCCCAGATTGTCAAACCTGGACATCAGCAATATCTGTTCCTCATTGCCAAAAACAAATATTTCAAGCCTATTGGTGTTATTGCAGGCTGCTATATCAAAATACCCTTCATCAAGTAATTCGTCACAGTCATAAGGCATTACTTTTACAAAATGCTGGTCTCTATAGTGTTCAGATAATATCTCATGAATGTCCATGGCTGTTAATTTCCCGTTTAATAAACGCGTTACCAAAGGTACTGTTAAACCTATGCCTTGTTCATAATTGCCTATTAAAGGTGTAAATACAGGATTATATTTAAGACCTGTGATTTTTTTCATTTCCGGGAGATGCTTATGTTTTAGTTTCAATGAATAATGTTTTGGTACATTTGGATTTTTCATAAGCCCGTCGTCAAATTTGCTTATCAGCTTTTTTCCTCCCCCGCTGTAGCCCGATACCGAGCAGCACGTTACCGGATAATCGCTGGGAAGAATTCCTTTTTCAACAAGGGGAGCAACCAGCAGAATAAAACCGGTAGCATGACATCCCGGGACAGCGACACGATTTGATTTTGCAATTAACTCTCTTTGTTCCTTTTTCAGTTCCGGCAAACCATATGTCCATCCTTCTGCCGTTCTGTGTGCCGTACTTGCGTCAATCACACGTGTCTTGCTGTTTTCAATAAGGGATACGGATTCTTTGGCAGCATCATCCGGTAAACATAAGAAAACTATGTCCGACTGGTTTATGAGTTTTCGTCTTTCATTTATATCTTTTCTTTTATCGGGATCTATTTTTAATATTTCAAGATCATCTCTTGATGCCAAACGCTCGTGAATCTTTAAACCTGTAGTGCCTTCCTGGCCGTCGACAAATATTTTATATTTCATTTATACCTCTCCAGTTTGCATAATATCGATATGTATAATTATAAACATATTCGCATGTTTATGCAACCGTTTATATATGAGATAACATAATTAATATAACTAAATATAATTTAAATAATATTATTTTACTGTAATTATATATTATCCCATCTCGGGTCGATATTCTGAGCTACAGCTCTGTACCCCTTTGCCATGTATAAAGCATCAAGTATCGCTATTCTGACCATAGCTTCGCAAACAGGATATATCCTCGGCAGAATGGTGGGATCATTTCTTGTTTTGAACTGGACATTCTGGTTCTCCAGTTTTGCTACATTAACAGTGGCCTGCTCTATTGAAATTGTCGGTGTCGGTTTTACAGCAACCCTTATCCGGATTTCCTCACCGTTTGATATGCCGCCAAGCAATCCGCCTGCATTATTAGTTTTGAACCTTACTCTTCCGGTTTCCTTATCTATATACGGAGTATCATTCGATTCTGAACCCTTCATTTCCGCATGCCTGAAACCTGCTCCGAATTCTATGCCTTTAACCGCTCCGATTGACATAAGTCCGTGTGCTATGGTAGCGCTTAGCTTGTCAAAAACAGGCTCACCCAAACCAGCAGGCACTCCTGTTGCTATAATTTCAATAATTCCGCCGCAGGTATCCCCCTGTTTTTTTATTTCCAGCGCTTCCTCAATCATTTTTTCCGCTGCTTCCAGATCAGGACAGTTAATCTCATTCTTCCTGTAATTCTTTTTCGCAAATTCATACGTAATCGGCTGTTTTGCCTTAATTCCGTGAAGTTCTGCTGTATACGCGATTACATCGATATTCATGGTATCAAGGACTGCTTTAGCAACTGCACCTCCGGCAACTCTGGCCGCTGTTTCACGCCCGGAGGCCCTTCCTGCACCAAGCCAGTCAGCAAACTGTCCGTACTTTTTAAAATATGTATAAGCTGCCTGTCCCGGTCTGATTACATCTTTATAGCTTCTATGCTTTTCTATTTGTATATCTTCTATATCCACATTGGGGATTATCATACCGACAGGCGCGCCTGTCGTCAGGTCATTTTCCATTACTCCCGAGAAAATATATACCCTGTCCTTTTCTTTTCTCGGAGTATCTAATTGAGATTGTCCGGGGCGCCTTTTATCAAGTTCCTGCTGTATTAAATCCGATGTTATTTTTATTCCCGGGGGCACACCGTCAACTATCACCATTAAGCCTCCATACAAATAATCCGGTATATCGGCCTTTTTCCTGAATCCTCCTGAATAGGATTCTCCTGATGTAGTGATTCTGAATATCCGACCAAAACTATTTCCTACCATGCTGCACCATTCCTTTACCTTTCATATTTTTTATTTTCTCAGTTTACAAGTTATTATTTACTTCCCTCTAATTTTTTTACCAGTTCATCAGCTATATCTTCCGGCTTTCTGTTAGTACAATTAACAGTAATATCGGCATATTTCTCGTATAAGAGCTTTCTTTCCTCATACATTTCTTGAAAACTCTGATTCTCATTTCTGGCCAGACGTCTGTCTGATGTAATTCTATCTGCAAGTTCTTTCATATCCGTTTCAAGATATACAATTACTGAGTTTTTCTTTAAGTGGTTCATTGATTTTTCACTGTAAATAACGCTTCCACCTGTTGCTATTACATGTTTATCAACGGAGGTTTCCAATATAGTTTTTTCCTGAATATCAAGGAACTTTTCAAGTCCATCTTCATTTACTACGTCCTTAAGGGGTTTATTAACTTTTTCCATTATTAGTTTATCGGTATCAATGAATTCATAGTTAATTTTCTTCGCAAGCAGCCGTCCTACCGTACTTTTACCTGAACTGGGCATACCAATTAATACAATGTTTCCTGCCGTCATACATTCCCACCTTATATTGATTATTTTATAATATAATATCTTATTATAAATTTCTATGAAAGACAAACCCGAATTGCTTGAATTAGAATTCCAATTATCTTGCTTTTTGGATTTTTAACAATAATATGTAAACAAAAAAAATAAATTAAATACCATTTTTTTTATATTATAAAAGGCAGAAATATCTTCTGCCCTTTATCAAATTTCCTGATTCCCAGTCCAAATTATTTGAAAAACAACATTAAAATGCATTATTCCAACACAAACATTTATCAAATTAAACTAATAAATAATGCTGTTATCAATTTTTCCGTCTCCCATTTTAACTAAAAATACATCCCAATATCTTGATCCCAATGTGTATGCGAAATTTTTGTCAAATACCGCAAAGTCGAATCTATTCCTGCCTTTAATAGCTCCACCCGTATCCATAGCTATCGCATATCCAAGTCCTCTTATATAAAGCACAGTGCCGTAAGGCCAATATTCATTATCCACTGCTATGGATATTCCGGGGATTATAGGCTCTCCTGAATTAGTAATACCTTTGTCGTTTCCGCATTCCTCCTTACTGGGAGTATAAGCCGTCCCCAGGAATTTTCCGATATACGTGCCCCGTTCTATATCTCCCCTTGAAGTAAAACCTTCAAACCGGGTATAATTTTGAGGCTTAATCCCTACAGATGCGGCTTTTTTTAGTGAATTTTGAAGCTCTATATTATCCTGAACGAGTTCTGAATTCTTTTGTTTTATATATTCATTTTCCCTCTTTATCTCCTCAAGCTTTTTTAATATCTCCGTTTTTTCCAACATTAAATTTTTATATTTATTGCTTAATTCCATGTTTTTTTCTCTCAAATCATTCTTATATTTTATAAGCTCCTCATCATTTATTTCGCTGTTTATCACCGTATTGTAATAGCCGCTGCATTTCACGGAAACATTTCTGTATAAAAATAAAAGTGTTATATTGCTGATACTGAGAAGTAAAATAGCTCCCGTCAAAATTTTATTCTTTGTAAAATACATATTAATTTTTTTTATGTTATTTATTATAAATACCTTGCTATGAAGCCTTAAATTTTTTAATGCTTCATATTCCCTCATGAATCGTCCTCCTTATAAAGTCGTTATTTTATACACTTTTACTTTGTTCAATAATTTGCTATGTTAAAGGACACTAGTTCAGGAAATCCATTCTAAATTATTTTCAATTTACTCTAACATTATGCATAAGTATTTTTCAAAGGGATATTTACAATTTGATATTTATCTGCTATAATTAAAACTCGTTATCGGGGTGTAGCTCAGTTTGGCTAGAGTGCTTGCTTGGGGTGCAAGAGGTCGCTGGTTCAAGTCCAGTCACTCCGACCATTGAAAAAAGCGGGTTTCAGTAAATCTGATTCCCGCTTGTTTTATGTATTTAACCGTTAATTTTATAGATTATAATATTAAGCCTTTTTTAATATACTTTTACAAATTATATATTCGCCTAACTCTGCTGTTCTATGCTAAATTCTATTAAATGATGAATTATAATACTTTAATATATTTTACTTATAAAATAAGTAAATTTATATGCAATATATAAAGATATAATTAAACCTATTATTGTAAGCACTGCCCAGAAAACTATTATATTTTTTATTGTTTTTAATTTTTCATCCTGAGATTTTGTATAATCAAGCATCTTTAAAGATAACAATTTATTTAAATCTTCATCTGAAAGTTGATGTGCTATCTTTTTTTTATTTAAATATTCATCGTCTTGCTCATACTCTTCTACAATTTCACCTTCTTTTTTATCGACTACATCATAAAATCCGCTCTCTATAATAACTTTATTCATAAGTCTTGTGAGTTTTTCATTCATTCTATATTTCTCCCCCTTAGTTTATTTAATCATTTTTTTATATTGAAATGTTATATATTTTTATGTTCGGCAATATATGATGTATGGAAGATAAGATACGGTTTCCAGAGTAAACGAGATATGAATTTTGATATTTTTATTTTATTTGAAACATAACATATACTTTAAATGCTATGAGCTGCTTTGCGATTGGTTTACTGTTTCTGTTATTCGAGCACATTACTTACTTAGTGTTATTTGCTTCCGTTTTATTAAAATAAATCGATTTAATTAATATTTACATAAGTAAAAAGGAACTTTTTGTTCCTTAATCTTGTGCATATTCTGAATATAATACTAATTACCTAATTTTGAATATGAAATCATACTTATAATTACTAATACTACACCTATTATCGTTGTTACTAAATAGAATATCATGATATTTTCTATAGTTTTAAGCCTAGCATTAGACACCCTGACTTCATTAAATATTTCTTTTAACCAAAAGTCACCTTGTTCTGTTGGCTTTTCATTTGATATATCTTCAAATGGAGTTTCCGGAAGTTCCATTTCCATTAGTCGTAATTTGACCTTTTCAAAACTACTATCACCCATAATAACACCTTCCTTTTAAACCATTTTATACTAAAATGTCCAAGATTACAATAATTTTTTACATCATTATCTATGAATGGTTAATATATGCATAAGGAAGATGTTATATAAAGTTTACAAAGATTACTTTATTAAAGATAATTATTTAAATATAAAAAAGCAAATATACCTAAAATCTAATATTATAAATATCAGGCTGTCTTTCTCATATCGGAAGTAACAAAATTGAAAAAGCAGTTCAGCTCCTACTTTACTGCTACTTTACTGAAAGGTATATAAATTATATAGGTATTTTACAAACACAAATAGTAAAATTTAATTAAATGCCTTTTTTATACCGATATGTTGTATAATTTAAGATTAGCATTAACAAAATGGCCACATACAAAAAGATATAAATTTTCTGTCTATCTTCTTTAAAATTAAATTCAAATAAACTCCATCATAATCATTCCATCACGATTGAATTCAATTGCATACTTTTCTTTTTCATTATATAGCCAAGTATCAAAATCTACACATATGACATCATCCAAAACATTTAACACATTTTCTAAATCAGCTTTTAAAGCTGGTAAATTTTTTCGTTCCAAAGTATATAATTTTTTTTATCTGTTTTTAGACGGTATTTTTTAATTAAGCTCCATATATCTTCTTCCTTTCTTATTTCAAACTTCTTCTCCATCTTCGTCCAGTCAATCCATGCATATTTATCCATAGGAAATATATTGATAAAAGATTCTAAAACTCTTTTTTTCTCATTATCCGATAATATTTCTGTTTCACTCCCAAGAGCCTCTAGACATTCCTCAAAAAGTGTCATTGCAGCCCCTCCTTGCTTTTAATATTAATATGGTTTTAACTGTACTCATAAAATATATTGTAACTTACCTGCTATTGTTCAATAGATAATTATCTTTTGCAGTGTAGTAATATCCCTGCAATTAACTATTAATCTTGTCAAATATATCATGCATTATTTATCATCCTTTTTTTGCTTATATTTTTTTGAGTTTTTAATATCATGTTATACATATCCATCTTTAAGTTCATTTATATGGCATCATATAACCATATGATAACATTTTTAACACTATACTTCCAAATTATGCAATTATTACTTGCAGATATGTGAAGTTCAATATTACGTATATTTATCTAATGGAATACTAAATTAATAATTTTTCTGATTTTATAATTTATATTTTAACCTTTAAAATAAATGCTATATATGTTATTATTTATCAAAATTATTCAGTATCTTTCTTAACCATAAATTTGCCATAGGAGAGGTATTTACTTGTATTCAGAAAACAATACTAAAACTCTTAACAACAGGATATGGGAAATAGATTTTATAAGAGGTATTGCTTTGCTTCTTATGATTTATTACCACTTCATCTATGACTTGTCATATTTCTTTGACCTACCTGTAAGTTATAGAACAGGAATTAATGATTATATAGGCAAAGCTTCCGGAACTTTATTTATAATCATTTCCGGCATAAGCTGCAGATTCAGCAGAAATATCATTAAGCGAAGCTTATATGTATTAACTGCAGCTATATCTATAACTGTTATTACTGCTCTTGTCGATTATATACTTAAAACTATTCTGAATTTATCTATACCTAATGTAGTTATTAAATTTGGCATATTACACTTTTTAGGTATTAGCATGCATTTATTTAATTTGTTGAAAAAACTGAACGTAATTATCCTGATGGTTTTATCCGCACTTTTTATCGCACTGGGCAGAATTTTTTCTGAAATCAAAGTATCATTTGATTATCTTTTTCCTTTGGGAATATACAGCAAAAATTTTTTCTCATCGGATTATTATCCATTAATACCATGGTTAGGTTATTTTATATTAGGCATAGTAATAGGTAAGATTATATATAAAAATAAAAAAAGCATATTTAAATCTGATATTAAAGATAATATTATTAATTATCTTGGCCGTAAAACGCTTTTTATTTATTTAATACATCAGCCAATACTTATAATTATTACTTTTACAATCAATCTGATATTTAAATTTCGATAGCTTCATTTTACAGTGCCAATTTATGCAGCAAATTGGCAAAAAAAAGATAAACGATTTCATGAGCAACACCCATATAATCATTTATCTTATTAATAAAATTATTGCGGTCTTTTTATTCTGAACCTGGGATAGCCTTTTCCGTCCCAGTTTTTGATTTTTTCATTAAATTCTTTCTTCAATATCTCAGCTTCTTCTTTTGTTATTCTGCCTTCCTTAATTTTTTTGTCCATTACTTCATCAAATTTTTTAATTAATTTCTCTTTCTTTTGCTCCGTGGTAAGCTTATCAAATTCCTTTATTTCCTTTATTCTTTCATCTATTTTTATAGTAAGTTCATCAGCTTTTTCTTTGGTTATTTTACCTTCTTTCAATTTTTCCTGTATTTCTGCTTTCTTTTCTTCTAACATTTTTATTGGATCTTTTACACACTTATCATAGCTTCCTCTTGTTGTACCATTTCTTTTAATTTCAAATCTTTCTCCTGTAGTCTGAATTTTCTTAACAATATCATTCGTTCTGTCTTTATTATTTTCAGGCACTGCATACACAGGTGAGATAAGCAATGAAAATGAAGCCAAGGCAGCTGTTAACAGAAATTTTATTTTCAATACAATACCTCCCCTAAATCAATATAAATGCGTAAATGCTGCTACACCAAAGATTTATTCTTGTTCTGACTTATATTTTGCAAATAAATTAATCTTCTATTTTCTTTATTCCTGCAACATTTTTTGTTTCTCTTGCCGGCAAGCTGCAATACAGTTTTCTTCATTACTAAATAACAAATCTTCGGAATGCAAGCATTCATCGCATCAATATATACAATGCCCATTTTCGAAAAAATAATATTGATAAATTAATGCCGGGATACATAAATTCTGACTGATTAAAATTACCTTTTCATTATCAGCATACAATCCTGCGTAAAGGTAATTATAAAATTGTGTGTATATTAATTTTTTAACATAACAAATTATATCTATGAATTTCAATTAATATAATTCATAGTTTTACTCAATTAAGTAAATTTGCAATATATAATTAGCAAAAAAAATATAAATGTGAAACGGAGCAATTCTATGCGTAATATATTTAAGACAAAACCTATAGATATCATTCTAAAAGAGGCACAAGGCAATGATAATAATCAGGCTTCACTTAAAAAAACTCTGAATGCTTACGAGCTTATTATGTTTGGCATAGGTGTGGTAATCGGAACCGGTATTTTTGTACTTACAGGTGTTGCAGCAGCGCAATATTCCGGGCCTGCTTTGATAATTTCATTTGCAATAGCCGGCTTATCATGTGTCTTTGCAGGTTTATGCTACGCAGAATTTGCTGCTATGGTACCTGTAGCCGGGAGCGCGTATACATATAGCTATGCAGCTCTTGGTGAAATATGGGCATGGATAATCGGATGGGATCTAATACTGGAATACATTGTTGCCATCCCGGCAGTTGCTATAGGATGGTCAGGTTATATAACCAGCCTCCTTAAAGCTGTGGGTATTCACATACCAGATATATTTACAAATTCTCCGGGCGCTAACGGAGGTATAATAAATCTGCCGGCTGTTTTGATTATATTGCTTATTTCTTTGCTTTTAATGAAAGGGGTAAAAGAAAGTTCGAGAATAAACAATATAATGGTTATTATTAAAGTATCAGTGATTTTATTTTTTATATTAGTTGGCGTTTTTCACATTAAACCCTCCAACTGGACTCCGTTTATGCCATTTGGATTAAGCGGCATATTCCGTGGAGCTGCCTTTGTTTTCTTCTCATTTATCGGTTTTGATTCCATCTCAACAGCAGCAGAAGAAGTTAAGAATCCGCAAAAAGATTTGCCAAAAGGTATAATCGGTTCGCTATTAATATGCACATTGTTATATATAGCTGTTTCTGGGGTATTGACAGGAATTCTGCCATATGAGGAATTTAAAAACACGTCAGCCCCTGTTGCCTATGCACTTGCTCAAATTGGCATTAGCTGGGGTTCTGCACTTGTCTCAGTCGGGGCAATTTCAGGCATCACTACTGTGCTAATGGTAATGATATATGCTCAGACCCGTATATTTTTCGTAATGTCCCGCGACGGACTTCTTCCTGAAGTATTTAAAGAAGTTAGCAAAACACATGGAACACCAGTAAAAAGCACAATAATTGTAGCAATAATAACAGCAATACTTGCCGGATTTACACCCATAACTGCTGTAGCTGAATTAACAAATATAGGAACACTGGCAGCATTCATTATCGTATCTGTTTCGATAATTGTACTAAGAAAAAGGAACCTTGATATTGAACGTCCTTTTAAATGCCCCTGGGTTCCTGCAATTCCGTTGCTTTCCATAGCTTTCTGCTCTTATCTGTTGCTATCCCTTTCCAGGGAAACTCATATTCGGTTCCTTATCTGGATCGGTATAGGAATCATTATATATTTCCTTTACAGCAGAAAACACAGTAAGCTTAATGTAAACGAAGAAGGTTCTTAGCCTTTATTAGTGAAATAAATCCTAATTAGCTAAAGAACCTTCACGAATTTCTTATATTTTGTATTCCATCTTCTCAAGTTTGTCGCTGGATAATGCTATATCACCATTTATATAAACCGTATAACCGTCTCTGATATTAACATCGTCAAATTTCAAACCGCTCTTTTTATATGTTACTTTAATGTCCAGTCCTGCTGCTTTGATATTCTCGATGCTGAAATAGTCAAGGCCGATATCTATAGGATCAAATACAAGTCTGTCCTTTTCTACATTCAAACCTACAACATGCTTTACAATAAGATCTATATAATAAGAATGATTGTATTCAGGTTCATCGCTTAATGGTTCACCTGACTGGCTGTTATAGTGTTCTACCAGATAAGGCATATTTAAATCCCTGTACAAATAATGCAAAAAGGAATATTCTTTCATAAAATATGCAAATTGCTTATCATATATATGATTGCGTCGTTTGCTCTCTAATGCCAGTGCATCCAGGGCAACTGCATTTGTATAGGGCCATGTTGGTCCGTCCCAAAGACATCCGTCCCTTCCCTTTATGAAATTTCCCTGCCATCCGCCTTCCGCACGGTAGACTCTACAATCTGCAGAAGCCGATGGGAACGGGCATGGTGTATTAAACTCACTTTCTTCGAAAAGATGTTTTATTCCGTCGATATGCTTTTCTTCGGTAATTTCCGCCCAGTAAGGGTAAACACCGACGATATTTTTAACCATGGCTTTTTCATCTGTTATATAATGCAGGTCATAGAAAAACTTAGTTTCTTCATCCCACATTTTTTCCAGTATTTCACTTTTAATCTTCTCTGCCATTGCCTTATATTTTTCTGCTTCATTGTCGCCAATGATTTCACATAACTTTGATACACCCATCATGTTCAGATACTGATATATACACCTGTCTACCCTTTTAAGCGGGGTTATAAGGCTCTTATCCTTACAGTCTTTTGGAAAATCAGTAAAGTACCAGTAGCTTGGCTGATATTCCTTTCCGGTGCGCTTGTGGTCCGTCTCGATAAGCAGTGAATCATTTTCATTGCCCATAACCTTAGCCCAGCCAAGTATCTGCTTTTTTAAAGAAGGAAGTATTTCCTTAACTATTTCTTTATTTCTGTGCACCAGATACATCTGATAAGTAGCCCAAGCAGTGTAATTAGCATAGTGGGCCATTGTTCTGTCTATTAGAAGGCTCTTATAAAAGCCGTCTTCATCCTGGCTGACTTCCATATTTTTAAGTTCACCTTCACAGTCAGAAGCATCATGATACCATCTTGCATCTGTTATATTGAGAGGAACGGAAAGAGGTATCATTTTACTGAATTCCCATCCCTTTGGCTTGTAAGGTGTTTTTGCCATTTTATGAGATCGCCCTTCATAGAAAACAGGGTTTTGCAGATTTCCATATGCAGGATGTGCAAGAGTATGCCTTAAAATAAACCATCTGTAAGCCCATGTCCGGTCAAGTAGCTCTTCGCTGGATGAGAAGACAGGTACCTTTTCAAACCATTTTTCATAATCAGCCCGCATTTTATCAGCAGCTTCATCTATCGACGAATATCCTTTTGTATAGACGTCAGTACGTCTTTCCAGGATATCAACTTCATCACTATCCTTTATACCAAGTGAAGCTGTAATAATAAATTCAGCTTTTTCATCCGGTTTTAAAATCAATCCGTCTTTTATTTTCTCATTGCTGCAATTAATAACTATTGCAAGTGTAAATTTGTACTCAGCAATTTCCAGTTCTCCATATAGCTTTCCATCCTTAGCTTCCCATGAAATTTCCTTATTCAAATCCAATTTAAGTTCAATATCCTCAGCGCTTTTATTTATCCATTTCTGACAGGACACAGCACAGTCGTCCCAGGTTATAAACTTCCTGTCATTTAATGCAAATTTCTGATTTTCAAAATTGAAATCCAAATGGCTGGGATACCAGTTAACAGAACAAGGCTCATAATTATCCCTTGCACTGTTTGTTACAGTAAACAGCAAAGGTATATTCTGTTTATGAATAAAGTCAATACGTCCAGAAAATCCGGGAACCGGATCAAGGTAATCCGCCCATAGCCTTGCTCCGGTCGGACCAAGGAGCAGTTTTCCTGGATGTGTTCTAAGGCTTCTTTTTCCGCACTTTAACGCTTTATCTATACTGAATTTTTTATTCATATCAACTCTCCTTTATGGCATATTATTCATTTATCCATAATAAGCCGGTAAGTTTATCTAAAACCTCTCTTTTGTAAAAGATTAGGCAAAACAATCAATTTTATGCGGCCCATCTATCCCACAAGCTTAACCGCGAAATTGTACGCTTCAACAAAGCTGCGTGTAGATGCAATGCCCTTATATGCTATATCGAAAGCTGTTCCGTGGTCTACCGATGTCCTGATTACCTTTAGCCCGAGCGTCACATTGACACCGCCCTCAAAATCAAGCAGCTTCATCGGTATATGCCCTTGATCGTGATACATGCATACCACCGCATCATATTGTTTTTTATATGCTTTCAGGAAAACGGTATCCGGAGGCAAAGGCCCTTCAACATTCATACCTTCGCTTTTCGCTTTTTCCACTGCAGGAGCTATCTCATCTATATCTTCTCTTCCGAATGACCCGCCTTCGCCCGCATGTGGATTTAAGCCTGCAACAGCTATTTTCGGTTCCTGAATAAATCTCTTTAACGCATCATAAGTAAGCTTTATTACGTCGTAGACCTTTTCCTTCTTTACATTTCTAATAGCCTGCTCCATTGATACATGCGTATTCACATGAGTTACAGTGAGCTTGTCTGATGCGAGCATCATCGTGTATTTATCCTGACCGCATATTTTTGCAATTAGTTCAGTATGACCGGTAAAAGTCTCGTCTGAAAGCCTTGTAGCTTCTTTGTTCATCGGAAGCGTAACAATAGCCGATATTTTATTATCCAATGCAAGCTTTGTCGCTTCTTCTACATATTTCATAGCAGCATAACCGGATTTCTTTGAGATTTTTCCGATTACCAGCTCATCCTTTTTTAGTATACCCATATCATATACATTTAAATATCCATCGGCTATATCTGATATATTGTCTACTTTTCTCACAGGTACTTCATATTTTAAAACTTCTTTACAGTATTCTAATATCTCATAATCACCGATAACAACAAATCTGCCTTTTATTTCATTTTTGGCATATGCTCTGAGGATTATCTCAGGTCCTACACCGCTGGCATCTCCCATTGTAATACCTATCAGCATATCCTGCTCCTTTCAAGTATTTGTTAATGCATCAAGATTCTAATATATGTAATTTTTAATTCTTAAGCCAACTTTTGAAAATAAAATTCTTTTCAAGATATATTACATTAAAAACATATACCCTCTGGGTCCGATTTTTATTTGGCCGGAAAGCTCTTTATTGCTTAATATTTCTCTATATGTACTATCAAGCTGTAATGTAACTTCACTGTGAAGGAAGTTAAAAATACAATAAATCTCCTTCCCATCCATGTTTCTTTTAATTACTTCCATACCATTTCCGATTTTAAAAGGCAAGCCCTGTATTCCGCACTCAGCCGCAAGCCCTTCTAAAAATGTTTTAAGAAGCTCGCTGTCAAATCCCGTTCCGATATAATATGCGTAACCTTTGCCATATGGATTTTTGCTTACCAATGCCTGCCCTTTTCTGAACGTATCAGCGTATACTCCGATCACTTCTGCCCCGACAGGTTCAAGAACTTCTGTCCAGTATTTATTGCTGCCTTCTGCTGTATGGCCCCCGATATTAATCCTTACCTGAGATACGGTTTCATTAGTAACATGTTCTACTTCGCCCACTCTTATGCCGAACAGATCAGTCAGCCCGCACGGAAGGCTCTCAAACATACCTACGTTATCTTCATTTTTTGCTCCGGCAAGGAAAGTAGTAACTAGCTTTCCTCCATTCCTTACATAATCTTTCAGTCTGTTTTTAAAGCCTTCATCCATCACAAAAGGCGTTGGAACGATTACAAGATCATAATTATCCAGCTCATTATTATATGACACTACATCAACGCCAATACCCATGCTTACAAATGTATTATAAATTTCACGGCTGTATTTTACATAGTCAAATACACCCTCATTAATCGGCTTTATCTTTAAAGCCCAGTATGCATCGTAATCAAAACAGATTGCCACTTTATTTATTATTTTTGATTTCTCTAGATAATCGTTAAGTACTTTTAAATCCGAAGCAGCTTGTTTTACTTCATAAAATCTTCTTCTCGGTATGCCGTCAGCATCAACTATAGCATAATTCAGTTGTTCAGCTCCGATAAGGAAAGTGCGGAATTGGAAGTGCGCCACAAGGTCGGCCCCGGATGCAAAGGCATGTATTGCTGCCTGCTGAAGCGCACCGGGGTAAGGCTGTAACCTGCCTGTGCCTCTTAACCCATGTCCGCCTCCTGACTGATATTCAAGCAGCCAGAAATTTTTATTCTTCACTCCTCTTGCAAAGGCCATAGCAAAGGAACCCAGTCTCTGGGCACGGAAACTCGGATAATCGTCATATGCATAAACATCAAGATCCTTAAAGGACTCATAGTAGTTTATACTGTTTGTAGCGACTCCTGTGGCATTTGTGGTAATAATAACGTCCGTATGCTTTCTTAGTGCTCTTCTTTGTATTTCCTGATACTCGATATTGGATTCACTGCAGAATCTTTCATAGTCGAGCCTTAATGAAGGGTTATCATAATATGCGTAAATAGGGTCTTCAGCACCAACCTCAATGGTTGCTATAGGCATATTTATCTGTCCGAAATGGTCATATGTCTGACCCCAGAATATAGTCCCCCATCTTTCATTTAGGTTTTCTATGGTTTTATATTTATTTTCAAGCCATTTCTGAAATTTACCTTTACAATAATCACAATGGCATCTTCCTGTGCTTTCCTGAGCCAGTTCGTTATCAATCTGATAAGCAATTACATGAGGATTGTCCTTGTAATGCCTTGCCATTTCTTCTGCTATTCTTTCGGAATATTTTCTGTATATGGGATTATTGTAGCAGTAATGTCTTCTTCCTCCAAAGGGTCTTGTAAATCCTCTGTTGTCTACATACAATATCTCAGGATACTTCTCAATCAGCCATGCCGGAGGGCAGGCCGTTGGAGTGCAAAGTATGGTATCAATGCCGATGCCCGCCATCTTTTCAATGGCCTCATCCATCCATGTAAAATCGAATACTCCGTCCCGGGGCTCAAATTTGCACCATGCAAATTCGCCCATCCTTACAACATTCATTCCGGATTCTTTAAGCAGAAGCAGTTCCTTTTCCATTTCCTCCGCTGACCTGTGTTCAGGGTAATAGGAAACACCATATCTTATCATCTGTACACACCCTTTTCTCTTACTATTTCCAATGCTTTCAGGTAATTATCCGTTTTTGCTCCATATTGCACGGAATTTGTCGAGCCGAAGATAAATCCACCTCCCGGCATAAGGAACTTAAGATTTTCGGTCACTTCCTTTTCTACATCTTCCATAGTACCCATTACGAGTGTTTCGCATTGAACACCGGTCCAAAGCGTAAGGTCCTTTCCGTACTTTTCTTTTACCTTTCTGGTATCCATGCCTGCAGATTCCTGAATAGACTGGTATCCTTTATATCCGGCTGCAACCATATCATCCAGTATGTCCCATATCTTTCCGCAGCAATGGAAAAACGGATACATGCCATTTTTGCTGATTTCATCATTTACCATTTTTGCAAATGGCATATAAATATCCCTTATCGTATCCGGAGACATTATGGTACCAGTGTTCATTCCGAAATCTTTACCCTGCATTGCGATAAGTACATTCTTTTTCGCCAGATGATCTATTTTTCTCTTGTTGGCAGCAAGGCCGTATTCATACATTTTCTTTATTTCATCAGGCGCTATAAGGGGCAATATGAGCTGATGGGACTCATCGCCTCCAAATATGCCCATCAGGCATCCATATATGTCAATACCTCTGAAAAGTATTGCTTTCTCATCTCCATAACGTTCACAGATATAATCTACAAGTTCAAACTGTGATTCATCAATAGGAGTGCTTACTTTTTTCATTGCCTTTTCTATGTCTTCATCTGTTAATTCTTCTTTACCTTCAGAATGTGTTACGCATACAATTGAATCATTGCTTGCGGCATATTTATACACGTTTCCCCTGGAATCCTCCCATACGCCGTCAGCCACCTGCTTTGGAGGATCAGGATGCACATATCCTTTAGGCGGCACCATCTCTACCGTGATAATATCATAGTCCAGCTTTTCAATAAACTCTGCACAGTCCCTTTTTAAGCTCTCAACCACTTCATCACGGCGTCCTTCCCATAATGCTATGGTAGTGTCTTTTCTGTTTCTCCAGTATGTGTGCCTTCCCAAAATCCTGCTTATATGGTCATGATCTATTCCCCATTCGCCAACCGGCACCCTGTCAGGTTCTTCATGATTTATGGTTTTAATAACTCTTTCTTTTGAAGTCATCTTGTACCTCCATTTAAAACTTAAACTGCGGAAGCAGCTCTTTATTTGCTTCAAGCAACTCATTTGCCAACTCTTCTGCAATATCCTTATTCTGCACCTGAGGTGAAATTGCCATTGCTTGTGCCACAAGCCTACGATCACCGGTCAATGCAGCTTTTACAGCTGTTTCCTGCTCATCTATTATTGTCTGCATATATCCTGTCAGGCATCCCGGAATGTCACCACTTGCAAGTGGGAAGATTCCGCTTCCGTTTATTTCCGCCCATGTTTCTACAACAACATCTTTCGGCAAGTTAGTTATTTGTCCTATATTAGGCATAGAAACTATACATCTTGCAGGTTTTCCGGTATGCAAGGCTTCCACAATTATAGAAAGGCCTTCGTTTGAAAGCTGCATCTCAGGCAATTCTTTCTTGCCGGAAATCACATCCCTGATTTCCTGAACTTTTTGATCTTTGAGCATCTGCCTTCTGGGCAGTACACCTTTACGTCTTATATGATGCTTTTCCAAAGCTTCTATGCTGTTGCAATAGTAAGGGAAATTCTCAGCCACATGGTTGGATGAACCTACGGGCATATAACCGAATCTTTCAAACAGCTCAAAGTTCAAATAAAACTCCATATTCTTACCGATCAGCATTTTCTGTATTACATCATCCGTGGTATTAGTGATCTCTTCACCATTTTTGGACATATAATATTCGATATAACCTTTCAGTGAAAGTTTGTCATCTACCGGTTTTCCCTTACAGGTAATATTTTTTAGCCATGTAAAGTGATTTACTCCCACGCTTACCGCATTTATGTCTTCCAGATCTGCTTTCAGATAATTTTTAAGCATTGTTATGGTACTTACATAATTATGGCACAAACCTACGCATTTTATTGAAGTTTCCATGTTAACAACTCTTGTAAGCTGTGATAACGGATTTGTAACATGAATCATCCATGCATCTGGACAGATCTTTTCCATCTTACGTGCTATATCCAGAAATACAGGCACATTTCTCAGAGTTCTTGATATTCCTCCGGGGCCTACCGTGTCACCTACAGTGTGATATATTCCATACTTTTCAGGTATTGTGTAGTCCTTATGCATTGCTTCAAGGCCGCCTGTGGATATGGAAACGCATACATAGTCCGCGCCTTCAAGAGCTTCATCAAGTTCATCCACGGTTACTTTCCAATTGCTTCCTGTCTTTTCTACCATCAGTTCACAATACTTTTTCAGGTCTTCAGCTGCTTCTCTGTCGATATCTACAAGGGCCAGATGGCTCCCCTTAAGTCCTTCTCTCAGAAACAAGTCTCCGGCAAGAGTAGGCGTCCAAGCATAACTTCCTCCGCCAATTATTACAACTTTGCATCCCATAAGTTTACCTCCCGTTATTACCTAATGGTTAATTTGATAGATAGGATTTTATACTTCTTACTGGCATATTAGCTTCTATGAATAATTTTATAAATACATTAAATATTAAAGTATCTTTAAATACTTAAAGGAAAATAACGTTTATTATCTTATTAAACGCTATTTCCCTTATTAATTTTTCACATACTATATAGGTTATCATAATTAACTGCCAAACACAACATTACATTTTCTGCCTTCAAGCAAGACTTTATTCATTCTTTGGAGGTTCTACAGGCTCTCCGTATGCTATCTTTGTTAATATACTGCGGTAATACATGTAATTTTTCAGAGGCACATCCGGAGGAATAGCATGGTCAACATGAGGAACATATCCTCCCCTTTCTATAAGCTGAGGTACCTTCCACATTACCTCATTGTAAATAGCTTTCTTATCCTTTGCCAGTTCTCTCTTGTCAATTCCGCCAAGGAAAGCAAAATCAGGATACTGCCTTCTAAGCTCAATCATATCGTTTCCTGCTGCTATCTCACACGGCGACAGACCGTCCACTCCTGCTTCTATCCAGAGAGGTATCAGGCCTCCGGGGTATCCGTCACAGTCAACATATACAAATTTAACTCCGTTGCTTTTTAAGAAACTTATCATTTTTTTATAATGAGGAAGCATGAATTCCTTAAACATCTGAGGTGAAATCATAGGTGCATTTTTATATGCCATATCTTCCTTTAGTTCAACCATATCTATTTTTATATCTTTTATTCCTCTTTTCAGGGTTTCAATATAGAAATCCGTCAGAAATTCAAACATTTCATGAATAAGTTCCGGCATATCATAAAATGCAAGGCAAAGGTTTTCAAAACCCATCCAGTCTCTTGCCGTCCAGAAAAGGAAAGGTATGCTTAAATGTATTGCCACTGCCGCATCGCTTAATATACTTGCTTTCAGCTTCCAGTTTTCCGGGTATCTTGCAGGCTCCTGACTGTCGTATCTCTTTTTAATTTTAAGGAAATCTTCACGGTTGCTTACAGGGAATTTAAGCCATGAGCGTGTTACGAATCCCGGAGTATCGTTTCTTATAAAATCCTTTCTTATGGCACCTAAATCGTCCTGCCATATTTTGTATTCACCTGTTTCCTCAATCACCTTTTCTTCAAAGTGGGGATAAAGATCCATTTTTATTGGCACATAGATAAACAGCGGGTCTAAATTAAAGAATGATCTCTGGTTTGTTCCTTCTGGATATCCTTGTTTTATCCATTCTCTCATAGTTGCTTCTCTTATGTTCCATTCAACCAATGGGATACGGTCAGCCTGCTTGAACTGCAGGGTTTTTAGTAATCTTTCACGACTTGTCATAGTAGTAGTTCCTCCTTGTTTAAAATTTTCAGAAAATTTTATTAACGGTTTTAATTCATTGTTTTTTTAGTCATCCCTAAGAAGATTTTATCTGTTTTTCTTCGCAGTAGTTTTAAGATTTTGATTTTCTTTTTGCATTTATTATACTGTGCCTTTGAAATTTTTTATTCTTGTTCTCTGTGGCTGCTTTAAAGTTTTTGGTTTTCTTGTAAATGTTCTTATTCTGTGTCTTCGTATTTTTATGCTTTTCTCTGCGGCTGTCTTTGAGAGTTTTGGATTTTTGTTAGTATTTTTATTCTGTGTTTTTTGTGGCTTATCCGTTTTTGACCGACCAAAATCGGAGTTAACAATCGCTTTTCAAAATGGGACATTTCTCAGCGAGGATGTCCCGCATCAGCATAGAAGTATTCCCTTACCTTGTACTCTCTGTTGCGCCTAAAAATGACATCGTGTCATTTTTTATGCGTCGTCTGTTTTTATATCGAATTTATTGGCGAAGCTTTTCAAAAGCTTATACTGCTGTCGTTGGAGTAAGCAAAGTTGCTAATTATTTACTTATAATACTTTGTTAATTGCCTTGGTTTCTGTCCGGAACGTAAAGTACCCATGGTCTGGGATATATACACCTGAAATAACTTCATAAATCACTATTCATTTTTGTAGTTTTACTCAATAACTTTATGATACAAAATTACACTAAAAAAATCTTCATTGATGTTGGTGATATTTTTGAATATTAACATATCTTGCGGTTTTATGTTATAATTAAATAAAGCGTATAGGCATTTTTCTTAGCTGTTAATTTTCTTTGTAAAATACACTAATATATATTGAATCAGATTTTATTTTAAAAAATGTTGAATATATTAAATATCAAACAGGAGATAATTTATGAACGTAACCAGAACGCCGGATTTTTATGCTGCTTATAAGACATCAGCGGCTAATCCGACGAATTTTCAGCATTATCATGATTCATATGAAATCGGGTTTTTTATTAATGCCAATCTTCAGGTATTTATAAAAGATACCAGATATGAAATTCATGATGGGGATATTATTTTTTTAAATGATTACGTTATTCACAGGTTTATTTATGATAATATTTCGACTGTGTATAACAGGTATGTAATCAATTTTAAGAGAGAATACATACAACCTATGTTAGCAGCTGCAGGTGCTGAAAACCTGCTTGATCTTTTCAGAAACAGCTCTAATATAAAGATAACTACAACTTTAAAAGAAAGAAGCAAACTGGAGTCATTATTTAAATCTATTATTCATTTACAAAATGAATCTTCTGATAATATTTCTGATGCTGCTGCAAAGTCTTGTTTAGTTATAATTTTGACCCGTATCTGGCAGCTAATGTCCGCCCAGAAGCCGGCAGCAAAAACCGGCAAAAAGGAAAAGCTTATTCAAAGCATCATTCAGTATATAGATGCGAATTACAAACACAATATAAACCTGGATTTACTTGAGAAAAAGTTTTTTATTGATAAATATCATATCAGCCATACGTTTAAAGAAATTACCGGTTTTACCGTAATGGAATATGTGCAGCAGCGCAGAATAAATGAAGCGCAAAAAATGTTAATACACTCATCAAATGAAATCTTTGATATATGCCTTGATTGCGGCTTTAATAATTTACAGCACTTTTACAGGGTTTTTAAAAAAATATCCGGGGTTACCCCGGATAAATATAGAAAACTATCTTTTTAACAGTCAGCTTTATTTTGTTGTTATATCATTATTTAATACAAGTACTATTAACGAGTACTTGTAAGTTCCTGAACACTTCTGATTTTTTCTCTTTCATAAGATAATTCTGCTTTATGCTCCTTAACCCCATGCAGGTTTTCAAACGCAGCGGAAATCATAAGCTTAATTCTGTTAAGCTGATTAACTTCACTTGCACCCGGGTCGTAGTCTATAGCCACAATATTTGCATTCGGATACAGGCGCTTCAATTCTTTTATCATGCCTTTGCCCACTACATGATTTGGCAAACATGCAAAAGGCTGCATGCATATAATGTTATTAACACCGCTGCGTATAAGCTCAACCATTTCGCCTGTCAAAAACCATCCTTCACCTGTCTGATGTCCCAAAGACATAACCGTTGAAGCTCCTTCCGCCAGTTCTTCAATGGTATGGGGCTTATAAAATCTCTCGCTTTCAGTCAAAGCTTTAGTATAAGTTTTGCTGCAGAATTCAATAAATTTTATAATTGCCTTACTTACTACATTAGCTGTTCTGCTTCCTGATAAATATTTATATTTAAAGTCCTGATTATATGCGCAGTACAGGATAAATCCCATAAGGCTCGGCGATACGGCTTCAGCGCCTTCAGCTTCCACCAGTTCAACAACATTGTTGTTGGCTGTCGGATGATACTTAACCAATATTTCACCCACAAGGCCGACCTTTGGCTTAACTTCATCCGTTATTTCAAGCTGTTCAAACTCTTTTACTATATTTCTTATATTGTTTTTGAATACGCTTTTGCGTGCATCTTTCAGCGAATCTTTGCATATTTCAACCCATTTTTCATACAGCTTATTTGCAGAACCTTTTATTACCTCATAAGGTCTTACTCTGTAAAGAACACTCATTAACAAATCGCCATATATCAATGCCATCATTGCTCTTTTTATTAATCCGTAAGTCGGTTTGAATCCCGGGTTTGTCTCAATACCTGTAGCATTTAATGATATTACCGGAATTTTTTCAAAACCTGCGTCTTTAAGAGCTTTTCTTAAAAATCCGATATAGTTGGTGGCTCTGCATCCGCCTCCGGTTTGAGTTATTATCACCGAAGTATTATCTATATCATATTTTCCGGATTTTAAAGCTTCAATAATCTGTCCGACTACAATAATGGCAGGATAGCACGCATCGTTATTAACATATTTCAGTCCAATGTCTACTGCTTTTTTATCATTTGCCGGCAATACAACTAAATTGTAACCGGACTGGACAAATGCCTCTTCTAATAGCTCAAATTGTATCGGAGCCATTTGAGGCGCTAAAATAGTATGTTTTTTCCTCATTTCCTTTGTAAATGGAATTTTCCTGAACTTTTTACCCGTCTCTTTTGGTTTGAATCCATATTTATCTCTTTCAAGCATGGTAGCTTTCAAAGAGCGCAATCTTATTCTCGCTGCTCCGAGATTGCTGATTTCATCAATCTTTAAAAGGGTATACACTTTAGAATGCGCATTTAATATTTCCTGAACCTGGTCAGTAGTAACCGCATCTAATCCGCATCCAAAGGAATTCAGCTGTACCAGCTCAAGGTCTTCTCTGGTTGCAACAAAGCTTGCTGCCGCATACAGCCTTGAATGATATGCCCATTGGTCCACTACTCTTAACGGCCTTTCAACTTTGCCTAAATGCGCAACTGAATCTTCTGTGAGCACGGCCATTCCAAGGGAATTTATCATTTCAGGTATCCCATGGTTTATCTGAGGATCAACATGGTATGGCCTGCCGGCCAGAACTATTCCTTTAATTCCGTTACTTTCTATAAACTTTAATGCTTCTTCCCCGGCCCTACACATATCTTCTTTGAAAGCTCTCTGTTCTTTATATGCCTTATCCACACTTCTTTTAATTTCGTTTTCGCTTATATTAAATATTTTTAGTTCCTCGTACAGTCTTTTGGCCATTCTTTTTTCGTTATCCAAAGGCAAAAACGGATTCATATACAGGATATTTTTTTCCCTTAATGCATCCACATTATTCTTTATAACTTCCGGATAGGATGCAACAATAGGACAGTTGTAATGGTTGTCTGCTTCTTTCTGCTCCTTTTGTTCATGGGTAATGCTGGGGTAGAATATAAAGTCTACGCCCTTTTCAATAAGATTCATTATGTGGCCGTGAACCATTTTTGCAGGATAGCAGACAGATTCAGACGGCATTGTTTCTATACCTTTTTCATATATTTTACTTGAGGATTTATCTGAAAGCACAACTCTGAATCCAAGCTCCCTGAACAGAGTAGCCCAGAACGGAAAATTTTCATACAAATTCAGAACTCTTGGAATACCGACCGTACCTCTTTTTGCTTCATCAGGCAATAAAGGTTTATACGAGAATAATTTCTGATATTTATATTTGAATAAATTAGGCAAATTAGTCTTATCCTTCTGTTTTCCTGCACCTCTTTCACACCTGTTACCGGAGATAAAGCTTTCACCGTTGCCAAATTTATTTACGGTAAGTAAGCAATTGTTAGAGCACAAACCGCATCTTGTTACTTTGGTTTCGATTTCAAAATTGTTTAGCTCATCAGCACTCAGTAATTTTGTATATTTGCCTTCCTCACATCTCTCTCTTGAAATCAGTGCCGCGCCAAAGGCTCCCATTATGCCTGCAATATCAGGCCTTATCGCTTCTCGGCCTGACAGAATTTCAAATGCTCTCAGAACCGCGTCATTGTTAAATGTACCACCCTGAACTACTATCTTTTCTCCAAGTTCTTCAGGATTTTTAATTTTTATAACTTTAAATAAGGCATTTTTAATAACCGAATAAGAAAGTCCGGCTGAAATATCCCCTACTGAGGCTCCTTCTTTCTGTGCCTGTTTAACCTTTGAGTTCATAAAGACCGTACATCTTGAACCAAGGTCAACGGGTTTTTCTGCCGTAAGAGCTTTTAATGCAAATTCATCAATAGTCATTCCCAATGAGCTTGCAAATGTATCCAGGAACGAGCCGCATCCCGATGAACAAGCTTCATTAAGCAGAATGCTTTCTATAACTCCGTCCTTTATTTTTAAACATTTCATATCCTGTCCGCCTATATCCAATATAAAATCTACTCCCGGACAGAAAAATTCAGCCGCTTTATAATGTGCAATTGTCTCTATTTCACCTATATCTACATTCAATGCCGCTTTAAGCAATCCTTCGCCATATCCTGTAACTGTTGAACACCTGATTTTTGCTGTGCTTGGTATTTTTTTATATAAATCTTTCAAAACCTTTACAGTTGACCTTAGAGGGCTTCCTTCATTACTTCCGTAATAGGTATACAGTAATGCGCCTTCATCATCTATAAGCGCTACCTTTGTGGTTGTGGAGCCTGCATCTATGCCAAGATAGCAATCTCCTTTATAACCTGATAATTCTCTCCTTTTAATCGAACTTTTTGAGTGACGCAATTTAAACTCTTTAAACTCATCTTCATTCTTAAAAAGAGGCTCAATTCTATCTGATTCATCAATTGATACATTATCTAATTTATGAGATTTCTCAATCAGGGACTCAAAAGATATAGGCTTTTCTTCCATAGAAGACAAAGCGGCACCGATTGCCACAAATAACTGTGAATTTTCAGGGAAAATCACCTGATCATCTCTTAAACCAAGTGTCTCAATAAACCTTTTTCTTAATTCAGAAAGGAAATACAGAGGACCTCCAAGGAATGCTACATTGCCTCTGATAGGCCTTCCACATGCAAGACCGCTTATAGTTTGAATAACCACAGCCTGAAGTACCGATACGGCTATATCTTCTTTTGCGGCACCTTCATTAAGCAAAGGCTGAACATCTGTTTTAGCAAATACTCCGCATCTTGCAGCGATGGGATAAACTACCTTATATTTCTTGGCAAGCTCATTTAAACCTTCAGCATCAACTTTAAGAAGGGTTGCCATTTGATCTATAAATGAACCTGTACCGCCTGCACAGGTACCATTCATTCTTTGTTCTATTCCATTGGTAAAGTAAGTTATCTTTGCATCTTCTCCGCCTAACTCAATGGCTACATCTGTTTGTGGATAATAAGTTTTAATAGCTTTGGTTGCTGCAACAACTTCCTGGGTAAAGTTAACACCCATAGTATTTGCAATACTCATTCCGCCAGAACCGGTAATAACAACTGTTAACTGTGCATTTTTTAGTACCTTGTACGCATCATGAAGTATATGCTGAAGTTTTTTCTTAATATCTGCATAATGCCTTTCATATCTACTATATACAATCTCTTTGTTACTATTTAATATAACTATTTTTACTGTAGTAGAACCTATGTCAATTCCTACATGAAACAATTCAACCATATACCTCACAGCAAATACGCTGCGCGCACCTCCCTGACCTCTGAATTTATGCAAAACAATTATGTACTTATATAAGTACATTAAGCTGTCTGTAAATACACAGTTAAATTCAGTTATATTACCTATAATCAAATCAGTAAATACTGAACTTATAAATACATACCAGCTAAATATTCTCTAAATCATATAGTATATTATATTAAATATACTATATGTGACAATATAAAATAACATAAAAATTAATACAGCTGAACATAATTCAAACTATTCTTAAATTTTATGTAAACTAAATAATGATATAAAAATTCTATCAATCGTTATATAGCTGTGTTTTCGATTATACCGTTTTTAAGCTTTCTCCGAAAATCCCATAAAAAAATAGCTTTATCAATTCATTACGTAATTCTAAATTTATATCATGTTTCAAATCAATGCTGCTAATTATATTTATTGCGCTGCTTACATATATTGTAATAGCTTCTGTAGAAACATTGTTTGGAATTTCACCATTTCTCTTGCTCTGTTCAATAATTTCAAATATTATGGAGTTAACGGTTCTTTTGGCATGCTCTTCAAAATGCTCCCTGAATGCCGGATCATCAATCATTAAATTTCTTATTCCATCACTGTTGAAGGCTTTTTGCGTATCATTATATGCTTCACATAAAAGATTGCACTTATCTTTGAAAGGGACATTTTTACTAATTTTTTTATTTACATCCTGTCTCACTTTATCCAAATGTTTATATAAAACCTGCTTCGCCAGTTCCTCTTTACTTCCGAAAAACTTATAAATAGAAGCAGGTGAAACTCCCGCACATTTGGCTATTTCTCTTACTCCGATTTCTTTAAAATTACGTGTCATTACAAGATCACTCAAGGCATTCAGTATATATTCCTTTTTTCTTTCCCTTCGTTTTTCAAATCCGTTCATAGGTTTGCATGCCTCTCGTTATTTTCCTTAAGTATATGAATACATACGCGTGCATCTCTAATAATCAGCTTAAAAGTAAACAATAATTATTATATATATATTTATGTAACGCGTCAACAATTCGTTACATAAATATAATTCATAAAAAACAAAAGAGCTGAATTAATGATATTTCCGTTCAAAGCAATGATATAGCCTTCAAATTTTATATTTTACATAATAATATCATTCTTCAACTCTTTTTATTGCAAAATCAATTCTACCTTTTGCTCAGTTTTTCATAAACTTCGTTATAATATAAAGCATTTTCTACCGGTGTATTTGAAGGTATATGATTACCAACTGCCATAAAGAAACCTGGACAATTCTTGCCTATATCCATACATCTCTTTACTTCGTTATATATATCTTCTTTTGTTCCCGTAAGCAACACCCTGGTATCTGCATTTCCTACAAAAACATGTGTTTTTCCGTATTTCTCAGCTATGTATTTCATATCTGTGCATGGTTCCATGCAGAATCCGTGAACGCCGCAATCTGCTATATCATCTATAAATTCAGTATAGTTACCGTCAGATGTGTATAAAATCTTTTTATTAGCTTCTTTTAACGGTTCAAAGAGCTTTTTGTAATTAGGAAATACATACTTGCGGTACCAGTCAGGATGGAATATGGCTCCTGATGTCCATACTATATCATCATGCACAACTACAACAGGCATTGTAGTTTCTGCAAGAGCTTCAAAGAACTGCTTAACCCATGAAACATACCTGTTGGTCATTTCACCAAAACCTTCAGGATCCATTCCAGAAGCTAGAAGAAGCATTTCCCATCCGAATATATCTATCAATCCTGAAACGCAGGTTATATATATACCTGAAGTGTTTAAAGCATCAGGATAAAATTCACAATGCTTTCTATACTGTTTTTCAAATTTTTCTCTTGCGGCATTTTTATCTTTCGGACCCAAAGCTTCCCAAGGGTCGAATTCCAAAACTTCTTCCGGTTCATTGAAAGGACAATATATCTTATTGTCATAATCAGTACCGCCGGCCGCATAAGCAGCATGTCCCATATTCGTTTTATATTTGCCAAGTTCTTTGTCCAAAGGACGTATAGCCCATGTCAAATCGTAATTCCAAGCTTTTACAAAAGCATTGCTGGCTTTCTGCTGAAGATCTTTCGGACTGTTCTCATCTACATCAATACCTGTAACTGCTTTTACCAACTTCCAATGCCTTTGAGCCGAAGAATACTCCGTGCGCGGAACCCTGTCCGTCATTTCAAGATTGAAAGCTGCTAATCCATGATATAATGACATTTTTTTGCCCCCTTTAATAAAACTTATCTTTATAGTAAGTATATAAATACTACCCTTAAATGTTATTTTCATTATTTATATAAATTAATAAAAACTAATACTATCTGTTACAATTTCATTTTTCTTAATATTAAATAAACATAAACTAAAAATTTATCCTATGCTATTATAATGAATAAAATCAGTTTGTTCAATCTAATACATAACTTTAGAGTAAAAATCTTCTTTAACAATTGCATATAGCTTTGCATCATTATAAATACCGTTAGCAAGAAATTTTTGCTTTACAACCCCTTCATTAACCATTCCTGACTTTATCATTACTTTTTCTGATGCCACATTATCTATTAAATGATAAGCTTCAATACGGTTAAGCTTCATTTTGCTAAATCCAAAATCCATTACTTTTTTTATAGCTTCCGTCATAATACCTCTATTCCAATATTGCTTTGACAAAACATATCCCAGTTCGGCATAATCATGCTGCCTGTTCCATGCAACAAAGCCACATGAACCTATCATCTTATTATTCTCTTTTAACACGATGCCCCAGTCTCCGATGATCTGCGTTTTATATTTTTTCTTCATAAGCTTTATGTATTTTTTAGTGTCTTTTATGCTTTTGTGGACATCCCATGCAACATATTTGGTTACTTCCGGATCGGAAGCGTATTCATAAATATCAGCCGCATCAGAAAGCTTAATTTTTCTTAATATCAGCCTGTTAGTATATAATACCGGCATGTCTATCAAAAAAGCGCTAATATCCATGTTCATTAGTCTCCTAAAGTTAAATTCAGGTTAATCTGTTGTATTTTAAGGTTGTAAACTTTTGCTATATTCATTAAGAATCCTTATTATCTCATAAATTGCCGATGATTTGCTTTTTGTTGACATATTTGCTATATATGTGTCCTTTTCATTATATACTTTATTTACCGCATCTATAAAGTCCTTTTTATCAATGCGTTCTTCCCTTAAAACCATGCTAAAGCCCTGCTTTCTGAAAGATTCCGCATTTAAAATCTGGTCACCACGGCTTGCGCCTGTGGATAAGGGGATTAAAATATTTGGCTTTTTAAGTTCAAGCAGTTCAAATAAAGTAGTAGCACCTGCTCTGGATACTACAAGGCTGCAGGCCGCAAAAAGATGAGGCAGTTCCTTATCTATATATCCAAACTGCTTATATCCTTTTAATCCTATAAGTTTATCATCAATATTGCCCTCACCGCAAATATGGCATATATTAAATTTTGCCAGCAGCTCTTTCAAAGAGGATCTTACGATTTTATTTATACTTGCTGATCCCTGGCTTCCGCCGATAATCATAATCACCGGCTTGTTATCGTTAAATCCGCAAATTTTAATGCCTGTTTCAGCCGAGCCGTTAAACAGTTCCTGTCTTATCGGTATTCCTGTATATACGCTTCTGTTCTCAGGCAAGTACTTTTTAGTTTCAGGAAATGAATAACACACTTTTTTTGCGAATGGTACTGATATTTTATTGGCAAGCCCGGGAGTCATATCAGATTCATGTATTACTACAGGTATTCTCTTTGTCCATGCCGCCCATACGACCGGACATGAAACAAATCCTCCCTTGCTGAATACTATGTCAGGTTTGATTTTACGCATCAAACTCAATGCATCAGTATACCCTTTCATTATTCTAAATATATCGGTAAAATTCTTAAAATCAATATATCTCCTTAATTTACCTGCGCTTATGGAATAGTATGGTATATTAAGAGCCTCTATCTTATCTTTTTCAATACCGTTTTTGCTTCCTATGTAATATATGTCATAATTATTTTTTTTAAGTTCAGGAACCAAAGCCAAATTGGGAGTAACATGTCCCATGGTTCCTCCTCCGGTTAAAACAATTGTTTTTTGCACTTTGTTTGTTTCTTTCTTTTTCATAATCCATCCCCAGTTATTTTTATACTATTAATTATTATACAATTATACCATGTTCATATGAAAGAAAGCTGATTTTTATTTTCATAAATATTTTAAATAAAAGTAATCAATAATATAGATAAATGCATTTTAACCGAACTGAAGAAATTATTACCAGTATTTCAAATCTGAATTCGTGCCGTTAGAAAATTATAACCTTGTATATGATTTTGAAAATTAATAACAATAGAGAATATAAACCATTTCGAAATATATGGAAAGAGGCTAGTATAATATGTCCAAAAATATATATATTCTTGGTGCAGGATATGCAGGCATTGAGGCTGCGTTGACCCTTAGCAAGAAGATAAAAAAAACTGATGATATTAATATACACCTTATTGATAGAAATACTTATCATACTCTGCTTACTGAACTTCATGAAGTAGCTGGTAACAGGATACCAGAAGATGGCATCATCGTGCCGCTTAAAGATATTTTCAGATATACAAATGTTAATTTAATCAGAGATGAAATTATAGACATAAACTTTGAAAAGAAACTGCTGATTTCAAATCAAAGGAATTATAATTATGATTATCTGATTATATCAACAGGCAGTCAGCCTAATTTTTACGGTATAGAAGGATTGAAGGAGAACTCCTTTACCCTTTGGTCATATGAGGATGCTGTAAAAATAAGGGAACATATTAAAGAGTGCTTTTATAAAGCATCAAATGAAACTAATCCTGACATTAGAAAATCGCTTCTTACTTTTATTATAGTCGGCGGAGGGTTTTCAGGGGTTGAGATGGCCGGCGAACTGGCTTTATGGTCAAAAAAGCTTTGCCGTGAATACGATATAAATAGAAATGAGATTGATATAAAAATAGTAGAAGCTCTGCCCGATATACTTAATAATCTTCATAAGAAAAGCACTGACAAGGCAAGGAGATATTTGGAACGAAAATTAAAAGTAGATGTCCTGACGGATTCCGCTGTTGTAAAAGTAGATCCGGGCACAGTATCGTTAAAAAACGGTAATGTACTGCGCACTAATACACTAATATGGACTGCCGGAATCAAAGCTTCTGAAATTAATGAGCATATTGCAGCCAAAGTAAAACAGAGCAAAGGCTTTAGAATAGAAGTAGATGATTATACAGGAACACAATATGAGAATGTATATTGTGCCGGAGATTCTGCCGCATTCAAAACAGATAAAGGTTTGCTGCCGGCACTGGTAGAAGGTGCATTACAGACAGGAAAAACTGCGGCATTAAATATCCTTGCAGATATACACGGGCGGAATCGTATAAAGCTGAAGCCCAAGCTTCATGGTGTAATGGTCTCCATAGGCAGTTATTTTGCTGTCAGCAATATAATGGGAATTAACCTTCCGAACATACCGTCAATTATTATGAAGTATTATGTAAATATGCATTATTTATTTGGAATTGGCGGTTTTGAGTTGGTCATTCGCTATATAAGCCATGAATTTTTTGAAAAAAGGCAGGATCAGATGCTTGCCGAAAAGCATTTAACCGTGAAAAAGACTATATTCTGGCTGGTACCTTTGAGAATATTCCTGGGTTATTCCTGGCTTCAGGAAGGCTTGGCGAAGCTCAGTGAAAACTGGCTGAATACTCCACTGCTTGCCGGAAAGCAGCCGGACTTATTATCCGGTGCTTCTGTCACAGAAACAGGAGAGAAAGTATTCCGCATCGTATCTTCACATACACCTTTCTGGTACGAGTGGATTGCTGAAAATATAGTCATACCGAATGCTCTTTTTTTCCAGGCCATGATAGTTTTAGGTGAAATCGCTATCGGCATTGCTCTTATAACCGGATCATTTACTTTTATAGCAGCACTTGCAGCTCTGGCATTAAATATAAACTTTATTTTATCTACAGGTTTGTATCCGGAAGATTGGTGGTTTATACCGGCAGCTATTGCAATGCTAAGCGGAGCAGGAAGAACTTTCGGCGCGGATTACTATATAATGCCATACTTGATGAGGCAATGGCGGTATTTTATACGCAATAAAAGAATAAAACTATTTCTGTTTAGATAATATAAACTCCTGTATTTTTATTTACAGGAGTTTTCTATTAATTATTGCTAAATAATTATAAATCATAATATCTTTTAAATTTTCTCCGCTTTTTCACTAAGATCATCGTTTTCATTATTTTTTTTGCCGTCGGAACAATTTTCTATCTTTGATACAGACACCTCAAATGCAGTTCTAGTTACAACTTCTCCTGTTTCTAATTTTTTCTGGTAATCCCGGCTTTGTATTCTTCCCCAAATTTTTATATTATCGCCTATATTAAGGGTCTCACAGTATCTGGCGTTTCTTCCCCACGAAATGCAAGGTATGTAATCAGATTTATTATACGGCCTATTAACTGCCAGAAGAATATCAGTTATCTCTCTGCCAAAAGGAGTAGTGCGGTACACAGGCTTTTTACAAATAAATCCATTGAGAAATATTTGATTCGGATTTTTGATAATCGTATCATCATCCAAAAAAGTAACTTCACGTGCAAATACCGTTAAGATCAGTTTGTTTCCCTCTTTATTGTAACTGTTGTAAGACCTGAATTGTCCATCTACTACGATTGATGTTCCTACTTTCAATTTTTCTTTGTCTACAAGGCGTTCAGAAACGGTTACAGGAATTTTATCATAACTGTTGCTTAACCTGGGAACCTCCAGAAAGAAACAATAAAACCCTTCACCATATACTTCATGACTGAACTCCAATTCAGTAATTATTTTCCCGGATACGGTCACTACATTATTGTCAATAATATTTCCGACCATCCGACCCCCACTCTCCTCTCTTATGCTTCTGTACATCATATTTTATCTACTGTAATAATATTCTTTAAAGTATAAATTTAGAATAAAATTATTCGTAAATTGTAATACAAAAGCCGGTATATTTTACCTGTTTTAAAACTGTTATGAGGTGGTACTTTAGTAATTTAAATATAACCGGAATTGTTAATTTTGTATAGATACTATTTGCTTAAACTTTTTGCTTTTAATGCGCTGTTTAAATCAATTCCGTTTGCTATGGCAAACGAAGCTGCAGCAAGCAAATCATATTCATCTGCATCTGTATTTTCGATTTCTATCTTATATTCCTGAGGTTCAACTTTTTTACCGTTTTTAGCGCATATTATTTTTTGCTGGCAGCATATAAAACTGCTGTTGGAAATCGTATCTCCTATGCTCGATGCCGTAATACACGCTTTTGAGTTAAAACCGTAAGTTATTATATTACATTTCATTCTTTGCAGATATTCCACAAGTTCAGAATCATCTATATTAACAATAACTGTACCGTTATCTTTCAGAGAAGAAAGCAGTCTTGTCTTCCAAATATTTGCAAACTTATGTTCTTCTTTAATTAAATCATCGGATTTTTCTGAATGAATTATTATATCAAAATTAATAAACTTCAAGAATTCCTTATCAATATCCTTTAGATTTATTTTTAGCAGAAGTATGTCGGTATTATTTTTATCAAGTTCGTTAATATAACTGCTTATACGTTTGCAGTCTAATTCCGAAAGAAGTTTTGAATCTACAATGCTTACCTTTACTCCGGTTTCAGACATTATTAAACTAACCAGATTTGCTGTTTCACAAGAGTCGTCATGATTGATTATTCCGGCTATAAGCATTTGATTACCTCATTTCATGTTGAAGTATATGCGTTATTTTTATCATGTACTATTTTTTATTGTTTATACTTTAAGTTAAGTTTTGAATGAAAATATTAATTTTACACAGCAGATATGTTATACTTTTTAAGACAAACTTATTGCTTTAATTTTATGTTAAGTAATTACTGTTAATTATATAATTGTAAAACTGTCCTAAATAATAGGATATAATATTACTTATCTTATCTTCTGTATGAGTTAAGGTAGCATGACATAAATTTTCAGGAGGTATTTTAATGAAATTTGCTGCTTTTAAATATAAAAACTTATATAATTGGGGACTGGTTGATACGAATAAAAAGGTAGTTTATCCGTCATCAGAAATCTTTAAAGAGAAAACTCCATCTGATATTTTGGATTTTATTTCAAATAACAAAGAGTACATGAGTTATTTCAATAATGAATATGAAAACGGTACGGGTGTAAATTTCGAGAATATTGAGTTTATTGCTCCGATTCCTTCTCCCTTTCGCAATATTTTCTGCGTAGGCAAAAATTATCTGGAGCATGTGAAAGAAGTATCCAAGTTTGATAAAAGCGGCGCAAATCAAAAAGGTTATCCTGCTTTTTTCACCAAAGCTACCGGTGCGGTAAACGGCCCTTTTAATAATGTGCCGTTGCATAATGGCATAACATCTGAAGTTGATTATGAAGGCGAGCTTGCTGTGATTATCGGACGCAAAGGAATCAATATCTCTGCTGATAGTGCAATGGATTATATATTTGGTTTTACAATACTGAATGACGTCACAGCAAGGGACCTGCAAAGAAATCATAACCAATGGTTCAAAGGAAAAAGCCTTGACGGATTTTGTCCTATGGGTCCATGGATAATTACTAAAGATGAATTTGGCGATTACAAGTCATTAAGCATAAGAACCTTTGTAAATGGAGAAATTCGCCAAAAAGCATGTTTTAATGATATGATTGTAGATATTTCTGAACTTATCAACATTTTATCACAGGGTTTGACCCTTTGTCCTGGAGATATTATAGCTACCGGTACACCATCCGGTGTAGGAATGGGATTTGATAAGCCTGTTTACTTGAAAAAAGGAGACCTCGTCCGTATTGAAATCGATAAAATTGGGTATATAGAAAATATGTTTGTATAATAGAATAAAAGGAAGGTTTCTTTTATTTTAATTTAAATAAAACCTTCCTTTTAATAATTCACATTCTTATTAAAATTCGCCTTCTTAAGAATGACTTTTTAACTTTTCCGGGAATATCGTTATCTTCAGGCTTTTTAATCTTTTCTTCTTCATCATAAGGTTCATTAACAGCAATTTCAGCCATTTTTAATATACTGTCATAAGATTTGGCACCTGCAATGAATCTGCCAGGATGACAGAAAACCGCATCTTCTATGCCTAGGATATTATTGAGAGCCTCATCTCTTTTCCCGGCCCATGACTTAGGCAATTTTTTACGGTCGGCGCCGTCACTTCCCCTTACCGTCTGTATTAAGTATTGATTGTCCCTGGGGAAAATAACAAACAATACTTCTTCGTTCTTATCAATCTCCTGCAACGTATGTGTCCACGGATAAGAATTATCCAATATCAGCAGTTCCGGTTTAGCACGATTTTCAAATGCCTTTATTATATATTTTCGTGCCCTGATTTCTGAAACCTTCTGGTTTATGGTATTTCTTAATACATTAGAGGCCACATCTACTGCTTTATTAAAAGCTTCATCCTCCGGTATATTTTTATCCCACGTAGGATTAAAACCGGATATAACAGATGATATGCACACAGTCGGTATAATAGTATCATATGTTTTTAAACCGTTATCTGTCGCATCTATACCTTCTATCAAATATTCATCTACATTTCTGTATACTTCATCTATTTCATCAACATTTAATGAAGGCTCCCTATATTGCACTACCTCTCTGCCGAATCTTCTCCATATCAGGCCGCACGCAGCGTATGGAGTACCACTTTCCCGATATACTTTTTCAATATCGTGATGATCGTATTCACCACCGCCTACATCATAAACTAAATCCAGGGTGTCAAGGATTTCTTTATCCCTTGTCCTTATAACATCCACATCAAAAATTTCTTTTACAATTGCAGTTGACATAACTTCATCTGCATGAAACCTTCCGTCATGGGTGCCTATTTTTTTAATTTTCTCTGTAATAATGCTACCACCTTCTTTAAACTAAGATAAGCTTGTTGATTCAACAAGCTTATTATTAGCTGAAAGAAAGTGTTTAATCCTTTTGTTTTTTTATTGCTGTTCTTTTATTTTAATCACTTTCTATTATATTCCATATATCATTATTGATTCTCATTTTCTTTGGTATATTATCGGTTAAGATTTCAAACTCTGCTACATCACCCAGATCATGCTCAGTTTTTATAGCTATTGTTATAGTATTATTCTTCAGATAACAAAATACATGATCAGGATTTTTGGATTCTATATCATCTAAAATATCTGAGTTTGTCAATTTCTCAATCAAGCTGCCGTCAGGCGTGCTTTCTATAGCTTCTCTGTTTCTGTCATCCCAGTCATAGTCTTTATTTGGATTAAGTGATTTATATGAGGACTCTCTAAATATTTCCAAGAAGTTCTTATCAATACTCAATATGTTTTTTAGCCTAATCTTGGTTCCGTTTTTAATGTTAACGTTAGTAGAATAAATCATGTTGATAGGCTCACTTGAATTTTTAGCCATACCAACTCCTGTATACTTAACGCTTATTATATCATTATGCTTTAACATTATAACATAATTTATCTGCATAACTTTTACATTTTCTTTTCCATTAAAATAGTTTACTCCTTTTATGGCTTCTTCCTTTAAAATTTGATTTACAGTACTTTCTTTACTGCTGTCTCCCAGTTCGCTTATCTGAGGATAAGATATGCTAATGCTACCTTCATTATAGGTTTCCTTATTAACCTTATAATTGACTCCGTCATTTACCTGGTTACTTGCTATATTTTTGTTGCTCGTATTTTCTCCATCACCGCATGCTGATACTGTAAAAGTAAGTAATACTGTTAGTATCAACAACATTATTTTCTTCATTTTTGTGCCTCCTTATTTGTATGCTTCTTCTCATTAAAAATTCTGTTATGTATTAATCTGCTAATTATTTCACATATGTATATTATAGATTTATATAAAACAATCTTCAATATGGTAATCTTAATTTAACACATTTGTAAAAATAAATTTGCTATTGTAAAAAAAAGAGCTTTGTTTTACAAAGCTCGGAATATTAATTTATTTCCTTTTCTGTCTGCCATCATAATCTATATAATAATTGTCTCTGTAAATTAATTTTGATACCGGTTCAAATGAATAACCTTTGCTTCTAAGTGTGGATATTATACTTGGCAGTATCTCTGCCGTATATTTTGTATCATTATGAAAAAGTATAATTGAACCGTTCCTTACCTTATTGCTTACTCTTGAAAGTATTTCGTTTTTATCTATGCCGGGTTTCCAGTCAAGGGAATCAACATCCCACTGAATTGTATAATAACCTAAATCTTTGGCAGTATTTATGACAGCATCGTTGTACTCACCATATGGAGGTCTGAATAAATCCACCTTCTTTTTAGTTATTGCTTCCAATTTCTCGCTGCATTGCTTCAATTCCTTGGCAATACTGTCTCTACCTAAAAGGCCCATCCTTGCATGGGAATCGGAGTGATTTGCTATGTCGTGCCCGTCATCTGATATTGCTTTCACTTCAGAAGGAAATTTCTCAGCCCATTTGCCTACTACAAAAAACGTAGCTTTTATATTGTTTTCTTTGAGAGTAGTTAATATATCAGGTATATCTTTAGCTCCCCATGCGCAGTCAAATGTAATGGCTACTTTCTTTTCACCTGTGTCCACGGAATAAATAGGTAATTCCTTATTCTGCCCGCTTACAGGCATTACTTGCGGGCCTATCACAAATACGATGACTATAACAGTCGCAATTATTAGTATTGGTATCAGGTATCTTATCAGCCTGTTGGCACTCACAACAAATACTTTCATGTTTATATCCTCTCAAGTCTCATATTTATTCAATACTAATAATATTAACTGAAACAACTAGATATGCATTTTTATAATCATTTTCATTTAGTAAAATCAATAGCAATCAAATTAAAAATGCCAACTTTTTAACTGACCTGATTTCAATAAAAATGCTCTGACCTCCTGTGTTTATTATTACTACCAGAGACTGTCAGAGCCTTTATATAACAATTTTATATATTGAGCCCATGAGTATGATTTTACCTTTTAGATATATTAAATTTATACATAAATACTAATCTTAATTATTTCACCCGTACTCATAATGAACTCAACATATATACCTTCATTTTTATTTAAACATATATAGTGAACCCTTTTGAATTAAGATCTTCAGTTATACATTTTATAATTAACTGATTTTAATTCATCTTGATATCTTCCTATCTACCTCAAAATAACAATATTAATTTTTTATTATTAATTGTTGTAAAAATTTTACTCTTTATTATCAATTCCAAAAAACAAATATCCATAGAAATCCCCATCACCGCTTAATGATTTCACAGTAAATTTATTTAGTCCTCTTTTTTCTAATTGCATGGTTACTGATTCGTCGTTATTTTCATTTTTACTGTAATCAACATATACTAAAATACCAACCTCTTGTACACCATTTACAAATTTATTATTACCATGCCCGTAAGAGCTACCGGGTGTCATTGAAAAATTTTTTTCTTTGAAAGCATTAACAACATTTTCACGCAATTCTCCATATGTTTTTGATATTCCTTTATATGTTATAATTGTTGATTCATTTAAATAAGCATCAACTTGTTTTATATCATAGCTGGCAAAAACGTTAGAATATTTAGTTGCATATTTCACATCAATTTGCATTAAATATGCATAATAACACAACAATGCACCAATGGTTAAAATAACCGCACCGATACTGATAAAGATTTTTTCAAGTTTTCACCTCAATTCACATGTAAGTATATTTTCATATTTTAAATATTATGTCACATGCTATATAAGCATCTAATTTATCAGACTTCAGATTCTCACTTGTTTCAATTATTACTGCTATTTCATCATTATCTGAAATTTCTAGTTCTTTAAAAGGTATTCTAAAAAAGCTAATATCCCAAAGTAATCATCAGGCGGATTTCTTCCCGGATCTTCATTATTTTCAATTGGTACACAATAAGCTTTGAAGGTCAGAGATAATTAATTCGGAAGTATTATTCTGTAAATCGTTATAGTCATTAGTTTGATTCGGAACTTTGGGAATTCAAGTTTCTTGCGTACATATAACCAAATACAACAATCACGATAATCAAGAGTAAGAGTGGTATAAAATCAATTAAGTTCTTTTTCATAATAAAACCTCTTTAATTAATATGTTTTATCGATGGGTATATTTCCTCGTGTATTCTAGATTAGTTGGTTAATAATGTGAATATTTGAAATAGTAATTTTATTAATTACTATTGGTATCCATAATATATATATATTGCCATTATAGACTAAATAATAAGTACATATAGAATATAAAATATGCTGTAAAATATTATTTTAGAAGAACTAGTAATTATTATAAACACATTATAACACTAAATACAATTTATCTCAATTTACTAAATAGAAATATCAACTATATATTTTCAGAACATGCATTATTTTTCTTTGCTATTATGCAATGTTTTCATAAATTTATCCTAACTATGTGCATTACACATTAATGCTTAATCTCTTACTTTTAAAATAAGATATTTACAAAAATTAATAACTGTCCCTATATCAAAAGTTTTGAAAATTGATAACTGTCCCCTCTTTTTGTCCTCTCTTTGGTACAAAAAAACTCTTACCTTCAGTGTTAAATTTTAAACACGTTGAAGGCAAGAGTTTTAATGCAATTCTATGCTATTTCTATCCCTGCATCATCTGCATCCATTCGCTTTTTGTAATTAATACCTGTCGTGGTTTGCCGTTTTCATATCCGCTTACGATATTCATGGACTCCAATTGATCTATTATCCTCGCAGCTCTTGCATACCCGATTCTGAGCTTTCTCTGAAGAAGAGAAGTTGAAGCCTGTCCGGCATCCAATACTATTTCAACAGCTCTTGGGAGCAGTTCATCATCTTCTTCTGTTTCAGTCTGTTTGTATTCTGAGGTGTTATTTATATGATCAAGAATACTTTCATCATATTCACATTTACTGCCTGATTTTATAAAGCTTACAATTCTTTCTACTTCCTTATCGGATATGTATGCACCTTGCACACGCATAGGTTTTGATTCTCCTGCAGGATAGAACAGCATATCCCCTTTTCCCAAAAGCTTTTCCGCACCTGCCATATCCAATATAGTCCTTGAATCTATATGAGATGAAACCGCAAAAGCTATCCTCGATGGTATATTTGCTTTTATAAGACCGGTAATTACATCCACCGAAGGCCTCTGTGTGGCAATTACCAGATGTATTCCGGCTGCTCTGGCCATTTGCGCCAGCCTGCACACGCTGTCTTCCACTTCTGCAGGAGATACCATCATTAGATCCGCCAATTCATCAATGATAATAACTATTTGTGGAAGGGGCGGCTGTTTATTAAGCTTTAAATACTCATTATATCCTTTCAAATCCCTGACATTACATTCAGCGAAAAGCCCATATCTCGTTGTCATTTCATGTACCGCCCAGCCAAGAGCAGCAGCAGCTTTCTTCGGGTCTGTGACAACAGGTATCAGCAAATGTGGTATACCATTATATATGTTTAATTCTACCACCTTCGGGTCAATCATCAGCAGTTTTACTTCTTCAGGTGAAGCCTTATATAATATACTGGTTATCAGTGTATTTATGCACACACTCTTTCCTGAACCTGTCGCACCTGCAATTAATAAATGGGGCATTCTTGCGATATCAGCAACCACAGGCCTGCCTGTTATACTTTTACCTACTGCAAATGAAAGCTTGGACGAATTTATATAGAAACTTTTTGTTTCTATTACTTCCCTAAGATATACTGTCCTAACCTCTTTATTAGGTATTTCTATACCAACTGCCGCTTTACCCGGAATTGGCGCTTCAATTCTCACTCCTGTTGCAGCAAGGTTTAATGCAATATCATCAGCAAGGCTTACAATTTTGCTTACTTTAACACCGGTATTCGGCTGCAGCTCAAATCTTGTAACCGTAGGCCCTATACTTATATTAACCATTGAAGCACCCACCCCGAAACTAGCAAGGGTTTCCATGAGCTTAACAGCATTCTGTTCCGTTAAAGTATCGATCTCATTCTCCTGCTCTCTGTTTGGAGGAAGATCAAGTAATTCTATTGGCGGAAAATTATAATTATTTTCTGCAGATAAGTTGTTTTCGCTTTTGTTTTCCCCTATATTATATAAATTGCTGTTAACTATATACTTTGATTGAATGCTGTTTTGCTGCTCTGTTTTCTTATAATTATCAGTCAATATTTTTGGGAATCTATCATTTTGGTATTTTTCCTGTGTTTCTTTTACATCTTCACCATTATCATTTTGCTCTACTATCTCATCAATTATTTGATTTATTAATTCGTTGCTTATTTGCGGCATTTCTTCCTTTTCCGTATTATCATTGCTCTTTTCATCAAATTCATGTATATACTCATAATCTGTTTGTATCTCATTTATAAATTCATTTTCAGGCTGAGCAATCTTTTCATTTATCTGCTCATCTATGTATGTATATGATCGCTCGATTTCTGCCTCTTTATATTCATTATCCTCATTCTCTATTGCTTGAGGTGCAGGCTCATCATTTTCTTTATATTCATCATTTTCAATATTGTTTTCATTGTACCGGGTTAATTCATTTTTAAATTCATCCGTATTCTTTAATTTTTCATTATTTTCAGATTTTTCACTTTTAAAGTCCAATCCCCAGCCAGGCGCAGATATTCTGGGTCCTTCAAAATAATCCAGACTGCTCTTTGCACCTTTCTTCACAATACTAACATTTCTGCTTTCAATTATTCCTTTATCAGTGTTATTTGACTTATTATCATCTATATCTATAGAAGCTATTTCTTTAATATCTACATTATCAATATTATCTAAGCCCGTCTTTATTCTTGAAAAATCATATCTTATCAGTTTGCCTTTATTACTACTGTCATTAAAGCTAATCTCATTTTCATTTTTCTCACTTGATTTATTAATTTCATCAAAATCATCTATATTAATATTAAAATTCCTTTTTGCAGACTTATTTAAAAGCTTTGAATTCTGCTTTTGACTTGACTTATGCTTATCAACTCTCTTATAGGAATAAGTTTTTCTGCTTTTCCTCATCTTTATTTTGAGTATAAATAAAATTAATGTTATGCATGCTATTTCTTCTATTAATAAAATAATTATGAATTTTTTCAATGACCGTCCGCAAAATATAAGAGCAACAATCGAGAATATGATACTTAATATAATTAATGCTTTTTTAAATTTTCTGGCATTTAATTTACCATGCTTGTTTCTTTTGTTATCTGTACTGCTGTTCTCCATTAGTTAATTCTGCCCCCTATATAAGCTTATTGCATAACTTTTATTATATATTAAAAGAAAAAATCAAGAAAGACCTAAATACCTACGCTTGCACTACTTAACTGTTACTTATGCATGCATGTAACAAATTAAAAACAGGCTCTGTCATTTTTCGCCTGTTTTTATGCTAATATTTAAAATTATAATATTTATGTGGAAACAATTTATCTATTTTGTGTGCTCTTTATATGGTATAAAACAAATGACTTAATATTATTTCAGTGCAAACTCTGCAATATTTCTGCGCTGTCTTTTTCTTGTTCAGTTTCATGTATATCAGCATTTTTATCAACTTCAGTTTTTTTACCCAAATCCTTAATTTCCACATTGTAAAAAGCCAATATCGGAATATGCGTCTCAAAATCTACAGGCATGACGCCTTTTGGATCCTGACCATAAGCGCCATGTATATAGCATTTTCCTTCAAGCTTTCTACCGCACTCAAGCATTATTACATTATTTTCGGTAACAGCATATTTTTCAATTTCTACTGTCCCTTTTTCATCGATTATGGTAAAAGGTATTTCAGAAGGGCCTACATCATAGCAATAAAGTCTTCCGTATACATTGTCAAATGTAAGCAGCACCTTATTGTCCTCTGTTTTCTCTGCTTTCTTAAGATCAGGTGCAAAACATTCAAAGCTTTTGACGTAAAGGGTGTTTAACACCAGTCTTGCAAGCCTTTCTCCAAGCATCATATTAGATACCGCACTATTGTGTATAAGGTCTGAAAGCATACAATCCAGTGAAGGTATAACATATATATTGTCTATGACCTTTGGTATCTGTCTTTGAGCTTCTCTTATTATTGACCATGCCATATCGGATTTCTCTGTAGCCGGAACTTTGAAGCGGTTTATCTGTACCGTGAAGAAAGGAAGCTTGTCATCATTCATATCCCTTCTCCAATGTGATACCATGTTTATAAACCTTTCACGGTATGTTTCATACCTTACCTTATCAGCATCAGAACAACCCTGGTACCATAATACGCCCTTTACTTTAGTTATTCCGTTATCTTTTAAAAAGTCCATCATGTTTCTGTAAAGCGTACCTTGTTCATCCGGATTCCATGCCTTTAAAGGTGAACCGCCCAGTGCTGCAGGAATTAATCCTATTGGATAGCCGAGTACTTTTTTCATCTGACGAGCAAAGCTCAAATATGGAGAATGTCCTGGATTCGATCGTTCGCGATTAGCTTCATGCAAAGTATCTGTTGAGTCATTCAAAGGATGGGATGCCATATCCCATCTGTTGCTATGCCTTAATACATGAAGCCCTGGCTCAGGAGGATCGTAAACCGTATCCCTTCCATAGCCGGCAGAATTACTCTGGCCTGCAATAATAAATATATCACCTACACCGATATGGTGCCTCATATCTCCTCTTGTAGCCCATTCTATAGTGAAGTTATCATGCCTGACACATGTTTCAATTCTATAAAGCCCACCTGCCGGCACATCTTTCAGCACTACCTGCCATTCATTTTCACCGGTCACATTACACTTTGTCCATGGTATAACCGGAAAGCCATTGTCTTCGGATACCACTCTTGCAAATACCACTGGATTTGTAAACTTGCTGGACAGATACCACTTACCTGCCAGTTCTATGTCCGCCTTGCCATTTTCCTGCTGAAATATCTGCCAGTCCATCGGACCTTTTTCTATAATTACTCCGTTAGGCATTACAAAACATCTCCTTAATTGCTGTCATTTTGTTCAAAAATTTTACCCATTATTATATTATATCAAAATAATTTACATAATTAATCTTATTTTACTGTGGTACTTCTCATATCAAGCAAATAATCCTTGACAATGCTTGTACCATAATCAGCTGACGGTGCCCATTTACCTCCTAATTCTTCCACTGTAGGCGATTTACCAAACAGTGTTGCAAAATGCCTTGGATCCGGTGTATCCGCCTTAGGATATCCAAGCGCTCCCGCGTATAATGCTAAATGATCCATTTGTGCTGTTATTCCCGTCTTCCAGTCAGGGAATCGCATATGTGCATTTTTATCGCTGTCGCTTCCACCCTGTGTTGTTTTTAAACCGCAGGGATTGCAGAAGCTGGCATCAAGAACTCCTGTAAATCTTCCGAAAGCTGTTTCTTTTGCGGATTGTGCGTATGCCACTGCCGGGTCAACCCCTGAATCAGAGCACAGTTCCCAGTATAAAGGAGCAAGGCTTATAAACAGATCGGTAGCTCCCCGCTTTTTCGCCCATGCCTGTGCTTGTTTAACCGTAGCAGAAGGCGCTCCTATAATAGGAGTTTTGCCATTATAATCTATTATTGCCGCCTTACCTACGTACACCGTTTGAGTTTTCCCATCCCATTTTACTTTTAAGTCAAAATTTTCGCAAACAAATCTCAGTGGAACAAAAGCTGTGCCATTTACAATCAATGCTGGTGCATCTATATCAATGATTGTTGAATCTACTCTGGCCATATATTTATTCGGTTCCATCTCTATCAGTTTATCTATGTTATCAAACACATATATGCAACCTGTCATTTCATCAATATATGTACCTAATTCTAATAATTCAAGGGATTTTAGCGGAACCATAGTTCGGTCATTCTGAATAAACGGAGCCTCTTCCGTGTCTACTTTGATTCCGTTTACGTAAAGAGTTATGTTACCAGACTGAGCCATAACAGGCACAGATAATACACAAAATACAACTGCTACAAATGCTGCCATGAAATGTTTAATTCTTCCCATAATAACCCCCTGTATGAAAAAAGGCAAATGTATCTTATTTTCATTTGCCTGAAAATTGTTAATTTAATTTTATTAATAATAGATATAATTTTCAAGTAATATCCTTTAGTTTTAATAAAACTGTAACACAAAAAGAGTGATTTTAATTCCTTTAAATCACCCTTTTTTGATGTTATAATATGTATTCTTGTCATAATATTTATTTTTTTATAAATACACTATATATTATATATGCTGCTATTACTAATACAGCAATATATATCAATGGTCTAAGTAAAATATTAAATATTATTTTTACTATGGTTAATGCTATTGAAAGTAAGATGAGCAGAACTATTCCGGTAATAATAAGTTTTATATGCCTGGTATCCATAACTCCCTCCTAAATTCACTTGTTTAATTTATTATACAATATTTTTTATTATTTGTCCAATATTAATTAAATATTTTATAAGTTTAATTAATAAATTTAAGTTTATAAGTCCATTTACATAAAATGCAATTTTCTGCAAACTGTTTTTACAGCATCAGCAATTTCATCCATATCCTGCGTTGTGTTAAAACAGCCGGGACTAATTCTTAAAATACCACTATTAAGTGTACCGAGCGTTTTATGTGCAAATGGTGCGCAGTGCAAACCTCCTCTTGCAGCAATTGAAAAATCCCTATCCAATATGGAACTTAGCTCCGCAGAATCTATTCCTTCTATGTTAAATGCAACAATTCCACAATTTGCATCCATTTCATATGGATTATACAGTTTAACGCCTTCAATATCACTAAGGGCATCTGTCAGACGTTTTACAAGACTATATTTTTTAGTACGGATATTTGCTAATCCGTAGGATTCAATAAAGCGAATTCCTGCAGCAAGCCCTGCTATTCCGGGTGTATTCAAAGTACCGCTTTCAAACATGTCAGGCATTATACCCGGCTGATATACTTCTTCAGAATTGCTTCCGGTACCGCCCTGCATAAGCGTGTTAATATTTAACCCCTTTTTTATATAAAGGGCGCCTGTGCCCTGGGGCCCATATAGTCCCTTATGCCCAGGCAAAGCCATCATATCTATGTGCATTTTTTCAACGTCAATATCGATATATCCAGCTCCCTGAGATGCGTCAACTAGAAAAGGTATTTCACACTCCCTTGCGATTTCCCCTATCTGTTCAATCGGCATAATTAAACCATTAACATTTGAAGCTGATGTACATATAATAAGTTTCGTATTTACCGCTATGCTTTTTCTGAAATCTTCAGGATCAATCTCACCCCGGTCATTTCCCTTTATTATTGTTACCTTAATTCCTATTTCCTTTTCAAGTGTTTTAACAGGGCGGGTTACAGCATTGTGTTCCATCGAACTGATTATTACGTGATCACCTGGTTTTAGTAATCCCTTAATTGCTATATTTAGACCTTCAGTGGCATTTTTGGTAATGCAAATCCGCATCGGGTCATCGATATTGAAAAGCCTGCTTAAGGCATCTCTTGCTTTCATTACAATTTTTGATGAAAGCCTTGCGTAATAATGTCCTCCCCTTCCGGGATTAGCGCAGTAATATCTCATGCATTCTTCAATTGCCCTGTAGACACATTCCGGCTTAGGAAATGATGTTGCAGCATTATCAACATATATCATAATCCAATCCCTATACTAAAAATTAAGGACGGAACCCATATAAATTTCGGAAAACCTTAAATATCACCAGTCTAAATCCTTTTGCTTCTAAGATTATGCATGACAAAACATAAGGTTTCCGGCATAACGATATGGATTATTTCAATATAACCATACCGTACTGCAAGTTCCAATCCTCTGCACATAGTTAATCATATGATATATTATGAAATTTTATCATTTATGTTTCATTTAAAATTCAAGAGAATTTGTGTTTATAGCAGAATACCTACAGACCACGAAGTAAAAGCCCTGTGATATGTCTTACATTAACAAATCAAAAAACTAAATTATTAGTAAGTAAAAGCAACCTTGGTTTTTACACCTTTAATATTTCCCAGTTTTCCTGTAAGGGCTCCGATTTCATCGTTTGTACCGTCTACTATAATAGATATTACCGATATGTTTTTATCTTTGAACGGTATGCCCATACGCCCTGCTATTATATGCGCATAATTGCTGAGAATTTCATTTATTTTTGAAGCCGTGCCTTCCCTGTTTGTTACAACTATACCTATAACTGCAATTCGATTACCGTTTTCCATTTCCTGATCCCTTCCTCACAAAATTGGTTAAGTTAAAAAACTGACAATGAATTTATCTTATTCATAACCCTGTCTTTTTCATCTCCCGACAAAATTGTCGGTCTGTAATCATTTCTGTAGCTAACGGATGAAATTGAACAGGGAATAATGTTCTTCTCAGTAGCTTCAGTTAACAGCCCGTCTTCAAAAGTAAATGTCTGCTGAAAAATAAACGTATCCTTGTCAGAGGGGTTGTTATTGCCTCCAAAGCAGAAATTACCTAATGAATAGACTATATATTTATTATTGTATTTTTCTATGCCCTGTACTACATGGGGATGATGCCCTAGTATAAGATCCGCTCCCTGTTCTACTGAAAAATGCGCAAGATTTTTCTGCGTGCTGTTGGGATAATACTCGTTTTCATTACCCCAATGAAAGCTGACTATTACCAGGCTGCATTCCTTTTTTAAATTTTGAATGTCATCTCTTAACTGTTGTTTGAAGCTTTCAGATTCATCCCATCCATTGTAGCCGAGCATTCCTATTTTAATACCTTTAACAGTGGCTATATATTTATTTCCGAGGCCGAAATAGCCAATTCCAGCTTCACTAAGGTATTTCAGAGTGTCCGAATAACCCTTGTCAAGATAGTCATAAATATGGTTATTTGCCACATTAACAGCTTCCACGCTACCTTCTTTTAAAATGTTTACATAAGAAGGATCCCCTTTAAATCTGAAAGTCTTTTCCGCTTTCTGAACGGAAGTTGTAAATGTGGTCTCGAGATTTACTATAGTCAGATCATCCTGTTCAAAAACAGGCTTTACCCCTCCTAAGAAATATCCATAATTCCTGTTCTGATTAATGAATTCTGCATCAAATGTACCTACAGTTCCAAATGACTCATCGGAACCAAGAGTGCAGTCCCCTGCAGCGCTAATGGTTATTACCTTCTTTTCAACGGTTTTTGGCTGCTGTTCTGTTGCAGCAGGATTAATGTTCTTCGTTCCGGTATCCGTATTTGAAGCCTTCGTAGTAGAATTCAAGCCTGCCCTAAGGTTTAATTGATTATTATCATGCATAACTGAAATAACCTTATAGCATACAAACCCAAGCATGAATAGCAGTATTAATGCAATTAACCTGTTTCTTATTATTCTTTTACTTTTACTTTTTCTATACTTTTTCATTTAATCAAATCAAACCTTTCGCATCAGACTATATCAATTACAATAATCTAATCTATATTTTTATTATTTAATAATTGTATAACATTAAACATACAATTCAAATATAATTTCATAAATCGTTATATAGATTTAATATAATTGTAACTAATTGACTTTTGTGCTGGTTGATTTTGTTCCAGGAAACCGAGTTGCAATACTAAAACCCTATAAATTCAGCTGCTACGAATTCAAACTCGCAGAATAATTTTGAATTTATATTTGTGCTCCATAACAGAATTTGTCTATAGTATCGGAGCACAACAATTAAGGTAGTCCATTTTTAACATATATGAAAATTTGGAAATTAGTTATGTTAAAAAGCACCATATAATTATTCTGCTCAAACAGTGAATTCGCTTAACTTAAGTTCGGATTAACAGGCAATATGAGCTTCTCCACAAGGTTTCTCCACAAAACAAACAACACAATAATTTGATTACAGTAATATTTATTTCAACGCCTCATTCAGATCCTTCTGCAATGAATCTCTGCTTGATGTAAGTGCTTGTACAGGTGTAGCTTCATTCCTCGCTACTTTAAGCAAGACATCACTGTAAAAATTTGACCTGAATGTGCTGAAGTACACAACAGGAGATACGTACGGAGATTTGAAATTTAAATGACCCAGTCAATAACATCGTGATAAATTAACTTCAGATGAAATCGATCAAGTAGAATCTATATTGAAAATTTCTGAGCGATTAAGACAAGCTTATGTACTAAAGAATGAATTTTACAAGGTAATGGAGTCAAAAAACAGTTATGAAGCAAAAAAGAATTTGGCAAGGTGGAATATGCTATACTAT
>Ga0134101_1000197_pt1 | contig 77139 bp, 74 predicted proteins | sample 12_3_2metaG_FD_94446 | JGI IMG/M metagenome (GOLD analysis project Ga0134101, IMG submission 94446) | Switchgrass degrading microbial communities from high solid loading bioreactors in New Hampshire, USA - 12_48_3.3_201_A2 metaG | ecosystem: Engineered > Bioreactor > Semi-continuous > Anaerobic...
ATGAGAAGCCAGAAATTCCACCGCTTCTTGGTCTACTGCTACTTCTCCCAGAGGAGTTTCCCAGAAATCAGCGTCACTTAAAGCCACTCTTTTACCCATTCCTCGATGATTTGGACCGATTATAACTATGGTATCCACTGGAGAAGCCAGAGAAAGAGAGTAAAATGACCAGCAAGCTACCGCTCCAGAATAGAGGTAACCAGCATGAGGACTAACTACTCCACTTACTTCTTTCCCTTTTGCTAATTCTTCTTCTCTGCCCCGAGGACCTAATTCAGAATAAAAAAGTTCTTTAATCATTAGACGTAATTCTCTTTCACTACCAGGATAGAAATATCCTGCCACCGCTGCTCTCCTTACCATTGTTACCACCCTCTATAATGCTCTTTTCTTAAACGGAAAAATATAATAAGTAAAAATAAAAGAATTATTACTAGAATAAGAATGAAAAGGTTGGAGCCTCCCAAAAGAAGAAAAGAAGTCCAGAGATAAAGAAAAAGGGAATGGTTGTTATCATTTTGCCAAGACTTGCGGAAGAATTCTTGGGCTTCTTTTAATTTTCCCTCTCCCCGGAGATAAACACCTTTTTCGTAATAAAGCTCCCCTAAAGTTTTCTTCCACTGATCTCGATTCTCGCTATCATTCAAAAATAATTCCTCTGCTTGATAAATTGCCTGGTCTAAATCTCCTTTTTTTCGAAAGAACTCCAATAACAGGCGAGCTACTTCGGGGTCTTCTTTTTCTTTAGCAGAAAGTCCTTCCATTACTTGCTTAAATTCTTCGTCTTTTCCTTCCTCTAACAAAGAAGCCAAATACGATTTTGGGTTAATCAGAAAATTAACGTCTATAATCTGTAAACGATTATTGCCAGCATCTGCCACCCACAATTTGCCACTTTCATCTATCCAGAGACCTTCGGGAAAGGAAAATTCTCCTTCACCCGACCCTTCCTTTCCAATTATTTCCTGGAGAACCCCCTCCCGGTTATAAACTTTTATGCGATGGTTGCGATAATCAGAAATAAAAACCCAATCTCCTTTAATAAATAAATAGCGGGGCTGGTTAAAATCTTCTTCTCCTTCTCCTCCTTGGCCAAAACGAAAGAGAAATTTGCCTTTCCCATCAAATACCTTTATACAATTATGTTGAGTATCCACTACCCAGATATGGCTATCTTCATCTACTGCCACTCCTCGAGGATAATAAAACTCGTCATTTCCCATACCTTCTTTTCCCAAAGTAAAGAGCTCCTCCCCCTCTGGATTAAAAACCACTATACGAGATTTACCCGTATCAGCTACGTATATTTTCCCCTCTTCGTCTATCCAAACTCCTCGAGGTTCTTGTAAAGAGCCTTTAGCTTTCAAAACACCTAAATTAGAAAAATCATCACTGTTTACAATTCTTACCTGATTAGCTTTTTGTTCCACGATATAGATTCTTCCCCGTTCTTCGTCTTTCCCCAACCCTGCTGGGCTTTTCAAATTGGCCAGAACTTTTTGTATTTGCCCATTTTCACTCAAGGAAAGAAATCTATTATTTCCCCAATCATTAACTAAAATTCTATCTTTTTGGTCGTCTACCAGAATACCCACCGGATAATCTAAAAGAGGTAAATCGCCTCCCACTTCTTCAATGATCTTTTCTACCTTCCAAGGAGCTCCTTCTGCCACAGAAAAAAAAGCCAACAGAAACATAAAGATTAAAAGCACTCCTTTTTCAATCGTTCTCACTCAACAATGCCTCCATTTCCTCCCTAATCTTTTTCTCCACTTCTTCCACACTCCAACCTTTAACTTCAAAAGGAGAAGAAAAACTAACCCGGATGGGAAAAGGACGAGGTATTTTCTTATCTCGGGGCAAACTTTCATAAGTTCCTTTAATGCCAGCTACCACTACTGGAACTCCGGCGTGGAGGAGAAGTTTCAGAGCTCCTCTTTGAAAATCTCCCAATTCCCCTCGATTGCGAGTCCCTTCCGGGAAAAGACCCACCACCTTCCCTTCCCTAAGAAGAGAAAAAATCCTCTTCACCGCTTCTTTATCTCCCTCCCCCCGGCGGAGGGGAAAAGCCCCCAAACGCCGTAAAAAAAAGGAAGCCAAAGGATTACGAAAAAGCTCCTCTTTAGCTACAAAATACACCCGACGAAAAGAAGCACACCCCAGCACGATAGGGTCAAGATTACTAGAATGATTAGCTACCAAAATACAAGGTCCTTGCGACGGAATATGCTTTACCCCTGTCACCCGAAAAGAACAAAAAATCTTTAACAAAAAAATAGCTAAATACTTACTTATATAATATATCATTTCTCCTTATTTTACTCCCTTTCTTGAGTGAGGTTCTATTCCAATTTTAGAGAAAAATTTGGGTTATCAAAAAGTTCTGCATCGAAAACCGGACATACTAAATATTAAGCTGAGTTTCACCGCACAAGCTAAGACTGGAATCTGTTACTTTTCTATTTTACCTCACCAAAATGAAACAGTACAAAAAAGAATAGCAAATAAAAATATTACAGGCAACAATCAGAAATGAGGTTTCAAGAGAGAGAACAATGAGGGGAGCTTTGCCCCATTATAACCCCCTTTCTTTTGCCGTCATTCCTGAATAGTTCTATTGCTTTTTTCGTCACCCCTGAATGTTTCCGTCCCCTTTCGGGGGTGAGAGTGAAAGTGAAGGTAAGAGTGAGATTTCCCCACGTCCATCACCCCCGAACATTTCTATCACCCTTTTCATCACCCCGCCAATCTTTAAGCCGCTCTTCTTCTTCTGAGTGCCTACAGCGCGAACTATAAAAAAAAATACAAATGACTAATAACTAAGACACGGAGGTATTTTTAGACACGGAGGTATTTTTCTCCGTGTCGTCATCCCTGAATAGCTCCATCACTCTTTCCGTCACCCCTGAATGGTTCTATCAGGGGTCCATGGTTTTTATAAAAATTTGGATTCCCGATAAAAGCGCTCGGGAATGACGAGCGAGGGAAGCCCTTGAATTCTTCTTTCCTTTTCCTTCAAAGGTAGAGGGTGAGAGTGAAATGACTATAAAGGGGCGTTGCCCCCTTATAAACCCCCTGAAAAAATCAAAGAAAAACAGAAAAACAAAAAAGACTAACTGAGGAAGAAAAAGTGTCTCCCTCAGTATAGAAAAAAAGACCCCCTATTACCCCAGGAAAGAAAAAGAGATTGCCACGCCAGCGATGTGGCAGAGTTTATGATGATGCCCGAGGGATAGTCAGCCGTCTGAGAATTGAGCAAGAAGATAAAGAACATCGTAATGATTTTTGTGATTAACCACCACAATTGAGGGAAACACCCAAAAAGAGGTGAAAATCATCCTAATATTATCGTTAAAGGACTACCAATCCTTGAGAGGTTCCATACCCCCAAGAAAAGATACCCCCACTAAAAAAAGAGAGCTTATCTATTAAGTTTTATAGTTAACCGCAAAACCCATTGTAAAACTAACTGTCAAGGGCGATCTCACCCCCTCCTGTCTTTGTGAGGAGGAAGCTCTGAAGCAATCTCGCTTTTTTGAGTCTCAAGAATACTAAAAGGCAAATTAGATGGAGTAAAAAACTCGGGATTGCCACGTACGCTGGAATGTATTTTCCAGCGTAAATATTCCGATTTTTTCTAATCTCTTGTGTCTTTATCTTACGCCGTAGGCTGCCAGACGAACTCGCGATTGACCTCGGAGGGGATTGCCTTTCCCTTTTATTATCGTAAGAAGTGATGCAGTAATCTTCTCTAACCTGTCATCACGAGGGAGGTCAGAGACCGACCGTGGCGATCCCGCTTTTGAATGAGCCTCAAAAAAAGCAAAAGGCAAATTACATTGTGCTAAAACCTCGGGATTGCCAAAGACCATGAGGGGTCTACCCCCCCCTCATAACCTCTAAAAAACTCAGAAACAAACATAAAAGACAAGAACCACAGAGAAAGACAAAGTCTTTCTCTGTGCGTAACAACCTTGAGTTTTTGACTCCCGATGTAATTTACTTTTTTAAAGTTTTAATATTTTAACCAATTTTGCGGGATACTATAAAAAAATCAGTAGATAAGCCTCGAGATACTCTCTATAGTTAGCTTCTCCAGACTTTTAGCATTTTCTTTCAACAATCATTACCATTGGTTTATTTAATTTCAAAGGTTTTTGTTTCTTTCAAAATTTCCTTTCCTTCGTTTTTGATAGTTATCTCTGCTTGAAATTTTCCTGGTTTAATAGGAGTCCGAGAATCTAAAACTAAAGAGCTTTCCATCCCTGGTAAAACCACATCTAAAGCATTACTACTTGAAGAAAGGGAAATAGTTTGAGCAGGTATTACAGCGACAGCTCCTTTTTCCCGGGCTTTTTCATCTATTATTTCAGAAAGAGTGATAGAACAAGAGGGATTTATATGAATGTTACCGGTGTTCAAGTAATTAATTACGATTTGAGGACGAAGCTCACCTTTTCTTTCTTCAATCAGGTTGACTTCTATATTTTTGATAGAGACTTCTTCCTTTTTTTCTCCTTTAATATTATCAAATATCAAAAAAGTAGAAGTAGAGAAACTTTGCTGGAGTTCCTCGCTTAAGGGTTCTGTATCTGCCTTTTTGGGGATAAAATCTACCCTTACATATTTATTGCCATCAGTTAATTTGTCGGGGCTATTGATGGTTATTTTTACAACTTTACTTTTGTGGGGTGGTATATCAAACTCCGCTGGGGTTACCTTCACATGTGGGCTGAATTTGGTCGACTCTATACTGGATACATCTCTAACTGAGGTTTCAATAATCAGTGAACGAGAAGAATCATTGTAAACCGGAATGGAGAAGCTCCGATTAGAATGAGGGAGGATTTTGCTTTCAATAAGGTCGTCTTTTAAAGTTATGGAAATTGGCTCTTCAATCGGGGAAAGTTGTTTTTCAAAAGTAGCGCTTTCTACTATTTCCCCCTTAACATTAAAAGAAATCCGAGCTTGAGCAGTGCTTATTCCTCCATAATCAATAAGAGCTAAAGCGCTATATTCTCCGGGAGGAAGGGGCTTGGTTACCAGAGTGACAAAATTAATCTTATTTCCGGGTATTACTCTACCTCTTCCACTTCCCAGAGGAGAATCAATAATTCTCTTTCCCTCTTTACTTATAATTAGCTGTCCCTTACCTTCGATGAAATTTTTACCCCGGTTAGAAAGAGTGGCTACAAACCTTAACCCCTCCTTTTCTTTCACAACTTCAAATTCTTCAATTTCTCCGTATTTTCCAGTTCTGGCTTGTCTAACACCCCGCCGGTGAACTTGAAGAAAGATGACACTACCAGCCTGCAGATTTATATTGATTGCAGCAGGCATAGCTCCCTCCACTACCGAGCTTTTATCTGTTTCCTGGTTTTCGCTCTGGAACACAACCATAGCTGCATAAGAGCCAGGAGAAACGTTACCAGGAACTATTAATTCAGCTTTTATCTCCTTTCTTTGTAAAGGAGGGACTACAATCTTTTGGTCTCGTAATTTTATCCAGTTAGAACAAGAAACCCGGGGGCCAGGTGCAAGAGAATCTTTTGCCTCTATCACCGGTAAATATTCTCCCCGCTCCCCCTGACGTGCATCAGCAACGAAGCAGGAGAAATAAACCTCTTTTTCTGTTTCATTAATGATATTAAAAGAGAGGTCACTCCTACTCCCAGGAACTAATTCCAAATCCACCGAAAGAGGGCTGAAAGTGATTCCTCCTTGAGAAAAAGCAGAAGATGGTAAAAATAACAGAATAATTGCGACTAGCATTCCTTTTAAACGCTGATTTTTCAACTCTTTCCTCCTTTCTGCGCCCCCAATGGGGGCGCAGAAAAAAATACTAAACTGTTTGGCTTGGACTGCAAACCCACTCTTGTTGTTCCATAAGGTTTACTGTTATAGTAGCTCCATCGGGATCTGAATACTCACCTGCTGAATCACATAGTTTGACCCCAATGCTGTTGAATAGTTTCCACATATAACAATGGCAAGTTTCGTTTTCTTCTATAGTATAAGTTCCATCGAGGTTCTCAGCTGATACCCACACTGGAAACCAATCATGGTGGGGGAAAAGTTCTTGCTTTGCATACCAGGTTTCAATTATGTCTCCTTCTGAATTTTCTAAGTCCTCAAACCCAGCAAAAGTAATTGCCACATCGCCATTAGAAAACAACACGCCATCCATACAATCAACCCAGTAAGTACCAGGTTTTAACACCCACCATTGAATTGTGGTGGCTGAAAGACATACATCAACCCATTGAGCAACGCTGGCAGAAACATTAACTGTAATTGTGGGATCCCAGTTGCAATAGTAATGGTAAGGATCATTTTTATCTGCCCAACCCCATACTGGCACGCATTTCAAGGTAGAATCTTCTGGCTTTAAATTAAATACCCTGTCTATTTCTGTCTGAATCTCTTCTTTAGTCAGCTCGGATGCTGCAAACCCATCTTTAGGTGGATCTGGGGGATTCGGTATTACAACCTGTGCTCCGGCCACTCCTAATCCCAGTATTAATACCAATATCCATACTAAAGCTAACTTTTTCATTTTCTTTCCTCCTTCTAATTTTTTCAACTTCTTAAATCTCATTAATTTCGCTAACACCAAATTTCACCTTATACCGACTTTCTTTTTAAAAATCCAGCTAACCCCCTATTTGTTTTTCACCTCCTTTTAAAACTTCATATTCTATCTCTCGCCGATCAAGATTTATCAGCTGACGGCCTCTCCGAGCTGACATGCGCACTTCTAAGAGATATTTTCCAGGTAAAAGGGATTCTTTATCCCAGGGGATAGAAAAATATCTTTCTCCCTGGGGGAGTACTAAAGAGGGATTTTCCGGAAAATGAAGGCGATTAATTACCTTCCCCTCTGGGTTTTTTACCAATAAGCTTCCTTCCACCTCTAAATGGGTGTTCCCAGTATTTTGAAAGGTAACCTTACTCTCTTCTATAGATATTTCTTTAATTTCACCCCCGATTTTTTCCGTTCGAGGAATGGTGAGAAAAACTAAACTCCCCGTCCGAATTCCCAGAGCAATTTTTCCCCGAGGGATTTCTCGAGGCAAAGCTTCAAAGACCACTACTCCATATCTTGCTCCTCGCTCTCCTCGAGGAACTCGGAGTTCAAACCCTACCTTTCTTTTCTCTCCTGGCTTCAGAACGATTTGCTTATCCTGTTTAGTTGTCATCCATTCACTGAGAGAAAAACTGGTTTCTCCTTTTCCTTGGAGTTCAGTATTTCCCTCCGGTGAAAGAAGAAAATCAGCTAAATCCACAGTAACTGTTATTTCTTCTTCCCCTCCGTTTATCAACTCGATCTGAAAGTTTCTTACCCCTCCTCCGGTTACCTCCACCTCGAGTATCGGGGGGGAAATATTCAAAGCTATCTGGCTAAAAGCCCTTTCTCCTCCAAAGAGAAAAAGAAGGAGGAGACATATTTTTAATTGGTTTGGTTTAAATTTTGGGCAAAACTTGAACAATGATAGTTCCCTCATAAGTGCCTGCCTTGATCTCTGGACTGATTTCTAATTGAAAATCACACTGATAAACTTGGTCAATAAAAGTCAAAGATTCAAAAGCCTTAACAGCATTTTTAGAAGAAAGGTTGATCAAATTTGACTCATCTGACTCACTATCAAACTTAAAAGACAACTTTTCTGCCGGTATTTCCAACTTATTTTCTTCATTTCGCAAAGAATGAGCTTCAAAATAGAGCTCCATTCCACTATTGGAAGTGATTCGGATATTCAAGGGATATTTAGCCTGATAAATCCCCGGTCCTCGATCGCAGTTAAAGTCAATAATCGGGGTATTATCAGAAATGACTACTGGAGAACTTATAGAGATACTAATATAAGGTTTAACCTCAGCGATTACCTTTATGGTGGTTTGTCCTAGCGATTCCCATTTCTCAGCTGCTAGAACATTAGAGTTGAGAAAAAAGGGAACCATTACCATCCAGAAGAAGATAATAATTAAAACCAAATTCCTTTTAGACAATCTTCCCACTCTCCTTTTTTAATTTTCCGAGAAGATTATCTAATTCGGGACAAAAAAGGTAATCGACCTACGGCCCTAATCGAGATAAAAAAAGTCTCAAAGAAAAAAGAGAGGGAGAAGACCAAAGTCCTACTCCGAGCGGGAAGGAGAAAATTTACTTTTCCTCTTCTAAAATTCCTTCTTTAATAGCAGTCACAATAAGCTTCATTCGATCTTCAATGTTAAGTTTAGTTAGGATGTTAGTTAAGTGGTTCTTTACTGTTTTTTCGCTGATAAAGAGTTCCTCTGCTATGGCTTTATTGTTCTTTCCTTGAGCAATTTCTCTCAAAACTTCTTTTTCTCTTTCACTAAGGAGTTTCAAAAAAGAGGAATTCTCTTTCTGTTTGGGGCGGTAAAACTTTTTTATCTCTTCCATAATTTTAGGAGCTACTTCAGCACTGATTATAATATCGCCCTGCAGAACGGCTTGAATGTCCTTTAGAATGTTAGAAAAAGAAGAGCTTTTGAGAAGATAACCATAAGCTCCAGCAGTAATAGCATTTAATATGGTTTCTTTGGAATCATCCATAGTCAGAATTACAATCTTCATAGAAGGGTTTTTGCTTAAAAGCTTTTTAGTAAGCTCAATTCCACTCATGTCGGGAAGGTTAATATCCACCAGAGAAAGATGAGGGTTTTCTTGGGGTAATCTTTGCAGAGCTTGGTAAGCATTGTTAAATATTAAACACTGTAAAAAACCTGCCTTGGCCTCCAGCAGGTTTTTAAGACCTTCAGCAAAGAGAAGGTGGTCATCTATGATGGCTATTTTAAGATTACTATTGGTTTCTGAAAGATTTTTTTCGCCCATGAAAAGGTAAACCTACCTTTATCGTTGTTCCTTTTCCTGGAGAAGAGGTTATTCGAGCTTCGCCTCCATTTAAAGCAGCTCTTTCTTTTATCCCTAAAATTCCGTAACTTGACCTTTCCTTTTTAGCTTCGGGAGAAAGCTGCTTTAGGTCAAACCCTTTCCCGTCATCTTTTATTATGAGGTAAAGCATATTCCGGTATTGGCCTATTTTGATTTTGAGAGTATTGGCCTGAGAGTGTTTTCGAACATTGGCAACGCTTTCCTGAATTATCTGGAAAATAACCTTACGTAATCGAAGAGGAATGAACCTTTCTTCCACGTTGGTCTGGAGACAATATTTAAGATTGTCAAAGGGGAAATAAGAATTTATTTTTTCTCTTAAAAATCCTTCAAAGGAATAGTTGTTATCTACATTCTTCCTCAAGTTAGTTAAAATCTTACGAGAGTCTTCAACACATTGATTCAGTATCTTCTCCCATCTCTCCAAAAATTCCATTTTATCCAACAAAGGAGTATTATCTTCTTTTAAATACTCGATTTGCAGCTTAAGTCCAATGAGGTCCTGGGTTAGACCATCATGTAGCTCTCGAGCCAGATTAAGCCTTTCTTGTTTAATGGCTAATTTTTGGTTTTCCGAAAAAAGATAAGCATTCTGGAGGGTAGCGCTGGACAAATTTATGGCGATATCTAAAGCTAAATGGGAGATTTCGTCCAAGGGAGAGGAAATAAGCGCCACTAAAACTCCATACACTTTATGAAAACAAATTAAGGGATAAAGCAAGAGACAGGCAGGTTCTCCAACTTCAAAAAACTCTTCAAGGAGGTAGTTACTCTGGTTACTTAACTGAATAAGGTTTAATTCTCTCTCTTTTATAGACTTAGTACATATTTGGATAAGTAGGTTTTTAACTGCTTCGGAGGGTTCCGGCAAATTCCAGTTATACTCTGCCAATATAGGGGTGTAATGAAGAGAAGGTTTAAAAATAGCGGCTTTTTGGGCTTGAGTAGTAGTTACTACCACTTCTAATATTTTTTGATAAGTTTGCTTCCTGCTCATAGTGCAGCTGATGCTTCGAAAAATTTCAGACACGGCTCTTAGAGTTTCGATAGTTTTTTCTCTTTCTAATTTTAGACGGATTTCCTCTATAATGATGGCCATCTCTTTGGCAATCAATTTGAGAAAGGGAATTTTATCTTCCTCAAATATTCCTTCTTCTTTGTTTATGGAAAATATTCCTATTGTTTGACCATTTCCTCCAATGAGAGGCAGGCAAACAGCACAATGGTCTCTTTCCCTCAAATACTGGAGAGAGATAGGTGGAGGGTGGTTACCATCAATGATCACTATTTTTTGATTCTGAAAAACATATCCCGATATTCCACTATCTTTAGGAATAAAAGGATTGGTTTTCAGACGGGATGGCAATAACCCCACTGAAGTAATTATGGAAAGTTTAGACTGGTAAGGCTCAAGAATAGCTATAGTTCCAGTATTAGCCTGGAAAGTGTCCAGAGCGGTTTTTAATAACTCGTTTAAAAGGTTTTGACCTAATAAACCAGAAACAACTATTTCCCCTACCTCCCCTCACTGCTTTTATTATAGAAAACCTGTAACTAAAAATCAATTTAAAAAGTCCTATTTATATTCTTTTACTTTGGGACTTTTTGCTTTGAATAATGGGACTTAAAGAGGATGTAAAGGATTTTAGTTTATTTATTCTTTTAGTGAGGAGTTTCTATGATGCGTGGTCTCCGAAATAGAGAAATAAAAGTGTTTTTAGTTGATGATAACCGTCTTTTTACTGAAGGGCTTTCTGCCTTATTAGCCCGGAGAAAGAATTTCAAAATAGTAGGCATGGCCACGAGAGGCAAGGAAGCACTGGAAAAAATTGAAAAAACTAAGCCAGACCTGGTAATTATGGACGTGGTTTTACCAGATACAAGCGGAATCAATCTAACCGGAGAAATTATTAGCCGCTGGCCGCAAATTAAGGTAGTAGTTTTGTCTATTTATGATGACCCGGAATTTCAAAAAGCAGCTTTAGAAAAAGGTGCTTTTGCCTACTTGGTGAAAGGTGGATCTATAAATCACCTGATAGAAACTCTTAATCGAGCTTTTACCAATTAAAGAATTAAGCGGGGGATGGGATTTGAAAAAACTGGAAGGTAATGGACAAATTATCTTGTTATTAATAATTATGTTTCTTTGCCCCTTTCTGGGGACAGTGCCAGGAGAGTGTGAGGTAAATCTTAAACCAATTCCATCCTTTTTTTCTATGGATCCAACAGAAATTATTCTTTCAGGTTGCCAAGCTGGTTCCTCTTACAGCCAAAAAATTCAAATTTATCTTAAAAATGATGATCCTATTTGGGCTTTATACGGTTTTTTAGAAGGAGACAAAGAGTTTGAAAAATGTTTTTCTATTAAAGGGATAGGAAAATCGGAAGAGACGAAATTATCCCATCAGCCAGTTCTTGTCTGTGAAGGCAATCGAGCGGTATCTCAAGAATCTCCTCTGGGGAAAATAGAATTAACTTTTTCTCCACCCTGGACAGTTCTTCCCGGAAATTATTCTACTCACCTGCTGTTAAGTTACCAAGCAGGGAAAGAAATTCCGACCCCCATATTTTCTCTTCCCATCGAAGTTGAGGTGATTCCCACTCTTCTTTTTAGCGTAGAGACGCAAGAAGATTCAGCTTTACAATTTGAAATTCAAGGTCCTCCAGGTTGGTATGTAAGTAACAATTTTTTAATTATTTCGGGAAGAACCAATGTCCCTCACTGCAGGATTATTTGTACTGCTAGTGATCTGGTAGGGAAAAAGGGAGGGAAAATACCTCGGTCAAGAATTTTTTTAGCTCAAGGAAAACAAAGCAAAGAGAAAGAATATACCTCTTTTAAAGAGCCCATCGAAATTATTAGCACTCAACCAGGAGAGCCAATAACCTTTCCTGTCGAGGGATTTTATATTCAAACCTTTCTTGAAGACTTACCCGATGTATACCAAGGGGAGATTTATTTTGACTTCTTGGTTTCCAAAGATGAATAATATAATAGAGAGAAAAATATTAGTTTATCTATTAGTAGCTGTAGCTCTTTTCCTCTCTGGTGAAAAATTAGAAGCTAAGATTTCTCTTCTCGTATCTCCGTCATTTCTTACCATCAACTCTCAATCCTCACAGAGCATGATAAAAGTGCAGAATTTGGGAGATGAATCTGTCCGTGTATCCATTGTTAGCACTGTACTTAAAGAAGAAAATCCCGGGGTTTATCTTCCTGTGGATCAGAAAAGCTCTGCCTCCATTCAAATAAAAAGTCCTTATCGCTTTTGGTTGAGTCCAAGAGAAAATAGAGAAGTAATAGTAAAAATGGAAAATGTTGACCTTTCTTCTGAACCGGTAGGAGTTCTAATTTTAGAAGTAGCCTCAAATGAAGAAAGAAATGCCTCTAACCTTCAGATAACATTCAGAATTATGGTGTTTGTTTTCTGTTCTTTCTAAGTTCAATTTACGGTTTTGGGAATTGGTGATAAAAGTGAAAAGAAAAATTCTCTTAAGCATAGGTTTTATTATAGGAATTCTCTCAGTTTATATTTTTTGGGAATGGTCAAACCATGCCTTCCAAGAAATTATGGCAGAAGTACGAGAAAAAATCCGGCTGGTTTATCAGACCTTCTCTATTAATGAGCAATTTACTGAAAATGCTTCTTCTGAAGAATCAATCTTAACTATTTCTTACCAAGAAGGAGAAAAACTTTTTCTTTCCGGTCAATCTATTAATTATGAAGATAATCAGCTTAAAACTTGGCCAATTCTGCCGATAGATAGTCAAAATATTGTGAGTATTTTCTGGATAGAAGAACCAACAGGTGGTTTCTATACTACTTCTATTTCTCCATGGGACAGAAGAAAAATTTGGGTAGAAACTCTCAAGCCCCTTTCTCCTATCACAGGAGAAAAGCCAACTTTCCTTCGCCTGGTCATTCCCTTATCTTCTGAATTAGCCGGATTTAGGACTCGGAGTATAGAAATGGTCCTTTTTTTAGGTTGTTTCAATCTCGTCCTATTATTCAGTCTGTACTTTATTATCGATATTTTAGTTCATAAACCTCTGCAGAGCGTAGGAGAAAAAATGGAACAGATCTTACAGGGAGAAGCTCCTGCTCCTATTAAAAACAAAGTTTTTACTTTCTCTAATATTGACCAAGCTCTAAACCATCTAAAATTGGAAATGGAAAACAATCAAAGACAGGCAACTACTGACCATCTTACTGGTCTATATAATCGATTTGCTCTTGATTCTTGTCTGGATCAACTTATCCAGAGTAGTTTTGAGGAAAAAAAGTCTTTTTCTCTGATTTTTATTGATTTTGATTTCTTTAAAAAAGTTAATGATTTTTTGGGACATACTCAGGGTGATTATGTTTTACAACAGTTTGCTCAAATTCTCTTAGGGGAAAAAAGAAAGAACGATCAAGTTTTTCGTTTTGGAGGAGATGAGTTCTGCATAATAGCGGAGGGAGATGCTAATAGCGCCAGTAAAAATCTGGTTTTGAGAATTCGGGAGCATCTTTTTTCCTTATCCGATAAAGTCTATCTACCAGAACGGTGGTTGAGTATTAGCGTAGGTATAGCTGATTACCCCTTTTGTGCTCTGGATCGGGTAGGGTTAATTTCAGCAGCTGATGTTAGCTTGATTATTGCCAAGCAAACTGGAAGAGGAAAAACTGTCTATTTTGGAGATTTAATGAAAATATCTCCCGGCATTGCCTTAGATTTCTCCCAGTTGAATCTGGAAGTTCTTTCTGGCCTGGCTAAGATAATCGATACTCGAGATCAATTAGACCAAAACCATTCCCTAGAAGTAGCTTATTTATCTCTTAGATTTGCTCAATTTCTCGGATTGGAAGAAGCATCTTCTATTCGTCTCTATCAAGCTGCCCGATTGCATGACTTGGGAAAACTGGGAATTGAAACTTTGATTTTGAATAAGCCTGGACCTTTAAGTCAAGATGAAAGAGATTTAATACATCAACATCCAGAAATTGGAGCAAAGATTGTCCAAGCTGTAGAAGAAACCAGGCCTCTTTCTCTCATTATTTCTTCTCATCATGAACGATTTGACGGAAAAGGTTATCCTCAGGGGTTACAGGGCAAGGATATACCTTTCCTATCCCGTATTATCACTATCTGCGATGCTTATCACGCTATGACTTCTAAACGCCCTTATCGTCAACCCCGAGGAGGAAGAGAAGCTATTGAGGAAATTAAAAATCAGACTGGAAGACAATTCGATCCTCAACTAGTTGATGGTTTTTTGCAGATGATGAGGGAAAACAAACTATGATCTCAAACTCTAGATTTAATCTCAAAAAAAACATTTTTAATCTTGTCTCTGATTTGCCGGATTCTCTTATTAAGATTTTTTTAATTAAACTAAAAGATAGAGGGGGTACATTAAAAATGTGGAAATTTTATGGTAGTTTCACCTCGATTCTGATTTTTTGTGTTCTTTTGGTAATTGTTTCTCCGATTATGGCCCAAGAGTTAGAGGAGAGTTTAGAAGGAAGTGAAGCTCAGCCCGTTGAAGAGACTTTAATTACCAATGTTTTTTACGATACCGATATTAGAGAGGCTCTCCAGGATGTTGCCAGTCAAGCAGGAGTATCTATTCTAATGGATGACACTGTATCAGGATTTGTAACGTTAGAGCTAACCGATGTTCCCTTCGAAAAAGCTTTAGAAATGATCTTAGTTCCCGGTGGTTTTATTTACCAAAAAATGGATGGATATTATTTAGTCAGTGCCGGAACCACCGATAGTCCAGCTTTCCCTAACATTTCTCGAACCGAGAGGATTAATCTCCGAGATTTACGGGCCGAAGAAGTCCTTAATATTTTGCCTGATTTTTATGCCCAGTATGTAAAAGCCATCGAAGATCGCAATTTTATCACTGTAACTGGACCGCAGGAAATCATAGATAAAATCCGAGAGATAATAGAGTTAATCGACCAGCCTCGACGTCAGGTGATGATCGATGCTGTGGTCACCGAAATTTCCGGAGAAGAAGCAGAAGACCTGGGAGTAGAATGGGCTGGAGCTTATTCTGGCCCTTATCAGACTCAATTTGGTGAACTTATGAGTATTGGGGGAATTTTCCAGCGGCTGGAGAGAGTGGTGGCTACTCTCAGTCTTTTAGAGAAAGAGGGAAAAGCTCGAATCCGTTCTAACCCTCGATTAGTAGTATTAGATGGAGAAACAGGAGAAATTCGAGTAACCCGGGAGGAATACTATGCAATTGTTACTGGTACAACTGCCTATCCTACTACCAGTCTTGAGACTATTCAGGCGGGAGTTATTTTAAATGTAGCTCCTCGTATTAGTGGAAATGACGAAATAATCATTGCCTTGAGTCCAGAGGTGAGTAATGTAGTAGGAGCAGGCCTTCAAGAACTACCAGTGATTAGTCGGAGATTAGCTTCTACCACAGTTAGAGTAAAGAGTGGAGAAACCATTGTCATTGGTGGACTTCGCCAGCTAATTGAGGTGACTACCGAGAGTAAGGTTCCTATTTTAGGAGATATTCCGATTATTCGGGTGCTTTTCAGGCACAAAAAAACTACTTCTGAAGATAAAGATATAGTTATTTTGATTACTCCTCACATCCTGTGAAGGAAGCGAAACCTATGATTGCTTTCTGGAAAAAGTTATTGTTGTACCTGATAGGATTAAGCTTTTTAACGTTTTCCCCTTGGGTTTGGGGAGCTGACAATACTAAAATAACCCTTTTTTGCCCTAACATACCAATAAAGGAGGCGATATTGACCGCTGCTTTTCAGGCCGGCACAGAAGTAATTTTTTTAGAAGATATTACAGGAACGGTAAACTTGAGAAAAGAGCAAGTATCTTTTGAAAAAGCTTTAGATTTAATTTTGAAAGATAGCGGGGTAGATTGGTATCAAGAGAAGGGAATTTATTATATTGGCACTCCGCCACCGGGAAGTCAGGCCTACCTAATGATTAGTTCCCCTGAAAATTACCACTTGAAACATATATCTTTCCAGGAGATTCTTGAACTTTTTCCTCAATATGCAGGAAATATTATCCCTTCCGGGAAGGACGAGGTTATTCTCTCAGGACCAAGCTTTGTACGAGAAGAAATTAAAAAAAACCTTGAGCAAGCGGACCGACCTCTAGAGCACATTCTGGTCAAGACGGTAATTGCTGAAGTCGATAAAGAAACTCTGGAGAGATTAAATGTTTCTTTAAACACAACTCGAGACGGGAAAATTCAGTTAGGAACTCTTGTTTCTCAGGGAGGCTCTTTTGAGCGCTTGGATACAGTGCAAGCTGAGCTAAAAACCTTAGAAGAAAAAGATAAAGCACATATTCTCACCTCAGACCATCTTTTGGTTCTGGAAGGGAAACAAGGACGAGTTTGGACGGGAGAGGATTCATATTTTCAGGTGGAAACAAGAACTCCTACTGTTACTTCCAAATCTTTGAAAATTTTTGAACTGGGAAGCGGTATTTTAGTTAAACCACGCTACTTAGGAGAAGGAAAAATTAGCTTAGAGATAGAAGCAGAGTTTTCTAATTTAGAGGGAAAAAATGGTCTTCCTACAGTAATCACCCGCAAGGCTGATAGTTCGGTAATAATCCCCGAGGGAGTGGTCAGTTGTTTAGCTATTCTTGAATTTGAAGAAAAAACCGAAAGTGTCCGAAGTCTTTTTGAAGGAAGGAATGCCAATCCTGAAGACAAAATCACAGGAGAAAATGTAGTGATTTTTTTGGAAGCCGAACGAAAATCCTATGCCGACATTGTATCGGTAGCCTCAGTGGAGGGAAGAAAGTTAGAGATTTCTTCCAGCCTGGATTCTGATGAAGAATATGATTGGTTTGCCGAGGCTTACTATGCCAGTTTACCAATAATTTCTGACTCTAACAATTATTATTACTGGTTAGGGTTAGGTCTGGAAGTAAAAAGCAGCGATAATTTATCTTTAGGAGGTAAACTCTTTTCTTCTATATCTGGAGAACAATGGTTAGCAGAACTCTCTTTGTCCTATTTCGGGGAAGAAAATGCTAAATTGGGTGCAGAATTAAAGGCGTTTAAAGGTGAGAGCTGGGAAAGCTTTTTTTCTCTTTATCTTGAAGAGCAGGAAGAGGTTGAAAAAGATTTATCAGCTATCTTCCGATTAGGATTTTCAGCTAATAATGAGGCCAGTATTAATTACCTCTCCGGAGGCTTAAGTTATCGGAAGGAGAACTTGCTTTTAGAAGGGCTTCTCTCTTACCAATGGGGGAAAGAAGTTTCCAACTGGAGAGTAGACTTGGAAGGACAGGTTTATGTTAATTCTAATGTAGCTCTGGTGGCTGGATTCAATAGTGTTTTGGAAGGAAACCCCATTTATCCTTTCGATTATTTAGAGTTTGAAGGTTTTTATTTAGGTATGACTTTTCGCTTTTAACAATAATCTGAAAAGATTTAGAAAGGAGGGATAAATTTGAAAAGATTACGGTTTGGGGCTTTACTCTTAATTCTACTATTAGTTATTAGTTTAAGCGGATGTAATTGGTTAGGGAAAGGAATTTTGAATGTTGTGAATCCAGAATCTGAAGTCCGTATGTCTTATTCTATTAACCAACCTTCTTCTCCTTATGAAGATAAATACGAGCTTTTAAGAGCGCTTACTTTTGATTTAGTAGTCTATCCTCTAAATCAAGTTGGCTTTACCATCACGGAGTTGAAGTATAGATACCACGAGGAAGAGGAAGTTATAGACGACTTATCTAAAGATTTCGAGCTTTACTACTATGTTCCTCCCAATCGGGTTCTGGATCCAAATTATGAAAGTTTTCCCAACCCTGGCGAGGGACCAATTCCAGGAGAAGGAGACTTCCCTTTTGTTATTGAGAATCTTCCTCTTGTTTTTCAAGATGGGATTGATTATTTGTGGAAAAACTTTAAGATTAAAAATCTGTACTTAGACCTTACCGCTCAAATAGTAGACGATGCCGGCCACTTTCTGGAAAAGAAAGTAATTGTTAACTTTCCTGTCCTCCAGATGGGTGAAGATTTTTGGCCGCCAACTGTTGAAATTGAGGGACCCACCACTGCTAACGTTGGTCAAGCAGTCACTTTTATTGCTAAAGCAGAAGATGAACACCTGATTGCCAGCTACCGGTGGCTGGTAAATGGCGCATCTTGTGGATGTGGAGGAGGGAGTGCCACTGGCGCAGTATTTACCTATACCTTTACTGAACCTGGTATCCACACTGTAGTAGTGGAAGTAAAAGATTACTCGGGTAACGTTGGTTACGGATCAATAGTAGTAACCGTCGAGGAGCTCGAGGAGTCAACGTAAACATAAAGTTTTTTATCACCGGGCAGATACTTGCCCGGTGATTCCTATATCCCCAAATATTTTCTAGATTTCTAAAGAGCTTAATATTTACGGTTAACTATAATCACCCAGGTGGTATTCCAAAACTTGCTCCATTGAGAGCTCAGGAATACCCAGATAAAAGCTTGCTATATCTACTAAAGCTTCCAGAGGTACAAGACCGATTATTTCTCCTCCTTTGACTTCTACTCCCCACCGCTTGGCTTCCAGCTTCACCAGCTCAAAAGCCTGATAAATGGTGCTTTTCTTAAAATCTAAAAGGTTCATAGAAACTTGAACCATGCCCTTACTTTTTAAATTTATCCCAATGGCTTTAATGTAGCTTAATCCTCCTGTTTCCCCTCGCAGTTTCCGGGCAATTTTTTTAGCCACCTCAAGGTCTTGAGTTTTCAGGTTTACATTAAAAGCCACAAGAGGTCCTCGAGCTCCAATTACCACTGCTCCCAGTGTAGGATGAACTTTAGTCGGGCCTACATCTGGATATCTTTCAGAAACTTTGTCTATTTCTTCTTTTAAAAGTTCATATCCTCCTCGGCGGATGTGAGAAAGGTCTCGGTGTTCTTCTCGAAGAGCTGCCTCTCCATAAAAATAAACCGGGACACTAAATCTCTCTGCTATTTCTTCTCCTATCTTCCAGGCTAATTGTTTACAATCCTCCATATCCACCCCTTGCCAAGGAGTAAAAGGAATCACATCCACCGCTCCCACTCGGGGGTGCTCTCCTCGATGCCGGGATATATCTATTTCCTGTGCTACTATCTCCACAATCTTAAGTACAGCTTTCTCTAAACTTTCTTCTCCTCCTAGGAGGGTTACTACCGAACGATTATGATCTGGATCAGAGGAATAATCAGCTATTTTTAGCCCCGGAATATCAGAAATCTCTTTAACTATTTTCTCTACCAAAGAAGACTCTGAGGTGCTTAAGTTAATGGCACTCTGAATTACTCTTTTCAACTATTTCACCTCTACCCCAAGAGTATTCTTCATTTCCCGGAGAGCCCATTCATGAGCATCTAGGTCAAAAGAGGTAACTCCTCTTTTATGAACTATCACCCGATAGTTAAGCATCCGAGCATCTGCCGAAGTATACAGGACACAAATATTAGTACATACCCCTACTATTTCCAGTTCTTCTATTTTTTTCTCTCGCAAAAGAAGGTCTAAAGAAGTACCAAAAAAAGCACTGAATCTTCTTTTGGGGATAATGTAGTCATTATCTTGAGAGGTAAGCTCCTCTACAATTTTTCCTCCCCAGCTTCCCTCTATACTATGGGGAGGAAAAAGTTTGAACTCCTGGTCATCAAGACGGTGAGAATCACAAACATAAATCACCGGAACATTCTCTTTCCTGGATTGGGCAACTAATTCTTGAGAAAAAGCTACCACTTCTTTAGCTTGTTCTCCTACAAAAAGCACTCCCTGAGGATGGACAAAATCATTCACCAGGTCTACCACCAATAGAGCCTTCATTTTCATTCCTCCTATATAGTGTACGTACTATGAAGAGGTTTTACCCCCATAACCTCTAAAGATAAAAAAAGCAAAAGACTACTACGAAAATTATAGTATCCCTCAGTACATAGTGATCTTAAGTTTTTGACTTCTGATGTAATTTACTTTTTAAAGTTTTAGTAGCTTAATAGGTTCCACGGGACACTATAATTCATCCTCTATTAAAGGCACAAAAACGCATCCTCCATGGTTTTCTAACACCAATTTCCCCTTCTTCTTTATTCCCCGCACTAAGTTCTGTCCCATCTCCTCTTCTAAAGGTAGAACAATTATTCCCCCCTCTTTCAGCTCTTCCACCCAGGCAGGATAAATATTTTTAGAGCAAGCACTAACTATTATTTTATCGTAGGGAGAAAACTGAGGTAACCCCTTACTTCCATCTCCTTCTATCACTACTACGTTGCGATATCCCAATCGAGACAAAATATCTCTCGCTTGCTTTACCAGGTCAGGGAGTCTCTCCACGCTATAAACCATCTTCACCAACTCAGCCAGAATAGCGGTCTCGTATCCGGAGCCTGTGCCCACTTCTAAAACCCGGTCTCCTTTTTGAGGGTTTAAAAACTCTACCATCAAAGCCACAATGTAAGGTTGAGAAATAGTTTGGCCTTGTCCTAAGGGAAGAGGAGAATCTTGATAAGACAAGTCCCGGTAAGGAGGAGGAACAAATAAATGGCGAGGAACACGCAAAAAAGCTTCAATTACTCGCTGGTTTTTAATCCCCCGCGAGATTAACTGCTTTTCCACCATATTTCTTCTCAACTCTATAGTTTTTTCACTATCCAATTCTACCATCAGTAACTCACTCGAAAATCAGGATAAAGACCAGAAAAAGGAGCCCACTCTTCTAAATAAGAGGTAATATAAGCACTTACCGGACCCTGCTTTATTTCAGCAAAAAACTTTTCTACTTCCTCTTTTTTACCCTCCGCTATCACCTCTACTTCACCAGCGGGGAGATTTCTCACCAATCCTGTCACATCAAACTCCCCTGCTTTTCGCAATACAAAATAACGATAGCCCACTCCCTGAACTCGGCCTCGCAAAACTAATCTTCCCTGCACCCATTCATCCACAATGTCTTTCCCCCCTTAATTCTCACTCGGAACGGTAAATGGAAGACAAACCTTTATTCTGTAAAATTTCTCGCAGCTCTTCCCCCAGGATAAAATCAGTAAGATTAGGACGCAGAGGAGTTATAGAAACTTGAGAATGCCAGATGGCTTGAAAATCAGAACTTTCCGGAAAAGTTGTCTCTCTTTTTTCCTCCTCTAAAACAAATTCTCTTACCCCCGGGTTATAACTTTCTACTTCTCTCACCCGAGTTAAGTAAAAACGGTCCCCTAAAGTTGTAATAGAAAAACCCCGAAGACTTTCTTTATTAGGCACATCAGGAATATTTAAATTTAGCACTACATTTTTTTCTCTTTTTAGAAGATCTTCAAAAGTCTCAAACACTTCCAATGCCACCTCAGCAGCTAACCGATAATTTAAGTGATTATTCAGCACCAAGGAAACCGCCAAAGAGGGGATTCCCGACATAGCCGCTTCCATAGCTGCTGCCACTGTCCCTGAATAAAAAACATCAAATCCTAAGTTAGGACCTCGGTTTATCCCTGAAATCACAAAATCAATAAGTCCATCATCAAAGAGACGAAGAGCTAAAATCACTGTATCTGCAGGAGTTCCCTCTACTGCATATCCTTTCACTCCTCCTACTTCTACTTCTTTGATTCGCAGCGGACGACGAGCAGTAATACTGTGGCTGGAACAACTCTTTTCTTCTTGAGGAGCAACTAATATTACTTCTCCTACCTCCTTAAAAGCTCTAACCAAAGCCTCAATACCCGGGCTTTCAAAACCATCATCATTAGTTATTAAAATCCTTTTCACTACTTTCCTCCCTCTCTTTTTGCTATCTCCCGGGCTACCACTACCCCTGACGCTGAGGCTTGGACCAAACCCCGAGTAATTCCTGCTCCATCTCCCACCAGAAAGAGGTTTTCTACATCACTTTCTAAAGAAGGGTTCAATTTCACTCGAGAAGAATAAAACTTAACTTCCACTCCATACAAAAGGTTGTGAGGGGAGTCAATACCGGGAATAAATTTATCCAGTGCTAATAACATTTCTTGAACATCCTGGAGAAAACGAAAAGGTAAAACAAAACTCAAATCTCCTGGACTTGCTCCCCGGAGAGTGGGTTTAACTGGTGATTTGCCAATTCGCTCAGCAGTAGAACGCCTTCCCAACTGTAAGTCTTTCAATCTCTGGACAATTACTCCCCCACTTAGCATATTAGCCAGTCGAGCTACATATCTTCCATAAGCAATGGGCTCCCGAAAAGGTTCGGTAAAATGAGTGCTCACCAAAATAGCAAAATTGGTGTTGGGAGTTTCTTGGTCTTCATAACTGTGGCCATTAACTGTAATAATGCCATCATTATATTCCGTAACCACCTCTCCATGAGGACACATACAAAAAGTCCGTACCCGGTCATCAAAAGTGGGAGTATAATAAATCAGCTTAAGCTCATAAAGAGCCTGAGTAAACTCATCCATTATAGAAGCAGGAACTTCCAACCTCACCCCCAAATCTACCGGGTTATTTTCGAGAGGCAACTTCAAACGCAAACATTCTCGGCGCAACCAATCTGCACCTACTCTTCCTGGAGCTACTACTACAAATTTACTATTTACCTCTTCCCCGCCACGAAACTTAACCCCGGTTACTTTCCCATTTTCCACTAAAACTCTCTCTACCGGCAAGGAGGTCTTTATTTCCACTCTATCACTTAAGTAATCGTACATATTCTTTAAAATATCTCGACACCTATCGGTGCCTAAGTGTCTTATCTGGGAAGGGACTAAGACTAACTCTGCCATTTCTGCCTTTCTGCGCAACTCTTCTACTTTCTCTGGGTCTACTCCATAAACTTTATCCGTTCCCCCAAAGCGAAGGTAAACAGAATCCACATATTGCACTATTTCCTGAAACAACTGGTTATCAAGATAGCTGGTAAGTTGACCTCCCACTTCTTGAGAAAGAGTAAGCTTACCGTCGCTGAAAGCTCCCGCTCCTCCCCAACCACATAAGAGGGAACAAGGAGAACATTTTTGGCAGATATTATTATTTTCCCGTGCCGGACAAGAACGTCTACCAATATTCTTCCCCTTGTCTACCACCAAAATCCGCAGGTCGCTTTTTTCACTCAATTCTAAAGCAGTAAAGATACCAGCCGGACCTGCGCCCACTACAATTACATCATAATTTTCCTTCAACTAACTATCACCATATTTCTTTTTAATTTCTTCTAAAATATTCAAGGCCACTTCTAAAGCATTGGTACCTTCTTCTAAGCCTACCAATGGCTTTTCACCATTTCTTACACATTTAATAAAGTGTTCTAGTTCTAAACGAAGAGGTTCACCTTTTTGCATAGGAGGTTTCTCCATCAAGAGATAGGGAAAAGATGATGAAGTCTTTTTATACACTGCCAGCTCCTGTTCTAGATAATCGATAGAAATAAAAGAATCTAATTGAGTTACTTCCATTCTACGAATTTTTTTGCGGGTAATTCTGCTAGCAGTAAGGTTAGCTATGCATCCATTGGAAAAAAGGAGTTGCGCATTGGCAATGTCTTCCTCTCGAGAAAAAACTGGGTAGCCAAAAGCGTTGATCTTAACCACTTTATCTCTCACTATGCTCATCACAATATCTATATCATGAATCATCAAATCTAGGACCACACCTACATCAGTGTTACGACCCACATAAGGACCCATTCGAGAACAATCAATAAAAATCGGGTGGTCTACAATTTTGGAAAGCTCTACTACTGCTGAATTAAAACGCTCAATGTGTCCCACCTGGAGAACTACCTTATTCCTATTAGCCATCTCCATCAATTCTTTAGCTTCTTTTAAAGAAGTGGTCACTGGCTTCTCTATCAAAATATTTATGCCTTCTTCAATAAATCCACCCGCAATATCCCGATGAATAACCGTGGGAACTACTATACTTACCGCATCTACCTTCCCAAAAAGGTCTCGATAATCAAAAAAAGCTGTGGTGGAATAAAGTTCTGCTACTTCCTTAGCCCTTTCCTGGTTAATATCCACTACTCCTACCAGTTCCACACCGGGAAGCTCGGAATAAATCCGGGCATGATGCCTACCTAAATACCCTACTCCTACTACTCCCACTCGCACTGGATCCAAAATTACCACCTCGAGTAATAATAAACTAATAGTTTAGAAAAAATTCCCGCACTCCTTCAGCTACAGTATACAAGTCCTCCTCAGTTAGCTGAGGATGCACAGGTAAGGATAACACCTCCCGACTCAAACTCTCTGCTACTGAAAAAGAAGAAGCAGGTAATAAATCCTGCAAAAAAGGCTGACGGTGAAGAGGTAAAGGATAATAGATTTCACATCCTATTCCCTTATTCCGTAAAAATTGAAGTAACGCATCCCTTCCTTCTTTTATCCGCAAAGTATACTGATGGAAAACGGGCAAGGTGAAAGGAGGAAGAAAAGGAACAGCTACAGATGGAAGGGAAGATAACTCTCGATTATAAAAAGCAGCATTTTCGCGCCTTTTCTCGTTAAATTTCTCTAATTTGGTAAGTTGAACTCGACCTAATGCTCCTCCTATATCTGTAAGACGGAAGTTATATCCCAACATTTCGTGATAATATCTTTTTCTGCTTCCGTGATTTATAAGTATACGACACTTTTCGGCTAAAAGAGAGTCATTAGTGGTAATCATCCCACCCTCTCCGGTGGTCATGTTCTTAGTGGGATAAAAGCTAAAAGCTCCCATATCCCCCCAACTTCCTACTTTCTTATCTTGATACTCCGCTCCATGAGCCTGAGCACAATCTTCTAAAAGGAAAAGATTATATTTTTTAGTTAAAAAAGTTATCTCCTCTAAATTACAAGGAAGCCCATAAAGATGGACAGCTACTACTCCTTTAATGTTTTTCTCTGTTTTGAGGATATTTTCCAGCTTCTCCGGATCAAGGTTAAAAGTCTTTTCATCCACATCACAAAAAACTGGAACTCCTCCACACTGGAGGATAGAGCTAGCAGTAGCCACAAAGGTAAAAGGAGTGGTAATAACCCGGTCTTTTTCTTTCACTCCCAGAGCTTTTAGAGCCACAAATAAGGCAGTGGTTCCACTACTTGTAGCTATAGCCTCTTTTACTCCTATATAGCGAGCAAATTCTTCTTCAAACTTTTTAACATTTTCACCTTGAGCCAAAAATCCTGAGTCTAAAACCTTGTTTACTGCTTGTTTTTCTTCTTCTCCTAAACAGGGTTTACTGAGAGGTATACTAACCATTTTATCTATTCACCTTCACATAGAACAAAAAGTTCCTAAATACGTTATGTAATCTTTAAAATGAGCTTCTACTTCCTCCATAGAATCGCCACCTAATTTGTCTCGGTAAGCAGTGGCTAAAACCCAAGCTAGCATTGCTTCTCCCACCACCATTGCCCGAGGAACAGCGCAGACATCAGAGCGCTCAAAACGAGCAGGAATGGCTTTTTTCTCCTTTATATCCACACTCATCAAACCTCGTCGGAGAGTAGGGATAGGTTTCATAGCACACCTGGCCCAAATTATATCTCCTACCGAAATTCCTCCTTCTATTCCTCCGCTCCGGAAAGTCTGGCGATAAAAAGGAAAGGGGGAATGTTGAGGGTCATAAAAAATCTCATCATGAAATTGGCTTCCCCGCAGAGTTGCAGAGCGAAAACCTTCTCCTATTTCCACTCCTTTAATTCCTGGAATACCCATCAAATAGAAAGCTAATTGGCTATCCAACCGCTCTTGAATTTCACTATAGCTTCCCAGACCCGGAACTACACCTTGAGCTACTACCACAAAAGTGCCCCCTAAAGTATCCCCCTCCCTTTTCGCTTTTTCTATAAGTGCTGCCATTTCTTTTTCTTTTACCGGGTCATAAGTGTGGAGAGGAGAATGTCTCGCCCGGGACACTTTTTCTTCCCAGCCTAAATTTTCTTGAGCACTAACCATACCTATGCTTTCTACCAATCCTCCTACCTCTACTTCAAAATGGCGGAGAAAAATTTTAGCTATTGCTCCCGCTACGCATTTTCCCACTGTTTCTCGAGCACTGGCTCTTTCAATGACATTCCTCAAATCAGAAAAATGATATTTTATCATTCCTCCTAAATCAGCATGACCGGGACGAGGAACAGTAATTTCCTCATAAGAAGAAGGCGCACTACCTTGAGGGTCCATAAGGGTAGACCAATTCTCATAATCTCGATTTTTAACCTCTAAAACCACCGGACCTCCTAAGGTTTTCCCCCACCGCACTCCTCCTAAAATTTCTACTTCATCTTTTTCTATTTTCATACGCTCTCCCGAACCCAAACCACTTTGGCGGCGGGAAAGCTCTTGATTGATAAAAGATATATCAATTTCTAAATTAGCAGGAAGTCCACTAATAAGAGTTACGATAGCCGGACCATGAGATTCACCGGCGGTGTGAAATTCCAGCAATGTTTTCCTCCTTAAGACATGCTATTTCTTCAAGTAGAGACAACAGCTCTTCTTCTTTATCCTCTCTTATAAGCTCCACCATTCTATCTAGGTCTCTCTGAAAAAAACCGATCGCTTTTAATATTTTATCTCGATTAGTGATAAAAATATCCCTCCACATTCGGGGAGAAGAGCCCGCTATTCTCACCCAATCTCGAAAAGAAGGGCCAGCATACTGCGGTAAATCTTTTCTCTGAGATAAAAGAGCAGAAAAAAAGCAGTTAGAAAGGATATGGGGAAGGTGACTGGTCATAGCACATATTTCATCATGTTCTTCAACAGTTAAAAAAAAACCTGCCCTCCTAAAAAATGGGCTATCTCTTCTATCACTTTTTCACTTCTTTCTGATACTGAAGGAGGAGAAACCAAAATCGGTACATTTCGCAAGATTCCTTTCTGAGCATATTCTATTCCGCTTTTCTCTCCACCCCCTAAAAGGTGAAAACCTAAATATTCTAAGCCATTAAGGAAAGGCGATATTTCTTTCCATACCCATTCTCTACTACTTCCCAAATCTAAAACTAAGGCATTAGAAGGAAGAAAGGGACGAATTTCTCGAAATACTGCAGGTGTGCTCATAACTGGAAGAGCCAAGAAAACCAAATCAGTTCCCTGAACTGCTTCTTCTAAAGAGGAAAGGACATAATCCACTGCTCCCAGCTCTCTGGCCCAATCTCGCGCTTTTTGATTTATATCATAACCTTTAATAAATTTTTTATAAGGCCAACTCGCTAACTCCAGGCCCAGAGAGCCCCCCATTAATCCCAGGCCAACGATAGCTATCCCTAAATCCTCCAAACTATACCTCCTTTCCCACTAAAACTGCCAGCTTTCTTATCTCTTTCACCAGACTATGAAATTGCTCTGGAGTGAGAGATTGTGGACCATCTGACAATGCTTCAATGGGATTGGGATGAACCTCAACAATGAGACCATCGGCTCCGGCGGCTATTGCCGCTAAGCTCATAGATTCTACTAAGTCGCTCCTTCCCGTACCATGGCTGGGATCAGCTAAAATAGGAAGATGACTTTGCATCTTTACTAAAGGGATACAGCTCAGGTCTAAAGTATTACGAGTAGAAGGTTCAAAAGTTCTTATCCCTCTCTCGCATAAAACTACTTGATAATTACCTTGAGCTAGAATATACTCAGCAGACATCAAAAATTCCTCTACTGTACTCATCATACCCCGCTTAAGAAGCACCGGTTTGCGCAACTTGCCCACCGCCTCCAGCAGGCGAAAATTTTGCATATTGCGAGCTCCTATTTGAATCATATCGGCATATTCAGCAACTAAAGATAACTCTTCTACTCCCAAAGCTTCAGTAACTATGGGTAGACCGGTCACTTCTCGAGCTTTGGCTAAAAATTGCAACCCTTCTTCTCCTAATCCTCGGAAACTATAAGGGGAAGTGCGAGGTTTAAAAGCCCCTCCTCGGAGAATTTTTGCTCCAGCTTCTTTTACTCGAATAGCGGTTTCTACAACTTGTTCTTCTGATTCTACCGAGCAAGGGCCAGCTATTAATACCAGATTATCTCCTCCTATTTCTACATTGCCTACTCTCACTATGGTATCAGCCTTTTTAAACTCTCGACTGGTCAATTTATAAGGAGCAAGGACTGGTATTACTTTTTCTACAAAAGGCAATACCCCAAATCTTTCTTCTAAATTAACCCCTCGTTCATCGCCAATAGCACCAATAATAGTTCTCTCTACCCCTTGAGAAACATGAGCTCCAAAACCGAGCTTTTCAAGCCTTTTTACTACCTCATCAATCTCATCTGGGGTTGCTCCACTACGCAATACAATAATCATCGTTTTTCTCTCCTAACCGTAAATACGGTAAAGTTCTCCACAAGCCGCCTGGATATCTTGCCCTCGCGGCTTTCTTATCGTTACCTGTATTCCTTTTTCCTCGAGAACCGAGGCAAAGGCTTTCACTCTCCCTGGAGAAGAGGGAGAAAAAGCGGAAGAAGGAACCAGATTGCCAGGAATAAGATTAACATGAACCAGTAAATTCTTCAATAATTTAGCTACTTCTTGAGCGTTTTCTTTTCCATCATTTATATCTTGCCACAGAGTGTATTCTACAGTAACTCGCCGATGAGTAATAGATAAATATTCTCTTATCGCTCCCAAAACTTCTCCTAAGGGATAAACTTTATTAAGAGGGATTAATAAACTACGCAATTCATCTCGAGGAGCATGCATAGACCAGGCCAGATTAACTTCTGGCCAATCTCTTCCCCATTTTACTATTTTATCTGGTATCCCGACTGTAGAGATAGTTATTCTTCTTGCTCCCTTGCGAAAACCCTCCGGAGAATTTATGACTTGTAGCGCTCGATGCACATTTTCATAGTTGAGTAGAGGCTCTCCCATCCCCATAAATACCAGGTTATTAGCCGTCATTCCCGTTTCTTTTTCTATTAGCCATATCTCTTCTACTATCTCCTGATAAGTAAGATTACGGCGAAATCCAGCAAGACCAGTAGCGCAAAAAACACATCCTGCGGGACAACCCACTTGAGTAGAAATACAAAGAGTACGATGGTCTTGATGAGGAATAAGCACTGCTTCTACATTATCTTGAGGAGGAAAATGGATTAAAAATTTTATTGTTCCATCTTTCGATTGCTGAGTTTCTTCGATTTTAGAATTACCTAGAGAAAAAACACTACTCAGTTTTTCTCGCAAGGCAAGAGGCAAGTTGGTCATACCAAGAAAGGAATCTACTTTCTTTTCATATATCCACTGGAAAATTTGTTGAGCCCGGAAAGAAGGTTCTCCTTCTTCCTCCAGCCAGGAATAAATATCCAAAGGCAGAAGTCCGATTAAATTTCTCTTTTTCATTTCTATAATTAATAACTCCATTTTTTAAATTAGGGTTGGAAATAACTCGGCAATATATAAGTAATATATTACTTTTAAATTAAGGATAACAAATATTTTAAAATTAAACAAGAAAAACAATATAAAATTCACTATTCAGATAAATAACTGGCGGAGAGGGTGGGATTTGAACCCACGAGACCGCTCAGCACGGCCTACTCGATTTCGAGTCGAGCGCCTTCGTCCCCTCGGCCACCTCTCCTCTCTTCAACTTAAAATAATCTTTGAGAATCTGACTACATTTATATTCTAATATTCCTCCCTCTATTTCCAAATAATGGGGGAAATTTTTCTTATCAAAAACATTAATTACGCTTCCTGCTGCTCCCCATTTGAGGTCTCGAGCTCCAAAAAACACTTTTTTAATTCGGGATTGAATTATAGCTCCAGCACACATAAGACAAGGCTCCAGAGTAACAAAAAGGGAAGCCTCGCTCAAACGCCAACTACCCAAAAACTGAGAAGCCTGGTTAATAGCTATAATCTCAGCATGAGCAGTCACTTCCTGTCGTTTTTCTCTCTGATTATGAGAGCGAGCTATAACCTCTCCCCTTAAAACTAAACAAGCACCTACCGGAACCTCATCTTCCTCAAAAGCCAGGCGAGCTTCCTCCCAGGCAATCTCCATAAATCTTTCTTTTATAACCTCATCACTCATTTAACAGAGACCACTCGTCCTCCAGTTAATTGTACCAATTCCGAAAAAGAAAGTTTGAACACACTGTAAGGATCACCGGCAGCCGCCCAAATCTCTTCATATTTTTCCAAATCCTGGTCAATAAAGGTTTCTATCTTCTCTTTATGGCCTAGAGGAGGAACCCCGCCGATAGCAAAACCGGTTTTCTCCCTCACAAACTGAGCATCTCCTTTGCAAATAGGCTCTCCCACCAGACTCTCTATCTGCTTTTCGTTAACCCGATTTTCCCCACTTGCTAAAACCAAAAAAGGACGATGAGTGTATACTCCCTCAAAAACCAGAGATTTAACAATTTGTCCTACCTCGCACCCAATTGCCTGAGCCGCTTCCTTGGAACTTCGAGTAGAACAAGAAAACTCTATTATCCGTGAGGACAGCCCCATTTTTTCCAACACTTCTCTAACTCGATTCACTCCCGATTTTGTTTTATCCACCATAGTATTCCCCTTTTATACATTTTACCTTTATCTTCCTACTTTGCAAGACCCCTAAAGCTTATAGATAGTATAGCTAAAAGGGTCGTTTCTATCCTGTAAACGGCAATAATCAATAAGGGGGGCTTCGCCCCCCTTATAACCCCCAGGAAAAGCAAAGACAAAAGATTTAAAAAATACAAGACAAATACCACTGAGGCAGAAAAAGCACTTTCCTCAGTGGTATTTGCCCCCTTATAACCCCGACTATAGGGGAAAAAACCCCTATCACCCCCCCCGAAAGCAAAAACCCACCGAGTAAGAAAAAGCGTCTTCCTACTATTAGAGGGAAAATACCCCCCTAATAACCCCCAGAAAAGAAAAAAAATAAAGACAAAAGATTAAAGGCAAAAACACTGAGGGAGAAAAGCTTCCCTCAGTATAAGGGGGAACGTTTTCCCCCTTGCCAACCCCTTTCTTTTGCCAGCGCAATAACGCTCTGTCACCCCTAAATGCGTTAATCATCCCCTCAGCCGTCATTCCTGAATGTTTCTATCAGGAATCCGAACTATAGGGGGAGAAAAACTCCCCCTATTACCCTCTTGGAAAAACATAAAGATAAGAGCAAAAAATATTAAAAGCAAAAAACTACTGGGAGAGAAAAAGCGTCTCTCCCAGTGGGGCTTCGCCCCCCTTATAACCCCCCGAAAAATAAAAATAAAAGGCAAAGGCTTAAAAAAAACGAAAAGCTGAAAGGATAGACCATCATTGTTTCTCTAAAGTTTATTATATTGAATTCCGTTTTCATTGTTATCTGGTGCTGCGAAGGGGCATGAGGGTCTATCCTCTTATTAGTTTTTAAGAAAGAAGCTTAATTCAGCCCTCGGTTTCCTTTACCAAAAACTTCTATAGTGCTAAAATCCCAAACGTACCAATCTTAAAGCCATTAACTAAAAATTTATTTAGGAGAAGGAATTATGCCTAAACTAAATTTGAAATGGTTAATAACAATTCTTTTCTTGGCCATTCTCGTTATAGTTCTGCTTATTCCTGAGGCTTCAGTTGGCCAACCTGTTCAACTGTTAGTTGATGGCCAGGAGGCAACCCCTGATGTTGCGCCCCAAATCATCAATGGAAAAGTTATGGTTCCTATAAGATGGGTAGCTGAGGCTCTGGGAGCTGAGGTGCACTGGAGTGAAAAAACCAGAACGGTCGAGATTTTAACTGGAAATTGGATTTCTCAGCTGGAAGAAGCACTCTGTCAAGCCGAAGAAGAGCTTGCTATGGCACCTGACGCCAAAGGGGAGATAAAAAGATTATGGAAAGCAGGAGATGATTATCTTTTATTAGAAAATGTATGGTATATGGACTATAATTATTGGCTTTGTAATATCCATACCGGGCAAAAAGAGTTGGTTGTTCCCTTTGTTGAAAATGCTAGAATAGAAAAAATAGAAAATAACGAAATTGTTTTTATTGCTAAAGGAGGAAGCGATAATGGCGATTATGATTTCCCCTACTTCCTTCGTTATAATATGGAAGATAAAAGCCTATCGCGTGAGCCAATGTATTTGCAACAAGATGTAACTTTTGGAACTCTTGGTTCCTGGAATCTTCTTTTACAGGAAGTTTATCTCCAAGATGGAGATGTAATTTTCGACTTAAAGGTTGCTCCTAACCAAGTGTTGGTAGGAGGATTTAAAAAACCTTTAACTGTTATCGATTACCACAAAGATTTCATCTCTATGCGCATTTATAACGTTACTACTAATAGACATGATAATCAGGTTCTTGAGCTTAATCATCCTTTAATTAAAAAAGTAGAGTGGAGAGCGTTATCACCTGATGAACCAGTGCAAAACTCGGAGCTACTACAGATGGATTTCCCTTATGGTGCTGCTTTAGAAAACATAAACTTCAACCAACCTTCCACAGAAGTAAAATTCTATACCACAGAAGAAATAGCTTATAACGTCACCACTAAAACAGAAGATGATAATCTTAGCTATGTCGTCAAACTTAACCCGCTACCAAATTCTACTAGCTGGTAAAATCGAATTACGGTATCTAACAAAACCTGTTATTTACTAAGGATTTCAGGGATGACAAGCCTCTTCTTTTCTCCTTTCCCTCACCTGGAGACTCCATGTTTCTCCTTCTTCCTTGATTTCTTTTCCTTAGATGGTCAAGTTTAAATTTCTGCAATAATCTTATTTGCAATAACTTACTCTTATACCCCTTCCTGCATCTCTCCTCCCCGGAGTTAGGTAAAATTTAACTTAAATTTTACGGTTGGCTATAGCCAACCGTAAACTAAATGATAAAATACATAAGAACATAAATAACCTGTATCAAGTATTACCTATTTCAGCGAGGAAGAAAAATGGAAAGTCAGGAAAATAAACGACAATCTACTATTTTATTCATCATTTTCTTGCTGGCTTTAGTAGTTCGCCTTTTTCTTGCCCCCTTCATTCCCGGATATATTTCCGATATGGGTTGTTTTCAAGGATGGGCAGACCAGGTAGCGAAGGTAGGATTTTCTCAGTTTTATTCTAGTGATATGTTTGTCGACTATCCTCCGGGTTATATTCTGGTTTTATATCCTATCGGGAAAATGCGGATGTTGTTTAACCTGGATTTCAATTCTCCCTTGTTTCTTTTACTTGTAAAACTACCATCTCTAATTACTGACCTTGCCAGTGGATATTTGCTTCTTTGTGCTACCCGGAAAACTAAACTCAATTTCTCTGTTTCTCTCCTTTTAATTTTGTATCTCTTTAATCCTGCTATCCTTATCAATTCTGCTGCTTGGGGACAAATTGATTCTTTCTTCACTTTCCTGGTGGTTCTCTCTTTGTGGTTTATAGAGGAAAAACGCTTTCCTCTTGCTTCAGCTATTATGGTGTACGCTCTTTTGGTAAAGCCCCAGGCTCTTTTCTTTTTTCCCATTTTGCTCTTTGCTCTCTTAGAAAATAAAAACTGGAAAACTTTTCTCCAAAGTGTAGTTGCTGGGTTGGCAGTATTTTTAGTAGTTATTCTCCCATTTTCCTGGGGAAAGGGGATGTATTGGTTGATTCAAAAATACCAGGGAACCATTTCTTCTTATCCTTACGCTTCACTAAACGCTTTTAACTTTTTTGCTCTGACGGGGGGAAATTGGGTAGAAGAAATTCATTCTTTTCTTTTCCTTAACTATAAAATTTGGGGTTATATTTTTCTATTAATTATATTAGGAGCTGTAACTTTTTTATTTTTCCGGTGGAAAAATCCTTATAAAATATATCCTTTAAGTTTTTTCCTCATCACTTCTATTTTTATGTTCAGCTCCAAAATGCACGAGCGATATTTATACCCGGCACTGATTTTAGCTCTTTTAACTTTTATTTACTTTCCTCATCGCCGGGTTTTGTTTACTTATCTAGGATTTAGCATTACTCATTTCTTAAACGTAGGGTTAGTGCTTCTCTATAGCTGGTATAATGTTTTCCATCTCTACCGATACAGTCCTTATGTTTTAGCTATCTCTCTAGCTAACCTCGTTTTATACGCCTATGCTCTCTATGCTGGTTCTCATCTTTATCACGATAGAAAACTAACAATTTCTGAAGAACAGCTGCCATTGACCAATTCTTCGGGAGAAATTACCATAAAATAGCCTATAATTTCCCCTTTACTGCAAAAGCGGCAAAAGAACCACCCTCTTCCTTAAAAATAGATTGCCATAGACTATAAGGGGGCGAAGCCCCCTCATAACCCCCAAAAAAGATAAAAACATAAACAAAGAAAAACATACTGAGGGAGAAAAACTTCCCTCAGTGGGGATATTTTCTTTCCTCTTTATAGTCATTATAATAATTTTTGTGGCTAGCTATTATAATCAAAAACATTCTCAAGGAGGTGAGAGTTATGCCTAATATTACCGTTGAAGGGCCACAAATCCCCGATATCGAAAAAAAGAGAAAACTGGTGAGAATTATAACTCAAGTGGCTACAGAAGTATACGGATTGCCAGCTCAAGCTATTGTGGTAACCATCCGGGAAAATTCTCCAGAAAACGTAGCCATTGGAGGAAACTTATTGTCGGACCAGAAAAAAAGCTGAGTATCACCGGGTGTATAATTACCCGGTGATACTGTTTTATCCCCATTAACACTTTCACAACATACTGGCGGAGGATTTTCCCACTGTAGTCTTTGTCCTTTTTATGTTTGTTGTTTGGGTTTTTCCTTTTTCTAGGGGGTTGGTTAGGGGGTTTTGCCCTCTTATAGTTTTGCATTATCACAGAATAACTACACCCTTTTAAACTTTAAATAACACCTTTTAAAATTTCTGTTGACAGGCTAAATGGTTTGTAATAAAATAAACGTACACCAATGAGGGTGCAATAGAACGAAGGCGTTCCTTTACCGGGAACGCTTTTTTTTATCGAGTTTAAATTTTAACCTAAAGAAGGGTAAACATAGAACAGAGGCGTTCTGTCCCGATGTCGGGGTAGAGCGCCTTTTTTTATTACTTTAAATCAGGGAGGTTTTCTTAGATGGCTTGCCAATTAAAAAGTAAAGAAGAAGTAATTAATTTCTGTCAGGAAAATCGGGTGAAGTTTATTCGGTTATGGTTTACTGATGTTTTAGGAAGTTTAAAAAGTTTTGCCATTCCTATTGAAGAGTTAGAAAATGCTCTTCAGGAAGGAATGGGCTTTGATGGTTCTTCTATCAAAGGGTTTGCTCGAATAGATGAAAGCGATATGATTGCTCTACCTGACCCCACTACTTTCCAAATTCTTCCCTGGAGAAGTGGGGAGGAAAAAGTAGGAAGAATGTTTTGTGATGTTTTAAACCCTGACGGCTCCCCTTATGATGGTGACCCCCGTTATATGTTAAAAAGGAATTTAAGGAAATTAAAGGAAAAAGGTTTTAGCTTTTATGTGGGTCCAGAATTGGAGTTTTTCTATTTCCAAAGCGATAAAGAACCTATTCCTTTGGACCAGGGTAGCTACTTTGACCTCACCACTTTAGATGCTGCTTCTGACTTGCGTAGGGATACTATCCGCACTTTAGAAGAGATGGGAATTCGGGTAGAATACAGTCACCATGAGGTGGCTTTTTCTCAGCATGAGATAGACCTCCGTTATGCTGACGCTCTGATGATGGCAGATCAAGTTATGACTTATCGTATTGTAGTGAAAGAAATAGCTCAAAAATATGGAGTTTATGCCACCTTTATGCCTAAACCAGTTATGGGGATAAATGGTTCTGGTATGCACACCCATCAATCTCTTTTCCAGGGAGATAAAAATGCCTTTTTTGATGCTCAGGATCCTTATTTTCTCTCAGACATGGCTAAAAAATATATTGCCGGTATCTTGGGTCATGCTAAAGAAATTGCCCTGGTTACTAATCAGTGGGTTAATTCTTATAAACGATTAGTTCCGGGATATGAAGCACCGGTATATATATGTTGGGCGAGAAGAAACCGCTCCACTCTGGTTCGAGTGCCTATGTATAAACCTGGCAGAGAAAAAGCTACCCGGATTGAGGTACGTAACCCTGACCCCGCTTGCAACCCTTATCTGGTTTTTTCGGCTATGTTAGCGGCAGGATTGGCTGGAATAGAAGGGAATTATGAATTGCCAGAACCTATAGAAAGAGACGTTTATCATATGAGTCAGGAAGAGAGGGAACAATTGAAAATAGATTCTCTTCCTGGCAGCTTAAGGGAAGCTATTAATTATGCTTCTCAGAGCAAAATTTTGCGAGAAGCACTGGGAGACCACATTTTTGATTTTCTAATTAAAAGTAAATTGGTGGAGTGGGATGAATACCGAACCATAGTCCATCCCTATGAAATTGAAAAATATCTTCCCATTCTTTAGGAGGTTTTTCTATGAGAGAGGATTTTTATGTGCCATCAGGATGTGCAGTAGCGGGTATCCTCAACCAGGATGGTCAGAAGATATCAGGAGAAAACATTATTCGCTCTATTGCTACTATGCATGAGCGATCCAATGGTTTAGGTGGTGGATTCGCTGCTTATCGTATTTATCCGGAATTCACTGAACTCTACGCTTTTCATATCCTTTATGATAAGAAGGGTAGAGAAAGCGAAGTAGAAGACATATTAGAGAAAAAATTTTCTATAGAAAGAGCAGAGACTATACCAGTAAGAGAAAATAAAGCAATAAATGATTATCCTCTGTTTAAGAGATATTTTTTGAGATTTAAGGGAGAAAAATATCAAGAAGAAGATGAAGTAGTGCAAGTAGTTATGGATATTAATTCTCGAGTGGATGATGTTTACGTTATTTCTAGTGGTAAGAATATGGGAATATTTAAAGGGATAGGTTATCCTGAAGATATTGGACATTTTTTCCGCTTGGAAGAATATGAAGGATATTGCTGGATTGCTCATGGTCGATTTCCCACCAATAGTGTAGGATGGTGGGGAGGAGCCCATCCTTTTGGGCTCCTTTCCTGGTCAGTAGTCCATAATGGAGAAATTTCTTCTTATGGTATAAACCGCCGTTATCTACAGAATTTTGGTTATTTCTGTAATTTACAAACTGATACAGAAGTTATTGCCTACCTGATAGACCTTTTAGCCCGAAAACACCATCTTCCCATCCCTTATTTAAAAGCGGCATTAGCCAGTCCTTTCTGGTCTGACATTGAGGATATGGACGAGCCAGAAAGGAGTTTTTATAAGGCAATGCGGATAACCTACGGTGGAGCGCTCCTTAATGGACCGTTTAGCATCATCGTAGGCTTTGAGGGAGGTATGTTTGGTATGGTAGATAGAATAAAACTCCGTCCTATGGTAGCAGGCTGGAGAGGAGAAACTTTCTATTTAGCTAGTGAAGAGTGTGCTATAAGGGAAATATCTCCGGAGCTGGATCGCCTTGTTCCTTTCCAGGGGGGAGAAATAATCTGGGGTAAATTAGGAGAGAAGGTGAATTATGGCCAAGAGCTTGCTTTTTCCCGAGTTTAAAGTAGTGCGGGATGAAAATAGATGTATTGCTTGCCAGGTTTGTGTGCGGCAATGTGCTAATGATGTTCATGTTTACGATGAAGAAGATGACCAAGTATATTCTCGAGAGGAAAACTGTGTAGGTTGTCAGCGCTGTGTTAATCTCTGTCCTACCAATGCTTTGGAGGTAACTAAAAAAGAAGTGGGGATGAGACCTAATGCTAACTGGAGCATAAATCATCTCCGTAATCTTTACAAACAAGCTGAAACTGGAGGAGTATTGCTTACTGGAATGGGATGTTCGGAGGATTATCCCATCTACTGGGACCATCTCCTTTTGAATGCCAGTCAGGTAACTAATCCCTCTATTGACCCCCTACGAGAACCGATTGAGATTAAAACTTTTTTAGGAAAGAAAGAAGAGTTTCTAGATATAGATTGGGAAGAAAATTCCCCGGTTTTAAAAACTAAATTAGCTCCTCAACTAGAACTAAATATTCCAGTCCTCTTTTCTGCTATGTCCTATGGTTCTATCAGTTATAATGCCTTTCGCTCTTTAGCTGAGGCAGCAAGGGAAATTGGTACATTCTGTAACAGCGGGGAAGGAGGTTTACACCCTGATTTTTATTCCTTAGGAGGTAATATTATTGTTCAAGTTGCCTCAGGTAGATTCGGAGTACACCCGGGGTATCTTCGGGCGGCGGCAGCAGTAGAAATTAAAATAGGACAGGGGGCCAAACCAGGGATTGGAGGACATCTCCCGGGAGAGAAAGTTTCTCTTGATGTTTCTCGCACCCGGAAAATCCCGGTAGGAAGTGATGCTATTTCTCCTGCTCCTCATCACGATATTTATTCTATAGAAGATTTGGAGCGTTTAGTTTTCGCTATTAAAGAAGCTACTAACTACGAAAAACCAGTTTCAGTGAAAATAGCTGCTGTCCATAATGTAGCAGCTATTGCCTCTGGAGTAGTGAGAGCTGGAGCGGATATAGTAGCCATCGATGGCATTCGAGGAGGAACAGGGGCTGCCCCTCAGGTTATCAGAGATAACGTGGGAATTCCCATTGAACTTGCTCTGGCTCAAGTAGACGAGCGCCTGCGTCGAGAAGGAATTCGTCAACAAGCATCTTTAGTTATTGCTGGAGGTATTCGCTCCAGTGCTGATGTAATCAAAGCTATTGCTTTGGGAGCTGATGCCGTATATATTGGGACAGCAGCCTTAGTAGCTCTGGGTTGCCATCTTTGCCAGAAATGTTACACCGGAAAATGCAACTGGGGAATTGCTACTCAAGACCCCTACCTCACTAAAAGATTGAATCCTAATATTGGAAAGAGGAGATTGGTAGCACTTTTGCATGCCTGGTCGGCCGAAATTAAGGAAATGTTAGGTGGTATGGGAGTGAACGCTCTGGAGAGCTTGCGGGGAAACAGGGAACACTTGAGGGCGGTGGGTTTGAGTAGGGATGAGCGAGAAATTTTAGGAGTGAAAGCAGCAGGAGAGGGATGGTGAAAAGTGAAGAAAATTCATATTCATGAAGAGTACTGCATTGGCTGTCGGTTGTGTGAGATAAACTGCTTGGTCAAGCATTCTCGAAGTGGAAAAATTGTTAAAGCTTTTCGAGGAGAAGAGCCTCGTCCTCTTCCTCGAGTTAGAGTAGAAGAAGAAGGTTATTTGTCTTTCGCTTTACAGTGCCGCCATTGTGATGAAGCTTTGTGCCTGGAAAATTGCCCTACTGGAGCTATGTATCGGGATGAGGAAACTCAGGCGGTTTTGTGTGATGAAAATAAATGTGTAGGATGCTGGATGTGTATTATGAGCTGCCCTCTGGGTGTGATTAAGAGAGAGGAGAAAACTAAAAAAGTAGCTAGTAAATGTGACTTGTGCCGAGGAGAAACACCGGTTTGTGTTAAAAATTGTCCTAATGAGGCTTTGACTTATGAATGATATTGAAACTCGTTATCTTTTGGTTGGTTTTTCGGTGGCTGGCTGGTGGTGTGCTCGAACTATTCGAGAAAGGGATAGGAAGGGTAAAATAGTTGCTATTACTAAAGAGAATGGCATTTATTCTCCTCCTCTTTTTACCTATTATTTAGGTAATAGAGTTAGCGATATTAGATATCGTCCGGAGTGGATAGAGAACTTAGATTTGGACTTAATATATGGTGGGGAAGCAAAAACATTAGAAAAAGAAAACAACCGACTTATCTTGTCCAGCGGAGAGAGCTTTGTTTTTGAAAAAGCTTTAATTGCTACCGGTGGATTGCCTGTTGCTCCTCCTCTCCCCGGCAAAGAATTAGAAGGAGTGTTTACCTTTACCACCCCTCGGGATATGCAGAAAGTAAGTGAATTTATGAAGCATCACAGAGTAGAGCGAGTAACCATTTTAGGAGGAGGCTTTATTGGACTCAAAACCGCTGAGGCTTTTATAGAGTTGGGAGTTAAAGTTACTCTGGTGGAGTTAGCTAACCGTTTACTGCAGAATATGTTGGACGAGAAGAGCTCTTATTATCTTGAGAGTGCTCTTAATCGAGCGGGGGTAGAGGTAATAAAAGAAGATACTATTGTTGAATTTCAAGGCCAGGGTGGGAAGTTAACTGATGCTATCTTAAAAAGCGGAGAACATCTTCCCAGTGATTTGGCAGTAATTGCCATTGGAGTACGTCCCAATATAGATTGGCTTAGAGGATCAGGAATCGAAATAAATAGAGGAATTATAGTAGATGAATTTCAGCAATCGCAGAGGCCTGATATTTTTGCCGCTGGAGACATAGCTGAGACTAAAAATTTAATTACTGGCGAGCGAAATGTAGTTGCAATATGGCCTGAAGCAGTAAAGCAGGGTAAGGTCGCCGGAGAAAATATGACTGGAAGTAGAGTTTCTTACCCCGGGAGTTTGCCAGTAAATACGGTGAGTGTGGGAGAAGTGGCTCTTATTTCTGCTGGATTGGTGAATCCCCCGCTAGGAGACTTCGAACTTTTAACTGAAGTTACTAATGATAGTTATCGTAAATTGGTTTTAAAGGATGGATATCTGGTGGGGATGATTTTAGTGAACAAGATAGAAAAAGCAGGGATATACATAAACCTTATAAGACAAAAAGTTAAAGTAGATGATTTTAAAGATAGGTTACTTAAGGAAGATTTTGGAATGATTAGTTTGCCTGCAGAATACAGAAAACATCTGGTGGAAGGAGCAAGTATCGAGGTATGAAACTGTTAAATTGTCAGGGGAAGCATTATCGAGAAGTGAATGCTATGGTAGAGGAGTGGTGGAATACTGGAGAAAGAGAAATTATTTTGGAGGGAATAAATGGACACAGATATATTGGAAGGGCTCTCTCTGGCAACGGTTACATAGAGGTAAGAGGCACCCCGGGTGATGATTTGGGGATATTTATGGATGGTGCTACTGTAAGGGTGAAAGGTAATGCTCAGGATGGGACTGGCAATACTATGAATTCGGGTAAAATCATAATAGAAGGTGATGCCCGAGATATAACTGGGCTTTCTATGAGGGGAGGAAAAATTTGGGTAAGAGGGAATATAGGCTATCGGACAGGAATTCATATGAAATCTTATGAAGATGATTACCCCATAATTATTGTAGGGGGGACTACCGGTGATTTTTTAGGTGAATATATGGCAGGAGGTTTAATATTGGTTTTAGGATTAGAGTTAGACAATGATGTCTCGCCCGTAGGGAAGTTTATCGCTTCAGGAATGCATGGTGGGACAATATTTATTAGAGGTAAATTGACTGAAAAGCAGGTGGGTAAAGGCATAGGAATAGAGAAAGTTAGCGAAGAACAATTAGCAGAGATAAACAATTACTTGGAAGAGTACAGCAAAGATTTAGGAATTAGCCTTCCCCATTTTGCACCTCTAGATTGGGTTCAGCTATTTCCTTTCACTTCTCGTCCTTATGGACGACTTTATGCTTACTAAACTATATATTAGAGTTTCAAAAACCAATAGGTTCAACTAATTGTAACAAGTAATATAATAGAAGTTGGAGAGATAAAATGGAAAAACTTCGAATAACACTTGCTCAGCTAAACGCCACGCTGGGAGATTTTAAAGGTAATCTAAAAAAAGCAAAGGTAGCTGTGGAAATAGCTGAGCAAAGAGAAAGTGACCTGGTTCTGCTTCCTGAACTTTTTCTACCAGGTTATCCACCGGAAGACCTCATGCTTAAGATATCTTTTCTAAAAGAAAACCGGACTTCACTGGAAGAACTCGCTCTTTTTACCGAAGGAAAAGAAGTTGTAACAGTAGCTGGATTTATCGACTGCGAAGAAGATGCTTACAATTCTGCAGCAATCATCAAAAATGGAAAAATCCTGGATATCTATCGAAAAATGTCACTTCCCAACTACGGCGTTTTTGATGAACGCAGGTACTTTAGAACCGGCAAAGAGATGGTAATCCTGAAAATGGGAGAGGTAAAGATAGGCATCACCATATGTGAAGACATCTGGAATCCAGTGGAACCCCTGGCTTCTCTCAGTTTGGGCTGTGGTATTCATTTAGTAGTAAACATCTCTGCTTCTCCTTATAATATTGGTAAACCTTTGCTCAGAGAAAAGTATCTCTCCGTGAAATCTTACGATTACCACGTAGCCATTGCTTACTGCAATATGATTGGAGGCCAGGACGAACTGCTATTTGATGGAGCCAGTATAATAAGTGATGCCAACGGAAAAATCTTACTGGAGGGTAGACTTTTTGAAGAAGAAATAATTACTGAAGATATCGACCTGGATAAAAATCTTAGGGTAAATCTTTTGGACCCCAGACGAAGGTATATATCCACTCAGAACCTACCCTTTAGAATTCTGGAATTAGCTCCTCCCAAACTCAAAAAAGATAAATATCCAGAAAAGCTCTATAATCTTCCTCAAAGAGAGGAAGAAATATTTAAAGCACTGGTCACCGGAGTGAGAGACTACGTAAGAAAAAATGGGTTTAAGAAAGTGGTGGTCGGCCTGAGTGGAGGTATGGATTCTTCTTTAGTGGCTGCCATAGCTTCAGAAGCTCTGGGGAGTGAAAATGTGAAGGGGGTTTTGATGCCCTCTCCGTATACCTCAAAAGAAAGTGTAGAAGATGCTCTCAATCTCGCCAGAAAATTGAGAATAGAAACTTTAACTATTCCAATAAACGAGGTATTCAATTCTTACCTTGAAGCTCTTAATCAACCTTTCCAGGGAACCGCTGCTGACATTACCGAAGAAAACATACAAGCCAGAATTAGAGGAAACTATCTTATGGCTTTATCCAATAAGTTTGGATGGCTGGTGCTTACCACTGGTAACAAAAGTGAAATGGCCACGGGCTACGCAACACTCTACGGAGATATGGCAGGAGGATTGGCCGTAATAAAAGACGTTTACAAGACTGACGTTTACCGTATAGGAAGATGGTACAATCGAAGAAAGAAAGAAGGGATCATTCCTGAAAGAGTGTTTAAAAAAGCACCTTCAGCGGAATTAAAGCCCGGTCAAACCGATCAGGAAAAACTTCCACCTTATGAAACCCTTGATAAAATACTTAAATACTACATAGAAGAAAACCTTGACCCTGAAGAAATCAGGGATAAGGGTTTCGATAAAGATATGGTTCTACAAGTTATCGATATGATCAGAAAAAATGAATATAAAAGAAGGCAGGCTCCTGTAGGTATAAAAATATCAACCCGTGCTTTTGGAAAAGATTGGAGAATGCCTATAATCAACTGGTTCGCAGAGCCTGCTTCCAATAGTTTTGGTGCCTTTAGTTCAAAAATCAGCAGAAAGCGTCAAAGTTAGGGAAACATAGCAATTGGAGGAAACTTATTGTCGGAGCAGAAAAAGAGCTAAAACCGAAGTTCAACCCGATATCGGAAAGAGCCCTTGATTAGTGGATTTTAAGGTATTTTAGATAGAAAAGTCTATACTACATATCTGAGAGAAAATATTATAACTCTTTTATAGCTGTTTTAGGTTAGAATAACCGGGTAATTGTACCCGGTTATTCTTGAAATATCTTGCTCCTAGAAGGTTAAAAATACTCCCCCCTATTTTAAGCCCCCAAACCGCTCAGGAAAGAGAGAAATCTTTTAGAAATTTCTCCATCCCTATTTTAGAGTTAGTGACCAGAATAGAACGGCTCTCAACGCTCCACTCCTTATTTTTTAAATCTCTGATTTTTCCTCCTGCCTCTTCTACTAAACATATCGCTGCTGCTATATCATAAAAAGATAATCCCAACTGCAGGTATCCCTCTAAGCGGCCACAAGCCACATAAGCCACTCCCAAAGCGGCACTTCCCAAAGAGCGCAGAGCCTGGCACTCAGAAAGAATCTGGGCATAAACAGGCTCCATAATTTGCCACTTGGCACCCCGGTGGGGGAAACCTGTTCCCACAATGGCGCGATGCATCTCTTTTATCTCTGAAACTCGAATTCTTTCTCCGTTCAGAAAAGCTCCCCCTCCTTTTTCTGCCCAGAAAGTTTCTCCCAGACGGGGAAATTCTAAAACTCCTGTTATTGGTTCTCCTTCCCTAAGATAGGCAATAGAAATACCATACAGGGGTAAGTTATGAATGTAGTTACTGGTGCCATCAATGGGGTCAATTACCCAGGTAGAAGAAAAATCTTCCAGAGGGTAATCGCTTTCTTCCCCCCAGAAAAGGTCTTGAGTAAAGTGAGAAGATAGTTCTTTAATTATCATCTTCTGGGCTTCCTTATCCACTTCAGTAACCACATCAATGGGGCTACTTTTTTCTGTGATTTCCCGAATAGAGTTCTGATGAGCCATTACAAACTTTCCTACTTTTTGAGCTGCTTCTAAAGCAACCGAAAGGCGAGAAGTCACTTTTAATCTCCCATATAAGTCCCTAAAGAACGAGCTACGTCTAAAAGGGGTGAATCAAGAGGCACGGTTTTCAAGTTGGAGATAGCTGCTTCCATAGGTAAGGGAACAATTTCTTCTCCTTGAAGAGCCGGAAAATAACCATATTTTCCCTCTGCTATTAAATCTACAGCTCTAGTTCCAAAGCGAGTAGCTAAAATTCGATCAAAAGCTGTAGGAGAGCCTCCTCTTTGCAGATGCCCCAATACTACTGTTCTTGTTTCTAAACCGGTTTTTCTCTCTATCTCCTGCCCCACTTCGTAGCCGATACCTCCTAAGCGAATCCGGTCGTGGCTTTCTTCTACTATCTTTTGAACCACCATTTCTCCCCCTTTAGGATGAGCTCCTTCTGCTACTATCACAATACTAAACCTTTTCCCAGCTTCTACTCTTTTCAAAATGAATTCACAAACCTTGTCCATATCGAAAGGAATTTCGGGGATAAGAATAACATCTCCTCCTCCTGCTATTCCTCCATAAAGAGCAATCCATCCCGCGTATCTTCCCATCACCTCCACTACCATAACTCGGTGGTGAGACTGAGCAGTAGTGTGCAGACGGTCTACAGCATCAGTAACCACTGCCACAGCTGAATCGAAGCCAAAAGTTAAATCAGTTCCTCCCAAATCATTATCAATAGTTTTGGGAACTCCTACTACGTTCAAACCTCTTTCTAGAAACTTTTGAGAAACACTAAAAGTGCCATCGCCACCAATTGTAATCAGGGCTTGAATATCCATTTGATGATAATTATCAACTACTTTCTGAGAAAAATCACGGAAAACTAATTTTCCTTCTTCCCGAACCGGATAATGGAAAGGGTCTGCTATGTTAGAAGTCCCTAAAATAGTTCCCCCCAGAGGCATTATTCCTGAAACATCATTGTATTCTAATATTTTCCATTTTCCTTCTACCATTCCCTCAAAACCATCTAATACTCCTATAACTTCCCAGCCATAGCGAAGGATGGCTCTTTTTACCACGGCATGGATAACTGCATTGATGCCTGGACAATCTCCTCCCCCGCTTAAAACTCCTATTCGTCTAACTTTCACTATTTCTCCTCCTCATTGCCAACTGAGGTATTTATTAAATTCTAAATAAAATTATACTATATATGGTTCTAACAGTTGCTTAGCCAGTAAAATACCTCGCAATTTGCTCTCCTGGTCTTTTTCAAAGCTTCTATCTTCATGTTCGATACTCACCACATAGTTATAGCCCACTTCATAAAGAGCGGTAATGAAAGAATTCCAATCAATATCTCCTGTTCCGGCTACTTTATCTATATACCAGCCAAAACCAAAAATTCCCACTTCATTCAATTTATTCCAATCAATACGGGTGTCTTTAGCATGAACATGGAATATCTTTTCTTTAAAATCATAAATCACCTTCACATAATCAATTTGCTGCCAGATGAGATGAGAAGGATCAAGATTGAGACCAAAATAATCAGAGGGAAGGGCATCAAACATCCTCCTCCAGATTTCCGGAGTAGTAGCTAAATTTGTTCCTCCTGGCCAGCGGTCTAAGCTATAGAGCATAGGGCAATTCTCTATGGCTAATTTTACCCCATGGTCTTCAGCAAACCTAACTAAATTAGGGAAAACTTTTTTAAACTCTTCTAAAGATTCTTCTACATTCATACGGGGGTCTCTTCCTACAAAAGTTCCCACCACTTTTACTCCTAACTTCTCCGCCGCCTGGATAACTTTCTTCAAATGCTCATGATAAAAACGACGGCTTTCTAAATCTGGATCCAGGTTATTGGGATAATAACCGAGAGATGATATTTCCAAGTGATTATTGCGAAAGAGTTCTTTTATTTCCTGTGCTTTTTCTTCAGTAAAGTTTTCTACATCGATGTGTTGAGTACCAGCATATCTTCTCTTTTCAAAAACCCGAGGCCAGCAAGCCACTTCTAACATTCCAAAACCTTTATCTTTTGCCCACTTAACTACCTCTTCTAACTTCATTTCGGGTAAACAAGCAGTCATAAAACCTAATTTCATTTGCTCACTCCCTTTCTAGTTAACTTTAACCCATTTTTCTTCTTTAGCACTGTGGAGGATAGCCTCGCAGAGAACAACTTCTCTAAGCCCATCTTTAAAAGTGGGGAAAGAGGAATTCTCTCTTTTTCCTTCTAAAATATACTGATAAATTTCCCGGAAAAGTTGTTTAGAAGTATCAGGAAATCCTTCATTATGTCCTCCTGGGAAAGAAATAATTTTTCTCGTTTCCTCGCTCACCAGAGATGGGTCTTTTAAAAGTAACTCATTAGCCCGGTCTCTTCTTCCTATCCACAGTTCATTAGGTCTTTCTGAATCCCAGAAGAGAGCTGAGCGTGAGCCATCAATTTCAAAAGAACAGCGATTTTTCCTTCCCGCTGCTACCTGATTTACGGTCAGCACCCCATGAGCCCCATCTTCAAAGTGTAATAAAACACTGGCATAATCTTCGGTGAAAATAGGTACATCTTGATAATCTTCCGGTTGCAGTATTTTACCAGCATAGGTTTCTACTGGCTTCAAAGGTTTCTTTCTAGTTTTGTGAAAAGTAGCAAAATCAGCAAAAACTTCTGTTACTTTCTCTTTGGTGATGTATTCTACTAAATCTAACCAGTGGGAACCAATGTCAGCTATGGCTCGAGACTCCCCACTCAACTGTGGTTCTAACCTCCAGTTATAATCAGTTTCGTAAAAGAGCCAATCCTGAAGATAAGAACCATGAACAGCTAAAACTTTCCCTACTTCTCCTCCTTTAACCATCTCGTGCGCCTCACGAACCAAGGGGTAGTAGCGAATATTGAAATGGACAGCGTTTACCAATCCCCTTTTGTCAGCCAATTCTACTAATTCTTCTGCTTCTTGGCGATTCATAGCTAAAGGCTTTTCACAAATTACGTGCTTTCCAGCGAGAAGCGCATCTTTACTCATCTGATAGTGAAGATAATTAGGAGTACAGATATGTACTACTTCCACTTCTTCGTCCTGCAAAAGATTTCGATAGTCACCATAGTGTTTTTTTACTGCATATTGATTGGCTTTTTGGCGAGCCACCTCTTCGTTTATATCAGCTAAACTCACCACTTCAGCCAAAAAAGTCCGGCGAGAAGCTTCGATATGAGCTGGTCCAATAAAACCAGTGCCTATTACCCCCACTTTAAGAGTATTACTCATCCTATAACCCCCTTTTCTAATCTTTCTTTTGCCCAGGTAGCTGTACCAACAGCACCCGCATCCATACCTAATTGGGCTGGAACGAACTGAATGGTATCCACTGGAACCATAAAAAGTCTCTCTCGTAAACCTTGTTCAATACTTTTAAAAAGGAGTTCTCCAGCCTGAGCTACTCCTCCCCCAATAACTATCATTTCTGGATTAACCACCAAACAAATACAGGAGAGAGCTTGACCAATGTAAGAGCCAGCTCGCTCAATTATTTCTGTAGCCACTCTATCCCCTTTCTGAGCAGCTTCGGCAACAACCTTAGGGTTAACCCGGCTGAGGTCGTCTCCCACCATATCTCGAATTAAAGTATCATTTTGCTGAACCAGGGCCCGCAAAGCCTGCGCTACCATAGCCGGTCCTGAAGAATAAGCTTCTAAACATCCCCGGTTACCACATCCACAGCGCACTCCATTGGGCTCTACTGTGATGTGTCCAAACTCTCCTGCTCCTCCATCTTTACCAATATAGAGGTCGCCATCCAATACCACTCCCCCTCCAATTCCCGTACCAATAGCCACCATCACCAAGCTCTGTACGTCTTTTCCCGCTCCGAACCTTTTCTCAGCCAGAGTTATGGCTCTCACATCATTAATTACTGCTACTGGTAAAGACAATTCTTTTTCTAACCACTCCCGGATGGGAACATTTCTCCATTTGTTAGGAAAGTTGGGAAGCAAAAGACAAATTCCTTTTTCCCAGTCAATAAGACCAGGAATCCCGATACCTGCCGCCTGCACTTTAAAACCTCGCTCCTCAAATCTTTTTCGCAATTTTATAGCTTCTGAGGCAATGTCTTTTACTACTTCTTCTGCTTTCCGCATAGCTCGAGTGGGAATGATGCTTCTTTCCAGGATTGTTCCTTCCTGATCCACTAAAGCTACTTTGGTATTGGTTCCTCCCAGGTCTATCCCTAAAAAAACTGTTTTAACCATATAAAACCTCCTAAAATTCTATTTCTCGGCGAATTTGAGCTTGATCGGCCACCAATCTTACTGTAAACCGCAAGCGGTCTCCTCTCGCTATCGATTTAGTCCACTCTACAGGAATTTCAGTTTTTAAATAAGTTAACCTTTCAATAACAAAAGCAGGAAAACCACTTGGACATTTTAAAACCTTAGCCTCTTCTTTACGAACTTTCCCCACCTCATAAGTTTCATAAGCATGGTCGAGCAAAAGATTATACTTTTCTCTCAAAAGAGAGTAAAGAGAGCTCTTTTCCAAATCTTCCTTAGTCAAGTCAGGACAAAGATAATAAGGAATAAAAGTTTTTTCTAACAGGATAGGCTCCCCATTAGCTAATCTTACTCTAACCAACTCATTAACTCTTTGATCCCCAGAGGGCAATTTCAAAATCTCTACCATTTCTGCGTTAGCTTCTATTACCCCCTGTTCTAATACTTGAGAGCTGGGCTCCAGCCCCAACTCTCGCATATCCTCACTAAAACTATAAAGACGAGGAAGTCTTCGTCTCAACTTGGGAGAACTAACAAAAGTTCCCACCCCTTGCTTGCGATACAGGTAACCTTCTTGCACCAAGGAATTGATAGCTTGCCTTACTGTTATCCTGCTTACTCCATATCTTTCACCCAACTCGCTTTCAGAAGGAATTTTATCCCCCGGCTGAACAACACCACCAATAATTTGAGCCTTGATGATATTCTTCAACTGGTGATAAAGAGGAATATTACTATCCTCTGCTAACTTTTCTGATTTGGGCAAAAGATTAGCCTTTTCATCCATTCTTTTTCCTCATCGTTTACCACCTTTTATTTACCCCACATTAAAATCATTATAATATAAATCATTCGCATAAAAGATTATAACAGAACTATAAGGGGGTAAACCCCCTTATTAACCCTCAAAAACCAAAATAAAAAGACAAAATCTAAAAAAACAAATATTACTGGTGGAAAAATACCCCACCAGCATAAGGGGGCAGAGCCCCCTTATAATCCCTCAAAAAACAAAATAAAAAGACAAAAACTTAAAAACCACTTAAAAAACCCAAGATTACTGAGGGAATCTTTTATCCCTCAGTGGGGGTAAACCCCCTTATTAACCCCTTTTCTTCTTTCCCTCGCCCTCGACGAGAGAGGGTTAGGGTGAAGGTGTCTTCCCCTTGCCGTCATTCCTGAACGCTTCTATCGACTATGAGGGGGCGCTGCCCCCTTATAACCCCCAAAAACAAAATACTAAAAGACAAAAGAAAAAGGTCAAAAATAACCCGGAGGGAAAACCTCCGTGTTTGTCATTCCTGATTGCTGATTTCGGGAACGACGAATGAGGAGAATTCCCGATTAAATGTTTCAGGAATGATGAAAAGAAAGTTCATCATCCAATTCTGGGCTTGGCTAAAATCTCCCTGACTTCGAAATCTAAAAAGTTTCTGGCGTAGGCAGATTTTACCACAATAGCAGTATCTACCCCTCTATCAGTACCTCCTATGGATATGGTTTCCTTTTCTACATCGATAAGTCCAGCCTCTGCAGCCATCAAGGTAATTTCCACTGCCACTTTCATACCTTGGCTAAACCTTCTAAGAGTCTCAGCCACGATCTGGTTCGCACTCCAACCTCCCTTTTGGGAAATAAAACTGGAATTTACGTCGTCTCCCAAAGCATGAATAGAAGTCAATACTTTAGCTCCTTTTTCTTTTAATTCCTTTCTAACTTCTTCTTCCATTATCCAGCCTTCGCTTTTAAACCCATAAGAGATGGTTACTATCACTACATTAACTTTAGAGCTATCAAAAATTTCTAAAGCTTTTTTAGCTGCCCCTCCATAAGTAGAAGCTATAACTATTTGCTCAATGCCCAACTCTTTTGCTCTTTTTTGGGCAATTCTTAAAGTTGCCTCCGTATTTACAGGTCCTTTTTGCTCAAAATAAGTCACTTGAACTTCCATATTTTTGCCCCCCTTAAGATTTCTCTATCCAGTCCCACACATAGATATATAGGACTGGATAGAGAAAAGGATTTCAATCAGCCTGAAACTTTCACCTCAGTGGGAAGATTAGCAATAGGGCTATTGTTGGCATTCATCATTAAATCTAAATCCAGAGTAAGGCCGATGTTTGCTCCATCAGTAACTGCACCTCTTAAGTTTCTCACTTTTTTGGCATCTCCTATTTTAGCTACCACCATACCGGCATCGAGCAATTGCTGATACAAATCATCGTTGCATTCTGCTTGAGCTAAAACCACAGTATCTACTTTAATGGTAGACTTATTAAAATCTCGGTCTTCAATCACTATTTCTCCGTTGCTTCTAATTTCTACCACTGTAGACTCAGTTATTACTGTTACTGGATGGGCGTAAGTTCGAGTTTTGAGTCCTTCTCCATTTCCTCCAGCCATCCTCTTCATCATTACATCACGGTGGCAAGGTTCCATCCAGGAAGCAAATTCTTTATTCTTAGTTACCACCAAGACTTTCTTTCCTTCAAAGCCTAACTTTTCTACTGTATCTGCAGCACCAAAATGGTCTCCCCAAACTAAAACTGTATCACCGCATTCTACTGGCTCTGGTCTATCAGTATAAAACTCACAACTTCTCTTTTTACATCGCAAAACATCCTCAAAGGTAACTACAAAAGGTAAATTAATCCCTGGAATATCAGGTCTTGCCACTTTGCCCCCCGTAGCTACTATCACGGCATCAAAATCTTTAAGTTCTTCTAAAGTTACTTCTTTTTGCAAACGGACCTCGACACCTAATTTATTCATTTGTCGGCGAATCCAATCAGCATACCATTTCATCTTCTCTTTTCCTGGTACTGCACAACAGTATAGAATAGCTCCGCCTAACTCGTTGCTTTTTTCAAAAATAGTTACCTTGTGTCCTCTCAAAGTAGCAATACGAGCAGCTTCCATACCCCCTGGGCCACCACCTACTATGGCTACTTTATACTTCTCTTCAGCCGGTTGAATATGAATAAATCTTTCATCGCCTATTGCCGGGTTAACTGCACAACGCATTTCTCTTTTAATGAGCAGCGATTCTTGCCAGCATCCCACCAAACAGGAAATACATCTCCTAATTTCTTCTGTTTCACCAGCTTTAGCTTTATTGGCCCAGTAAGGGTCAGCCACCATCTGACGAGAAAGCCCCACCATATCGGCCTTGCCTTCAGCTAAAATTCTTTCACAGTAAGCTGGGTCTCGAAGAGAATGAGTAGTAATAACTGGAATATTGACGTGCTTTTTAATTTCTTCAGCAGTGTAAGTATTCCATCCCTGAGGGTAGTACATAGGATCCATAGTGGGGCCAGGTAATTCAAAAATACCGGCACTGATATCTAAAAAAGCTACCCCACTTTCTTCCATTAGCTTGGCTACCTTGACGCTCTCGTCTAAAGTTCTTCCCCCTTCAATATATTCTTCTCCAGAATAGCGAAGTCCAACGGGAAATTGTTTTCCACATTTTCTATGAATACGGTCTACAATTTCTAAAACGAAACGCATACGGTTTATAAAACTACCTCCAAAACGGTCATGTCTTTTATTCACATAAGGGCTCATAAACTGAGCTATTAAATAACCATGAGCTCCATGAAGCTCTACGGCATCAAAACCTGCTTGTTGCACTCTCCAGGCCGCTTCAGCAAATTTTTCAATGATATCGTATATCTCTTCAATAGTCATAGCTCTAATCGATTTTCCTTTAGAACCTGCCTCCTCAGCATATACAATCTCATGACCGGCTGAGCCAGGGAGAGAAACCACCATATCAGTGGGAGCAAAAAGGTCTTTGCGAGGCCAGGCTGCTTGCCGTCCGGGATGCTGAATTTGCACCGCACAATGTGCTCCATGACGATGCATAGCCTCAGCTAAATTAGTTAATCCTGGAATCATAGGGTCTTCATCAGCAGCTACACATGTGACAGTAGGACGTCCGGTGGCCTTATCTGGAGTGGTAGCTCCCACTATTATAAAACCACATCCCCCCTTAGCTATCTCTTCGTGATAAGTTATGAGCCGCTGATTTACCGAACCATCAGCATTAGCTGAGCTCGTATCAGTAGGAGCATGAACGATACGATTGGGCACTACAAAATTACCAATCTCAATAGGACTAAAAAGATGGGGATAACGAAGATTTTTCATTTGGTAACCTTCCTTTCTATATTAACAACATCCTTTTTTCTCTTGTTTTGCTCTTTGATAACATTCCTCCATAATTTCCGCTGTCCTCGTTGCTCCAAAGCGAGTAGCACCCACTTCTCTTACTTTCAAAGCCATATCCAGGCTTCTTACTCCTCCTGCTGCTTTTACTTGCACTCGAGGAGAAACAGTCCGGCGCATCAGCTGAAGGTCTTCGATAGTTGCACCACCTGGGGCAAAACCGGTAGAGGTTTTTACAAAATCAGCTCCTGCTTCTTCAGCTAATTTGCAGCCTATCTCTTTTAGCTCATCATCCAGATAACAATTTTCCAGGATAACTTTTAATATTACCCCATGACGGTGAGCTACATCAGCTATTGCTTTAATATCATTTTTAACATAATCAAAATCCCGGCTGCGAAGTTTCCCGATATGAATTACCATATCCAATTCTTCTGCTCCATCTTGGATGGCTTCTTCAGCTTCAAACACTTTGGTCTTTGTCTTATGTGAGCCGTGAGGAAAACCAACCACTGCGTCTACTTTTACTCCACTACCCTGGAGCAACTCTTTTACTCGGGATACATCAGAAGGTCGACAGCACACTGCTGCTACCTGGTATTTTTTGGCTATTTCGCACCCTACCTCAATATCTTGATCCGTCAGCTCCGGACGTAATAGCGAGTGGTCAATCATCTTAGCAATATCTTTACAAGAATAATCCATTCTACACCCCCTATAATGTTATAACAACATTTCAATATATCTTATACCAGTAACCTTCTTCCTTGTCAAGGACAAACTGGTTCTCTGTCAATATGGGGGGAAATATTCTCTTTTAGGTATGAATCCCAGTAGCATCTTAACCCAAGTTGCAAATCTTTACCAGAAAATTCTGACAGCCTACGGCGTGAGAAAAAGGCACAGGAGATAGAACAATAAGGGGGTAAACCCCCTTATAACCCCCGAAAAAGCAAAAGAAAAAATGAAAACTCAATCCATTCTCTTATTAGCGAGGGCATACATGAAAAGCATCAGCTACTACTTGAGCCTGAGGAAACATATCTTCTGCTAATTTCTTGAGACTTTCTTTTAAGTCGAGAGATTAAATTATTAATCAGGGGGGCGCCATTTTATTCTGTCACTTTCGTTCTCCCCATCCAGGACAAATCTTGTAGTTCTCCAAAAAAATCCCGAAAGATGCGGTAATACATTAATTCCTCTTTGCTCCTGAGCTCCCAGCCATTGGGAAGAACTCGCTCTTTGCCGAAATCCTCGTCAGTAATATTCTCCTCAGCATACTGATAAAGTAATTCCTCTACCCCGGCACCCTGCCAGAATTTGGATTTCTCTCTCCATAATACTTCTTCTGGAAGTAAATCCTCTGCTGCTTTTCTCAGAATCCATTTTTCTACTCCCTCCTTCATCTTAAAAGCGACTGGAATCTGGAAGGCATAATTGACTATTTCTTGATCTAAAAAGGGAACTTGAGCCACTATCCCATGAGCAGAAGCACAACGATCTACTCTCTGCAACGCCGTATTATGAAGACTAAAGGTTATATCTTTCAACTCCTGAGGCAATGTGCCCTCGCTCAAAGATTTTAGATAATCATAGCCAGCGAAAAGTTCGTCTCCACCTTCACCCGAAAAAACCTCCGGAACATAATCAGAAGCCAAATTGGCTACCATATAATTAATAACGCTGGAACGAACCAGAGGAGCATCAAAAGATTCCAGATGATAAATAACCTTAGGTAATACTTCTAACATCCCTTCTAAATCTACCACTATTTCTCTATGCTCTGAGCCAATAAATTTAGCCACTTCCCGAGCATAATAAAGATCCGGAGCATCTTCTACCCCCACGGAAAAAGTATACAATTTTTGCACTTTCAATCGAGCTAAACTTGCTATAACGCTAGAATCAAGACCCCCAGAAAGCAAAGAACCCACTGGGTTACTTTTGATTCTCTTTTTAATTGCTTCGCTAAGTTTGTTACGAAGTTTTTGAACTACAATATCCAGCTCTCCCCGAAAAAGAGGTAGCTTTTTCCAGCGAAAATAAGAACTAACTTTTTCTTTATAAAAAAAGCTTCCCGGAGGCATTTCTTTTATTTTTCTTCCACAAGACAAAAGTCCTTTTACTTCTGAAGAAAAACAAAGCTCTCCTTCTTCATTAAATATATAATAAAGAGGAGCCACCCCTATATAATCTCTCTTTAACTCCGGCTCTTTTTCTCTTACCCGTGCCACCGCGAAATGATCGGCCCCTCTATCATCTTTTACCATCTTTTCTCCTTTCCATCGGGTAAGTGATGGCTCATAGAAAGCAGGCCACACCACTCCTAAAGTCGCCTCTTCCAATTCTAAAACTGCTTTACCCTTCGGACCTCGATGAGAGATCTTATTTAGCATTTTTTCTACTTCTTTTTTCTTTCCTGAAGCAAAAATTCCGGCAATACCAGCCAAAATACATTCACCTTCCTATTTTATCGATATTCATTTACTGCCTCAAAAAGAGCTAATAAGTTTTCTACCGGTATATTAGCCTGAATATTGTGAACTGTAGCAAATACAAAACCTCCACCCGGTTTAAAAGTTTCTATCAACTGCCGTACTTCTTCTCTCACCTCTTCAGGTGTTCCAAAAGGAAGAGTTTTCTGAGTATTTACTCCTCCACCCCAAAAAGTAAATTGATGTCCAAAGTTTTTCTTTAGGTTTTCAGGAATCATCTTAGCTGCAGATATCTGCACCGGGTTCAATATATCAAAACCAGCTTCTTTTATATCCGGGAGAAGGTCGTAAACTGAGCCACAAGTGTGAATAAAAGTTTTCCAGGTGGTGTTTTGATGAATCCAGTGGTTAATTTTTTGATGAAAGGGTTTAAATAATTTTCTATATACTTCTTGAGAAATAAAAGGACCATTTTGGGAGCCAAAATCAGTTCCTGAAACCACTATTACCTGGATTCTCTCTCCTACTGCCTGGTGGAATAATTCCAAATTCTGTAAACCAATATCAGTGATTCGAGAAAAAACTTCCCGGATGAAATCCTGGCGGGTTAATAAAGATACGTACCACTCCTCTACATCTCTAATTCCTCGAGGATCCGGTAAAGCTGGTCCGGGAACATAGGCAATATCTCCCAGATTGATTCCTGGAACTCCTCCTGATACAATACAATACTCCGTTTCCTCATAGAGCCTTCGAGCCTCAACCTCATAATAACGGAGTTCTTCATCGGTAAGCAAAGTATACTCTTCTGTTTGATCTTCTACTTTCAGTTCTTCTTCTCGGAAAGGCTTCTGTCTGATAATAGCATCATGATAAAAACCATCCTTAGGCATTCTAGCTGAGGGGGGAACAGTGGTGTCTCCCTTAGGATATTGGTAGATGTTACCTTCTGAGTCCGGAGTAGTGTTAAACTTTTCCGGCACTAAAAGAGGAGTGCCATCAAAAAAAGTCCAAGGTTTCCAATTTTCATTTTTAAATCCAAAAAAATTATAAAGAGGAAGAAGAGGAACAGTGTCTATCCCTAAAACTTTTCGTAATTCATCATCTACTTCTCCTAACATCTGAAAAGGATCGATCACCTTTACTGGCTCTTCTGGTTTAATTAATCCCAAAGCTACTTTTAATTTGTGCAAGCTGGAAACATGAATGCCAGTAATCATACTAGAGCCTAAATCCAATGGAACATCATCTGGTTCCCGATGGGAAAGAGAAGCTACAACTCGTTCTCGAGAGGTCATATTTTTTTCCTCCTTTATATTATTTACTCTTTTAATTATAATCGACTTTTACAAATAAATTATAAAAAAACATATGGCACAAGATAAAAAAAGCAAAATATCTCGCTTCTTAAATTTATGTCACAAGTACCAAGGAATGGTTTGCTCCTCATTGATTCTTGCGCTAACTATAAGAACAAAATATATTGCAATGATGATATAATAATAAAAAGCTATTTAGGAGAAGAAGATGAAAAAATTTAGCTTTTTATTGGTTTTAGGAATATTAATTATGGGTTTTCTCTCTGTATCTTTTGCTCAAGAAAATTTGATAACCTATACTTCCTCAGCAGGATTTTCCCTCACTTTTCCTTCTGATTGGGAGGTTTATAATTCTCCTTCTACTCCCAATCCTTATCTTATGATGATAGGCCAAAACTCAGAAGCTCAAGTCGAGGTTACTTTAGAGTATCATGATTATTCCTCATTAGAAGATTTCTTTAAAAAAGTAAAAGAAGAAGTCAATCAATTCCCCGGGGTAGAAATAATTTCCCAAGGAGAAGAGTCCATAAATGGAGCTCCCAGCTACTGGTTCACTTATACTTTTTTAGCTTCCTTAGAACCTTCTGATTCTCATCAAGAGCCTTTTCAGGCTGTTCTCTATCTCTTCTCTCAGAAAGGCAGTTTTTTCCGCATAATTTGTTTAACTAAAGAAAGCCAGTTTAATGATTATCTGAATACTTTTCAAACTATTGCTCGCAGTTTCACTACCTTAACAGAAAATTAAGGTCGTTTCATCAGAAAACCATATAAAACTAAAGAGGTGAAAAAATGGAAAAGGAAGGGGCAAAGCGGATACTTTGTTTTGGAGATTCTCTGACCTGGGGTTGGAATCCTCAAACTCAAGAACGTTACCCGGTAAGTTCTCGCTGGACCACTCTATTACAAAAAAATTTAGGAGAAAACTACTGGATAATAGAGGAAGGACTAAACGGACGTACTACTGTGTGGGATGACCCCATTGAGGGAGACAAAAACGGGAGAAGACATTTGCCAATACTGTTAGAATCTCACCGACCCTTAGATTTAGTTATTATAATGCTGGGAACCAATGATTTAAAAGCTCGCTTTCGAGTTCCTGCACTTGAGATCGCCCAAAGTGCCGGCACATTGGTAGAAATGGTAAAGAGAAGCAATGCTGGAAGAGAAGGTAACCCTCCTTCGGTTCTTCTTATCGCTCCTCCTCCCTTAGGGAAACTTACCATATGGAAAGAAGAATTTGAAGGAGGAATAGAAAAATCCCAAAAATTAGCTCATTATTACTCTTACTTTGCCCAAGCCAATCAATGTCATTTTTTTGATGCTGGAAAAATAGTTAAAACCAGTGATATAGACGGTATTCACTGGGAAGATAGCGCAAATCGGCAATTTGCTGAAGCATTGAGAGAGAAAATAAAAGACATCCTTTAAAGGAAAGTTTAATTCTTGCTAAAACTTTTCTATTCTTGGCACTCACCTTTACACTTTTTACCGCATCTTAGACACACCAATTCATCTACTATTTTATTCTCCTCTTCGGGGTGAAGAAAACGACTTTTTATTCTTTTATCCCTTATCCAAGGCCATTTTTTTAATTTCTCCTCATAAGGTGTATCATATACTTCTTGAATCCCTTTATCCCGATATTCTTCCTTGTTTCCTACCATAGCTAATCCTCCCCCAAATAAGCTTTACGCACTTTCTCGTCTTCTAGAAGTTCTTTCCCTTTACCTTCAAGAACTATAGACCCAGTTTCCAAAACATAAGCATAATCAGCTACTTGCAAAGCGGCTTTAGCATTTTGCTCTATTAATAGAATAGTAGTCCCACTCTGGTTAATTTCCTGAACAATATTAAAAATTTCTTTCACCAAAAGAGGAGCTAACCCTAGCGAAGGTTCATCCATCATCAAAAGATGAGGTCGAGACATTAAGGCTCTTGCTACCGCAAGCATTTGTTGCTCTCCTCCACTCAAAGTACCCCCTTTTTGTCTTAATCTCTCTTTTAAACGGGGAAAGATTTGGAAAATCCAATCTAAATCTTTTTTAATTTCCTCTCTATCTCGTCGAATATAACTTCCTAAAAGCAGATTTTCCCAAACACTAAGATTGGGGAAAATCCTTCTCCCCTCCGGAACCATAGCTAACCCCATTTCCACAATACGGTGGGAAGCTTCTCGAGTAATGTCTTTATTCAAAAATTGTATTTTACCTTGTCGAGCCCTTACCAAACCAGAGATAGTCCTTAAGGTGGTACTTTTACCTGCACCATTTGCTCCCACTAAAGCTACAATTTTCCCCGTCGGGACTTTGATATTTACTCCCTTGAGAGCATGAATACCACCATAAAACACGTGAAGACCTTCAGTCTCGAGCATTAAACCTTCTTCCATTAGTCTTCTACTCCCAGATAAGCCTCAATGACTCGGGAATTATTTCTTATCTCCTCTGGTGTACCTTCAGCTATTTTCATACCAAAATCCATCACTGCTATTCGTTCACAAATCCCCATCACTACTTTCATATCATGTTCAATCAGAAATATAGTAAGCTTAAAATCATCTCGTATCTTTTGGATAAATTTCATTAGCTCTTGAGTCTCTTGAGGATTCATTCCTGCTGCTGGTTCATCTAAAAGCAAAAGAGAAGGATGAGTAGCTAAGGCTCGAGCAATTTCTAAACGCCTTTGCTCTCCGTAAGGTAAGGCCTGAGCTTCTTCTTTTGTTACATCCTCTAACCCTACTGCCTCAAGAAGCTCATAAGCCTCTTTTCTTATGGCTCTTTCTTCTCTCCAATAAGAAGGTAAGCTGAGCATGGGAGCTAAAAAAGAGCTCCGTAAGCGAACATGAAAGGAAACCAAAACGTTTTCCAGAACAGTCAAATTTCCAAAGAGGCGAATGTTCTGAAAAGTACGAGCGATACCCACAGTGGTAACCACATCAGGAGAAAACCCAGTGATATCTTTTCCCTGGAAAATTATCCGGCCTTTATTGGGACAATATTGGCCAGTAATCAAGTTAAACACTGTAGTTTTACCCGCCCCGTTAGGCCCAATTAAACCTACCAGGTCTCCAGAGAAAAGCTGTAGGGAAAAATCACTAACTGCTACTAGCCCACCAAAAGCAACAGTGAGGTTTTCCAAAGAAAGAAGAGGCTCTTTATTTTTCAATTTTTATTTCCTTCCTCTTTATCCAGTCAATGACGAGCTGCCAGGAAATTTCTTTGCCACCGAATAGTCCTCGTCGATAGAAAATCATCATAACTACCAAAAGAACAGAAAACACTACCATTCTCATTCCCGGGATACCAGGAAAGGTCCATGCCCCAATGGTAATAGGAGCTTCTACTACCCGTAGAATCTCTTGCAAAAAAGCAAAAATAAAAGCAGTAATTACTGACCCTGTTATACTTCCTAATCCCCCTAAAACGATGATGATTAATAAATTGAAAGTCATAGTAAAAGTAAAAAGCGAAGGAGAAACAGTACTAATTAAAGTTACAAATAAACCTCCTGCCACTCCAGCAAAAAATCCACTTAATACAAAAGACAGGAGCTTATGGCGGAAAAGGTTAACCCCCATAGCTTCTGCTGCTACTTCATTTTCTCTGATAGCTTTTAAAGCCCGACCAAAACTGGAATTCGCGAGACCCTTAATCATAAATACCGACCAAAAAGCCCAGTTTAACGTCCACCACAGGTTAGTATACTCCGGTATTCCTTTGATTCCCAAAGCTCCATTAGTTAGAGGAATAAAGTTATTGGCTAAAACATTAATAATTTCTCCAAAACCAAAAGTGGCAATAGCTAGGTAATCACCTCGCAAACGGAGGGTAGGAATACCAATTACTAAAGCAGCAAGAGCAGAAGCTAATCCTCCTAAAAAGAGAGCTAAAATAAAAAGATAAGAAGGAAAAGAAAAAGAATTAAAAGGCCAGATAAGAGGTTGCAAAAAATAAACCTGTTGTTTTTGCACCAGGGGAAGCATCAAAATAGCCACAGTATAACCACCAATAGCCATAAAACCATTAGGTCCTAAGGAAAATTGTCCAGTGATTCCGTTAATTAAATTATAAGCTACTGCTGCTACTACGTAGATACAAGCGGTATTCAAAATGCGGATTAAATAACTGTTTAGATATCTCTCTGCTAAACTTACTCCCAACATTAAAACTGCAAAAAGAATCAAGGTTAAAGCTAAATCTCTTTTTTCTTCTTTTCCCATATCTCTATACTTTTTCTTTCATAGTCTCACCTAGAATTCCACTAGGTTTGACTAACAAAAATATGATTAATATGCTAAAGACAAAGGCATCTCGATAACCAGATAAACTGGGGAAAAAAGCCACAATCATAATTTCTACCAATCCAATTATAAAACCACCTACCATAGCTCCCACTACATTACCAATTCCTCCCACTACCGCTGCAGTAAAAGCTTTCCAACCCGGGAATGTGCCCATTAAAGGATTAATCTGGGGGTATTTACAAGCCCAAAGTACTCCCCCAATCCCGGCTAATGCCGAACCTAAAGCAAAAGTATAAAGAATTATCCTATCTACATCTACTCCCATAAGACGAGTGGTTTCCATATCTTTAGATACAGCTCGCATAGCCATTCCCATTTTAGTTCGGTAAACTAGATAAAGCAAAACAAGAAGAACTAAAATACTGATGATAGGCACCCAAAAAGTTACCCCCTGGATACGAGCACCAGCTAAAATATAGACATTTTTCATAAGCTCCGGACGAGGAAAACCTTTAGGACGAGCACCAACAGTTACCAAACCCAGATTTTCAATAAAGAAAGAAACTCCCACTGCAGTTATAAGAGCAGAAATACGAGGAGCATTGCGTAGCGGCCGATAAGCTACCCGTTCAATACTCATTCCTACTATAGAACATAACACTACCCCTATTATCACTCCCAACCACCAGGGGAGAAGAAAAATCCCTATCATAAAAAAAGAAAAATAAGCTCCCAACATGAACACATCGCCGTGAGCAAAGTTTATAAATCCTAAAATGCCATAAACCAGAGTATAACCGATGGCTAAAAGAGCATACAAGCCCCCTAAGGAAACTCCATTCATTATTTGCTGAAAAAAGGAAACCCAGTTCATCGCACTAGTTTATAGCACCAGACAACCGGGAAGGTTGTCTGGTGCTACCAATTCAGTATTCAATAGTAGTCACAAATTTGAAGATACCATTTTCTACTTTCTTTACCACTATAGGTTTCTTGTTATCTCCGTCGACAATGGTGGCTACTCCAGTTATAACTTCCAAGTTTTCAGTATCTTCCATAGCATCACGTATTTTAACCGGATCTAATTCTCCTGCTCTTTTAATGGCATCTAAAATAATAACGTAACAATCGCCACCTAAAGCTTCAAAAGCGCTGGGTTCTCTACCGTGTTTTTCTCGGTACAAATCAAAGAACTTCTGTCCTATTTCAGTTATTGCTTGAGTAGTATCAGCATGAGCAGTGAAATAAACCCCCTCTACCGAATCTCCACCGATGCTAACCAATTCTGGTGCATCTGCTCCATCAGCTCCTAAAATTAACCCTTCATAACCTAAATCCCGGGCTTGCTGACAAATCAGAGCAGTTTCAGTGTAGTAATTGGGAACATAAATGACATCAGGATTAGCGTTTATAATAGTAGTGAGCTGAGCAGAAAAGTCCTGGTCTCCACTTCTACAATTTTGCTCGCTTACCACTTGCCCTCCTCTTTCTATAAAAGCATCTTTAAAGAAGTTGCCCAGAGCCACGCAATAATCTTGAGCAATATCAGATAAAATGGCTGCAGTTTGGGCTTGAAGTTCACTACGGGCAAATTGAGCAGCTGCCTTAGCCTGATCATCATCCCGGAAACAAGCCCGGAATACAAATTTTTTCCCTTGAGTAACCAGAGGACTGGTAGCACTGGCAGAGATAACTGGAACCTGTTTTTCTTCACATATTGGACCTACTGCTAACATACTACCACTTATTGCCGGACCAACCATAACTACCACTTTTTCGTAATCTATCAAGCGAGTGGCAGCATTAGCCGATTCTACCCGGTCACTCTTATTATCCACTAAAACCAGCTCTACCTTTTTCCCTAGAACTTCATCTCCTACTACTTCTTTAGCAACATTTACTCCTTCCCAGATCATCTGCCCGTAAGCTGCTACTCCTCCAGTAATTTCCAGGTTAGCTCCAATTTTCACCGTTTCTTGAGCTAACGCTATTCCAGAAACACTTAAGACTAAAAGAAAAACCATTAATAAACTGACTAACTTCTTCAATCTAAAACCCCCCTTTCAAGATTTAGTTAAAAACTTGCCATAAAACTATCACTGCATTGCCTCCTTGTCAAGAACATCCTAACTATTCCTCCACTAAAGTTAACCACAAAACTCATTATCCCGTTTACCTCAACGAGGGAATCAAATTCAATACTTTTTCCATAAAAAGACTCCCTATTGCGAATTAGAAATATTGAGTTTAATTTTTACCGTGATAAAATTATGTAAATTTCTCAGGCTTATAGAAGTAAATGATTGGCACCAGAGAGGAAAATAAAATTTGATGCTTTTTCTTTTTCATTTCTTAGCTGATTTTTTTGCTTCTTTTCCTTCACCGCTTAGCCCCTATTTTATAGAGTTATACAAAGTAGATTCTCGAACTATAGCCATGTTCATTGCTACCCTCTCTCTTTTAGGTTCTCTCAGTCAGCTTTTCTTTGCTACCCGACTTTTATTTCATAAACCGGAGATACAGTTTTATATTTCCCTTTCCTGTTTAATGCTACCCTGGCTCTTTATCCCTTTTTCTTCTCACATCTATACCCTGTTTTTTATCCTTATAGTATCCTTTTTAGCCAATGCTTCCTTTCATCCGTTAGGAGCAGCTCTCTCTGGTGAGCTCGGGCCTCAAGGAGTAACTTTCTTTGTTTCTGGAGGTATTGTCGGAGGCGCCCTGGGCCCTATTTTCATCACTTTGCTGATAAGTAATGTGGGTGTCTCCGGAATAGCACTGCTAACTTTAGGGCTCTGGATATGCTGGACTGTTTTGTTTCTGAGGAAAAGGGATTACCATATACCTTCTTTTACCCCTCCAGAAAATTTCTCTCTCCAATTTTTTCCTCCTTTGTTACCTATTTTGGTAATGGTGAGCGTTCGTACCTTTTTTACTGATATTTTCCATACCTTTGTACCCATCTACTTAAGTTTGCAAGGATATAGTTTAGTAGTGGGAGGAACCTTTCTCTCCGGAGGAGTAATGTCCGGACTTTTAGCTAACTCAGTAGGAACCAGAATGAGAATACGGTTCGATAATCGGCTGGTAAACCTAATCTCTTTCGGGGGATTAGGTGTTTCCATTTTAGCTTTCACCTGGACAAAGGGGATAATTTCCTTAACCATTTTTTATCTCTTAGCCGATTTTTGCTCTTTTTTGAGCATGAGTACCAATGTTTGCGAAGCTCAAGATTTGCTCCCTCAGCATCGTGCTCTTGCTTCTTCGGTAGCCATGGGTTTATCATGGGCTTTTGGACATTTTCTACACCTTCTTTACTCCTCCCTACTGGGTAGGGAGGTAATCCTAGTGCTTCAGAGTGCTGGTCTCTTTTCTATAGGAGTAGTTATTCTTCTTCTCCTTTTCCCTTCTTTTTTCCAGAGAAAAGCCTATGAGGTGGAGGGCAATTGAAAATATTATATAACTGGCCCAAAAAGGTCTTCAATAACTCTTTTATATTCCTGAGTATTGCTTTTGCCTCTAATTTTGTGGTTAATTTGACTTCGGTTTTATTTTCCATCTTTGCTACGGATATGGGATTTTCAACTTCAGAAACTGGCTTAGCTATATCCGCTCTCACTGCTGGAGCCTTAGTAGGTGGTCCTCTGTGGGGAAGATTAGTTGATAAATTCGGGAAAAGAAAAGTAGCTCTTTTAATCAGCCTTTTAGGGCAAGCTCTTTTTTGTTCCTTTACTCCTTTAGCCCACCACCTCTTAAGTTTAGTGATAGTACGGTTTTTATTTGGATTTTTTATGGTGGCTCAGGCTCTAATACTTAACGAGTTAATAGTTAAAATAGAAGAAGAAAGAAGAAGAAGCCGAGAAATATCCAACACCAACATCGCAAGGGGAGTAGGTTATTCCCTGGGCTGTCTCTGCAGTGGATTTTTAGGAGATCTCCACCCTAATTTTAGCTTTTATTTAGGAAGTTTGGTTGCTATTTTAGTTTTCTTTATTACTTTCTACCTCCAGGAAGAACCTGGAAAAGTTGCCCCTTTACCTCAAGCTAAAAATCATACTAAACATTGGATTTTGCAAAAAGGAATTGCACCTTTTTACTTTTCTATTTTTCTCCGCTCTACTGCAGTAAATGGACTTTCCTATTTTTTACCTCTTTTCTGGAAAAATATGGGTCAAACAACTGCTTTAATCGGTTTAGTGCTGGCTATTTCCAACTTAGCTCAATTATTCTTCTTCCCCTTAAGTGGAAAAATCAGTTGCCGCTCGGATTTAATGGCTTTTCGGTCTGCTCGTTTTGGGTTTTTATTAACTACTATTCCCTTTCTTATTGCTCCCTTTTCTTACCGGGGAGCATTGATTTTCCTTCCCCAGTGTATTTTGAGTATCAGCTGGGCATTTTTTTATATTGGAGCTACTCTCGCCCTTCGTTCTTTCACTCCTTTACAAAGACAAGGAGAAGCCTTAGGATGGGTAGAAACATCTCTTAATTTCGGCGGTATAGTAGGTCCTAATCTTTTCGCTTTTTCCCTTTCTTCTTTTAATAATAACTTTCCACCTGCTTTCTTGTCTCTTTCTTTTTTACCCCTTATAGCTTTCTTCATTTTTAGGAGAAATGAAGAAAGATTCATATCTCGAAACTAAGAAGAGGAAACCAGAGCTGATTTTACTTTCACCCCTGGTATACTTCCTAACCTGCCGGTTAAAGCTCCTAGTTCGTCTGTACTACCATCTACAATTAAAGCAATTACTGATATATTTCTCTCCCGATAAGGTATACCCATCCTCCCGACAATTAGCTCTCCAAACTCTCCTAAGATTTCATTCACCTTCTCAGCTTGCTTTTCTCGGTTGGTAACTACTATTCCCACTACTCCTACTCTATTCTCTGCCATATAGAACTCCCAATTTTTTATTAATTATTCTTAAATCTTTTTCTACTTCCACATAAGTTCTAAACCATTTTTCTAAACTTCTTTGATTTTCCTCTTGAGGTTCAAACGTTTCCTTAACCCGGAAAGTTTTTTGAAAAGCTTCTTCAAAATCTTTATAGACTCCAGCACCTAAACCAGCCAAAAGGGCAGCACCGCGGCAACTTCCTTCTCTATCCTGGGGAACAAAGATATTTTTGCCCAAGGTAGTAGATTTTAATCTCATCCATATTCTATTTTGAGTCCCCCCTCCCACATTAACTGCTTCTTTCACTCTAAATCCCAACTTTTCCTCCATCTTTTCCCAGATATTTCGGTATTCAAAACATAATCCTAAAAGAAGACCAAGAATTAATTCTTCTCTTCCCGTATTTCCCGTAAGATTGAGAAGCGCTCCTCTTGCTCCCTCATAATCTCCTCCTAAAAGATAAGGGAAAAAAATAGGAATATGAGAAGAAAGAGAAAATGAGCAATTCTCCAAGAAACTGTAGTCTTCTTTTAGTAATTTTAATACCCAATCAACGCTGTATCCTCCACTATAAATCCCATTCATAGCATAATAATAAGGATAAGCTACATGATGTCCCCAGGAAAAAGGTTTTTCTTCCCCTTCTATAGAAAGAGAGGGTAAGCTTTCTAGGGCCATAGTTAGAGATTCAGTAGTCCCGGTAGAGATTAAAGCTCTTCCTTTTTTGTATACCCCCACTGAAAGAGCAGCACAGAGATGGTCATGCCCTCCAGTTACTACCAGCGTATCAGGGGACAAACCACACTCTCTTGCTACTTCCTCTCTCACTGGTCCTAAAACTCTCCCTGAGGGATAAAGAGGTGCCATGTTTTTCGCTGATAATCCCACTCGCTCTAACATTTCTTCCCACCAGCACCTCTCTCTTTGGCGGAAAAGCATGGTACGAGAAGCCAGGGAATAATCAAAAGAGGGAACTCCACTAAAGTAAAAGAGAATAAAACCAGACATAGAGGTCCAGAATTTTGTTTTCTTAAAAGTTTCTCTTTCTCTTTCCCGATGCCAGAGCAATTTATAAAAAGAATAAATATGGTAAGGATAAAGGCCACTAACTCGATAAACTTCTTCTCTGTCTAACTCTACCTCTTTAAAATATTTTTCGGTGCGGTTGTCATACCAGGGTATGCTTCCTCCCAGTGGTTTCCCATTATTATCTACTTTAACCAATACCTCAGCATAACTGGACACACTGAGAGCGACAATTTCTTGCCTCACTTCCTCGGGGAATCGACTAATAGCCTGCAGAATTTTTCGTAAAATTTCCTGAGGATCGTAAAGCTCTCCTTCCTCATCTGGAAATAAAGGGGTAGGGAAACTTCCCTCCCCCTTTATTTCTCCATCCTGGTCATAAACTCGCAATTTAGTATTGGTAGTTCCTACATCTATCCCTAAAAGAAAGGCCATTTTATTCTCCCACTTTCACTCCTACTTTTTTTTCTTTTTCTTCTAAAGAGGGCCTTTTCTCTATCCATACTAAAGATTTAGTAGGACATTTCTCTATACAGATTCCGCACAAATTACATTTATTCCGATCTATTTTTATCCTTCCTCCCTCCAGAGTTATAGCTCCCTCCGGACAAGACTTCACACATATGCTACATTTTATACACCCTTTTTTACAAGATTGCCTGGTCTCTCGAGGGGAAGCTAAAGAAATACAGGCTTCTACCACCTGTTCTCGAGCAGGAAGAAGAGCAATAACAGAACGAGGACACTCTTCCACACATTTTCCGCAACCAGTGCATTTTTCCCAGAGAATCACAGGTAATCCTTTTTCTTCATCTAAAATCATAGCCTCAAAAGGGCAAACTCTTACACAATTTCCGAAACCCAGGCATCCATAGCGGCAGACTTTAAAGGAATTACCCAAAAGATGAGCAGCTTTACAATCTTTTACTCCCTGGTAGTTTGCTACCTCTCCTGCCACTTCTCTTTCTCCCTGACAGAGAAGAACAGCTTTCTGCGCTTCTCGATTAGGATCGACCTCTTTCCCTAATAAAGAAGACAGTTCGTTCCACACCTTTGGTCCTCCTACCGGGCAAGCATCAGGAGGAGCTTCTCCAGCAGCAATTTTCTCTGCTAAAGCAGAACACCCCGGAAAACCACAGGCTCCACAATTAGCCCCCGGTAGAGTTTTTTCTACTTTTTGCACTAAAGGGTTAGATTCTACCGCAAATTTTTGAGAAAACCAGGCTAACATTACCCCGAAAACTAAACCTAAAACTCCAATAAGAATAGTAGGCATTAGAATATTCATGTTCTTCTCCTATTTCACCAGACCTTTAAAGCCCATAAAAGCAATAGCCAGTAAACAGGTGGAGAAAAAAACTATGGGAGAACCTTGGAAGAATTGAGGAACTTTAGAAAATCTCAATTTTTCCCTGATTCCAGCCAGGAGTAACAAAGCTATCGTAAACCCCAAGGCTACTCCTACACTGTATATTACCACCTGAATAAGGTTATAGTGATAATCTACTCCAAAAAAGGTAACCGCCAAAATAGCACAATTAGTAGTAATAAGAGGTAGATATATACCCATAGCCTGGTATAAGTTGGGCACAGTTTTCTTGAGAATTGCTTCCAATAATTGCACCAAAACGGCAATTACCAAAATAAACACCATAATCTGGAGATATTCCAACCCCAAAGGCACAAAAATAAAGTTCCACAAAACCCAAGTAGCTACAGAAGCTAAAACCATAACAAAAGTAACTGCCATCCCCATCCCTAAGGAGTTTGCCACATTAGAAGACATGCCAATATAGGGACACAACCCAATGTATCGAGCTAAAATGATATTATCCACAAAAGCAGCACTGATAAAAATTTTGAAGAGGTCCATAGCATTCATAGGTTATTCCTCCGATAAAAGTGATTTAGTATAGCAATGCAAAGACCAATAAGAAGAAAAGCTCCGGGAGGAAGAATCATCATCATCATCCCTTGATAAGAAGAAGGAAATATCTGACGATAGAAAAATTGCCCGTAACCAAAAAGCTCTCTTATTATACCAATGATTGTGATTACCATAGTATATCCTATTCCCATCCCCAGAGAATCAGCCATCGTGAGCAGCACTGGTTTTCGAGAAGCAAAAGCTTCTGCTCGAGCCATAATAATACAATTAACTACAATCAGAGGGATGAAAACTCCCAAGGCTTCAGAAAGAGCAGGAAGATAAGCTTTCATCACCAGATCTACAATAGTAGTAAAAGTAGAAATCACCACGATAAATATGGGAATACGAACTTCATTAGGGACAAAATTCCTTATCGCCGATATTACCATGTTAGAACCAGTTAAAACAAAAATAACTGCTGCTCCCATATAGAGACAGTTTTCTAACCTCACTGACACCGCCAATACCGAACACAAACCAATCATCAAGCGCAAAACTGGGTTTTCTCCTATAATGCCGTTTTTAAAACAATTCCAGAATTCTTTCATGGTTTTCCTATCTCCTCCCAATAACTTGCTAAACCTTGACAGGCCCGGACTATAGCCCGGGTAGAAATAGTAGCTCCACTTATGGCTTTAATGTCTTTGTTAACCTCAAAAGGGTCGGTTAAAGGTTTATCGAGGAATTGGGATAGAAAACTATCACTTTCAATATTAGAACCCAACCCTGGAGTTTCTTGGTGTTCTAACACTTCCATACCTGTGAGCTTTCCCTCTTCTGAAATTCCTACCAAGAGGATAATTGGTCCACCATAGCCGGTGGTGCTCACCCGAAACACTAACCCTTCTCTCTTTCCTTCTTTTAGCGCTTCATAAACTTCTAAAATGGAAAAATCTTTAGTAGGAGTTTGCACCGGAGGCACAGTTTCCCACTTTTGGAACTCTTGAGCAAAAGGAGCAACCTTTTGTAAAGCTTTTTTTAAATCTTCCTGCGATCTTCTTTCAATTTCTTTTTGAGTAACAGAATTTACTACTGCTAAAGAAAAAGCAGCTATAACACAAAATACAGTTAAAGAAAGAGCAATTTTCCAAGTATTTTTCATAGTCATCTCACCTTAGCCTCTGATTTCCCTACCCCAAATCTTCGAGGGAGAAGACGGTCTAAAAAAGGAACCAAAGCATTCATAGTAAGGATACCAAAAATTACTCCCTCCGGATAGGCTCCTAAAAGACGGATTACCCCCGCAATGGCTCCAGCTCCCAGACCAAAAAGATAACGGCCTTTTGAGCTAATGGGAGAGGTGACATAATCTGTAGCCATAAAACATGCTCCCATAACTGCCCCTCCACTTAAAATATAAAAGAGAGCACTCTGCCCTCCTAGAATAGCTATCAAAGAGAGACCAATGAAATAGAAAAGGGGAATATCCCAGTGCACAATCCCCCGCCACCATAAATACAAAAACCCTACAAGGAGTAACAACGTGGAAACCTCTCCAATACAGCCTGGAACTTGTCCTAAGAAAAGGTGCCACAAAATATGAGGGTCTACCTGATGCAAGGCATTATAGCCATACATCCTTACAATACCCAAAGGTGTAGGGGTAGTAACCATCCCCACTCCTAAGGAAGCAGCGCCACTTTCAGCCAAAGTAGAAAAATCGAAAGGAGTATTAACCCACCAGGTAGACATGGCCTTAGGCCAGGAAACCAATAAAACTGCTCTTCCTACCAAGGCTGGGTTAAATACATTTTGTCCCAAACCTCCAAACATTTCTTTCCCCAGGAAAATAGCCGCCCCTCCTCCCACTATGGGCAACCAAAAAGGTGCATAAGGCGGAAGAGATAAACCCAAAAGCAGACCAGTAACTACTGCACTTCCATCAGTAACAGAGAGAGGCCGTTTAAAAATTTTACAGCTAAGAGCCTCAAATCCTATCGTGCTCCCTACAGACAAAAGAATAGTTAACAAAGTAGTGGAGACTCCAAAAAAATATACTCCCCAAATAGTAGTAGGTAAAAGAGCCAGCACTACCTGTCTCATTATCCAGGGAACAGTAGTTTCATCTCGAAGATGAGGCGAAGAAGTAATAACCAATTTTAACTCTTCATCCATTTGCTTTCCCCTTTCTCGAACGGCGCATAATTTCCGCTTTAGCTAACCTGATAAGATGAGTAAGAGAAATATTGGCCGGGCAAACGTAAGAACAGGCTCCACATTCCATACAATCTAACACCCGGTTTTCTTTGGCTTCATCAAAAGCTTGATATTCAGCAAACTTACCCAACATAGTAGGAAATAAACGCATAGGACAAGCGTCTATACATCTGCGGCAACGAATACAAGAGTATTCCTTCTTTTCATAGAGATGGTTCAAAAATACAAAACCAGAAGTTCCTTTTATTACCGGGACTTGCAGGGAAGTTTGAGCCACTCCCATCATTGGTCCTCCCATAACTACTTTCTGGGGCGTTTCTGTCCACCCTCCACAAAAATCTACAAGGTCTGATAAAACAGTTCCTAAGGGCACCTGGATATTTTCTGAATTCTTAAGGCAATCTCCGGTTACAGTTATGACTCTCTCTATGAGAGGAAGGCCTTCTTCAGCCATCCTTCCTATTGCCCAGCTAGTTTGGACATTATTTACCACTGCTCCCACATCCAGGGGCAATCCTCCAGGAGGGACCTCTCTTCTCAAGATAGAAAAAACCAATTGCTTCTCGGAACCTTGAGGGTATTTAGTAAGAAGAGGAACTACTTGAGTAGGAAAAGGAAGGTCTTTTACCAACTTGCTAAATTTTTCTATAGCCTCAATTTTATTTTCTTCTATCCCTATAAAAGCTCTTTCTGCCCCACAAGCCCGCACTAAAACTCGCAAGCCAGCCAAAATAGTAGATGGTCTTTCTACCATCACCCGGTAATCACAGGTTAAGTAAGGTTCGCACTCTGACCCATTCAAAATAAAACTATCAATTTTTTTACCTGAGGGGGGAGAAACTTTAACATGAGTAGGGAAAGCTGCTCCTCCCAAACCTACCATTCCTCCTTCTCTAATCCATTCCCGGAGAAAGGCGGGGTCTTTACTTTCAATATTGGAAAGGGGGTCTTTTCTTTCTTCTTCTCCCGAGCCATCATTCTCTATGATTAGGGCAGGAAACCTACCCAGTAGAGGATGGAAATAATCTTCTACTCCTGCTACTGTACCAGCTAAGGGGGAATGCAGAGGAGCAGAAATAAAAGCTTCTATATCAGCAATTTTCTGCCCTCTTTTTACCTTATCTCCCTTTTGGACTAAAGGGGATAAGGGAGCACCGGCATGCTGAAGAAGAGGTAGAACTACTCGAGAAGGAAGAGAAAACTCTTTAATGGGTTTCGCAGCAGTAAGCTCTTTAAAAGTAGGGGTGTGTACACCCCCGGGGAAAGTTTTAAGCTTCATAAAATTTACTCCTCCTTGGTACTTTAGTATTCTTCCAAATTTTCTTCTAGAAACCTAGTATGTAAATTACCAGCTCTGAAATCTTTGTTTTGCAAAATTCTCATATGAAAAGGAATAGTAGTAGAAACACCTTCTACCATAAAAGAATGCAAAGCCTCTCGGGCTCGGCGGATGGCAAAATCCCGGTCGCAGTCCCATACTATCAATTTAGCCAACAGGGAATCGTAATAAGGGGGAACCTCATAACCAGAATAACAATGAGAATCCACTCTAATTCCTGGCCCTCGAGGGATATCAAAGCGAGAGATTTTACCCGGAGAGGGAGAAAAATTATGATTTACATCTTCTGCATTTATCCTCATCTCTAGAGCATGCCCTCGTAAAAAAAGTTCTTCCGGAGTAAAAGATAATTTCTCTCCTCCCGCAATACCAATTTGCTCCCTTACTAAATCTATTCCTGAAATCATTTCTGTAACCGGATGTTCTACCTGAATACGAGCATTAAGCTCCATAAAATAAAAGGAACCATCTTCAGTTATCAGAAACTCCACTGTTCCGCAAGTAGTATAATCCAGTACCTCTGCTACTTTTATTGCTGTATCCCGTAACTTACTTCTCGTTTCCTCAGTTAAAAAAGGAGCAGGGGCTTCTTCTAAAATTTTCTGCTGTCTCCTCTGCAAAGAACATTCTCTCTCTCCTAGGTGACTTACTCTACCCTCCTTATCTCTTACAATTTGCACTTCTACGTGCCTAGCTTTGGTCAAAAGTTTTTCCATATACACCTCCTCACTGCCAAAAGCTAATTTTCCTTCTCGTTTCGCGCTTTCTAAAGCCTCAGCTAATTGATGAGGTTCCTTCACTACCCTAATTCCTCTTCCTCCTCCTCCCCGGGAAGCTTTGAGAAAAAGAGGATAACCTATTTTTTCGGCTACCTCTTTTGCCCCCTTCTCATTTTTAATAGGTTCTAAAGAGCCAGGAACTACTGGTATTCCAGCTTCTTCCAGAATTCTTTTAGCCTGTAATTTATTTTTCATCCGTTCTAATAAATCCGCATCCGGCCCGATAAAAGCAATGCCTCTCTCTTTTAATTTTCTGGCAAACTCAGCATTTTCAGATAAAAAACCATAACCAGGATGAAGAGCGCTAGCCCCGGTTAACTCACAAGCACGAATAATTTTTTCTTCGTTCAAATAAGTATCTTGAGGTAAGCTTCCTCCCAAAGCCACTTTCTGATCTACAAACTTCAAATGCAAAAGATTATAATCTGGGTCAGAAAACACTCCTACCGTCTTAATTCCCAGCTCTCTACAAGCTCTAACTACTCGTAAAGCTATCTCTCCTCGATTAGCTATCAATACTTTATCAAACAAATTTATACCTCCTAAATAAGGACTCTATCTTCTGGATAAGTGATTAACTCTTTTTCCCGAGTAGGTCGCACCATTACTAAAGTCATAATCCCTACCCTTCCCACATACATAGTAATAACAATTAGAATCTTACTCAAGTCTAAAAGGTTGGGTGTGATCCCTCGAGAGAGGCCCACCGTGCCAAAAGCCGAAATCACTTCAAAGCAAACATCTAAAAAATGAGCAGATTGAACAACCAACAAAACCATAGTCACTCCAAAAACCAGGAAGGAAGCTAAAACTACCACACTTACAGCTCGAGATATGACGATCGGTGCCACTCGGCGATGAAATAGCTCCACTCTATCTCCTCCCCTTATCACACTTGCTACCATTCCCCAAAGTAAAGCAAAAGTGGTAGTTTTTACTCCCCCCCCTGTTCCTCCCGGAGAAGCACCAATAAACATAAGCAAAATTATAAGAAAAGCCGGAGCTTCCCGCAAACTACCTATAGGAATGGTATTAAAACCAGCTGTTCGCGGGGTAACAGCCTGGAAAAGACTGGCCATTATTTTTCCTCTCCAGGGAAGCTTAGCCAAAGTAGCAGGATTATCCCACTCTAAAAGTAAAATTAAGATCGTTCCCAAAATAATTAAAAATAAAGTAGTCCCTACCACTACTCGAGAATGTAAGCTTGACAAACTACGTTTTTCCACTATCTCTCGAATTACCACAAAACCGAGACCTCCCAGTATTATAAGCCCCATAATTGTAAAATTAACTACTGGATCCAGAACAAAACCTTCTAAGTTATTGCTAAATAACGAAAAACCAGCATTACAAAAGGCAGAAATAGAGTGGAAAATAGCAGGGAAAAGAGCTTCTCTTGGCGTAAAGTAGCGCAAGAAATTTAAAAATAGAATTAGAAAACCTATTCCCTCAATTAAAAAAGTGTACTTCAAGACGGAAAGGACAAAACGTACCACTCCTCCTGGGAAATCCAAGCTAAAAGAATCACGAATAGCTAATCGAGTTCGATACTCGATTCTTCGCCGAAGGGCTAAGGCTAAAATAGTGTTTAAAGTCATATACCCCAACCCTCCAACCTGAATGAGCACAAGAATCACCAATTGTCCCCAAAAAGAGAAAAAAGTAGCGATGTCTACTACTACTAAACCAGTAACACAAGTAGCAGAAGTAGCAGTAAACAAAGCATCTATAAAACGCAGTTTATTCCCTGAAGTTACCATAAAAGGTAAAAGCAGAGCAAGTGTTCCACTGAAAATAATAACTGCAAAACCTAAAAGTATTAAAGTGGCGGGAGAAAGACTCGCCACTTTCTTTCGCGCTCTTTCCCAGAGAGAGATTGACTCTCTACTCTCGGATAATAACACCATATCAGCCTTCTTAGTTAGAGAGAAAATACTCCATACTTTTTGGCTTCTTCAAACATAGCCACTATATTTTCCGGAGGAACATCGGGTTGAATGTCATGTACCGAAGTTAAAACATATCCTTCCGGTCCTAAATCATCTATTCTTTTCCTTACTTCTCTTTTTACTTCCTCCTCCGTTCCTTGAGGAAGAACTCGAGTAGTATCTATTGCTCCCCAAAAAGAGAGCTCTTCTCCAAACTTTTCCTTTAATGTTTTAGTATTCATATTCTGAGCTGAAACCTGAACTGGATTTAAGATATCTACTCCCACTTCTATTAAATCAGGAATGAAAGAAAAAATACTTCCGCAGGAATGATAAAGAAGTTGAGCCTGAGGAGCCATTTTCTTCAAATTTTTAAAATATTCCTGATGGTAAGGTTTAATTATTTCCCGATAAGTTTTGGGACTCATTATCACGCTTTCAGCAGTAGCTAAATCATCGCCCACAAAAATCACATCTAAAAACTCCCCTACTTCCTGAAGAAAAAGAGAATATTTCTTTAACTGATAATTGTACATTCCCTCTAACAAAGTAGTAACAAAATCTACATCGGTTAGAAGGTCTACCAAAAAATTTTCAAACCCTCGGAGATACCAGCAAGGTTCAAAAATACCGGTATCAATCATATCTCCTACCAAAAGATATTCATTGCTCTCTTTAAGATTTTTTGCCTTTTCCCTCACCCCGGAGAGATTCATAGTTTTAGCCGGGTCTGGCCATTCATAGTCTCTTAGCTCTTCTATGTTTTTTCCTGCTAAGGGATGCTCTATCATGTCATAATAAAGTCCACCTTCGGGCATATGATACTTAATACCAAACTCGTTAAAATAGGTTCTCTCATCTACCACTTTTTTGAAAAAAACGGGTTGAGGATGAATACCCCGAGTATCTATCTCCAAAACCTTAAGCACTTCTTCATCAATAAAAACAATTTGAAAGTTTTCCATCATAAACTTAGTCTCTTTTTCTATTCCTAAATATTTTTTCAAATTGTCATAGGCTACTTTGGTCATAGTAGTACAGTTAGTGCTTCCCAAATCTAGGGGAATCCTATCCGGAACCTGATGATGCAATGCTCTCAAGGCTCTTTCCCTTCCTAACAATTTTATCCTCCTTTTTGAAAATATATAATCAATTTAGCAACTCCTATATTTTACCAGAACAGGCAAGTTTTATCTCATTTCATATAGTTAACTGCAAAATTCATTGTACCATGCTTCTTTCTCATACTTTGTTTATTTTTCCAAGATATTACACCAGGTAATGATGAGCTCTTCACATCAATGCGTGGCAATCTCCGAGGGTTATAAAGGGGAACATCATCTTATATTCTGGATTCCTTGCAGAAACGTTCAGGGGTAATGAACTTAAGAGAATTTACCCGCCCTCAAAAGCATAATTACTACATTGCTACTCTATTACCTCCTTGTGATGACGGGAGAGAGAAAACTGTAAGAGGTAGCAATTAAAATAAGTTTTGCAGGATATTTGCTATATGGGTGGGCTAATTTGTGCGATATTTTTTATTCCCCCTTTCCCAAGAGGTTAATAAACTTACTCTTTCTATAGAAGGAGTAAGTTTGCAAGGTGCTACAACCTTTCAATAGAATAGATGCAAATACCAATTTATTATTTCCTCTCCCCAGAAAAAAGCAATTACCGCTCCTCCTGCCATAAAAGGAGCAAAAGGAATAGAGTCACGCCTTCTTTTAAATCCCAGAACCAGTAGAATTACACCTATCAGTGCTCCTCCCAGAAAAGAGAGTAAAAAAGCAAGAGGTGTTTTTGGCCATCCCAGAAAAAATCCTAAAGCTCCAGCCAGCTTTACATCCCCAAAGCCCATCCCTCCAGGGAAGAGAACATAAACGAGAAAAAGAAGAGAGAAATAAACAACTCCTCCTAAAAGAGCTGGGAAAAAAGGTTGATCTAAAAACAAAGATATAATACCGAAAACTACAATCACTAGAACCAGCTCATCAGGGATCCTCCTCTCCCGTAAATCTACCCAGGAGATAAAAAAGAGAGTCACTAAAAAAGAGATAGCCAGAAGCCAATTCCCTATCACTACCGTTTAGCCTCCCCAATTAAGTAAAAGACCATGAGGGAAAAGCATCCCTCAGCACTCAACGACATAAACCTTAAAAGCAAAATAGATAAAAAAATCTTCTTATAAGGTAGCCTTTTCGCTTTCATATTATATTTCTCTTTCCCTTCTCTTGGAGAAGGGACTCTTATATATTATACCCTCAATCCTTGACGGTAAATCCCCCTATTTTTCTTCTCTCCTTGATTCTCCTATTTCCCCCCTCTAATCACCAGGAAGCGAAAATACGACCCTTGCTATGGCGGAGAAGAAACATTGTAGGCTGTTATTTATCCTAACCCAACTTGCAGCTTTTTACCAGAAAAACCCCTCTTTTTATTGTATACCTATCCTGTAAGTAAGCAGCCTACGGCGTAAGATAAAAGACGAAAAGAAGAAAAAGACTTACTGAGGAGAAA
>Ga0134101_1000203_pt1 | contig 75784 bp, 52 predicted proteins | sample 12_3_2metaG_FD_94446 | JGI IMG/M metagenome (GOLD analysis project Ga0134101, IMG submission 94446) | Switchgrass degrading microbial communities from high solid loading bioreactors in New Hampshire, USA - 12_48_3.3_201_A2 metaG | ecosystem: Engineered > Bioreactor > Semi-continuous > Anaerobic...
AGAGCCGGATAGACCACCGGAGCGGGTCCTTCCTTCAACTGGAACAACGGCCGCGGATCGCCCGTCGGCCGGGACTGGGTGACGGAGCGGGACATCAACTCATCCGTGTACAGGAACCCCAGTTTCATATCCACGTGCGAGAGCGCAAAACCACTCCGCACGACGAACTTCTGGTGCGGATGCCACGCAAGTCCGATTCGCGGCTGGTAGTTGTTCCAGTCCGTGTTGTACGGCTTGGCGCCCTTGGGGTGCGTCCAGGCTCCGCGGCAGCCTTCCGGCGGGCAGCTCCAGCCAGTGTACTGATTGTCGTCGATAGCGTTGGGGTCCCAAATGCTGATGAACCCGTACTTCTGCGTCGGCGGGGTCTCCACACTGTACCGCAGACCGAGGTTCAGCGTCAGGGTTGGGTGGATTTTCCAGTCGTCCTGGAAGTAGAAGCTGTGTTGCCAGGAACGCGGAAGGTTCGAATTCAGGGTCTGGCTGAAGGTGACCGAACTGATCGACCCAACCAGGAAACTGGCAAAGCTGTTTCCCGTATTGGGCAGGTCGGTGCCGTTCGGACGGAGTCCCGCCGTGCTCGTGAACGAGAAGTTTCCGCTGGGGCTGCCGATGCCGTAGGAGTTGACTCTGTACCGCATGAGCTCGTAGCCCCACTTGAACGCGTGGGACCCGCTGACCTTGGAGACATCCTGCTTGAACGACAGCGTCTCGTTCACGTCGACCGTGGGAGTGCCCTGCCCGAGGCTGCCGTAAAAGCCGAGCGGGAAGTGGTCCGGCGCGAGGTTAGGCAGACCGATCTCCGCTGCCATGTTCTTCATGTAAGTGGGAACTTCCCACCCCTGCCTGCGGCGGTAGTAGCCTGCTCGCGTTTCGCTGACCAGAGTGGGGCTGAGCACCCACGTCGTGCCCAAGGAGACCGTGTGCATGTGGATGGGCTCCCGAGCCTCCGAGCTGCTGAACGGCAGGTACTTGATTGTCGTGGGCTTGGTCCAGTAGTCGCGCTCGTTCCACGTGTAGCTGAAGTAGGATTTCAGCGAAGGGCTGAACTGGTGGTCGGTGCGGATCGACCAGTTCGGCCAGAGGACCGCAGTTACCGGCGCCAGCGCCAAATTCTGCGTTGGTCCCGTCGTAGACATGCTTCCCGGCTGGTTTGGGTGAGTGAAAGGATCGTAGCTTAAGATCTTCGCAGCTACCGGATCAAACTGCGACTTCGGAATGATGTTATCTGGGAATGGATCCCGGACCCAGGTGCCATCAGAAAGCTGCCGGGTCGTACGGGGATCGTAAATCGGCTGGCCGATCCCTCCGAACCTGAAGTCGCCCTGCTTCATTTCCTCGGTGGGCACCGTGTACTGATCCTGCTTGGCCTGCTTATCGATCAGTTTTTGCCAGGCCAGCATGAAGAACGTACGGTTGCGGCCGTCGTAGATTTTCGGAATGTATACGGGGCCGCTGATGTTCGCATCCGGCTGCGCGAAAACGATCATATCGCCTCGCTGCGTCGGGGTCTCCCGGTCGAAGTACTTGCGGTGCTGCATTCTGCGGGTGCGGCCGAGCATCGAGAGCATTCCGTGGAATTCGTTCGTGCCGGTCTTCTTGACAACCGTGATCGCGCCGCCGGCGGAGTGCCCGTATTCGGCCGGGAGCGCCGACGTAATAACCTTCACCTCTTCTACGGCGTTGAGGATCGTGTCCGAGGTCAAGCCGTTGTTGTCTGTGCCGGTGGCGAGTGCCCCGTCTTCGAAATACCCGATGTAGCCACTGCGCAGGCCGTTGATGTGGAAGTTGTTCATCTGGCCCGCATAGCCGAAGCCGTTCATCGTCATGCCGGGGACGAGGTACATAATTGCCTTGACGTTGCGCTGATACAGTGGCAACGCGTACTGGTAGTCGCCACTTACCACCTGGCCGGTCGCCGAGGTTTCCGTCTCCAGCAGCGGCACCGCTGCGGTGACTTCGATCGACTCGCTTACCGCGCCGACCTCCAGGGTGGCATTGATAGCCATCGTGTCGCCGGTTCTCAATACCGCATTTTCGCGTATGAAACTCTTAAATCCGCCGCTTCAACGGTTATCCTGTAGGGTCCGGGCCGGAGAGATCCCACGCGGTAGATCCCTTCCGAGTTCGTCTCCGTTACGCTTTGAAAGTTTGTTTCGGTCTGAGTGATCGTGACTTTGGCGCCGGGCACAACAGCGCCCGTAGAATCGGCTACCCGGCCGGTGATGGTGCCGGTGTCGATTTGCGCCCAAGCTGGAAATACTGCCAGGAATAGTAGGGAAAATACAGCGCAGATACATCGAATGCTCTGTACTTTCTTTGATGTAGTTGAGCAAGAAAGCAATTCAGTCAGCACTAATCCAACTCCTTGACCGGCGGTGTGCAGGCCGGTCACGATGTGTTTGTGTTATGGTTTGCCAGCATCCGATAAACATGCGGCGCCGGTCTCTTAAACGGACGGACTCCTCCTGCACACCCAGAGCAGTCCGCCCGAAAACTGGTTCGCTCTCGTGCTGCGCGAGTTTATTCGAAAACGCTAAGCAGCCGGATTCGAAATCCCTGCCGATTCCATGAAAGCGACGTATGCTTTCATCTCTTGAACGCGCTTCTGAACCACCTTGAAGATGTCTTCAGCGTGTTCCCTGATGGTCAATTGTGAGCAAGTATTGGGATTTTTCTTTGTGGCTTCGTCGACGGTGCGGATCCAATCGGGCGGGATCTTGCTCGCCCCGGCGAGCGCTCCCGCCAGCGCGCCGGCTGAGGCGGCAAGGCAGTCGGTGTCGCGCCCGAAATTTACGGTCATGATGATCGTGTCCTCGACGTTGCCATTCGTGGCCAAAAACGCGGCGAACGCCTTGGTCGCGATTTCGACCGCATAGGAATAGTGGAAAGGCAATCCGCCCGAACCGTCGTAGATTTCGTAAAAGGCGTCCCGCATCTTGGTCGTGTTGCCGTACTTCCGCGCGATGTCCAGACCCCTTTCCAGTTCCGGCCTGATCGACGGGTGGGCGTATTTCAGCGCCGTGTTGATCACCGAATCGACCGTCGCGTCGGGACGGCAGGCGTGCGCGAGCGCCGCGTTGTAGGCTGCTCCCCACAGGAATCCCTCGCTCGTAAGCGGGTGGTAGATGCGGCCCACATCGTATGTGTCCCGGATTGCGCCTTCTTCATCGCACGCATTCACCATCGCGATGGGCATAAAGGAGCGGACCATGGTGTTCAGGCCGTGCGTGTAATTGACTACGGTGCCGATGTAACCGGCGGGAACAACGCCGAGCTGGTTGTTGTACCCACGAACCTTTGCGACCTGTGTCGTCTCGACGTCGAACTCCGTGACGATTTTCTTCATCCGCTCCATTCGCTCGTCGGGGTTGGTTCTTGCCCAGGTCCGCGCCAGGTCTGCGGCGTTGATCCGGTCGCCCTTTTCGGCGATAGCCAGGCACATCTGCTTCACGCGCTCTGTGCCGTCCTCGGTCGAGCCGGCGACGTAGGGAAAGTTCCACCAAAGGTCCCAGGGCTCGAAGGTCTTCAGGACGCCGTACTTTTCTGCGATCTTTTCCCGGGAAAAGCCCTCGACCGCCACCCCCATGGCCGAGCCGATAAAGCTCCCGGCCAGGCAGCCGTAAATCTTGTCGAAAAGGTTGTGGGCGGGCGCGGCAGAGGCTGTCTGGACGGAGCCCGCCAGCGTGGCCGCCAGCGCCGAGTTCAGCAGGTCGCGCCTGCGGAGTTGATGGCTTTTGCCGTCGGGTTTAGTCATAATCCTTTCCTATCTCTGGACAGTGCCTCTCACGCGCCGGCCGATTCCAACACGGCCGCGAGCTGTTTCAACTTCTGGACTTTGTTCTGGAGCGCGCGGTAGATTCCCTCCGCGTACGCCTTTGTGGGCAGTTGCGATGCGGTGTAGTTGTTTCTCCTTGCCGCATCGTCAACCGTCCGGATCCACTCCGCCGGTATCGCGCTGGCGCCCGAGAGAGCGCCCGCCAGCGCGCCTGCCGCCGACGCCACGCCCGCGGTGTCCCGCCCGAGGTTTACTGCGAAGACGATCGTATCCTCGAAGTTACCCTTCATCGCCGCGAAAATAGCCAGCGCCTTGCAGGCCGCCTCGGCCGCATAGGTTTCCGCATACTTAACGCCCTTGGCGCAGTACATTTCGGTAAGTTCCTTACGGAGTTGAGCCGGTTCGGGCTGCTTGGCCGCAACGGCCAGGGCACGCTTCAGGTTCCGGCGGATTTTACGATCCGCATACTCCCCCGCGGCGGCAATCACGGAATCCACGGTGGCGTCCGGCCGGAAGGCCGTAGCCAGTGCGGCTTGGAAGCTTGCTCCCCAGTGGTAGCCGTCGCTGTGCAGCGGCTGGTAAACACGCCCTACATCATGCACGTCCCTCACCGCCTCTGCCGGGTCGCAGGCGTTGATCATGGCAATCGGCTGGAAGGACCGCACGGTAATGTTCTGGTGGCTGTAAGGAACGTGCGTTCCGATGATCCCGGCCGGAATGAGACCGCTTCGGCCCATCGCCATCAGCGGCCGGTCGAACGGCGCCGCGCCGAGTTTCATCGCCTCAAACTTCTTGTCGTCCTTTATGCCGATCCAGTGATTGACCAGATCTTCCGCGGTGACCCTGTCCTGCTTTGCGATGATTGCCAGGGCGATGTGCTTGAACTGCTCCGCTCCGCCATCGGTGGTCCCGGCCGGCCGCATTGCGGCAATGCCTTCGGAGCGGAACGGATGAAACGATTTCAGCGTGCCGTACTTCTTCGCGATCTGTTCCTCGGACCAGAGCGCGACCGGAGCCCCCATAGCCGCGCCGATGAAGGCTCCGGCGACACAGCCGTAAAACTTGTCGAACAGACTGCGCGGCTGCGCCGGATCCGCCCATAGGCGGTCTCCCAGGACGATCGAGCCTGCGAGTGCGCCGCCCACAATACCAGCGAACTTGCGGCGCCCATGCGGGCTGCCCACACTCGGCCCGTCCAGTGTGTTCTTGTCGGGCGACATTTCCTTTCTCCTTGCGTCTTCTACGCGCTGGTGTCCGGATTCGCGCGAGAACTCACCGGGCACTTGTGAATTGGTGTGCGCCGATATCCAGGCTGCCGTCCGCCGGCAGGGGATTCCCGTAATAGTCGCGCGTGCCCGGGTCGATGTTGAACAGCTTTTTCAGATTCAGACCCTTGCTTATGGCCGGCGAACCCTGTAGCACCTGATATTCAAGAAGCGTCGCGAGCTTTCTCGGATCCATCAAAAGGCCGACGCCGCCGCCGCGGAACAGCGGGTCTCCCACAACACCGACGACCTTGTCCCCAACCTTTTCCTGGCCGGTGGCCGCTGCCCATGCGTTCAGGTCGGTGTACTTGCCCACCTGGAACCCGCGGCCGCCCAAGCCGAAATAGAGATTGCCGACAAAACGGCCTACGCTGTCCAGCGGCCGCGCGGCGTCGTGATATTCAATCTGCGGGCCGCCCGTGGCGAAAATGTTGTTGTAAAAAGTGATGGTTGGCAGCTTGCCGCTAACGCCGCGTTCGGTGCCGCCGAAATCAACCGCCGCACCCTGGGAGTTGAAGATCGTATTGTTGTGAACCAGGGTGTCGATCATGTTCTCGCTGCCGATCCAGACGCGAATCGCCGCGACGTGCCGTATCGTGCGGCCTTCCCTCTTGTCGGTCTTCAGACCGTCGTCCTGGCTGATGTTATAGCGCACGATGTTGCCGGAGAACTTATTCCGGCCCACCTGGCAGATCAAAAACCCGGGGCCGAAATTGTTGTGCGAGTAATTGTACTGAATGATCGAGTTAGTTACTCCACCGTCAAGGTCGAATCCGCCACCGTCGCCCGTTGTGCTCCGGTTATGATGCGAAATGTTGAACTGCATGATGACCCTGTCGGATTGCCAGGTCCAGATGCCGACCGGGCCGTTTCCGCCTCTCCAGCCCATGTCCCAGCCGTTGAAGCGCGCCTCGCAGTATTCAATCACGGCGCCATCCGTGTAGCCGACGAAAATCCCGCTGCCGCTGTGCGTCCTGGTGAACGACGGATCGCCCGCGTTGTTCTCCGCGAGGCAGTGGGCGATGTAGATGTTGCGCGATCTGGCGGGGCCCATGATGCCGATGCCTTCCTTGCCGTTGTCGTGCGCGTGCACCCGTGTGATGCGCACGTCGGCGACCCCGTTCATGTGGATGCCGTTCTTGCGGAAGCCCCAGACTTCGACGTCGTCCACCTCGATGTCCCTGGCCGACTGCGCAAACAGACCGGATTCCGTGCTCGCGGACTTCCGTCCCGCGCCTTTGAGTTCCAGGTCGCGAATCACGAAATGATTGCAGCCGTCGATCGAAATGGCTCGTCCCGTTCCGCCGTCGATCACCGCCCGCCCGGCGTACGAGGTCACAGTCAGCTTCCTGCCGGGCGCGCCGCTGTCGGCGGCGTCGAGCACCAGCGTACCCTTGAAGGTCTGGCCACCCTCGAACAAGATGCGATCGTCGGGCCCAAACGTGGTGCTGTTGAGCTTCTCAATCGTCTTCCACGGTTTGTCCATCGTGCCAGGGTTGGCATCGTCGCCCCGCGGGCTGACATAGTAATCCTTTGCGGCGCAAGTAACGCTCAGTGTAAGGAAGATAAGCGTCGTGATCGCCACGTCCAGACGTTTCATGTTCATTCCACCCTTACTGACTCTTTTCTCTTCAATAGCGGTTCGCAAGAGCTCGTAACTCGAACTGCCTGCCCATACACCTACGTGGTTCGGCGACAGACGCCGCCTCACCACTGGAATTCGCCTTTCTCTCCAGGAACGACGGTGCGGCCGTTCAGCCGGATTCGGACCGGTTTGCCGAGCAGCCGGCCCCGATACCGGGCGCTGCGCGGCAGAGTGTTTACATCGAGTTCAACTTGCTTTGCGGCACACTTGATGGATTTCACGACCACGCCATCCAGGCCGACCGCGTGGCAGCGTTCCGCATCGACGACAAGGTCGCCGTAGCGGCGCTCAAGCGCGATTGCCGTGGTGAGCGCGCTGCCCGTGCCCCAATGGAATCCCGACCGGCCGCTTCGCCGGTTTCTTCCCGAGTGGCCGTAATTTTCGGCGCTTGCGCCCTTCGTCTCGTACTGATTGCCGAAATAGTTTCTCGGCGCAATCTCGCGGTTTTCTTCCATGACCACGAGAGCGAAGCTGGCCCGGGCCGCCGCGACGGCGCGCTCAAGCAGAGCGGGTTCTTTCGTTACGTCGTAGTAGTTGGCGAAGGTTTCGGCGAACTGCGCCTGGCGCGCGTCGTTCCACTCGCCGTCCGTGTTCATGACCCCAAAGCCTCCGAAGGCCATGAGGTCCAGGTACGGCGGGTTCCACACCTGCTGGTAAAGGGACAGCACGTCAAGGCAGAACCGTCCCGCTGAAAGGTCCTCCGGGCGCTTGAACAAGAGGTACGCCACGCGGAACGCCTCCGCGCACCACTGCATCGCCAGCGTATTCTGCCCGTACATCTTCGTGACCGGATCGTAATAATTGAGTGGCTTTTTCGAGCACGAGAAGTACAGTTCGTAGTCGTCGAACCGCTGGTCGGGCAACACATGCGAGCGCAGCCAGTCCACGCCGGCTTTGACCGCCGCTTCGGCTTCGGCTCGCGTGCGGGAATCGAGCCTGTTCGCCAAAATCATCTCCCCGAGGAACCAAATAGGAAGGGCGCCTGAAGCCGAAGAGTCGAGAACGGGGTCGGCGCTATGATCCTCCACGCGCACGAGCGTCGGGAAGCCGCCATTGCTATGCCGCACACTGAGGACCGCCTGAGTGAACCGCGCAAGAAATGCGTCGGCTTCCGCGGATCGCTCCGGCCAGCGCAGCAGCCAGATCGCCGTCCAGGCCAGGTCGGGCAAATGGTACAACCCTGGCCCGCCGCCGTGGTCGTAACTGGAATTCTGCCAGGTCCGGTCGACCGACCGGTAGATCATGGGGAAAAACCCCTTGGGGTTCGGAGACGTCATCAAGAGCCGGTGGACATCGTAAGCGCGTTCCGTCCACTGGCGGTTGGACACCCGCTGTCCCCAGTGAAGCAGGCCCCATGCCGTTCGGAGATTATTGAACCAGGAGTGGAACCAGAGGTCGCGCAGCGACTCCCTGCCTCCCCGCTGCCCGGTCTTCTTGTCTACATAAGTCGCCAGCGTGATGCCGCCGGTGCCGGGCTTCGGTCCCTCCACCCACAGGTCCCGCAGCGCCATCTCGTAGCCATAGCGGGCGTAGGTTTCAAACGGGACGACCTGCGGTTCGTGCCGGGCGATGTACTCCTTCCCGTACTGGTCCCAAAGAAAAGAGGAGACCCGGTTCAAAAAGGCTTCTCGCGTGGTCTTGCGAGAGTAAAGAACATAGCAGGCAAACCGGAACGAATCAGCGCGAAACGGTTTTCCCGTCCGCCCGAAGTAAATGTGTCCTTCGGGGCGGGAATCGGCCACACCGTAGTCGATGATGGGCGCTTCGCCGTCGGGAAATCGCAAGTCGAGAAAATGCGATGCCGGGCGCGAAGCGGCCAGCACCTTGACGTCCGGGATCACCGCCACGGCCGTCTGCCCTGCTGTCACGATGACGGCGGGCGAGCGGAAGCTATGATCCGCCGCAAATTGATGGGGCTTCTCTTTGATGTGCGGGATCCAGTGAAATGCCTTTCCGGCCTCGGACCAGGCCGACGGCTCGTCGGGCAGAAAGCGGAAGCGCGCGACCGCTTCCATGACATCGGTCGGGGCGTCAAACGAGACTTGCCATTCGACCCGCACGGTTTCCGGAGCGACGTCGCGCACCTGCCGCTCGATGCGCGGCTTTGCCCCTTCGGCGTTCACCTGCACGTCGCCCGCGATGATGGCAGGCTTGCCGACGGATACAGTTTGTGCGGCGCCGGGAAGTCCCGTCAGAGCCATCGCGAGTAAAAGGGCGGATTGTCCCGCCAGGGCGGCCAATCCCGAGCGGCGGCCTGCGCCAGGCGCGGGCATCTGGAACTCAGCTTTTCGGTTTTCTCTTGTCATTCAGCTCACCTTCCCACTGCTTTGTATCTCTCTTGTTAGCTGAACGGCAACCCGCCAGTGGCCCCCTCAACTCAGCGACTCGCAGGAAAGCGCCGGGGCTTTTCCTGCGGTGGATGGCCCCGGCGCGATTCGATTCCGGGTGCGCCGGATCAGAAGTCCAGCCTCGCGGCGATCTGAACCTGGCGATTGCCGCTGATGCTGGTGATCTGCCCGAAGGTGGGCGACGTCACGTTGGTTTGGGGGCTGCCCAGTCGCGAGCGATTGAATCCGTTTAGCATTTCCGCCCGGATCTGGAAGCGCACGCCCTCACGAATCATCGTGTTCTTCTGGATGCCGAAGTCCTCGTTCAGCGACGCGGTCCTGCGTGCACTCCCGTACCGCCTCGCGGCAGTGCCGAGCGTGAGCGCAGGCGGGTTGCTGAACTTGTCCTTTAAAAGATAGGTGTTGTTAGGCGAATTCGGATTCGCGAAATCGAACTTGTTGTCGTCGAAATTCGGGTTCACCAGCGGGCCGGGAGCGATGTTCGGGACGTTACCGCCGCCATTCCAGGCGCTGCTGGGAGACGAGGCCGAGAAGCCGAGGGGCGTGCCGGAGGCATAGTTGACGATCGCACTGATTGTCCAACCGCCAACGATCGCATTCAGAACACGTCCCGCCTCGCCAAGCAGCGGACGGCCGCGTCCAATGGGCAGGTCGTAGCTTATGTAACCCTTGAAGACGTGCGGCATATCGGAGGTGGAATAGGATTTGTAGTTCCGCATGTTGTAGTAATCCAAACCTCCGGTGTCTCCGCCGATGAGCGACGAATTGATATTGGTGAGGTTTTTCGACCAGACGTAGTTCGCATACGCGGTCAGTCCGTTCGAAAACTCCTTGTTCAGGATCACCTGGAGTGAATGGTAAGTGCTGAAGCCGAGGGGCGTACCGTAGGAACGGATGGTCGAGTTGCCCTGCACCTGCGGGTAGTCTCTCAGCGCGCTCGCGACGGTTCCCCTGAAGCCGGGGAACGGATACCGGATACCGTTGGCGGCCGCCTGGGCCTCATTGGTAACAGGGTTGTTCAGAGCGGCGCCGTACTGAGCCATCCACTCAGGCCGGATCTGATTGAGGCGAGCCAGTTCGCTCTTGAGGCTGGTGGCCTTGTTGGCCACATAACCGATATCAAGCACGAGATTTCTCGCCAGTTCGCGCTGGATGTTGAAGCTCCACATCTGGATGTATCCCGGGGTGCCGTAGAGGGGATCGATCATGCCGGGGCGGTTGAAGTTGCCCCAGCTCGGATCCCGCGAGCCCTCGGTGAACCGGTCCAGGGGAAGCCCGTCATCCCAATTAAAGATTCCCGCCCACCGGTTGACGGGGTCGGCTGAGAACTGGTAGGTGCGGCCCACCATAATGCTGGTGGCAGTCCCCAGCGGGGTGGCTTCCCACGCGTTGAAGTTGTCGGCGTCGTACATGATTCCGTAGGAGCCCCGAAGGGTCCAGTTGCCTGCAGGCCGGAATGCGAAGCCGAAACGCGGGCCGAACGCGGTGTATACCTTCTTGCCGAAATATCTGCGCCCGGTGCAGTCAGGGCACTTGCCCGCGAACTCGTAGGCGCCCTTCAGCCCCGAGATCGGGTCGATAACCTCCGTGCTCCAACTGGAGATGCGGTCATGGTCCTCGACGAAGGGAGGCTGATAGTCCCACCGCAGCCCGAGGTTCAGGGTAAGCCGGTTGTTCACCTTGAAGTCGTCCTGGATGAACAGCGCGGTGTAGCTGCGGCGGCCGCCCATCTTGCTGGGATCCACCCAGTTGCCGCTGTCTACAATGCCCAGAAGGTAGCTGGCGAACGCGTAGCCGGTCTGGTTGCCGGCAAAGGTTTCATTGGGAATTGCAGTAGCCAGGGGGCTGAAGTTGAAGCCGACACGGTGGCGGCGGAGGAACCGCTGAGCGTAGCGCCGGACATCGATGCCGAGCTTGATGAAGTGGCGTCCCTTATTGAGGCTAAGCGTGTTCAGCAAGCCGTAGCCGTCGCTCCAGTTGAAGTCGCCGATCTGGTTCCCCACCCGGCTGAGGCTGACGAAAGGCCCGCCGCCCCAATTGATCTCCGGATACGCGATCGAGCTCAGGTTTGCGATACCCATCTCCTTGGCGCCGTCCACTTCCGCGTAGGCGTTGATGTTTGGGTTCACCTGGCGGTTGTAATGGACGTTGATCGTGTTCAGAACGGTCGGAGTGATGGTCCAATCATGGGCAATCCGTCCCATTTGGGTCTTGATGCGCTGGGTGCGCGCCGAGGACAGCGGCCCACCGTCCACAGCGTTGGCATCGAACAGCACACCGCCGTCGTACATGAGCCTGGGCCTGGCGTTGTAGGCGTAGGAGCCGGAGAGCCTGTGGTCGCTCCCGATCAAATGGTCTCCCTTAACGGAGAACTGATACTGGTCGAAGCGGGGGTTGCTGGTGACCAGAAAATGTTGATTGTTCTCCAGCGGGATCACACCGTTGGCGTCCCGGACGGTTGGCAGGTAGCCCTGACGGACCTTCTCGTTGAGACGCTGCGAAACCTTGCTGATCCGCGATACAGGGATGACGTTCCCAGGGAACATTTCACCGACCCAGCGTCCGTTGGGAAGCTGGCGGAAAGTAGCCGGGTCGTAAATCGCTCCCCTCAGAACGGGGCGTCCCAGCGCGTCGGTGACGTTCGGAAGGGCCGGACCAAGCAGGCGGCTCAGATCTCCATCCAGCCATTCCGGCTGGGGAGCAGTCCTGCTCGGGGCTCCCATCATTTCGTTCCGGAGGGAATACCTCTCGTAGGCGACATAGAAAAAGGTCCGGTCGCGGCCGTTGTAGACCTTGGGCAGGTACACCGGCCCGCCGAAACTGGCGGCGTAGTTTTTCTGGCGGTCGCGAGGCTTGTCAAGGCCGCGGAAGTTGTTGACAAAGCCGTTGGAGTTGAAAAATTCGTTTCGGATGCCAACGTAGGCGCTTCCATGGGGCGTATTCGTGCCGGACTTCATTACATAGTTGAACACGCCGCCCTGGGCCCGGCCGAACTCGGCCGAGATTCCGCTGGTCTGGACCTTGAGCTCCTGGAGCGCCTCCACCGAAACGGAGGATTCCCCAAAGTGGCCGGAAAGATACGTGGTGACCGAGGCCCCATCCAGCAGCGATTCTTTGGAGAACTCTGTGCTGCCGTTGATTCGGGTCGCCCAGCTCGAGCCGCTCACCCCAGGGGCAAGCTTGTAAGCGAATCCCTCGGCCTCCCTGCCGGCGTTGAACGTAAGCGGCAGGTCCTTTAGTTGCAGAGTGTCGATGCTCGTCCCCACCTCAGGCGAGTCCGTCGCCAGCCGCGGGAGCTCACCGGTGACCGTGATCGACTCTGCCACGTCCCCCACTTCCAGTGCCACGTCCACACGCCGGACCTCCGTCGCCCCGAGGGTAATGCCCTGACGCGACAGGCGCTTGAAGCCTGGCGCTTCGACAATCACCTCGTAGGTCCCGGGTTGCAGGTTGGGAGTGGAGAACTGTCCATATTCATTGGCCTGCGCTTTAATCGTCGCTCCAGTTGCCGGGTTCCTGATGGTGATGCTGGCGCCGGGAATCGCCGCCCCCTCTGGATCGGTGACAGTTCCGGCGATGGTTCCCCGGTTCAACTGGGCCATAGCCATTACAGCTAGCGAACACAGGATCACTGCTATTCTGTGAACCATTAGTTAATCCCTCAACCTTTTGGTCCCCTCTCAGGAGCCTTCAGCCTGGAAGCCCTGGCAAGTGCTGTTCGAGCCGCCCATGCATCGCGCCGGCTGTCTGACCTCCCGAAAGATTAGGCAGATTATAGGGGCGTGACTAGCCTGGATGTAGGCCAAACCTGCTAAACCAGGGGCGTTTTGTCTCTTTTATTGAATCTATGGGACTTACATAGCAACGTTAACTGTTAACGGAGGGCGACACCAAACGGACAGACGAGCTTGTGAGCGTCATTGACATCGCTTCAACTCTGCTGGTATCATGGCCGCTCGACAAAGGAGGTGAGGGGTCGTTTGGCTGACAACCATGTGGAAGAGCTCGCCGAACTCGTTAGGGTGCTGACTTCCAAAACACTCAGCCGCGCACCCAACCTTGTAAAGATTCTGGGGTACGTTTGCCGGGAGTATTTCGAAGGGCGGGCCGCGCTTCTTAAGGAATACAATATCGCGGTCCAGGCCCTGGGCCGGCCGCCCGACTTCGATCCAACCAGGGACAGCATCGTCAGAACGGAAGTCTCCCGCCTCCGCAAGCGCCTGGCTCACTACTATGCGACCGAGGGGGCGTCCAATGCCCTTCGGATCACCCTGCCCGAAGTGGGATACGTCCCGATTTTCACCCGCAGAGACGAGGCCGTTGGCGACACCGCGAAAACGCCGGATGACGTGAAAACGCCAGACGCCGCCGGCGATAGAGAAAAGGAGTATTCCGAACCGCGGCCGAGCTTTTTCTTTCCTGCCGCTAGGAAAAAGACGCTCCGGTACTCGGCCGTGGCGTTTACGGTCGCGATCCTGGCGTTCGCGTTTGTCTATGTCGCTTTTTTGCGAGACAACGCTGGTAGCGTCATTGAGGCCGCCTCGGCGGAACCAGCGCAGCAGCCCGCGATGAATAATGGGGGCCACCCTGCGCCTAAGGGGGCGATCCGGATTAACGCGGGTTCATCTTCGCGGTACCTCGACCGCTCAGGTCAGCTCTGGGAAAGCGACCGTTACTACAGTGGCGGCTCAACCATCGTCCGGCCGGGCAGGAGAATCGCGCGAACTTTCGACCAGCCAATCTATCAGTCCGCGCGAGAAGGAGACTTTCAGTACGATATCCCGCTGCCTCCCGGCGTTTACGACCTCCACCTCCATTTCGCTGAAATCATTTTTCAGCCGGCTTTGGATTCGTCCGCCGAAATGCGCCGCTTTCATGTGACGATGAACGGCAAGCCCTTGCTCACCGATTTCGACATTGCTCTGGATGCTCCCGGCACCAGCACGGCTGACGAGCGTGTCTTCAAGGACGTCACCCCCGCTGAGGATGGCTTCCTCCACCTGAAGTTCACCTCATTTCTCAAGTCGGCCCTGCTTAGCGGAATCGAAATCATACCCAGCGAGCGAGGACGCATGCGGCCGATTCGCATTCTGGCGGGTCTCCGAACCTACTACGACCGTAAGGATCAGTTCTGGGGGCCGGACCGCTATTTTGACGGGGGATTCGCCGAAAACCTGCTGGCGAACGCGACAGGAACGCCCGATCCGGAGCTGTATGCACGGCAGCGGTATGGCAACTTCAGTTATCACATCCCCGTCGCGCCAGGCCGCTACTCCGTCACTCTGCGTTTCGCCGAATCGAATTTCGGGGTAAGGGATTTCGGCATCCCAAGCCCCGCTCCAGACCGCACGGGCAGCAGAATCTTCGATATCTACTGCAACAGGGTGATCCTGGCGAAGAATTTCGACATCCTCAAGGAAGCGGGCGGTCCGAACATTGCACTGGAAAAGACCTTTTCCGGATTGGTGCCCAACGCGCAAGGCAAACTGGTGCTTTCGTTTGTTCCGGTCAGGGACTATGCATCGGTGCGCTCGATCGAGGTGATCGACGAGGGCTCGTGAAATACCATCATCAGCAGCAGGGCTAATCGCCGTGGCGAGCTGGGACCTCGGGGCACTTCCGGCGTGAGTTTCTCCCCGGTTTGAATAGCCCCCTCAGATTGGCCTTCACTTCTTCGGCTGTTTTTGAAATGCGTATGCGCCGATGTCCCGGCCTCCGCCGGCGGGCACCGGGTTGCCGTCGATATCCGTCTTGAAAATCTCGTGGGTGAGACCAATATCGATGCCCGCGTCTATGGCCGGGCTGCCGGGCCGCAGGCGGAAGTCGTGTTTTGCGGCATCGACGAACATCGGCTCGGCGATTTTGTCGCCTTCTCCCAGCCTGGCGCCGCCGGGACGCTGCAAATCTGGCTCCCGCTGGAACACCAGTGACGGGGCTACCAAGTCGCCAGGCGACCGGAGTAGTATAATTCCCCTTCCACTACAAGCGAGAGTTGATCATGGCTGATCAGTTATCGGTCCTTACGGAAACAATCGGCATAGTTTATAGTTTTAAGACGCATTCAACAGATTCGGGATCGAAAGGAGAGCATCGGCGAGCAGAATACGAAGGCGACCCTGATCGAGCCGGTGCTCGCGGCACTTGGCTGGAACCTTCAGGAAATCGATGAGGTACGCCGCGAGTACCGACGCAAACCGCAGGACAACCCTGTGGATTACGCCCTGTTCCTGAACCGCACCGAATGCCTTTTTGTTGAAGCCAAGTCGCTAGAGAAGGACTTGAGCGATCGTAAATGGATTTCTCAGAATTTGGCTTACGCCACAGTGGCCGGAGTGCAATGGTGCGTTCTCACCAACGGCGACGAATACCGCATCTACAACGCGCATGCCGCGGTGGACGTAGAGGACAAGTTGTTCCGGACAGTTCGGATCTCAGCCACCGAAGCGAAACATGTGGCTGAGACACTGATTCTGCTGTCGAAGGATATGATGCGCGGCAGCCGGCTCGACGAGCTCTGGAAGGCCCACTTTATCGACCGTAACGTCAGAATGGCGCTCGAAAGCTTGCTATCAGACGAAGACGGAAGACTAGTTCGGCTGATACAGAAAAAAGCGCCCGGCTTGACCCCGGCTGACGTCCGTGCTTCGTTGAAGCGCGCAGTAGTCCGTATCGACTTTCCAGTGCCGTTTGCTCCTCCGGCATCTGAGAAGACCGCCACTTTCCTGAGAAATCGCGAAAGAGAGAAGGCGGGCTCGCGCCACGAGGCGGGCAAGAAAGCCTGGGAAACCATGAAAGCCATGTCGAATGCCACCCTCGAAAACTTAATTGCCGCCGGCATCATTAAACCACCGCTCGAAGTGGAGCGTGATTACAAGGGCGTGCGCCTGACGGCTGTTATCGAAGCCAACGCGAAGGTGGTTTTCTGTGGAAAGGCATACTCATCGCTGTCGACGGCCGCCGGCATGGCGCGCAAGTCTGTGATCGGCGCTCCGCACGGCTATCCGTACCCTCGGACGAACGGATGGCAGTTCTGGCAATATCGCGACGAGGACGGCAGATTGCAGGAACTGGACCGGGCACGGAAGCGCTATCTGGCGCTCACGCAGCAAGCCGCGGCATCCCCAAACTAAGCTAAAACGTGAACCCCAGAGCGGCCTGGAAGGTGCGCGGAGCCACGAAGTGCGTTCCGCTGAAGGTCGAAAGGAAGTTATAGAGGGCGACGCGGCCGGTCAGGTTCATCACCGCGAATTTCAACGTGGTCCGCACCCGCTCCCGGTGAAACAGGTTGTCGGTACCCACGGCGATATCAAAGAGATGGCGCGGAGCGATGCGCGGAGGGTTGTGGTCCGGGTGCGCCGTGCCCGGGGCCGGGATGCGGAGGCGGGTGGCACCGTAATCCGGCGCGGTGCAGGCGGTAATGGGCCTGCCCGGCGCGGCACGCTGGTCCCCGCAATAGAAGCCGATGGCGGCCTGCTGCGCTCCCGTCAGCGCCAGGGCATCCTCCAGGCTCGATACTTCACCGGCGACGAGGCCGCTATCGTAACGCCAGATGAACGAAAACCACGCGCCATTGTTCGGCCGCTGGTAGCGAATGGCGGTGCTCTGCTGGAAAGCCTGGTCGTGATCGATGCGGAAAACCGAGATATCCAGCGGCGAATTGAAAATGAGCCCTCCGTTCTCCGGCCCGAAATAGCGGGCGCGCGTGTGCCCCATAGTCGTGGAGGCGCGGAACCCGCGGAGGTTCGGCGTGGAAAGCCTCACCGCGAGGCCGTCGATTTTTGACTTCCGCCAGGAGATTGGAAACGCGATCGGCGTGTTGAACAGCGCGTCGAAATCATAGGCGTTGTTCGTGAACTTCCAGAAGTAATCCGCGTCCACGACGAGAAAGCGTCCAACGCCCTGCTGGAGGCCCGTGTTGAACTGGTTGCGCCGGCCGGGTTGAAGCGGTTCGGCGGCGAACGCGCCGAAGACGAGGGCGCTGGCGGCACTCGACAGCAGCAGGTTTTCGTTATAGGGCGTCTCGAAAGTGCGGGAGTAGGCAGCGCGCAGAACGGTCCCTGTGGGCTGGATGAGATAGGAAACGCCGATCCTGGGCTGGAGCGACGTGGCCCGGCTCAGGCCGTCGTAGTGGTCGATCCGGACTCCGCCCGTGAAGTTGAAACCGCGCCACGCGACCGAATCCTGCGCGTAGAAAGCGAACTGGTTCACCGATCCGGTGGCGTTGAAGCGGAACAGCGATCCGTTGCGGGTGAGATCGTAAGGCAGCAGGCCGCATTCGGCCGGGCCGTCGCACCCCTCAAGGAAGGTGGGGTCCGTGATGCCGAAACCGAAGTTCTCCTTCAGCCGCGTCTGCATGATTTGAGCGCCGGACTTGAGGGTGTGCCTGCCCTGGAGGCTCGCGACATCAATCCGAATTCCCCAGTTAGTAAGTTGCCGCCGCTGATCTATGGTAGCGGGAGTATCCAGAAAACGATCGCGGCTGGGATAGTAATTCACACGATCGCTGCGAACAAACGGATTAATGCTCAGCAGGGCATTGGCGCCAAAAGAGCGCTGATAACTTGCGCCGAGATTGTAAGTGATCACCTTTTGCCGCTGGTCCTGGCCCGGCTGATCGTAAGTATTGGGGATCTGAAACCAGTTGCGCGCGGCCAGAACGTTTACGTGGAGAGTCTGGGCGTTATCGATCAGGTAATCGAAACGGTCAAATACAGTCTGATTATTGCCGGCGGCATGAATCGGTCTGAATTCCGGGGTGTCGAGGAAGCGGCCGGAGCGGAGCGCGTTCGCGACAAGGTAATTGCCCATCCGCTCATTTCCCAGGGCGACGCTCCCCTCCTCGGAAATTGTGCCGAACGAGCCGTAAGCGACGGAGAAGGAGCCCGTCGGGCGGGAGACGCCGAGCCCGGACCGCGTAATGGCATTCACGATCAGGCTGGTCTTGCCGCCGAACTCCGCCGGGGCCGAGCCGGTTATGATCTCCATCGACTGAAGGGCGTTGAGGGGAAATTGCGTGGAAAACTGCTTGCTCTGCTGATCGCTGATGGGCTGGCCGTCGATGGAAAAGGTCACCTGCGCGTGATCGCCGAGAGGGTGAAAGAAACCGTTGGAATCCGCAGCGACGCCGGGAGCGCCCAGCACGATGGCATCGCTGAGGCTGGAAGCGGGCGAGCTGCCCGCAATCTTCAACATGCCCATCATGTCGAGGTCGTTGTGGGCGTAGGGCACGTTCTCGGTCAGGTCCGCGCCGCTTCCCTCGACGGTTATCGAGACCGTCTCCGCCGCCACATCGAGCCAGAGCTTGAGTGAAAGAGGAACCGAGGAGCGCACTTCGATATCCTGGTGCGTCGTCTCGAAGCCCGGGGCAGAGACCTCAATGTGGTAGCGGTTCGCGGGAATGTTCACAAACCGGAATTCTCCGCCGGCTCCGGTCTGCGCAAAACGGCGATGTCCGGAAACCCTGTTGACGAGCGTCACCGACGCCCCCGGGACTGCGCCTCCGGACCGGTCGAGCACGATGCCCTCGACGGTCGCGCCGCCACCGAGGGATTGCGCGAATGCTGCGAACGCGCACAGGACGGCCGCTATAAGCAGCGCAGGGAGTCTCTCCATCTATCTTCAGTATTCGGTGCGCGCCCAGGGTACCCTAGAAAATTTTGGTGAGCGGGCCCGGAAAGGCCGCAGGCGGGCCCGGACAGGCCGGTGAGCGGACCGCCGGCGGGCGGGGCTCAACTCCGCCAGGGCGTCCGGCGCAAACGGGCGAGGCTTACCGGTATTCCACGCGCAATATCGTTACAATTAAGTTCAGCAATGATTCAAACGCTATTCGGCTCGGTGCCGACGCAACCTTCTCTGCTGGAACGCCTGAAAAGCGGCGTCCAGAGAACCCGGCAAGGGCTGGTGTCGCAACTGGAGACGGTGCTGGCGGGCCGCAAGGAGATCGACGCCGAGCTTCTCGAAGAACTGGAATACACGTTGATCTCCGCGGATATCGGAGTGAGAACCACCACCGAAGTGCTGGAGATTATCCGGCAGCGCGTGGACCGCAAGTTGGTGGGCGATGCCGGGGAACTGCGGCAGTTGATTCAGAACCATTTGATAGAAGTGCTGCAGGCGACCGAGCGGCCGCTGCCGCGCGTAACCACGCCTCCCGCGGTTGTGATGGTAGTCGGGGTCAACGGCACGGGGAAGACCACCACGATCGGGAAGCTGGCCCGGCTGTACCGCGAGGAAGGACGCAGTGTGCTGCTCTGCGCGGCCGACACCTTCCGCGCCGCGGCCATCGAGCAACTCGAAATCTGGGGCCAGCGCACGTCCACCGAGGTGATCCGGCAGAAGCCCGGGGCGGATCCGAGCGCGGTCCTGTTTGATGCGATCCAGGCGGGGAAGTCGCGGAAAATCGATTACGTGATCGCGGACACGGCCGGCCGGCTGCACACGAAATCGAACCTGATGGCGGAACTGGAGAAGATGCGGCGGACGGCTTCGCGCCTGATTCCCGGCGCCCCGCACGAAGTATTGCTGGTGATGGACGCCACGACGGGCCAGAACGGGCTGGAGCAGGCCCGGCGGTTCACTGAGACGTCCGGCGTCACCGGTATCGTATTGACCAAGCTCGATGGAACGGCAAAGGGCGGTGTAGTGATTCCCATTGCCCGCGAGCTCAACCTGCCCATACGCTATGTGGGCGTAGGCGAGAAACCCGAGGATCTGCTGCCCTTCGAACCCGAGAAGTTTGTCGCCTCCCTGTTTGAAGCATGAACCCGGATTACATGCGCCAGGCGTTGGACCTGGCGCGGAGAGGTCTGGGGCGCACGAGCCCCAATCCCGCGGTGGGAGCCGTATTGGTGCGCGACGGCGCGGTCGTCGGGAGCGGCTTCCATACTTACGCGGGAAAAAAACACGCCGAGATTCTGGCGCTTGAGGAAGCGGGCGAGGCGGCGCGTGGCGCCACGCTATACATCAACCTCGAACCCTGCTGCCATGAGGGCCGCACCGGTCCCTGCGTGGACGCCCTGATCGCGGCCGGCATCAGCCGCGTGGTCGCCGCGATGGAGGACCCGAACCCGCGCGTCGCCGGGCAGGGTTTCGCGCGGCTGCGCCAGGCCGGCATCGAAGTGGAGCTCGCGGCGGAGTACGCCGAGGAGGCCGCCGCGCTGAACGAGCCCTTCGTACACTTCATGCGCACCGGCAGGCCGCTGGTCTTCGTCAAGGCCGCCGTTACGCTGGACGGCAAGATCGCCGCGCCGGACGATAACCGGGGTTGGATTACCAGCGAGCAGGCGCGCGCGCACGTACAGAGACTCCGCCACAGCTCGGATGCCATTCTGACCGGCATCGGGACGGTGCTCGCCGACGACTGCCTGCTGAACGATCGCAGCGGATTGGAGCGGAGCCGGCCGCTGTTGCGGGTGGTGTTGGATTCGCAGCTCCGTATGCCGCTGAAGTCGCGGATGGTGACGAGCGCGCGGGGGGACCTGGTGATCGCCACGACGTCGGCCGCTTCAGCCGACCGTCGGCGCGCGTTAGAAAACGCCGGCATTCCGATTTGGACGATCGATGGACCTGCTGGACGCGTGAGCCTGCCCGGAGTAGTGGAGCGGCTGGCTCAGGAATGCTATCTCTCGCTGATGATCGAAGCGGGCAGCAGGGTGAACTGGACCGCTCTGGGATCGGGCATTGCGGACAAGATCTTTTTTTATTACGCGCCGAAGATTCTGGGCGGCTTGCAGTCCCTTCCGGTTGTAGGCGGCCCGGGCCGGCGGCGCCGAAACGACGCCATCCTGCTGAGGAACGTAAAAATACACCAGATCACCGCCGAGGAGTTCGCCGTGGAAGCCTGGCTGGTCAAGAGCGAAGACCAGCCTGGCGAGTGATGACGCATGTTTACGGGAATCATCGAGGAACTGGGCGTCGTGGAGCGGCTGGAAACCCAGCCGGTGGGGGCGCGCATTCGCGTACGCTGCCGCGAAGTGCTGGGCGACATCCAGGAAGGCGCCAGTATATCGGTGAACGGTGTCTGCCTGACGGTAACGGCCTACGATCAGTCGGGGTTCTCGGCGGACGTGTCGCCGGAAACACTCGAGCGGAGCAATTTGGGAGACCTGCGGGAGGGCTCGCTGGTCAATCTGGAGCGGGCGCTGTCGCTTTCCGGCCGGCTGGGCGGGCATCTCGTGCAGGGGCACATCGACGGAACGGGAGAGTTTCTCGCGCTGGAGCCGCTGGGCAACTCCAACTGGTGGTTAACCGTGCGCGTGCCCGAGGAGCTGGCGCGGTATGTGGTGGAGAAGGGGTCGATCGCCATTGATGGGGTGAGCCTCACGGTGGCGTCTCTGGATGGGGACGTGATTGCCGCCACCGTGATCCCGCTGACGTATCAGCAAACGGCGCTGCGGACGCGGCGGCGTGGAGACCGCGTGAACCTGGAGTGTGACATCCTGGCCAAGTACGTGGAAAAGCTGGTTGGGGACCGGGCGCCGGCGTCGCGGCTGACCATCGAAAAGCTGCGGGAGATGGGGTATTAGCGCCAGCCGGGCGCGGCGGCCGCGGCTACTTGCTGAGTTCGTGCCGGATCTCGTGGGCCACTTTCCGGGCCCCTTCCACATCTTTGATATCGAAGCTGATAGCGCCCACGCGGGCGTGGCCGCCTCCGCCGTAACGCTCGCAGATGGATGCCAGGTTATGGGCGAGAGGCGCGGGGGACCAGGGGTTCGATCCCACCGAGACCTTGGTACGGAAGCTCGAGGTGCTGACTGAGACCGTATAGATGGACTGCGGGAACAGGTAATAAGGAATGAACTTGTTGTAGCCCTCGAGGTCGAGGCCAATCAGGTCGAAAAACACCACCCCGTTGTCGCACTCGGCTCTCTTTGCGATCACATCAATCGTCTTGAGGTGGCGTTCGTAAAGCGGCTTGTATTCCCGCTGCACTTCCGGTTCTTCGATGATTTTCGAAAGCGGCTCGTGCGTCATCCAGCGGATGATCTTCTGAACCATCTCCGAACCCTTCACGCCCTCGATGACCAGGGTGAGCTTCATCGCCGGAGCGCCGAGTTCGACAGCGGCCTTGGCGCTCTCGTATTGCGCGCCGTCAATGATTTCGGCCCAGGACACAAGATCGTCCAGGTCGGGAGCCCTGAAGCCGAATTTCTCCCGCGCCATCGTAGCGATGAAGTTGGTGCAGGAGCGGAACGTGGGGTCGTACATCTTACGTTCGCTGCGCTCGCGATGAAAATGCTCGGCATCCTCGGGACTGAGGAAGGCGCTCTGGTGGTGATCGAACCACCAGGTCAGGCGTGGGTGAGGCGAATACTTGAAATCGACGATGGCGTTCACGTCGCCATCAAACATCGCGTCATCAAAGAGGTTGGAGGCTTTGTGAGCCAGCCCGGTGTAAGCGAATTCCGCGTCCGGGTGAAACCGGCCCTGGATGAAGCGGGTGAAAAATGCAGCGGCAGCAGCCCCGTCGAAACAATGGTCGTGATAGAGGATTTTGACGCGCATGGTCAAAGCTTTTCAGCTTCCCTCAAAACGGGTGCCAAATGCAACCCGGGGGAACGTTCTATGTTAACGCCGATGGAAATGTCCCTCGTATTTCCTCGAAAAAACCGGGATTGCGGGGCTCAGGGATGTTCCGGCGTATACCCCGTTAAGACGGAGCCGGAATGCGGAGCGGACCAAAACCCAAAAAATGGTACTTGACCGTTCCGAACATGGATGTTAGGTTCTAACCAGCAGAGAGGCATTTCCGTGCAGAACATTATCAGAGTTGTTCTCTTGGCCTCGGCGTTCTGCGTAGGCATTTTCGCCCTGTGGGAAATCGGGGCTTTTGTATCCGGATTCTTGAGGACTCCGGAACAGGCGGCGCCGGACGTGGAAGCCGCAAAGACGACGCCGGAAGCGCCGCCGGCGGCCAAGCCGAAAGCTCCCGCGCCGCGCGCGAAGGTCTCCGAATCCGCCGCCGTGCCCGCGCCCGCACCGCCGGTTTCTGTCCGGCGCGAGCCGCCGTTCCCCACTGAGCAAGACATTCTCCCCGGAATGGGGCGCGAGGAACTCCGCGCGGAATTCGGCGAGCCCAGGCTGCGGGCGTCCAGCTACGAGCGCGGGTCGTTGCTCGAGACCTTTGTATATCAGGACGAGGCCCGCAACGCAGTCACCGGCGCGAGGTTGCTGAACGGGACGGTGATTGCCGCCGACACCGCCGCGATCCACCGCGATTAGTTTCGAAAGGCCTGTTTCGTATACCCGCCTGAGGACCGGAGCGCCCCCTCGCGGTCTGGCGAGCCGTTCGCAAATGTGCGGTTGATGGTAGGATAGTGCCTTTGGGGGGCCTGAACCGGGGGCCCCTTTATGCTCGGCCCGAGCCTGACCGTGCATGACTAAACTGATTCTCTCCATTCTTGCTACCTGTTCCCTCTCGCTGTTGCCGGCCCAAAGTCCTTTCGCCTTCCGCGAGGTGAATGGTGAAGCGATGGAGCTTACCGACGGCGGGAAGCCGGTTTTCCGGTATAACTTCGGGATGATTCTGAAGGAAGGCTTCCCGGAATCGATGCGCCGTTCCACCTACCTGCATCCCGTGTACGCGCCGGGCGGCGAAGTGCTCACCGACGACTTCAACCCTGACCACCCCCACCATCGCGGCATTTCCTGGATGTGGCCCGTGGTGATGGTGGACGGCAAGCTGTACGACCTGTGGACGATCCGCGGCATCCGCCAGAAGTTCGAGCGCTGGACGTCGCTCGAGACGAAGGCGAAGTACGCCGTCCTGGGCGTTCAGAACGGCTGGTATATCGGAGACCGACGGGTGGTCAAGGAAGAGGTAAGGATCCGCGTTGAGCCGGTCAGGAACAATACCCGCCGGCTCGACTTCACCCTGAAGTTCGACGCAGTGGACGCGCGCGTGGAAATCGCTGGCGAGCCGGACCAGAACAAGGGCTTCGGCGGCTTCTGCTTCCGCTTCGCGCCGCGCGACGGCGGTGCGGAAAAAACCGTGATTCGAACCGCCACCGGCGTCCTCTCCAAGGACGGCATTCAGACGATTCAACCCTGGGCGCAGCTCGAAGGAGTTTTCAATGGGCGGCCCGCGGGCGCTCGGATTGAGGATATGCGGTCCAACCCGGGCTATCCGAATCCGTGGCTGCTGCGGCATGGGTTCGGTCTTCTAAACGTGTCCTATCCCGGCCTGCGCCCCGCGGTGATCGACGGGCGCGCGCTCGTACTGAAATACCGCGTCACACTCTTCTCGGGAACGCTGAAGTAGGAGCGAGATTTTTTGCCACAACCGGCCGGCGTCCGCCATCTGTGCTGAAGCGGTGAACTGTGCGGGACGAAGACTTTGTGGCGTTTCTCCAATGGGCGATGCCGCAAATGGGGCTCCGCTGGGCGGGATTCCGCAAAGTGCGGGGCCAAGTCCGCAAGCGCGTGGCCCGGCGTATCGCCGAGTTGAGTCTTACCGGTCTTGAGGAATACCGCGACTGGTTGAAGACTCACCCGGAGGAATGGTCTGTACTGGATGCGGCCTGCCGGATCTCCATCACGCGTTTCTATCGAGACCGCGCCATCTGGCAATTTCTGGAATCGCACCTCCGCGCGCCGGAGGTCCGGGGCTGGTCCGCCGGTTGCGCCGCCGGGGAGGAGCCGTACACGCTGGCGATCCTTCTCCGCCTCGCCGGCCGCCGCTATTCGATTCTCGGGACCGACACGGACGCCCACCAGATCGAGCGCGCGTGGAAAGCCTGCTATCCCGCGGGCAGCCTGCGCGACCTTCCGCCGGCGTGGCGCGAGGCGGCCTTCGAACCAAAGGGCTGCCTGCGGGCTGAGTTCCGTGCCGGCGTGCGGTTCCTCCTTCAGGACATCCGGCGGGAGATGCCGGAGGGCCCCTTCGATCTGATTCTGTGCCGCAACCTGGTTTTCACCTACTTCGCCGAGGACATTCAGCTCGAGATAGCCAGCCGGCTGGCCTCGCGCCTTGCGCCTGGCGGTTTCCTGGTGGCCGGGATGCACGAAACGGCGCCCGGGTTTAAACGTCTGGCGCCAGGGATTTTTCAGCCCGCCTAGATTCACCCGCCGCCGCCCGGCGCGCCGTCCTCCGGGGATGCGTCAATCGCGTTCAGGACCGGTTCAAATTCTCCAGAGCGCGCCAAGCAGCCCTTTGAGCGCGGCCAGCGCCAGCACGAGGGCCACTCCGAAGGAAGCGGCGGCCGCCGCCACGAGTCCCGTCACAATCTCAAGAGCATTCATGGTCTATTCGGCCCCGTTCGGGGCCACTACCGGAACCGAAACAATCGTCCGGCCGCCGGTTTTTCTGTAGGGCCTTGGCGGACGGCAGCGAAGTTCCGGCTGTAGACTATGAGGGGGCCCGCCGCCGCGGGCAGCGAACTCGGCAAGATCACGGATATTCTGGTTGGCAGTTCTCATGGCTCCTTCGGCGGAAAATGGAGGGGGTAGCGTTCCCGAGGGCCTGTAGGGGGTAGAACCGCCGTACCGGGCGCGGAACGGCGAATTTTGCGGTAGACTGTAAATAGATCTACTGCATATAGATATTTTTCTTGACGCAGCCCAATATATTGGGGGATGATTGCAAGCCGTGGGGTGCTCCTTAGCCTGGGATTTGCAGGAGCTCCCAAATAATTTTTGCTGAGAGGAGCCGGACCTGATGGGTCAGCTTAGTGTCGATTTGAGTGCCCGTGTCCAGAATTGGAACAAGAAACTGAACAGCACAGAACGGAAGGGATTGTCATTTCCGCGATATTTCACCGCCCACCTTGCGAAGGACCGGACACCATACGACGAGTGCCGTTGGGAAATCCGCACCGCAAGCATCACCAACGACAAAGGCGCGGTGATCTTCGAGCAGCGGGACGTGGAAGTCCCGGCGGACTGGTCGCAGACCGCCACGAACATCGTCGCCAGCAAGTACTTCCACGGGCGGCTCGGGTCGCCGGAGCGCGAATCGAGCGTCGCGCAGCTTGTGCGCCGTGTGGTGAATACGACCACCGAGTGGGGGAAGGCCGGCGGCTACTTCAAGACCGATGCCGACGCGGAGAATTTTCGCGATGAGCTGGCGCACCTGATATTAACCCAAAAGGCGAGCTTCAACTCCCCCGTGTGGTTCAACGTCGGCGTGGCGGAAGCTCGAGGCTATGGCTGGTATTACGACCAGGATTCGGATGCCATCGCGCGGCTGGCGCCGGGCCAGAGCCGGCCGCAGTGCTCGGCCTGCTTCATCAACTCGGTTGACGATTCGCTCGAATCCATTCTCGAGCTGGCCAAGACCGAGGGCATGCTCTTCAAGTGGGGGTCGGGCACCGGCACGAACCTGTCCACTTTGCGCGAAGAGAACGCCCCCCTTTCCGGCGGAGGCCGCGCTTCCGGGCCGCTCAGCTTTATGAAGGGCTTCGACGCCTTTGCCGGCGTCATCAAGTCCGGAGGGAAGACGCGCCGCGCCGCCAAGATGGTGATCCTGAACGTCGATCACCCGGACATTGAAAAGTTCATCTGGTGCAAGGCCAAGGAAGAAAAGAAGGCGCACACGCTGGTGGACGCCGGCTACGACGCTTCTCTGGATGGCGAAGCCTACAGCTCGGTGTTCTTCCAGAACGCCAACAACTCGGTTCGTGTTTCCGATGAGTTCATGCTCGCCGCTGTCGAGGACGGCGACTGGTGGACGCGGTCCGTTGTGAACGGCCAGCCGGTGAAGCGCTACAAGGCCAGGGAGTTGCTGAGGCAGATCGCGCAGGCAACGCACGAGTGCGGGGACCCCGGCATGCAGTTCGACACCACGGTGAACCGCTGGAACCCGTGCAAGAACTCCGGGAGGATCAACGCCTCCAATCCCTGCTCGGAGTACATGTTCCTGGACGATTCGGCGTGCAACCTGGCTTCGCTCAACCTGCTGAAGTTTCTGGGGCCAGACGGCAAGTTCAACGTGGAAGCGTTCCGGCACGCGGTGGACACCATCATCCTGGCGCAGGAGATTTTTGTCGACTCGGCGAGCTATCCCACCGAGAAGATCGCCAGCAACTCGCACGTATTCCGCCCGCTTGGCCTGGGGTTTGCGAACCTGGGCGCGCTGTTGATGTCGCTGGGCCTGCCCTACGACAGCGATGAGGGCCGGGATTACGCCGCCGCCGTGACGGCGGTGATGTGCGGCCAGGCCTATCTCACCAGTTCGCGGATCGCCGAGGCAGTGGGACCGTTCCCCGCTTACGAGCAGAACGAGGAACCGTTTCTGGAAGTCATCCGCATGCATCGCGGGTCGGTGAGCCGCATCAACCCGCGGCACGCCCCGGAAATCGTCGAGGCGGCGCAAAAGGTCTGGGACGAAGCGTACGAATCTGGACGTCGCCACGGCTACCGCAACGCGCAGGTGACGGTGATTGCGCCTACGGGCACCATCGGCTTCATGATGGACTGCGACACCACCGGCATCGAGCCCGACCTGGCGCTCGTGAAATACAAGAAGCTGGTCGGCGGCGGGGTCATCAAGATCGTCAACAACACCGTGCCGCAGGCGCTGATCCGCCTCGGTTACACGCCCGAGCAGGTGGAAAAGATTGTCAGCTACATCGACGCCACGGGCACGATTGAAGGCGCGCCGGGCCTCAAAGAGGAGCACCTGCCGGTGTTCGATTGCAGCCTCCGCCCGCAGAACGGCTCGCGGTTCATCCACCACATGGGCCACATCCGAATGATGGCCGCCGTGCAGCCGTTTATCTCCGGCGCCATCTCGAAGACGATCAACATGCCCGAGGATTCCACCGTCGAGGACGTGATGAACGCCTACATCGAGAGCTGGCGGCTGGGGCTGAAGGCGGTCGCGATTTACCGCGACGGCTCCAAGCGGGTGCAGCCGCTCAGTTCCGGCGACGGGAAGGAGAAGCGCGCCGCTGCGCCCGCGGAGAGGGTCGTTTACCGGCCGGTCAGGCGGAAGCTGCCCGACGAGCGGCAGTCCGTCACTCACAAGTTCTCGATTGCGGGGCATGAGGGCTACGTTACCGTCGGGCTGTATGAGGACGGCACGCCCGGCGAGTTGTTCATCACCATGGCCAAGGCGGGGTCAACCCTCTCCGGCCTGATGGACGGCTTCGCCACTGCCATCAGCTTCGCGCTGCAATACGGCGTGCCGCTGAAGTTCCTGGTGGATAAGTTCAGCCACGTGCGGTTCGAGCCGAGCGGCTGGACCGCCAATCCGAAGATCCCCTATGCGAAATCGCTGCTCGACTACATCTTCCGCTGGATGGGCGCGCGGTTTCTGGGGCCCGAGTACGCACTGACCGAAGCGGGCGAGACAACAAAGCTGACGCCGACGGAGCCCGACCCGCAGCCGAGCCTGCCGTTTGCTCCCGTGGCCGAGGACGCGCCCGCCTGCTCGGAATGCGGCTCCATCATGACCCGCAACGGCAGTTGCTTCAAGTGCGCCAACTGCGGTGGAACAAGCGGGTGCTCGTAAGCACCCGCTTCAACCTCTCAATTCGACGTGATCGATAATCCGGCCGCCCGGAGTGACGGCTTCGAGAAGCGCGCGCTTACCGTCCACGCTCACCTTCAGAAAGTGCGCGGTCTTCTCGAGCATTAGAGTGATTCCGGGCAGCGGCGCATCCACATCGTAGAGCGGCCCGCCGCCTCCTCCCGATACGAAGTAGTGGATTCCGTTGCTCAGAAAATGTTCGTAGGCGTGATCGTGGCCGCTGAAGACAGCGGTCACGTTGTACTTCTCAAACAGCGGAACGAACTTCACCGTGTTGGGGTTGATGCCGCGGTTCTTCTTTGCGCTGTACGGCGGACGGTGAAACGCCACAAACCGCAGGTCAGCATTCTGGTTCGCCGCCAAGTCCTTTTCGAGCCACTCTAGCTGCCTCTGCCAGAATCCAGGGTCGGGGATATTCTCGAAATCCGTTTGCAGGATCGTGAAGTGAGCCGAGCCCCAATCGAACGAGTAGTAGGGTACGGTTTGCAAGAATTCGAAAAACAGCGGGCTGTTCCTTTCATGGTTGCCCGCTGCGGGAAAGAACGCCGCGCTCCGGAGCAGTGCGCGCTCGATCTCGAAGAACTTTTTCCATTGCGACGTCTTCTTGCCGTTGTCGACCAGGTCGCCAGTGTGGATGAGGAAGTCGGGTTTGGTTCTCAGAATGGCGTCAACAATGCGCCGGTGCACGCGGTGGCCGGACTGCGTGTCGCCGTACACCACGAATTGAAACGGCGCCGGGCCGGTGGGCGGAGTCTTGAAGCTGCCCTCAATGGTCTTGCCGTCCGCCTGGAAATCGTAGCAGTACCTTGTGCCCGGCTGCAGGTTGTTGAAAGTGACTTTGCCCGCGCGTGGCGTCTTCGTGTTGCCGGTCACCCAGCCCACCGTCGCGCTGTGCGGGCCGACGTTGACGGCGAACGGGCCGCCGAACAACTCGCCCTCACCCGCTATGATCGGCCCAGGCAACCTTCGCGCGCCCGTCTGGGCGATTGCAAGCGAGACGGCAAGCAGCACCCCGGCCCAGTAGCCCCTCTTGGCAACAGGCATCAAATTTTAGTGTAGCGGGTGGGTATCGTGAGGACGCCCGCTCACGCCTGCACAGCCGGGCACAGGCCGCGGTAGAACGGGCAGCGGTAGCACTGGCTGCCGGGCTTGGTGGGGAACTGCATCTCCGACTGGGCCTTCAGGAAATCGCGGACGCACTCCCGGGCAGCGGCGAGGTGTTCGGGCTCCACTTCCACGGGCACCACAACGTTCGGCCGCAGGAAGTAGAGCAGCGCCTGGCTCGGCGCCCGGCCGGTGAAGCGTTCGAGCGCCAGCGCATAGAGCTGCATCTGAAGCGCGTAGGTGCGCGCGCGTTCGGCGGCGCTGTCCGCGTCCACGTCGTCCGTCTTGAAATCCACCAGCACCAGCCGTCCTCTTTCCTCGAACCACAGGTCGATGCGCCCCTGGAGAACGCACTCGTCAATGGCGAACACGAAATCGAACTCACGTTCGAGGCGCGACGCTGAAGACGCCCTGCGCGCCAGGTCGCTTGCGCGGAACCGCTCTACCAAGTCGCGCGCCTGAGGGGTGGCGTCGAGAACGGGCAAATCGGCAAGCAGGTCGTGCACCTGGCGGCCCAGTTCGCTGGCCTCCAGCGGTTCGTCCTCGGCGTCCCTGACACGCGCGATCTCCGCGCGGGGCGCGGCCTGCCAGCCGAGATAGCGGGAGAGGTAGTAGCGGCGCGGGCAGGCATGGAAGAGAGCGATGGAAGTGACGGAAGCCGTGGAGTCCTGCTGGCCGGTGATCGGGGGTCTGGAGAGCTCTTCCTCGTTGCCGGCGGGCGCTGCGGCCATGGGGCGGATCTCGCCGGTGTCCGCGCTAGTGGCGCACAGTACGCGCACCTGAAAGGCGCGCCCCGGCTTTACCCCTGACGGCGCGATCACCGCAGCCACGTTATCGGCGTCAGCCAGATTAATCCCAAGCCCCTCGGAAACCTTCGCCGCCCAGTTCTTCGGCCTCTTGCTCTTGCCGGAAACCGCCATCGAAAGCACCAGGTGCTCCTCGGCGCGCGTCATCGCAACATAAAGCAGCCGGTTCTCCTCCTCCCGCGACCTGACCCGCTGTTCTTCGGAAAACAGTGTGTACGGCAGGTCCTTTAAAGCTTCGCCGGTAGCGGGATCGAGCCAGCGCGCCACCACGCCTGCCGCCGGGGAGAACGTCAGTGGCGGAGATTCGTTTGAGACCCCTTTGTGCAGCGCCGCCAGGAAGACAATCGGAAACTCCAGGCCCTTGGCGCTATGGATGGTCATCAGCCGGACGGCGGATGTCGAATCTTCCGGAGGCGCCGCCGGTTCGTCGGGATCGGCCTCGCGCAGCTCTTCCAGCTCCCGCACGAGGCGGCTGAGCGGCCGGGGGCGCGCGTCGTACCACTCGCGCAAGCGCACCAATAATTTTCGAAGATTCGCACGGGCGTGAGGGGTGAGCGAGCTCTCGTAACCGGTGCCGTCGATGGCTTCGAGCAGCAGGCGATCCGGCGAAACCTCGTCGGCAATGGACCGCAGCCTGCACAGCCGTTCGCGGAAGGCGCGCACGCGATCGAGCTCACCAGGGGCGAGCGCGGCGGTGTTGACGTGATCCAGCCAGTTCAAGGCAGCGCCCAGGTTGCCGATCTGCTTGAGGCGGAACAGAGTTTCGTTTTGCAAACCCGCCAGCGGCGAACGCAGCACGGCGGCCATGCTGATTTCATCCCGCGGGTTGTTGATCACGCGCAGCAGATGAACCAGGTCGGTGACCTCCCGGGCCTCATAGAAGTGTTTTCCACGGGTGATCAGGAAGGGAATGCCGAGCTCGCGCAGCCCCTCTTCAATCGCGGGCAGCGCGTTGATGTTGCGCACCAGGACGGCCATGTCGCCCAGCTCCGCGGGCCGCGGTTTGCCGCCTCGCGGTTCGATCAGCAGCGAGCCTTCGAGTTCCCGGATTCTGAGCGCCAGAAGCCGCCCTTCGAGCGCCGCCGCTTCTTCCGCCGTTTCCGCAACCGCCGCGATCACCTCCACCGACGGCTCGCCTTTCGGCGTGAACTTACGGGCGGGCTCGAGTTCCTGCGGCTCGATGCCGTCCCCGCCTTCCAGGATTTTTTCGGCCGCAAAAAGGATCTCGCCGCGGCTTCGGTGATTCTGGCGCAACCGGTCCACCGGCCGCCCCTGCGCCGCTATGCTGTCGCGGAACTTCCGGAACACTTCGGGGTCGGCGTGGCGGAAGCCGTAGATGGCTTGGTTGATGTCGCCCACGGCGAAGAACGCGTCCGGTTTGCGGATCAGCTCGACGAGCATTGCCTGGAGCGGGTTGGTGTCCTGCAACTCGTCCATGAGGATCTCGTCGAAGCGCTCGCGAACGCGGTTGCGCAGCGGCTCCCGGTCGCGCAGCAGGCGGATGACGAGTTCCTCGAGATCGGCGAAATCCAGCGCGTTGAGCTCCTGCTTGCGGCGGCGGTACGCTGCGTCGAGCCGGGCGATGGCCTCGAACAGCAGCGCCCGCTGCGGCGCGTAGTATTCGGCGATGAGCGCCTGGCGTGCGGCCGGCACGAGCTTCTGCTTCATCCCCCGCACGGCTTCGTAGATGGGGTTGTTCCTGCGCAGTCTTTTGAGATTGCAGTCGAACTCGGCCAGCACGTGGAAATGCTGCGGCGAAACGGGGCGATTCTCCAGCTCCAGCGCCCGCACGCACCACTCCTGTACCTGCGCCAGCGCCAGTTTCTGGCTAGGGGACCAGTCGCGGGGCCGCTCCGATACGATTCCGCGGATGCACTCCAGCAGCCTGGGGAAGGCATCGGCGCCGGCCAGGTTACGGCCAACCGATTCTGCGGGCACGTCGAGGACGGTGACGCGCATGGCCTCGTAAACGTTCACCAGGCCCTGCACGGGGTCCGAAAGATCGAGAGCGGCGAAAAGGCTGCGCAGTTCGTCCGGTTTGTCCCGGAGCAGGCTGTCGAGCGCCTCTTCGGCGGCCATGGAAAGCTCGGCGGAAGCCTCCACGGCGTCCAGCACCTGGAACTGGGGGTCGATGCCGGCCTCAATGGCGTGTTCCCGCAACAGGTGCGCGCAGAAGGCGTCGATCGTGTAGACCGGGGCACGCTCGATCTGCTCGCGCACCTTCTTTTGCCCAGCGAAATCGCGCGCGAGGCGCTGCTTCAATTCGCCGGCCGCTTTTTCGGTGAACGTGATGGCGAGCAGCCGCAATGGCGACGCGCCGCGCTCGACACGCCGGCGGAAGCGTTCCACCAGCACCCTGGTCTTTCCCGAGCCGGGACCTGCGACTACGCACACATCCTGGCCGCGCCGCTCGACGGCTTCGAGCTGCTCGCGCGTCAGCGTGAAAGCAGGCTTTTCGGTGGTGCGAACCGTTTCCATAAATGAGCGGCTACAGGGATTCCGCGGCCGTTCCAACCAGAACCGCTTCGGTTTCCGCCGTCCGGCACACGTCCGCAAACGAGCAAAAGTCGCATCCGCCGGTAGTCCGTCCGTTTGGCTCCACGCGGCCCTGGCGAATCTCTGCCGCCGCGCGCGCCGCGGCCGCGCGAACCGCTTCCAGCCGTTCCCAAAGCTCCTGCGGGGTGCAGGACGTGCCGATGTGCTCGAAACCGGGGAGGCCGATGTGCCAGCCGTCCACTTTCACCTCGCCGCGCAGGCCGTAGTAGAACCAGCCCGCCGGAGTATACCCGTGCAGGCGATGCAGACCAAGCAGGTAGAGAGCGCCTTGAACGTGCAAGCCCTCCTCGTAGCCGCGGATCCGGTTTGCGATGCCCTGCGGCCCGCTGTACTTGAAATCGATCACCACGGCTTGCTTGTCCGGGCTCACCGCGTAACAATCGATCCGGCCGCTGATTTCGGTGTCCTCGTCGATCGGAAAGCGTATGTTCTGTTCCGTGTAGATCCTCCAGCCGACCAGGCGCAGGGCTTCGCTGAGATACTGGCGAAGATCGCGCCACATGGCGATGCGTGCCATCTCCGTGCGGCAGCCAGCGGGGACGCGCTCTCGCGCCGTCACCTCGTTGAACACGCGTTCGAACACCGCATCGAGCGAATCTCCGGTGTTCTGGAGCTCGGCCAGCGTCTGGTGGACGATTGAGCCTTGAAGCGCGGGTCCGAGCCGGTCGGCGGGCCTCTCCGGCGGCTCCTCGAGCCCGAGCGTGTGCGCCAGGAAAAAGTGGAACGGGCACGCCAAAAACGTCTCAATGGCGGTCGGGCGAAGCGTGCCGTGCTGCACGCGGACCAGATCGAGCAGATCCGCGTCGCGAAGGTAAGGGGCGCGGGGCGCTTCTCCGGCGTTCTGCGGGACTCGCGCGGGGCGCACCGGACGGGCCTTCACCGGGGTCAGCGGGGACTTGTCAAGAAAGAACGAAGGCAGGTTCGGATCGCCCTTAGCGTTTGTCTCCGGATAACTCAACACGAGCTCGGAGGCGGCGCGGCTGACGGCGATGTCGAACAGAAATTCCTCCTCGCGCCGGCGCGCGGCCGTGGTTTTCACACCAAGACCGGCTCTGTTCAGCGCAACGCGCGTCTCTTCCGGGAATATCGGATCGCCGCCGTGATACATTGGGAACTGTTTTTCCAGCAGCCCGCAGACGAACACGACGGGCAGCTCCCACTGCCTCGCCTCATACACGTCCATCACGTGGACTACGTTCCGGCGTCCGTCGGGAACACGTAGCTGGCTTTCCGCCAGCACAATCTTCGCGGCCCGCCAGAATTCCGAGAAAGGCAGCAGAACGCCCTCCGGCAGCGCCGCGGCAGCCTCGTCCATCGCGGAATCGAAGGCAGCGAGCGCGGCCGCCTGGCTCCGCCAGAGCGCCGCCGTTTCATGGGAAACGCCGTCGGTGATAGCGGGCGTCCGCACGAGAGAACGGAGAGTCTTGGCCGCGGCAGCCCACTCCGCTTGCGTCTGCCGCAGTCCCGCCCAGGGCGCGAGTGTCGCGAGGCGGTCCAGCAGCGCATGGAGCCGCGGATCGTCGCAAAGCTGCCGCAGCGGGTCGAGTCCCTTCCCCGGCAGCGCGCTGATCGCGGCGAATTCCAGCCGGTCGCAGGCGGGCGTCGCGCCGAAGCCGGAAGGCGTCATCTTGAGGAGTTCGAGCACGGCTTCGTGCTCCCAGCCGCCCAGCATCGCCTCCACCGCGCCCGTCAGGTATCTCACGATCGGGTGGCTGTCCAGAGGTTCGGCGAAGTAGAAGCGCGCCGGAATGCCGAATCGCTGGAACACTGCCTGGAGCAGCGGAACGTACGGCGTCCGGCTGCGGAGCACGACTCCGATTTCCCGGAACTGCCGGCCCGCGGCAACCTGTTCCAGAATGCGGCGCGCGATCTCCTCCGCCTCCTGGTCGATGGTGTGGGCGGTGAACAGCGTGACCTTCGGCTGCCTGTAAGAAGCGCCGTCCAGCCGTGTTTCCGCGAACTTTTTCCGCAACAGCACCAGGCGGGCTACTTCCGAGCCCTCCCAAAGCGGCAGTGTCACCGTGACGTCGACATGCTTGCGGATGGCGTCGATGAGCTCCAGTTCCGGCTCGCTGAGCGTGAAGAAGCCATCGAGGAACACCTCGCGGACGCCGCCCAAGCCCCGGTTGCGGATTTCGTCGGCCGCTATCTTCAGCCGCTCCGGGCGCGAAATCCACCCGCGGCGGTGAAACTCTCGCTCCACCTGCCGGTAAACCGTGCAGAAGGCCTCCGTAGTGGGGGTCTGACAGTCCGCGGCATCCAGCGCTCTTGCGAGCCGCCGCGCATCGTAGCCGGCCGAAGAAAACTCGTCGATCAGCCGCGCCAGCACGGTGCGGAACCCGGGGAGTCCGGCCACGGCCGCAAAGGCTTCCGGCGGCCTGGTTGCGAGCACGTGATCGACGATCAGATCGACCGCCGCCGCGGGGACCTCAGGGTGGCCCTGCACCCATTGCGCGGTGAATTTCCAGAGCGTGGTGATGAGTCCGGGGCGCAGCGCGAAGCCTTCTCTGGCGAGCTGATTGCGGATATGTTCGGCCATGGTCGCCGTCGGGACCAGCAGGCGGAAATCCAACGAACCCCGGCGCAGCCCTGCGCGGATGAGCTCCAGGACCCGGTGACTTTTCCCGGATCCCGGAGGACCGGTAAGTAAGAGCATTGAAAGGAAAGTATAGCGTGGAGCCCGGCCATTGGGTCGGGTGAAATGCCGCTTACGGCTTGTGAACCCCGGCCGTATCGGGTTGAACGACTGGCGGAAGGTCCTCCGCGTCCACCTCGTCCTCCGGCTCGCGTGCGGCGCGGCCATCGCCGGAGGAGTTCGAGTAGTAGCTGTACAGTTCCCGGTAGGTCGGGCTGATTTCCAGGAGTTCGCTGTGGGTGCCGATGGCTTCGATGCCGCCGCGGCGAAAGACAACGATGTTGGGGCAATGCAGGATGGTCGAGAGGCGGTGCGCGATCAGGAACGACGTGCGGCCCCGGACGGCGCGGTCGGTGGCCTGCTGGATCAGATGTTCGCTCTGGCTGTCGAGATGGCTGGTGGCTTCGTCCAGAATCAGAATGCGCGGGTTGCGCAGAACGGCGCGCGCGATTCCGATACGCTGGCGCTCGCCGCCGGAGAGCTTCAGCCCCCGTTCGCCGACCAGGCTGTCGTAGGCTTTCTCCGTGCGGCAGATGAAGTCGTGAGCGAGGGCGAGCCGCGCGGCTTCCTCGATCTCTTCGCGCGATGCGCCGGGACGGCCGTACGCGATGTTTTCGGCGATGGTGCGCGAGAACAGGTCGACCTCCTGCGGCACGACGGCGATCTGGGCGCGGAGGCTTTCCTGGGTCACCTCGCGGATATCAACGCCGTCAATCAGGATCGAGCCGTGCTGCGGGTCGAACAGGCGCAGCAGAAGATTGATGAAAGTGGTCTTGCCGCTGCCGCTTCGGCCGACCAAAGCGACCGTGGCGCCGGCCGGAACGAAGAGATTCACGTCCCGCAGGACCCAGCGCTGGCCGTCGCCGTAGCGGAACCATACATTGCGGAACTCGATGCCGTGGCTCAACGGCGGGAGGGCGCGGGCGCCGGGGAGATCCACCACGCAAGCACGCTGATCGAGCACGCCGAAGAGGCGCTCGATGCGGGCCATGTTGCGGCGCAGGCGCGGCAGAATCGTCGAGAGCTGCGAGATCGGGTGATAGGCCATACCGGAAAGCGTCAAATAAAGCACGAACTCGCCTACCGTGGCGCGGCCCGAGCGTACAAACCATCCCGCCAGAAAGATCACGCTGACGCTGCCCGCCGTGGCGATCAGGCTCTGCGTGTTCTCCACAAGGCTCCATAGCCGTTCGCCGCGGAACTGCGTTTCGCGCGCTTTGCATTGCAGCGCGTACTGCCGCCGGATTTCCGCCCGCTCCTGGGAGAACTTTTTGACTGTGATCACGTTGCCGGCGACGTCGTAGCGTTCTTTCGACACTTCTTCAAACCGCTCGCACCCTTGCTGCTCCAGTTCGTAGATGCGCACGGTGAGCCCGCGGACCGCCGCGAGGTAAACGGGAAGCGGCAGGCAGATGGCAAGCGCGATCCACGGGTTCTTGTAAAGCAGCGAGGCCAGGACCCCGCCAAAGATGATCAACGGCGGTACGAGGTTTTGGCCCAGGATGTCGAACAGGACGGCGAACACGGCGCCGCAGCCGGAATCGATGCGGCCGATGAGCTGGCCGCTGCTGGCGCTGTGATGAAACTGCGCATCCAGGCGGAGATAATTCTCAAACGCCTGATAACGAACCTGGTCTTCTATGCCCGTGACGGTCTTGAAGAGGAAGTAATTGTAGAGCGAACGAATGCCGCGGGCCGAAACCGTTGCCGCCAGGATCATCAGGGCCGGTATCAGCAACACGCGCACTTCGAGCGGCGAGGAAGATTGAAAAGACGCAACCAGCGAATCGATGAGCCGCTGAGTGACGAACGGCACGGCGATATCGAGTGCGGCCGCGGCCACCACGAGAGTAATCAGAAGCGAAACGGCGCGCTTCCGGGTGGAGAACAGCCCCAGGAGTCTCCATGCTGGATGTGATTTCTGGTTCACAGCGTTTTACCGCGGGCTGCGCGGTTCGATTGAAGGAACTGCCGGGAAATGAAAAAGCGCTAAGAACAACGGGTAAGTCAGCCAGCCCTCAAAAGGCGATTGTAACAAGCCGGGCAGCCTCGGCCATCAAACACAAAATGAAATATGCCTAATTTCGGCCGGTACTCACCGTCGCGCACGTGGTATTCTCTACGCTGAGATGTTTAGCCGGCGCCGCAGGAAGGCGAGATTTCTTTTCGGTCTGTCGGATATCCTTCTCACCGCAATTGCATTCACCGCGGCGTACATGAGCCGGACCGTGCTCCCGCTGGAACGGCATTTTTACCTTTCCGTCGAAGTGCGGGCGCTGCTGCTCGGTTTCTCGCTGCTGGCGTGGGTGGGGATGGGGCTGTGGCTGAACGTCTATGACAGGCTGGAAGCAGGCAACCCGAAGGTGATTGTGCGCGACAGCTTCCACCAGTCGCTGCTTGGTTTGACTTCGCTGGTGATTTTTCAGTACACGCTGCGCCTGGACCTGAGCCGGCCGTTTCTCGGCTTGTTCGGCATGTATGCCTTTCTGTTGGTGTGCGTGTTCCGGCTGGCCGCCAGCAGGGTGGTGATCGCCGTGCGGCAAGGCGCGCCGAATTACGTCATGGTGGTCGGGACGGGAGAGAGCGCGAGGCGGTTGGGCGCCGCGCTCGAAGGCGCCGCAAAGTTCGGGGTCCGGCTGGCTGGCTTTTTGGCCGACGATCCGGAGAACGCACCGGAAACGATCCGCTTGGGAGAGGAATACAAGGTCCACGCGCTGGCGGACCTGCCGCTGCTGCTCAGGCGGCAAGTGATCGATGAGGTGCTGTTCGCGGTAGAAAGCAGGAAACTGGCCGACCTGGAAGACGTACTCGTATTGTGCGACGAGGAAGGCGTGCGGACGCGCCTGATGGTGGAGTTCTTCCCTCATGTGAATAGCGAGATTTACCTGGAGCGGTTCGGTGCGATGCCGCTGCTGACCTTTTCGGCGACGCCGCACGACGAGATCCGGCTGCTCATCAAGCGGATCACCGATGTGGTGGTGGCCGCGATTGCGCTCATCGTGCTCGCGCCGTTCATGGTCCTCGTGGCGGTGCTGATCCGGCTGACCTCGCCCGGTCCGGCCATTTTCAAACAGGTGCGCTGCGGGCTGAACGGCCGGCGTTTCACGCTGTATAAATTCCGCTCCATGTGCGAAAACGCCGAGGAGCTGAAGGAGAGGCTCCAGCACCTGAACTGCAAGTCCACTGCGTTCAAGATTCCCAATGATCCGCGGCTGACTCCGCTCGGGCGCTACCTGCGCAAGTTTTCCATTGACGAGTGGCCGCAACTCTGGAACGTGCTGAAAGGGGATATGTCGCTGGTGGGGCCGCGGCCGGCGGTTCCGGCTGAGGTGGAGCAATACAAGACCTGGCAGAGGCGCCGGCTGCGGATGCGTCCCGGGCTGACGTGCCTGTGGGCACTCGAGGGGCGCGATAACCTTGACTTTGAGACTTGGATGAAGATGGACATGGAATACATCGACAACTGGTCTCTGGCTTTGGATTGGAAGATTCTACTGCTCACAATTCCCCACGTACTGTCGGGGAAGGGAGCACACTAATAAAAGAGGGGACGGTGTGATAAATGGACCTTGTACCAACCCAACAAGACGTCGTGAACCTGTTGCGCACTACCGGTGCGCTTCGGACCGGACATTTTGAGTATCCGAACGGCCTGCACTGCAATGAATATTTGCAAGTGGCCTTGGCAATGCGCTACTACCAGCACGCCAAGGTGTTGAGCGTCGGGTTGAGCCGGCTTTTCCGTGCCAATCCGGAGATTCGGGCCATTATCCCCGAATTGTCCATCGTGACACCTGCGACAGGCGGGCTTCCGGTGGCCTACGGCGTGTGCGAAGCGCTTCGCGCACACCAGGTGTACTGGGCCGAGGAGGAAGAACCCGGCCAGCCGCTGCGCTTCCGCCAGTACCTCGAGCAGGTGAAGGGAGAAAAGGTGGTGCTGGTGGACGACATCCTGCGTACAGGACGGAAGCTGGGCGAGTTGAAGGCGTTGGTCGAGTCCAACGGCGCGCAGGTGGTCGCGATCGGAGTGATCATCTACCAGCCGACGCCGGATACCAAAGATTTCGGCCCGCTGCCACTGTATTACCTGGCGAAGCTGGACGCCATGTATTACCGGGACGCCGCCTGCTGCGACTTGTGCCAGCAGGGCGTGCCGCTGGAGCGGATACGAGTGTAGCTGCTCACCCGAATCCGACGTAAACGCGCTGGCGCGGCCGGGATTTCGAAGCCTCGCCGGCAGGCGGGCCAACTGAGCCCGGCCGCGGCGCCGCGAAGCCCAGCCCAAATTCTTCCACCCAGCCGATAACGCCCGGCCGGCAACGATTCCTGTAGCTGCTTGCAAGAATGGCCCGCCGGGGCCGCCCCTTCCGCCGTTCCCTTCCGTGGTTTAAGAACGGCCCAGTGCTCATGAAGATTGCATCCTCTGGGCTGAAACCTCATCAATATCTGTTAAGTGTTCGTGTAGCCATAGTGAACTCAGATGGGGCGTTCAGTTCCATTTCTATTCGCTTTTCTGGCCGCGGCGTGTTTCGGGCAGACCACCGCCACCCTCACCGGCACGGTAATCGATCCGGTGGGCGCGGTTGTGGAGGGCGCAGTCGTTACGCTCAGCAACGCCCTCACTGGATACCGGCACCAGACGGTGACGGAGGAAGAAGGCCGCTTCTCAATCGCCAACATCCCGCTGCAGACCTATCAGCTCAGCGTGGAAGCGCCCGGCTTCGCTCCTGAACGGCGCACGGTGGCGCTGCGCTCGAATGTCCCCGTGCACCTTTCCTTCCAGCTCCGGCTGGCCGAGCACACCACCCACGTGCAGGTTTCGGCGGTCGATTCCACCTTGCTGGTCGAACCCGAGGTGACCGGGACGCGAACGGAGTTGAGCGCGTCGAACTTCGCCAAGCTTCCCATTCAGGGCGGCAACCGCGGGCTGGAATCGGTGCTGCTCAGTTTTCCGGGATTCGCCGCCAGCGCCAACGGCGCGATTCACCCGAGGGGCGCGCACAACCAGATGACGTACGTCATCGACGGCATGCCGATCAGCGATCAGCTCACCGGCTCGTTCGCCAATGCCGTGGACCCCAGCATCATTCAAAGCATCGAGCTTTACACCGGCAACGTGCCGGCCGAATTCGGCAACAAGATTTCCGGCGTTGCGGTTGTCACGACCCGTTCCGGCACCGGCGTCGGCCGAGGGTTCTCCGGCAGCACGCAGCTCACCGCGTCTCAGTTCGATACCGTGGGCCAGCTCACGCAGCTCGCCGGCGGAACCGACCACTTCGCCTACTTCGCGTCCTTCAACACGCTGAAGAGCAATCGCTTTCTCGACCAGGTGTCGCTCGACAACCTGCACAACGGCGGCAATTCCGAGCGGGCCTTCTCGCGCTTTGACGTCCAGCTTACGCCGCGCGACAGCCTGCGGGCCAACATCATGGCCGGACGCTCGTCGTTCGAGCTGGCCAACCTCCGTTCCCAGCACGCCAACGGCCAGCGGCAGCGGCAGCTCTTGCGCGACTTCTCCGCCTCGGTCGGATGGCTGCGGGCGCTCAGCGCGCGCACCACCTTCGACAGCACCGTCTCCTACCGCACTTCCATCGCGCAATTGTTTCCGAGCCCCGGCGACACGCCCGTCACGGCCTCGCAGGCCCGCCACCTCTCGACGCTTACCGCGGGCGCGCGCCTGAATCGCCAGGAGGGTGCACACACGGTGCGCGGCGGCTTTGACATACAGCATTTTCCGCTCAGCGAGAACTTTTCTTTCGGCATCACAAGCCCGCACTTCAACGACCCCGGCTCCCCCGGCTTCATCCCCACCCTCGTCGCTCATGACCTGACGCGCGGCGGGCAGCTCTTCCATTTCTCCAAGCGCGCCGCCGGCAATCTCTACTCCGCGTTCATCCAGGACAACTTTCAGTGGAACCGCTTCACCTTCTCGCTCGGGGTTCGCTACGACGCTTACCGTTTTCTCGTGCACGGCTACCAGCTTCAGCCGCGGGTTGGCGTCGCCTTTCACCTCCGCGAGACGAACACCGTTTTCCGCGCCTCCTACAACCGCACCTACCAGACGCCGCCCAATGAGAACCTGCTGCTGTCTAGCTCCGAGGAAGCCGGCGTTCTGGCGCCGCCCGAAGTGCGCAGCAGGTTGGGCAGCGCCGTCGTGCTGATCCGGCCCGAACGGCAGAACGTGTACGAGGCCGGCGTGCAGCAGGGGGTGGGCCGGTTCGTCAGCCTGAACGGATCCTTCTACCACAAGACGTCGCGCGACCTTCAGGACAACGACAACTTCCTCAACACCGGCATCATCTTCCCGACATCGCTGACCCGTTCGCGCGTGAACGGCGCCGAGTTCCGCGCCGCCCTGGTCCCGGTGCGCGGCTTTTCCGGCTCACTCAGCATGACCCATTACCACGTGGTCGTCTACCCGCCGTTCACCGGTGGGCTCTTCCTGGGCAGCACCGCTATCGACTTGCTGACCGCCGGGCCGTTCGTCATCGATCACGATCAGAAGCTCGGAATGCATGGCGTGCTCCAGTACACCTCGCCTTGGAACCTCTGGGTGAGCGGTTCGGTGCGCTACGACAGCGGCCTGGTGTCGAACCCCTCGGATCCCGAGCAGGTGGCAGCGGATCCGGATTACTTCGACCTGCTGCCCTATGTGAACCTGGAGAGCGACCCGCCGCGCGTCCGCCCGCGCACCATCGTTGACATCGCCGTGGGCTACGACCGCATGCGCGAAAACCGCCGGCTCTGGGACGTCAGCTTCACGCTGACCAACGTGGGAAATACGACGGCTCTCTACAACTTTCAATCGATCTTCGTGGGGACGCGGCTGGTTCAGCCTCGCACGGCGGGAGTGAAACTTCGTTTCTACTTCTGATTGGGGTGCGCGCTATCGCGGATCGAGCCGGGTCAAACCCGCCTCTTTCGCCCAGCGTATCGCCTGGTTGTATTCCGATGTCGTGATCCTTCGGGAAAGCTCTGGGATTCTTGCCGCTTTGTACGCCGGCCGGTACTGCGCCATGATGTTGACGTAAGTGGAGCGGCTCAGCTTCTGGGCCACGAACTGGACGAACTTATCCGTGCCGGCGATGTTGTCCGGCAGAACCAGATGCCGGACCATCAGGCCGCGCAGCGCGATTCCGTTTTCGTCCACCACCAGGTCGCCTACTTGCCGGTGCATCTCCTGAATGGCCTCCGCCGCGCGCTCCGGATAATCGCGGGCGCCACTCGAGTACTTCGCCGCCAGGGCGCCGTCCGTGTACTTGAAGTCCGGCAGATAGATGTCCACGATCCCGTCGAGCAACTTGAGAGCCTCGAGCGATTCGTACCCGCCGCAGTTGTAGACCAGCGGAATGCGCAGGCCGCGGCGAATGGCGAAACGCAAGCCGCCGATAATGTTGGGAAGCACGTGCGTGGGGGTGACCACGTTGATGTTGTGGCAGCCGGCGTCCTGAAGGTCCGTCATGAGGCGGCCGATGGTTTCGTCGCTGGCGTAGGAGCCGTCCCCGCGATGGTTGATCTCCCAGTTCTGGCAGTACACGCAAAGCAGGTTGCAGTTGCTGAAGAAAATCGTGCCCGATCCGCGGCGCCCCACCAGCGGGCGTTCCTCGCCGAAGTGCGGATGCGCCGAATACACCTTTGCCCGCGATGTCCCGGTGCAGACGCCCTTTTCTCCCTTGGTTCGGTCCACGCCGCACTGCCTGGGGCAAAGGCGGCAGTTCTTGTAGATAGAGTAGAGCTCCGCCACGCGTTTCGCCAGTTCCCCGGTGCGTTCCAGACGAAGATAAGCGGGCTCGAAATCCTTGCGCCGGAGGACAGGAAAACTTTGCGCCGCAGCGGAGGATGCCAGGCTCACCTCCAGGAACTCCCTGCGGGTCGTGGGTTCCATACAACCTCCGTATAACCAGTCTACATGCCGGCTCAATAGGGCGGCCCCGCGCGCGGCGGGCAGGCTCCCGGCGGCATGGGCCTTCCCGGCCAGGGATGTGATAAAAAACTGATCATGCCTCAGCTCAGCCGACGCACCTTCGTTGCGGGCTCCGCGAGTTTGCCGGCCGCCATCGCCGCAGCGCCGCAGACAGCGGGCAAGCGCAACCTGATCACGTCCTCCTGGTCCCAGGAAAAACTCTCTGCGGTTCTGCCTCCGCCCGGCCGCTTTCGTCCGTTCCCAACGGCAAGCGAGCGCGGCCCGTGGGAGGCGCTCCCCCAGGACGCCCGCGCCGCGCTGCTGGAGGCCGGAGAGCGCCAGCTCAAGACGCCGTGGGAGGTCCTTCCCGCGACGGTATTTCTCGAATTCCAGCGCAACGGCAACCGCTCGCGTTACGAGGGCCTCCGCAACCGGCGCAGGAACAAGCTCCAGGCGCTGGTGATCGCCGAGTGCATCGAGGGCAAGGGGCGCTTCCTCGACGAGATCGCCAACGGCGTCTGGCTCACGTGTGAAGAATCGTTCTGGGGCGTGCCGGCGCACCTCGGAGTGCAGAAGGCGGGGGTCGGGCTGCCGGACGTCACCGAGCCAATCGTCGATCTGTTCGCCGCGGAAACCGCGAGCCTGCTGGCTTGGACAGACTATCTCGTGGGCCCGCAGCTTGCCGGCGTTTCCAAGCTCATCCCGGAGCGCATCCGGCTTGAGATCGACCGCCGCATGCTGGAGCCCTGCCTGGACCGCAGCTTCTGGTGGATGGGGCTCGGCGGCGAGAACGTCAACAACTGGACCCCCTGGATCTGTTCCAACTGGCTGGTGTGCGCGTTTCTGATGGAACGGGACCCCTCCCGCCTCCAGGCCGCGGGGTACAAAATCCTGCGCTGTCTCGATAGCTTCCTGAACGTCTACCACGACGATGGAGGTTGCGACGAAGGCCCCAGCTACTGGGGGCGCGCGGGAGCATCCCTTTTCGATTGCCTGGAGCTGCTGCGCGAGGCCACCGGCGGCGCGTTCGATCTGTTCCAAGCCCCGCTGGTCAAAGAAATCGGGCGCTACATTTTGAGAGCGCACATCTACGACGACTGGTACACGAATTTCGCGGACGCGCCCGCGCGCGTGTCCGTAAACGGGGACCTGGTTTACCGCTTCGGGAAACGGATCGGAGATGAGGCGATGATGGCCCACGGCGCTTTCTCTGCCTTCCGCCGTGATGAGAGGGCCATTCCCGGCGACAGCATCAGCCGCCAACTGCCCGCGCTTTTCAACCTCGAGGAATTGCGGAAAGCGCCCAGGACCCAGGCTCAGCTCCGGGACGTGTGGTTGCCCGGGGTCCAGGTGATAGCCGCGCGCCTCCAGGAAGGATCGTCCAAGGGGTTGTACCTAGCCGCGAAGGGCGGGCACAATGCCGAGAGCCACAATCACAACGATGTGGGCAACTTCATCGTGTTCTCAGACGGCCGCCCGGCGATTATCGACGTTGGGGTGGAAACCTACACGGCTCAGACCTTCAGTTCCAGGCGCTACGAGATCTGGACCATGCAATCGGCCTATCACAACTGCCCCACCATCGACGGCGTGATGCAGGCGCCGGGACGCCGGTTTGCCGCCCGCGACGTCTCTTACCGGAGCGATGACAGCGCGGCGGAATTCCGCCTCGACATCGCGGGCGCCTACCCGCCGGAAGCGCGCCTGGAAAGCTGGCTGCGCACTTTCCGGTTCGACCGCGCCAAGAACCAGATCGAACTGACGGACGAATACGTCTTGAGGCAGGCGGCCAAGGAGATCACACTCACCTTCATGACGCCGTGCCGCGTGGAGACCGGAGCGGGCAAGCTCACTCTAACGACTGCGTCGGGCAATACTGTGAGCATTTTCTATGACGGCGGCGTCTTCAAACCGGACATCGAGGAGATCCCCCTCAAGGATGCACGGCTGCGCAGCACGTGGGGCGACCGCCTCTTCCGCATTCTCCTGCGCGCCGCAAATCCCGGCCTCCGCGGGCGCTGGAACACCCGGATCACAGGCTCGTAACGCCGCAAAACTCAGCTCAGGAACGTCCGCTGAAACCAGGGCCAAGGCGTGATGTCCAGGACGTGAAAGTAGTATTCCTGGACTAACTTCGGAATGCCGATCAGAACCAGCACTACGGCAAGGCGTCTCGCGGTCTTCACCCGCCAGCCGGGCCAGAACCGCTGGGCGATGGCATACACGAGATAGAAGTTCTCGAAAAAGTTGGCGAAGATGAGAAGCCACCAGTTCGGCCCGCCAAAGACAATCATCGCCAGTCCAGCGACCCGCCAGAAGTACAGCACCGCAGCGGCGCGGCGCGCAATCGCCTCGGGCCAGCGGCGGGACATCAGGAACGCCAGCGTCAGATAGTACGTGTCGAGGGATTTATCGATAAGGGCGTAGTTGTTGGCGAACACCTCTTCGGTTCGCGGCCACGGCGCCCCTCCCACTCCATGCACGAACACGACATCGAGCCCGTCGGCCGCCATCGAGGCCAGCAATCCCCCCAGCGGCCAGCGCAGGATCGACAACGGGACCACGAGCCGCACAAACAGCGCAATGACCAGGCCCATCGCTTCATAGAATCACAAACGCGCGCAGCACCGGAACAGGCGCGCCTATTCAAACCGGAGCGCGGACATCGGTTCGATCCGCGAGGCGCGCCGCGCGGGCAGCACCACCGCGATCAGGGCGGCGGCAAGCAGCACCAGGGGCACGCCCAGGAAGGTCGCCGCATCGGTAGGGCTGATGCCATAAAGCAGGCTCGCAGCGAAGCGGCTCACCATCAACGCAAAGACAAGGCCCAGCGCAAGCCCGGCGGCAACGATCGCCATCGCCTGGCGAATCACCAGCCGGATAATGCCGGCGACCCCCGCGCCCAGCGCCATCCGAATCCCGATCTCCCGCGTGCGGCTGCGCACCGAGTAACTCACCACCCCGTACAAGCCGACACTGGCGAGCACCAGGCCCAGCAGCCCGAAAATGCCGAACAGCGCCGCGCACACCCGCGGAATCAGGAACGCTTTCGATACGTGATGATCGAGCGTGTCCACGTTGAAAATGGCCAGGTTGCGATCCAGCGCCTCCACCTGCTCCCGAACCGGGCGGAGCATCCGTACCGGGTCGCCGTTGGTCTTCACCAGGATCGTCAGCCCCAAAAGGCTGATAATTTCGCGCGGGCGGTTGGGAAGGTATGTGTATACGCACGCCTTGGTCTCCTCGCCAAGGCTCACGGACTTGGAGTCGCCCGAGATGCCGATGACCTCGAAGACCTCTTTCCCGTCGCGCATCGCGATACGCTGCCCGATCGGGTCCTTATCCCCGAACAGCCTCCGTGCCATGAGCTCGCTGATGATCGCGGCAGGGTTCCGGGTGTCCCGCCCGGGGTCGAAGTCGCGCCCCCGCAGCAGCGGGATCCCCACCGTCTCGAAATAGCGCGAAGTGACGGTGAACACGTTGGCATTCGCAAGCTCGCCGGATTCCTCGGAGGCGTCCCGGAACTGCTCGCTATTCTGAGCCAGGCTGAGCGGCATGATGTTGACGGCCGCCATGGAGCGCACATCGGGCAGCGCGGTGAGACGCTGCTCGAGCTGGCGAAGGAACTCGCGGAGGCGTTCTTCGGAATAATTGTTCGTGGTCGGATCCACGGCCAGCATCAAAACGTTATCCGGCCGGATGCCCAGGTTGATGGAAGCGGCGCTCTGCAAGCTGCGGAGGAACAAGCCGGCAGTGACAAGCAGGACCACGGAGAGCGTCACCTGCACTCCGACGAGAATGTTTCGCATGCCGAACCGGCGGAACCTGCCGAAACCGCCCCCCGTTCCCTTCAAAGCGGACATGAGGTCCGTGCGGCTGGCGGCGATGGCCGGAGCCAGACCGAAGAGAACGCCGGTAACTACCGCAAGCACCGCGGTGAACAGCAGAACGCGGAGATCGGGGGTGAAATCAAACCTGATCGGAACGGCGATAGGCAATTGGAGACGGGATAGCGCGTCCGCGGCAAAGGAGGCAAGCGCGAAGCCGGCGGCTGCGCCAAGCGAAGCGAGCGTCACGCTCTCGGTGAGCAACTGCCGGATCAGCCGCCCGCGGGTCGCGCCCATCGCCAGCCGGAGGCTGATCTCCTGCTGGCGGGCCACCGCGCGGGCCAGAAGCAGATTGGCCACGTTCGCGCACGCGATCAGCAGCAGCAGGCCCACCACCACCATCATCAGAACCATCAACAGACCTCCCAGGCGCTTCGCCTCGCCGGGTAACTCGCCCGCCGGCGTGAGCGTCACGGGATCCGGGCGCCGCCCCTGTTTGTAAGTCTCCGACCTCGCGTTCACCACGTTGAGGGCGCTCACCGCCTGTTCGCGGCTAACCCCCGGCTTCAGCCTGCCCGTGATCGAAATCCAGTTCGCCGTCCGGCTTTCCATATCGGTGATATCGGGCACGAAGCTTTTGTACATGGCCAGCGGCGCCCAGAATTCGGAAACAATGCCGCGGTCCGTGCCATGGAAGCCGGGGGCCATCACGCCGATGATGGTGAAGGAAAGCCCGTTGAGCACCACCTTCTTGCCGATCACATTCGGGTCGCCGCCGAACCGGCGCCGCCAGAGTGCGTTGCCGAGCACCACCACCGGGCTCTGCCCCGGCGCCGCATCCTCGTCGGGATGGATGCCGCGCCCCAGCGCGAGCGGCGGCGCAACCACTGAGAAGTAATTGCCGGAGACAAGCTGCCCCCAAACGCGCTCAGCGGGGCCGGAGCCGGCGAGGTTGGCGGGCGTCAGCGGGAAGTGGGCCGCCAAACCGCTGAAAGCGCCGGCGCACTCGTCCCGGAACTCACGGTAGTTGGGATAGGGGAAGGTGCGGCCCCCCGAGATTGAGTACAGCCCGCCCGGATCGCGCACCGGCAGCGCGCCGAGCACGATGGCGTTCACCATGCTGAAAACGGTCGTGTTGGCGGCGATGCCAAGCGCTACCGAGATGACCACCACGGCGGAGAACCCGGGGTCTCTCAAGATCATCCGAATGGCGTAACGAAGATCGCGGGGCAGCATTGTGTCTAGCCTATACGCACAAGAACGCGGCTCCGTTCGGGAAGTTCGCCTCGGGAAGCCGCTTCGCCTTCAGAGATGCAGGTGGCGATCCGCGGATGGCTTGCTTTAGTTTCAGCGGGTTAAGCCAACTGCGAGCGCCCCGGCCGTCCGCTATTGGGAAACGCGGTCGCATTTTCGGACACCGAGGAACTCAAAATCCGAACCGGGCCGGGTTGCGGCCGATCAGCATGGCCGCCATCACCTTCGGCACGTACTCGCGGGTCTCCGCAGGCAGGGCGCGCGTGCGGTACAGATACCAGAAATTCCGCTGCTTGATAGGATCGCGCACGTTCCGCTCGATGGCCCCTTTCACCCGGGCGGGTCCGAGGTTGTACGCCGCCAGCGCGAGCATCACCGAACTGCCGGTGCCGAACTCGAGAATAAGCCGGCGGATGTACTTGCAGGCCGCGTTCGTCGCTTTCACCGTATCAAGCCGTTCGTCCTGGTTCTCGTCCACGATCAGGCCGAGCGACCGGGCGGTCGCCGGGGTGAATTGCCACAGGCCCGCCGCGCCCGCTCCGCTTTCCTGCGAATGATCGAAGGCACTTTCGACCACCGCCATGTACGCGAGGTCCGGAGGCAGGTTGTTCTTTTCGAAGATGCTGCGCATTTTTTCCAGCTCGGGCCTCGCGCGCTTGAGCGCGCGTTCCATGTTGGGGCGGTCCGGTCCCTGGAACTGTTTGGTGTAGCGATTGACGCTTTCGACGAATTCGGGCGGCAGGCTGTAGATTTCGGCGCCGAACTCGGCCATCAGCAGCCGGAGTTCCTGCCGGACGAAATCCTCTTGCGAGCGGACGCCGAGGCGGTAGAGAAAGTTGGCCTGCAGCGCCAGCGCCTCATTCTGGTACTGATTCAGGAGCGCAATGAGTTTATCGGCGGCTTCGGGGTTCTGTCCCGGCTGCGCGAGCCTGGTTTCGAGGTCGTATATGCGGACGTCGATCTCGGCCTTGGCTCTTTTCAGCTCGCGGATGCGCCACACACTATAGGCGGTGCTAGCCGCCATTGCGACGACGAGAAGCCATATGGCAAAGGCCCACCTCCTCCGCGTCCGCCGGACCACGTGCTGCAGGACCTCGCGCATGATGACGCCGGTCTGGTCGGCAATACCCGAGCTCCGGGCCAGCCGCGCGCGCGTCACCGCGTGCTGAAGGATCTGTTCGGTCTGGTCGCCCGCGCCGCCTTCGCGCGCACCGGGCGTGGCGATCAGAGTGCGGTCGAGATCCACTTGCGGGGGCGCGCTCATCACAAAAAGCAGCTGCGGGCCGCCCGCGCCGAGTTGAATCACGCAGGGAGCTTCAAGCCTGGTTTCGGTGACACGCTGGCCGTCTACAAACGTGCCGTTGGTGCTGTTGAGGTCCCGGAGAATGAAGGAATTGCCCTCGCGGCGAATCTCCAGGTGGTGGCCGGACACGATGGCGCAATCCGGACCCGTAACGACAACGTCGTTTTCAGGGTTGCGGCCGACCAGCGTGATGTCGTCTTCCAGCAGATAGCGAGTGCCGGACAGCGGCCCTGACCCAAGCACGAGGGCGGGCTTGTCGCGGCTCGCTTCTTTCTTCGGAGCTCGCAGTCGATCGACCTCCGCCGGCTCGGATTTGCAGTTCCGGACCGGCACTTCCATTGTCACACGCGCAACGGCCCTTCCGGAACGGGGCGGGGCAGGCTACAACAGTTCCCGCAGGTCGGAGATCCAATAATCGGGATCCCACCGCGCAAGCTCCTTGGGGTCGCCGTAGCCGTACCGCACGGCGCAGATCTTGACGCCCGCGCGGCGCCCGGCCTCCATGTCCGCGGGCGAGTCGCCGACGAACAGGCAATCCTCCGGACGCGCCCCAAGCGCCTTGAGAGAGGTGAACACGACATCGGGCGCCGGTTTGTACGGAAATCCGTCGGTGCCCTGGACGTGGTCGAAATAATCGATCAATCCGAACTGGGAGAGAACCGCGCGCGTGGTCTCGGAGGCTTTCGTGGTTGCGGTCGCCTTTCGCCCGGGCATCGCTGCGAGCGCCTCCCTTACGCCCGGGTAGACCCGCGTGGCCCTGTGCTTCCGGGCGGGATAGACGGTTCGATATCTCCGGATCAGCTCGTCATACTGCTCTTCCGTGTAGTCCGGCAGCAGGTCGCGGAACATATCCAGGAGGTGAACCCCCACGTATCCCTTCAGATCCGCAGTGGTGAGGGAGCAGCAGGGCGTGTCCGCGAGCACCTCGAGGATGGCGCCGCAGATATCCTCCGCGGAATCGAGCAGAGTTCCGTCTACATCGAACAGGTAAACGGGGAAGGGAGGCAGCATCAGGCTGGCTGAGGCCGCTCTCCTTCGACGAGTCCGGGCAGCCGCCGGCCGCCTTCCGGCCGCACCACCTGCTGGGTCTGCCCTCGATCGGAGGACGGACGTATCGGTTCGAGTTCTTCACCTGCGAGCAGCGCACGAATTTCGTCGCCGTCGAGCACTTCCCGTTCCAGCAACGCTTCGGCAACCCGGACGACGCCGTCGCTGTGCTCCTCGATCAGCCTGCGGGCGCGGTCGTAGGCCCTGCCGATGATCTTGCGGACCTCTTCGTCGATGCGGACCGCCGTCGCTTCGCTGTAGTCGCGGTGTTGCGCGATTTCGCGGCCCAGGAAGATCTGCTCTTCCTTCTTGCCGAAGCTCAGCGGGCCAAGATCGCTCATGCCCCACTCGCAGACCATTTTCCGTGCGAGTTCGGTGGCGCGCTCGATGTCGTTGCCCGCCCCCGTGGTCATGTGGTCCATGTAGATCTCTTCGGCGATGCGGCCGCCGAGCAGTCCGGCAAGCTGCGTCTCCAGGTACTCCTTGGTGTAGGAGTGCTTGTCGTCCTCGGGGAGCTGCATCGTGACGCCCAGAGCCATTCCCCGAGGAATGATGGTGACCTTGTGGACCGGGTCGGCTTTCGGCAACAGCGCCAGCACCACCGCGTGGCCGGCCTCGTGATAGGCGGTGTTCCGCTTCTCCTCTTCACTGATGATCAAGGACTTCCGCTCGACGCCCATCAACACTTTGTCCTTGGCCACCTCGAAGTCGGCCATCGTGACCACCTTGCGGTTTTGCCGCGCGGCAACCAGCGCCGCTTCGTTCACGAGATTCGCCAGGTCGGCGCCTGCGAAGCCGGGAGTCCCGCGCGCGAGCACCATCAGGTCGACGTCATCTGCGATGGGCACCTTCTTCGTGTGTACCCGGAGGATGGCTTCGCGGCCCTTCACGTCGGGCCGCCCGACCACCACCCGGCGGTCGAAGCGCCCGGGCCGGAGCAGCGCCGGGTCAAGCACGTCCGGGCGGTTGGTCGCCGCCACCAGGATCACGCCTTCGTTGGATTCGAAGCCGTCCATCTCGACGAGTAACTGGTTGAGCGTCTGCTCGCGCTCGTCGTGGCCGCCGCCCAGACCGGCGCCGCGGTGCCGGCCGACGGCGTCGATTTCATCGATAAAGATGATGCAGGGGGCATTCTTCTTGCCCTGCTCGAACAGGTCGCGGACGCGGCTCGCGCCCACGCCAACGAACATTTCCACGAAATCCGAACCCGAAATCGAGAAAAACGGCACGTTGGCTTCGCCCGCGATGGCCCGCGCCAGCAGCGTCTTTCCGGTGCCCGGAGGGCCGATCAGCAGCACGCCCTTGGGAATGCGCCCGCCCAGCTTCTGAAACTTCTGCGGCTCGCGCAGGAACTCGATGATCTCCTGGAGCTCCTCTTTCGCTTCGTCAACGCCCGCTACATCCTTGAACGTCACCTTTTTCTGCTGCGAGGAGTGCAGGCGGGCTCTGCTTTTGCCGAAGCTTAAGGCCTTATTCCCCCCGCTTTGCATCTGGCGCATCATGAAGATCCAGAATGCAAGCAGCAAGATGAAGGGAACGGCGTTGATCAGTACGCCTACCCAACTGCTGGTGTTGGTTTCCTTGATGTTGATGTTGACGCCGCTTTCCTGCAAAAGCGTGATGATGTCGGGGTAGTTGGCAGGAATGAGAACGTGCAGGCCGCCGTTGTCATCTTTGTAGGTGCCGTTCACCTCCATACCGCTGATCGTCACCGACTGCACCTTCCCTGCTTTCACGTCGTTGACGAATTGGGTGAAGGTGAGCTGGCGGTCGGCCCGCTTCTGTCCCGTCTTGACGACGGTCCATAGCAGGACCACCACCATGATCAAAACCACCCAAAAGATTGCCGTTTTCACGTTCGAATTCATAAAACTTCACCGCCTGCGGACGGAACTCGCCCTCTCCTCTTCATTGGACGCCGCTGCCCGGAGATAAGATTACAGGATTCCGGAATTATCATGGATTTCCCGCACTTTCAGAATCGCGTGGCTATCGGGAGTGGCGGCGAGCTCCGCGGCCGCTCCGAATCGCGCCACCCAAATGATTGCTCCTTCCCGCGTGAGGACAGGCCATGATCGCCGCTTCCAGAGCGGAATTCGGGCGTGTTGCAGTAACGTGTTGACTTTGACTGGATTGGCGCGTCCACGCGGCCGGTATTGATCACCCGGCCTCCAGTTCCGTAGACGTAGTGCACCGCCAACCCGACCCCAGTCTAATTGCTCGTATTCCTTTTCATTATAGCCGCAATCGGAGCTACAAAGGAGCAATTCCAGTTCCAATTCGATGCCGCTTCCGGGCGGACGCGCCCGCCCGGGTACTTGGACCTCAATATCGTAATCCAGGCAGCCGTGCCCCGGCGGCGCCAGCCGGATCCAACCGCAGCTCCGCCACGCCTCCAGCCCAGGGATCTCGAAGCGCCTCGCAATCGCGGCGCCGCGCGCTAGCGACAGAACGCGCTCGACATGGATCATATCGACACGGCGCAGATCGCCCCGCGCCTGCTCGATTGCCGCGCGTACAACCCGCCTCGCCAGGGCCGGGTGCAAACCCGCCAGCCACTTCGCCTCAAAGGTCACTTCGGGCGGCCGCGCGATCAAATGCCTGCGAGCAGCCGAGGAAACAACCTCCTGCCAGTAATCCTCCTCGTCCCGCGCGACCTCGGCCATGCCGGCCAGAACCTGCGTGAGAGCCGGGTTCCAATCGCGCTCGAGCGCGGGCAGCAGGTCGTGGCGAATGCGGTTGCGGGCGAACCGGCGGTCCTGGTTGCTCGAATCTTCCCGCCAGGGAATTTGTCTTGCCCGCAAATATTCCAAGACCTCGGCGCGGCTCACGTCGATCAGCGGCCGGACGATCCCTTCCGCGGTCACCGGCCGGATGCCCGCCAGCCCCGCCGTACCCGCGCCCCGAAGGATGCGGAACAGCACGGTCTCGGCCTGATCCGAGCGAGTATGCCCCACCGCGACACGGTCCAGTTCTCCGCTCCGGATCAGGCCCACGAAAAACTCCCGCCGGATGCGGCGCGCCGTCTGCTCCAGGTTTCCGCCCTCAGCATTAAGGATGCCCGGCACGTCCGCTTCATGACACCGGAATTCGAGTCCCAGGCTTCGGGCCAGTTCGCGCACGAAACGCGCGTCGCCCTCGGACTCCTCGCCGCGAAGATGATGGTTTACGTGCAGGAGGGAAAGCCGCAGGTCCCAGCGCGCCCGCAAATCGAGCAGCAGATAGAGCAAGGCAACGGAATCGGCGCCGCCCGAAACCGCCACCCCAACCCGCTGTCCGGGCGAAAACATGGCGTGCCGTTCGATGGTTCCGGCAACGCGCTGAAGCATAAGACCATTTTAGGGGCGGGGCGTTCGCCCAGTCCGGTCAATTGCCGCTACCCCCGTGCGCCCAGCGCCGCCTTGGCGATAATCCAAAGCTTTTCTCGCGCCGGCAACTCCACCCGCTGGGACAGCACGTCGTAGTTGGTCTGTTCGATTCTGGCCAGCAGCCGGGAGTAGATCTCGATTAGCGCCCACAACGACGACCGGCAGTGCTCATCCACCATGTCGATCAGCGGCCTCGATTCGTCGTAGTAGGCGCGGGCCCGCGCCGCCTCGAACTCCATCAGGGCCACGAACTCGTCGGTCCGCTTGCCTTCGCGCAGGTCCGCTACGTCGACGTGGAACCGCTCGAGGTCTTCGGCGGGCAAATATACGCGGCCGCGTGCGGCGTCCTCGCGCACATCGCGCAGAATGTTGGTGAGCTGGAAGGCAACGCCGCACTTCTCGGCGAGCGGCAGTGCGTCCGGCGACTTGAAGCCGAAGATGTGGATCACGGTCAGCCCCACTACGGACGCCACCTGGTAGCAGTACCGGTACAGCTCGTCGAACGTCTGGATGCGCCGCGGCTGCAGATCCGACATCACGCCCTCGATCATGTCCCGGAAGTATTCGCGCGGGATGCGGAACCGCTGCACGGTATCGTGAAACGCCGGCCATCCGATGTGCCCGCTGAACCGCCCTTCGAGCGCGCAGTCCAGCTCCTCGCGCCACCGTTCGAGAGCCGCTTTCCGGGGGCAGCCGTCCCGCGGCGCATCGTCGCTCAGATCGTCGCACCGCCGCATGAAGGCGTAAATCGCGCAGATCGCCTGGCGCTGCGGCTTGGGGAGCAACACGAAGGAGTAATAAAAATTTCGCGCCCGGCTTCGCGCCACCTGCCGGCAGTACTCGTATGATCGCTGGAGTGTTTCGTTCATGCCGCTCTCGCGAATGCCGCACGCCCGAGAGCGCCTAGTAACAGCCCGATCCGCTCGGCTTTAGAAATATACGGCCGCCGCGCAAGCACATTGTAGTTCTGACGCTCGATTTTCTCGAGGACGCGCATCCCGCCGCGGCTGAACAGCTCGATATCGATCGCCAGGCGGCGGTCCACCCTGCGGGCCAGCGGCAGTCCCTTCAAAAAGAGTTGCCGCGCGATGCCCACCGCCTCGCGCATCACGGCGCGGAAGGCGTCGTTTTCCAGCCGCGCTTCGAGCTGTTCCACCGAGTAGCCGTGGCGCTCCATGGCCTCCAGCGGAATATACACGCGTCCTTTCTCGAGGTCGCGCCCCACGTCCTGCCAGAAGTTCGCAAGCTGGAGCGCGGTGCAGGTCGCGTCGGAAAGCTCCTGCCGCTCCGCGTCGCGGTATCCGCAAAGATGGAGCACCAGCCGTCCCACGGGATTGGCCGACCAGCGGCAGTAGGCGAACAATTCTTCGTAGGTGCGGTAGCGCACCACTGTCTGGTCCTGCACGAACGCGCGGATCAGGTCGGCAAAGGGCTCTTTCGGCAAGCCGTGACGCTCCACCGTTCCCTTCAGCGCCACGAACACCGGATGCGCCGCGCGGCCTTCGTACATGGCATCGAGCTCGCCGCGCCACCATTCCAGCAGGCGGAGGCTTTCGGCCGTGTCGCCGATTTCGTCGCCCAAATCGTCCGCCCAGCGGCAGAACGCGTAGACGTTGTAGAAATCCTGGTGCAGCCGCCGCGGCAGCAGCACGCTCACCACATGAAAATTCTCGTAGTGGTGGGTCGCCAGCCAGCGCGTGTATTCGAGAGCTTCCCGCTCGGTGTACCGGCGCGCCAGGGCTTCCGGGGATTTCACGAAATCCTGGGGCTGTAAATACACTGGCTCAGGGAATGATCGCAGTCTTCAAGTGGCCGTTGTGGCTCATCAGGTGCCGCATGACTTCGAGCAGATTCGACAGCGGCTCCTCGCGATTGACGAAATCCCGCGCCGCAATCACGCCGCGGCGGATCAGATCGAGCGCTCTCCGGATGTGCGCCGGCGTGTGATGGAAGCTCGCCTTGCAGGTGATCTCCGAGTAATGCAGCAGCGAGGTGTCGAGCGAAACGCGGCTATCGCTCGGGCAGCCTCCGAAGAAGTTTACCGTGCCGCCCCGGCGCACCATGTGGACGCACATTTCCCACGTCTGCGGTTTCCCGACCGCCTCGATGGCGACGTCCGTTCCGCGGCCTTCGGTCAGGCTCCGCACCACGCTCACGGGATCCTGGTACTGGGTTGTCGAAATCAGCTCGTCGGCGCCCAGGGCCGCGGCCCTCTCCAACTGCGTCTTGCGCCGGCCGAGCGCAATCACCCGCGCGCCCAGCGATTTCGCCAGCCGCACGAACATCAGCCCGATCGGCCCCAGGCCGATGACCGATACGTTGTAGCCTTCGCGGATGCCCGTGTCCTCGATTCCTTTCAGCACGCACGCCAGCGGTTCCACCAGCGCCGCATCCTGGTAACTCACGTTCTCGGGAATCTCGTACGTGTTCTTTTCTACAATGCGCGCCGGAATCCGTATGTACTCGGCATACGCTCCGTTGTTAAACAGCAGGTCGTCGCACAGGTTCTCGCAGCCTCGCCGGCAGTAGAAGCACTCCTGGCACGGCGCGGAATTCGCCGCCACGATTCTCTGGCCCACGCGGAACTTCGTAACGCCCTCTCCGACCGCGACGACGTCCCCGGCCAGTTCGTGGCCGAATACCGCGGGAGGGATGATCATGCGGGCGTGATAGCCGCGACGGAAGACCTTCACGTCGGTGCCGCAGGTCAGGGCGGCTCTTACACGCACCAGTAGATCTCCCGCGCGAGGTTCCGGGACCGCTACCGGCTCAATCTGTAGGTTTTCTTTACCGTATAGGACGGCAGCCAGCATTTGGGTATTCACTGTGCCCACCTCTGTGGTCGAACAACAATCTTCAACGAACTCTCATCCGGATGTAACGCCAGCTTTATCGCGGAACTTATCGAGTCGAGTGGTAACCGGTGCGAAATGAGGTCTTCCACCGGCAATTCGCCGCTGAACACCAGCCGGGCGGACTCCTTTTGGAGATCCACCGAAGCGCTGTAACAGCCTAGCAGAGTCCTTTCTCCGACACAAATGTCCGCTCCTGATAATTCTACCGTTTCTTGATGCGAAGTTTGAGCAAATAAAAGGATTCTCCCTCCGGGCCGCGAACACCGGACCCCCTGTTGCACCAAACCGGGGGCCGAAGCGGCCAAAATTACGAGGTCCGCGCCGCGCCCTTCCGTAAGCCTGGCGACCAGGGGCTCGATCTCCGTTGTCCTCGGGTCCCAGGCCTCTTCGGCGCCGAACCGTACCGCCAGCTCGCGCCGCCGCGCGATCGTGTCCGTGGCCAGCACCCGCGCGCCGGTGCGGCGTACCAGCATCGTGAACAGCAGCCCGATCGGCCCCTGTCCCAGGATGAGGCAGGTCTCGTCCGGCTTTGGGTCCAATTGCACGACGGCCTTCAGGCACGTGTTGACCGGCTCCACGAAGCAGGCGCGGTCAAAAGGCACGTCGTCGGAGAATTTCTCCACCCCGCGGCACACGATCCAGTCCATCACGCGGACGTACTGAGCGAAACCGCCTCCGGCAGGTTCGAACCCCGCCGTAACTCCCACTTTCTTGTAAACCGGGCATTGGGCGTACAGCTTGCGGCGGCAATAGAAGCACTCCCCGCAGGGGATATGGTGAAATACGATCACCCTGTCCCCCACCGAATAACCCGTAACACCCGGCCCCACGCGCACGACGACCCCCGCGGTTTCGTGCCCGTATATGCGCGGCGGCGGGAGGAGGTCATACTCCACTTTCTTCAGATCGGTGTGGCAGATGCCACAGCTCTCCACGCGTACCAGTAATTCCCCGGGTCCGATTTTCGGCGTCGGAACCGTCTCCACGGCAATCGTGCTGTTGCCGCGGTAAACGGCCGCCCGCATCGTCTCCGGCACTTCGAATTCAGAATCGGCAGTCGGCAAAAAACTCTCCAAGCGCCCGTGCGGCGATACGTCCCTGCCGCTCCAGGCGAATCAACTCCGGCAGCGATGCCCACGGACGGGCCAGCGCCGCCCTCAGGATCCGAAGACGGCTGAAACGCCCGTCCCGATCCCGCAAACCATCAAAATCCAAAGTAAAGCCTTCACACGCCCGGTCCATAACGGCCCGAACGCAATAAAACGGCACGCCGAACTCTTCGGCCTGCCGGGCCACCGCCGCGGCTTCCATTTCCACCGCGGAGGCGCCGCTCGCGGCGAGACGGCGTTTTTCCTCTACCGTCCCCACCACGCGCTCGGCGGAAACCAGCACGCCCGAGCGGAACTTCCGGCCCGCCGGCGGCTGTGCCGCCTCGTACGAACGGCCTTTGGCGAGAATCCGCGAGGCCACGAACACGTCGCCGGTGTTCAAATCGTCCTCCAGCGCGCCGCAAGAGCCGGTGCTCACAACGGCCTGAACCTTTTCGCGGCTGAGCGCCACGGCGGCGGCCTCCGCCGCCAGAGGCCCCGGCCCGTGCGCCGCCATCAGCATCCGCTGGCCGTTCAATTCGCCGCTCCGCGCGAATTGTATGGGCCAGTCCAGGCGTCTTACGTTCCGGCATTTCCGCAGCACGCCCTTCAACTCGCGCGGTTCGGCCGCAACAACCAGCACCGTCTTCACTGCACGCAGTATCCGTTGCCGCGGAACCATTCGACGGCGCGGCACAGCGCGTCTTCGACGGGGCCGGGCGAATATCCCAACTCGCGTGCAGCCTTTTCGTGCGAGGCGAACATTTTCTTGCTCGCCATCCGGACGCCGTTCAGCGGCGCCCGGGGCGCCCTTCCCGTGACCGCAGCCCAGCCCGTGCTCACCAGGGCCGCGGCATAGGCCACCGCGTAAGGAATCCGCCGCCGCGGCGCCGTTCGGCCGCTGATTTTTTCCAGCATCCCGAAAATTTCCGCGAGCGTCAGGTTGGCGGCTCCGAGAATGTAGCGCTCACCCGGCTTTCCGCGGTCCGCCGCCAGTAGATGACCCTCGGCCACATCGCGCACATCGACCAGGTTCAAACCGGTCTCGATATAAGCCGGCATGGCCCCGTTCAAGAAATCCACGATGATCTTGCCGGTCGGCGTGGGCTTGAAATCGTGATCCCCGATGGGCGCGGTCGGGTTCACGATGATCACCGGAAATCCCTCGGCGGCGAACTGGAGCGCAACCTGCTCGGCCATAAATTTCGAGCGCTTGTAATCGCCCACCATGTCCGCAAGAGAAACCGGCGTGTCCTCGTCGCCCGGCTTGTCCTTCGGGAAGCCGATGCATCCGACCGTGCTCGTATAAACCACCTTTTCCACGCCTGCCGCGCGCGCCGCTTCGAGCAAGTTGCGCGTGCCGTCCACATTGGACCGGTACATCTCGCTCGGGTCCTTGGCCCACAGCCGGTAATCGGCGGCCACGTGGAACACCAGGCCGCAGCCGTCAACCGCACTTTTCAGCGAATCCGGGTCGCGCAGGTCGCCCGTAACCGTCTCGACATCGAGTTCCCTCACGCGGCTGGACGGACGCACCAGCGCCCGCACACAACATCCTCGCTCCAGCAGCACGCGCGCCACGTGCCATCCGACAAAGCCCGTGGCTCCTGTCACCAGTACAGGTTTCATCTCACCGGATCGCCCACTTCAACAGCTTCCAGTTGTCTCCGGGCCGCGCGTTGATCCCAAGAGCGGCCGAAGGCTCATATCCGCAGTGCGTCATGCAGTGCTCGCAGCGCGGATCGTTCCCATGGCCATAGCTCTCCCAATCCGTTTTGGTCATGAATTCTTCGAAGGTTCGATAGTGGGCGTCGGTGATCAGATAACACGGCCCCTTCCACCCCTTGACGTTGTAGGTCGGGTTGCCCCATGCCGTGCATGGCAGATCGCGTTCGCCCTTCAAAAATTCCAGATACGCCGGCGTGGTGTTCAGCTTAAAGCGCCGCGCCAGCCTGTCAATGTCTTTGAATTTTTCGTGCACGTCCTCCCGCGTCAAAAAGATTTCGCGGTCGTTGACGGCCGAGTAGCCGTATGCGGGAGACAGCATGTGCCCGTCCATGTCGAACTGCTCCAGATACTCGAACAGTTGCTCGATCTCCCGCATGTCCGTTTCTTTGTAAATGGTGGTGTTCGTGCAGACCTTAAAACCGGCCGCTTTCGCCACCCGGATCGCTTCGATCGCCTGGCGGAACACGCCCTTGCGCTCGACCGCCGCGTCGTGGTGTTCCTCCATGCCGTCCAGGTGGATGTTGAAGAAGAACTTCGGGTGCGGCTTGAACTCGTCGAGTCGCTTCTTCACGAACATGCCGTTGGTGCACAGGTAAATGTGCTTGCCCCGGCGGAGGATCTCCGCCGTCAGGCGCCCGATTTCCGGATACAGCAGCGGCTCGCCCCCGCAGATCGATACGATGGGCGCGCCGCACTCGTCCACCGCCGCCAGGCATTGCTCCACGGAAAGCCTTTGGGTGATCGAATCCTCGTATTCGCGGATCCGGCCGCATCCCGTGCAGGTCAGGTTGCAGGCGTGCAGCGGCTCCAGCATCAGCACCAGCGGGAAACGCTTATCGATCATGGGATGGCGCTGCGTGCCGTTGCTGCTTCGGTACTGGTGCAGGATCCGGAATGGATTCGAAGAGCCGTTTTGCGGCGCGGCGTTCTTCTGCCACTCCGGCCGGGGCCGCAGCTTGTTTTTCATGATGTAGCCGGCCATGCCGGCGGTCATCGATAGCGGAAATCGCATAGCCTCCCACCTAAGGAAACCGGAACGCGCCGTGGCGCCTTTTCGTTAGCGGCTGGATTCGCTGTGACGCCCCTCATCGCGCGGTCTCCAGAAACTCCGAGAGCGCCAGAAGCGGAAACGCTTGCGGGTAAAGGTGATAGCGGAGGTAGAAGACGCCGGGAAAGCCAGCGCCTGTCTCCGCGTCTTCCTGCCAGCTTCCGTCCTCGCGCTGCGTATTCACCAGATACTCGATGCCCGCTCGGACGCTCAGGCTTGCGTTGTCTCCTCCCGCGATCAGCCCCAGCACGGCCCACGCCGTCTGCGATGCCGTGCTCGGAGCCGGGCAGAACGTTCCCTGATCATAACTGGCGCAGCTCTCCCCCCAGCCGCCGTCGGCATTCTGGATGGCTCGCAGCCACTCGCCCGCGCGCAATATGGCGGCTTCGCGGTCGCTCACTCCCGCCGCCCTCAGCCCGCGCAGCGCCAGGAAGGTCCCGTAAATGTAATTCACGCCCCAGCGGCCGTACCAGCTTCCATCCTGCTCCTGCGTCTTCATGAGGTAGGCCACGGCGCGCTGCACCGCGGGATGGTCGGGCCCGATGCCCGGCATCGAGCAGAGCGATTCGAGCACCCGCCCGGTGATGTCGGGGCAGGTGGGATCGAGCATCGCGTTATGATCCGCAAACGGCATGTAGCTGAGCGGCTGCCAGTTGTTGTCCACGTCGAAAGCCGCCCATCCGCCGTCCTTCGATTGCATCGCCAGCAGCCAGTCGAGCGCCCGTCTTTCGCAGGCCTGTTGGGCCGTTGCGTTGGAAGCCCGCGCGTGCCGCAGCGCCAGCAGCACCATGCCTGTGTCGTCGATATCCGGATAGAACTCGTTCGCGAATTCGAAATACCAGCCCGAAGGCTCGGTGTGCGGCCGCCACACGGACCAGTCGCCCTTTCTGCGCACTTCTTTGGACAGCAGCCAGTCCGCGCACCGGCGTAATGCCTCGCTGGGGGCGTGCCCCGATTTCCCTAGTGCGAACGCCGCGATCGCCGTGTCCCACACCACCGAGAAGCACGGCTGGAAGAAGAAGCGCTCGCCGTCATCGGTCAGCAGCCGTTCGAACTGCGCTTCCGCCTCCACGCGGTCGGGGTGATCCGGGGGATAGCCGAGCAGGTCGAGCACCATCACGGTGTACATCATCGGTGGGTAAATCGCCGCCAGCCCATCGCTGTAGCGCGTCCGCTCGAGCATCCACTGTTCGCACTTCCGAATGGCTTTCCTGCGCAGCGCCCGCACCGGATGCCGCTCATAGAACTTCAAAAGCCTGTCCACCGCGAAGAAGAAGTTGCGCCAACTGAAAAGCCTTTCCTTCTCGCGGTATTCGAAGCTGCCCTCAGGCAGGAATAGTTCCTGAAGCGAAAAGCCTGCAGGCACGGGACGCACCGAGTCCGACGACTGGAGGATCGAAAGCGGCACAACGATCGCGCGCGTCCACGACGACATGCGATAGAGGAACCTGCCCGGCAGCAGGATCATCTCCGGCGGCACGCTCGGACAGTGTTCTCTCGGATACAGCCCGAACAGGCTCAGGTTGATCTTGACGTAGCTGTTCGCCTGCTGAATGCCCCCGAGCGCCAGTATGCGCTCCCGCGCGCGCGCCATGCGCGGGTCATCCGGCGGCACTCCCGCCACTTTCAGCGCGAAATATGCCTTGACGGTCGCGCTCACATCCGCCGGACCGCCGGTGTAGATGCTGAAGCCGCCGTCAGGCAACTGGCGGGACAGAATCGACCGCACCGCGCGGTCGATCCGCTGCCGGGTGGGAGGATTCCACACGCTCCCTTCCGGCGGGTGAAGCCACAACTGCAACAGGATGTAGTCGGATTCCAGGGTGGTGTCGGCGGTCACGTCGAACCACCAGTAGCCTTCGGGCGACTGGCGGCTCAGCAGGAATTCGGCCGAGCGGCGGCAAGCCCGCGCGGCGCCGCTGGCCAGCGCTTCATCGACTTGGATGCCTGGAATCATTGCGTGCTGATCGTGGTCAGCCGCCGCGCAGCTTCTGTCAATTCAGCGGGCAGCGTAAAGCGGACGTCCTCCTGCTTGAGGTCCCTCTCCTCGAACTGAGAGAAGCCGTGCTGCTTCAGCGCGGCAATGAGTTCGCGGACCAGGTGCTCAGGCGCCGACGCGCCTGCGGTCACCGCCACCGTTCTCACGCCGTCCAGCCACGAAGGATTCACCTCCCCGGCGTCGTCCACCAGGTACGCCGGGACACCGGAGTTCTTCGATACTTCGACCAGCCGCTTTGAATTCGAGCTGTTCTTCGAGCCGACAACCAGAAGCAACTCGCATTCGCTCGCCACGGCTTTCACTGCAAGCTGCCGGTTTTCGGTTGCATAGCAGATGTCCTGTGCCGGGGGACCCTGGATCGCCGGGAAGCGCTGCTTCAGCCGCGCCACGATGTCGCGCGTTTCGTCCAGGCTGAGCGTCGTCTGGGTCAGGTATGCGATCCTTTCCGGGTTCGGCGGCTCCAGCCGGTCCACGTCCTCGACCGAGGAAACCACAACCGTGCAGTCGGGGGCTTCGCCCAGCGTCCCGATCACTTCGTCGTGGTCGCGATGGCCGATCAGAACGATCGTGTACCCAGCCTTGGCAAAGCGGACCGCCTCCAGGTGCACCTTGGTCACCAGCGGGCAGGTGGCATCGATCACGCGCAGTTTGCGCTCGACCGCTTGCCTTCTCACCGCCGGCGACACCCCGTGCGCGCTGAAGATCACGCGCGCGCCCTCGGGAACCTCGTCCAGCTCCTCGACGAAGATCGCCCCCGCGCGCCGGAGCTCCTCCACGACATGGCGGTTGTGGACGATCTCCTTGCGCACATAAATCGGCGAACCGTACAGGTCCAGAGCAATCTCGACGACGTCGATCGCCCGCACCACACCGGCGCAGAAACCGCGCGGCTTGAGCAATATCACCTTTCTTTCGTTTTGCATAGCGGCATCCGGGCGACCGGCATCAGGAACTCACATTATAACAACTACATGGAAATGCCATCGTGCGCCCCTCTGAGTCGATTGTGACACACCGGCTGCGAGTTCGTTGAAGATTTCACAGGCCCGGAAAGATCGCTGCCGTCACCGCCCCCAAGAACTCCTCTTCGTTCTCCACCTCGACCCGGATCTCCAGCCAGGCCAGCCGCAGCTCTCCGATCGCCTCCTTCCAGTCCCCCGGCAGGTTCATGTAATCCTTCGCCGTGGTGAGCAGAACCTCGGCGCCCGCCGCCCGGGCTTCCTCGACCAGACGGCTGAGCTCGCGCCCCGAGTAGCGATGGTGGTCAGGGAACACGCGCTTCAGCACCGGCTGGATTCCCAAGCCCCTCAACGTCTGCCAGAATGAATCCGGGTTCCCCAAACCGCAGAAGGCCGCCGCGGGTCCCGAAGGCGGCTCGGGACGCCACGTCTCCGCCGCCACTCGCGCCCGGAAAATCGGCACGTCCGGGTTGTAGCGCCGGATCACGGCTTCGATCCCGTCCGTTTTGCGGCCCTCTTCCCACCGGGTGATGACGACGATGCCGGCCCGCCGCAGCGCGCCCAATCCCTCGCGCAGCGATCCGAGCGGCACGGCGGCGCCCCCGCCGAACGGGTTCAGCGCATCGATCAGCACGATGTCGAGCGCCCGTTCCAGCCGGTAGTGCTGGAACCCATCGTCCAGGAGGAAAACCGCGGGGTGAAACCGCTCCTCGATCAACCGTCCGGCGCCCGCGCGGTCCGCTGCTATGCCCACGGGCCCGATTGCCGCTCTCAAATAGCTCTGCGCTTCATCGCCGGTTCGCGAGACATCGGCGTACTCCCCGGGCCCCACGATCGTGTACTTTTCGGCCGTTCGCCGCCGGTATCCGCGCGTCAGGATGGCCGGCTGCAAGCCGCGGGCCTTGAGCTTGCCGGCCAGCCAGAGCACGAACGGCGACTTGCCGGTCCCGCCGGTGGTCAGGTTGCCCACGCTGACGACCGGCGTGCGCAGCCGCTCGCGCCGGCCGAGAGTACGCTTGAGCCAGCCTCCCGCCAGCCACAGTTGCGATAGCGGCCAGAGCGCGGCGGCAACCGGCGCGGGCGGCCGGAACGCCGGCACGGCGCGCCAGTACAGGCGGGCGATCTCTTGGGCAGCCCGAGCCGTCGCCCCGCGTTCGGCTTCGGCCAGCTCTCCCGCCCTTTGCCCGATTCTGGCTCGCAATTCATTGTCTTCCAACAGTTTAGCCACGGTGCCGGCAAGCTGCTCCGCGCCCGCGATGGCGTAGAGCCCGCCGCCCGCCTGGAATTTCTCCGCGATCTCCGGGAAATTTTCCATGTGCGGGCCGGTGATCACCGCGCGTTGGAAAAAGGCCGGCTCCAGGATGTTATGGCCGCCCCTTTGCGCCAGCGTTCCACCCATGAACACCACGTCCGCCAGCCCAAACAGCGAGCTCAGCTCACCGATCGAATCCAGCAGCAGAACACCCGGGAGTGGCAGGTCCTCCTGCGACGGCAAAGCCGACCGCCTGAGGAACGGAATACCCCGCCTTTGCAGCATGGCCGCCGCCGTATCGAAGCGCTCCGGCTTGCGGGGAACCAGCACCAACAGCAGATCCGGATGCCCCGGCGCAAGGGCTTGAAAAGCGTCCGCGACCGCTTCGTCTTCGTCCGGGTCTCCCTCGCGCGCCGGGGGCATGGTGCTGGCGGCAATCCAGATACGGCCGGGCGCCACGCGGTCCAGCAGGCTGCGGATCGCAGGCGGAACCCGCACGTCACGCGGTTCGAAATCGTACTTCAGATTCCCGGCGGTCTTCACCCGGCCGGCCGGAGCGCCCAGCTCCCGAAAGCGCTGCGCGCTGATTTCCGTCTGGGCCAGAATGGCATCCGGCCAGGCAAGCACCTGCCGGAACAGCCACCGGAACCTGCGGTAGCGCGGCATGGCGCGGTCCGAGATCCGGCCGTTGACGATTACCAGCCCGCACCCGGCCCGCTTGGCCTCGCGGTAGAGGTTCGGCCAGATTTCGGTTTCCATTACGACCAGCATTCGGGGACGCAGGCGCCGCAAGACACGCCGTACGATGTGGCAGTAATCAATCGGCGCGTAGAAGATGCCGTCGGCGACCCCGCGCAGCTTATCTTCCGCCGCGGCCCTTCCGGCGAGGGTTGTAACCGATACGAACAGCGGCGCGCCCGGAATTTCGGCCCGCAGGCGCTTGAGCAGTCCCACCGCCGAAAGCACTTCCCCGACCGAAACCGCATGCAACCAGATGCCGCCCGCTTCCGTCTGCCGCAATGAGCCCGGCAGCAGGCCGAGTCTCTCACCGAACCGCTGGAAATACCTGCGGTTTTTCAGCCCGCGCACGAGGAAGTACATTACGATAAGGGGAAGGCACAGGATCTGGATGAGGCGATAAATGAAAATGGCGTTCACTGGCAAGTTGTTTTTCGCAGCATTCCTGAGTATAGCGGCAGCGAGCGGGGCGGAGAAGGATAGACCCAGGTTCACCCCCGGCCCGATCGAAAGCTACCCCTGCCGCCAGACCATCCAAGATCTGACCGTAGCCGCCCAACCCTTCCTCACCGACGCCGAAACCAAGACCGCCTTTGGGAAGCTGAACCCGAACCGCCACGGAGTTCTGCCCATCCTGGTTATCATTCAGAACAACACGGATAAAGCGCTGTCGCTGGAGAATCTCCGGGTGGAGTTCCAGACGCCGGACCGCGAACGGATCGAGGCCACCCCCGCCGCCGATGTCCCTTATCTGCAAGGACCGAACCAGCCCAGACTCTACGGAGGACCGATCCCCGGCCGCCCGCCGCACATATCCAAGAAGAAAGGTCCGCTGGCCGTCTGGGAAATCGAAGGCCGCGCCTTCACCGCCCGCATGCTCCCGCCGAAAGAGACCGCGAGCGGGTTTTTCTATTTCCGCGCACCCTTCCGGGGCGGTTCGACGCTCTTCGTGCGGGGCATACGGGAAGCCGCTACCGGCAACGAATGGTTTTACTTTGAAATCCCGCTGGATAAAAAAGAGGTAAGCGCAGCGCCGGTGCGGAGCGGACAGCCGTAGCGGCAGTCAGGTAGTCTTCAGGGTGCGGTAGAGGGTGCGGTAGAAAGACTGGGCGAGAGAAGGGGCTGGAGGCGGGAGCGGCCAGCCGGGATCGCGCCGCGGACGAAGCAGGGGATGCAGACAGGGGCTAACTGGGACCGCGCCGCGGGCAAAGAGGGGGGATGCAGACGGGGGCGCCCAACCTGATTTCCGTCGATGAAGGAGCCTTGCCTCTGAACCGGTTTTATTGGTGGGAGCGTGAGCGGGCCAACCGGCCGTTCCTCACCCAGCCGCTTCACGGAAGCGTGCGCGAGTGGACCTGGGCGCAGGCGGGCGATGAAGTACGCCGCATAGCCGCCTACTTGAAAGCGCGGAACTGGGAACCGGGAACCCACATCGCGATCCTGTCGAAGAACTGCGCCTGGTGGATCATGGCCGATCTCGCCATCTGGATGGCGGGACACGTTACCGTGCCGGTGTACGCCTCCTTTCGCGCCGCGACGGTGCGCGAAATTCTCGAGCACAGCGAGAGCAAAGCCTGCTTCGTCGGCCTCACCGACGAGAGGTCTCTGCCCGGTATCCCCGCCGGCGTTGAGCGCATACGGTTTCCGACTTTCCCGGACGGACCCGGCCTGGGCTGGGAAGACATCCTCGCAACGACCAGCCCGCTTGAGGGCGAACCCGCGCGTCCAGCCGCCGATCTCGCTACCATCTTCTACACTTCCGGAACATCCGGCGCGCCGAAAGGCGTCATGCACAACTTCGCGGCGCTGGCGTTCCTTGCCCAAGCCCTTGCCCGCCGGCTCCCGAGCTCCGGAGAACACCGGGCAATTTCTTACTTGCCGCTCGGGCACGTTTTCGAGCGCGGCGCCCTGGAGATACCGGCCCTGGTGCTGGGCTGGCACATCTTCTTCAGCGAGGGCGTTGAAACCTTCCTCGGCGATCTGCGCCGCGCCCGCCCCACCGTTTTCCTCGCCGTGCCGCGGGTCCTGATGAAGCTGCGCGAAGGCGTTCTGGCGAGGATTTCGGAACGGAAGCTGGGGTGGCTGTTCCATGTGCCGCTCGCCGGCCGCCTGGTGCGGAAACGGGTGCTGCGCGAGCTTGGCTTGGACGCGGTCGAGGTAGCCGCCTGCGGAGGCGCCGCGCTGGAGCCGGGCATCCTCCTCTGGTATCGCAAGCTTGGCCTGAATCTGCTGGAGGGGTTTGGCCTGACCGAAGGCATGATCACTCACCTTTCCAAGCCCGGTTCCCTGCGTCCCGGCTACATCGGGACTGCGCTGGACGGCGTCGAAGCGAAGCGCGCCCCAAACGGCGAGTTTCTCCTAAAGAGCCCCATGAACATGCTCGGCTACTACAAGGATCCGCAAGGCACGCGGGATGCCTTCACGCCGGACGGATTCCTGCGCACAGGGGACCTCATAGAGATGGCGCCGGACGGCCAGGTCAGAATCATTGGCCGGATCAAGGAGCAGTTCAAGACCAGCAAAGGCGAGTACGTTACCCCCGCGCCGATCGAGGCGAAACTGCTGGCGCACAACGACGTGGAGTCCTGCTGCCTGATGGGCGCCGGACAGCCGCATCCGTTCGCCGTGGTTGTGCTTCAGGCCGAAGCGCGCCGCCGCAGCGCCGACCCGGCCGCCCGCAAGGCGCTTGAGGATTCGCTGCTAGCGACGCTCGACGAGGTGAACGCGCAGCTCGAACACCACGAACGCCTGGCATTCCTCGTCATTGCCGAAAGCCCGTGGACGGTCGCCAACGGTCTGCTCACCCCAACGATGAAGCTCCGCCGCGCCGCCCTCGAAGCCCTCTACGCGCCGCACGTCGACGAATGGAGGGCCCGCAATCAGCGCATCATTTGGCAGAAAGAGGAGCAGCCCGGCGCAGGGTCGCCGCGCTCCCCGTTTGGGCGGCAATCCTGAGGCCGAAGGTGAGGGCGCTCGCCTGCAATTCGGCCCAGTCCGCGGGCGAGAGCAGCCGCAAGAGCGTATGCCAAGCCTTGGGCCAGTGCGCCAGGACGTACCGCATGAGTACCGAGTCCAGTTGAACCGGAGCGCCTGCGACGTCCTCCATCACACCATCCAGCGTGAAGGCGGCTTTCCGGAAGATCGCCAGCGGGGCCGGGAAGCGGATTCCTGCCCGCGCGACAGCATCCAGAAGCCTGAGCGCGTCGATTGCGCCGGGCAAGCGGTGAAGCGGCAGTTCGCTCAGGAATTTGGAGATCACCGTCCGTGCGGCCAAAGCATCGCCGGAATCCGCCGGCCCGCGGAGGCAGAGCCTGTCGATCGCGCTCCAAATTCCGCCGGCGTCGCGCAGCGCCGTCATCAGCAGCAGGCGCGCGATCTGCCGGAGCTGCTCGCGGCTCAGCCGTTCGGTGAGCGCCCAGTCGAGAATGACGATTTCGTCTTTTGCGGCGTCATAAAGCAGGTTGCCAGCGTGCGGGTCGCCGTGAAACGGGACCGGTACCACTTGGGCGAACGCGGGCGCCGCCAGCAGCGCTTCGGCGAGCCGCCCGGCGATCCGGGCGCGGGAAGCGGGGGCCCCGGCAACCTGGGTGATCTTGACCCCGTTTTCGTGCCTGAGGGCGGTGATGCGGGCCGTCGACAGCGGCCCGATCAGCCGCGGGATCCGGATTCCGGGCAGGCGGCCGTAAAGCGGCGCCACGGCCGCCAGGCAGCGCTGTTCGCGCGGAAAATCGACCTCGTGCTCGAGCAGCGCGCGGATCGAGGTCAGTGTCTCGGCCAGAGCGGCGAGCCGGGCCCGGTCCCGGGCATGCCTCTGCGCAAGAAAACCGGCGAGCTCCTGGAGGATTCGCATGTCCTCGGCGTAGCAGGCCGGGATGTACGGTTTCAAAACCTTAAAAACGCCCCTTTCCCGGCGGCCGTGCGGCGGCTCGATCCAGGTGAAGCCCACCACGGCGCTGACGCTGGCCTCCGAATGAATTTTCGAATCGAGCCTGACGGAATACTGCTCGAACCGCGGCCACAGTTCGCGCAGGATGATGGCGCGAATCTCTTCGAGGGTCACGTCCGAAATGGCGTCTTCAAGCTGGGAGAGAGCGTGGCGGAAGCGGCGGTCGAAGTGCCTGTTGCGCGCCAGCACCTGGCCGATTTTTTGAAGCCCCGGAATTCTGGCGATCAGACGCAGCAGGCGAAGCTCCGCAGGCAGACCGGGCGGAGCTTCGATCTGCTCCACCACCTTGGGCGCCAGCCGCTCCGCGGACAGCCGGGAGACATAGAATTCGATCGCGTCGCGGACCAGCGGCTGCCAGTCCCGGTACGCCGGCGGCACGAGTTGTTCGACGGGGACCAGCCGCGTGATCCAGCGGCCGAGTTCGGTTCGCCAGACCTTCCCGCCGCTCCCCTCGAGCGCGGTCCTCACGGCCGCGATCCGTTCGGCAGAGGTCCTGTAGCGCGATAGGAAGGCGGCCAGTGCGTGCTCCAATTGTCCGGGCGAAAACATCCCCGGAGCGCCGTTCTCGCGCAGCGCTTTCCGGCGGTTAGCCACGGCGCGCCTCCCTGCCCATAAAGGCGCGGCAGCCAGCCGGAACCGGGCACGCACCTGGCCGCCTGCCAAACCGAAGGCCCAAGTCCGGGTTGCCTACCGGGCCGGTTCCGGACCGCCGCCGCCCGATGCCGCCATGGTCCGCGTTGGCCCTCGGCCCTTTTCGGACCTGCGCGCCGCGCCTGGACTTTCGGCCTTCGGACGGACGCGCTGCTGCTCGGTCTTCTTCTCCTCTTCTCCGGCTTCGACGTGTTCTTCGGCTTCGGCGGGCTGGGAAATGGGCCTGAACGCGAGATCGAGCAGCGATTTCTGGGCCGTGGTGAAATTCTGCACGCTTTCCCGGGCCAGGACGGCCAAAGATGTGCGCAGCGCGGGCCTGGCGCGTACCCGCTCGCTCGCCTCGACGGTTTCCATCGCCAGCTTCAGCAGCGCCCGCTGCGCGTCGATGAACTTCTCCACGCCTTCCCGCGCGAGCTGGTTCAGAATCGCGGAACGCTCCTGCGGTGAGGCTTTGGTTTCTTGCTCCTGGGTCGCAATGCTCACCTGCTCGGCAACCTGATCCAGAAAAATCTTCTGCGTCTCAACGAAGGACTCGAATGTCTGGCGGGTCATCCTCGAGAGCCGGGCGCCAGTTATGAGCGGTTTGGATTCCTTGTACGCCTCAACGGCTTCCCGGGTTTGCCCCATCATCATGTCCAGCAGGTTCTTCTGCATTTCGGTGAGCGTTCCCACGCTGCGGGGAATCAGATCGACGAGAGCCGCCAGGCCCGGGCGCAAACTTAGCGCCTGCTTCAGTGCGTCCGTGAAAACCGCGCTCTCATCGGCCGCCAGATCCAGCAGTATCTTGCCGGCATCAGCGAAGCCTTTCAGGACGTCGCTGGCGGTTTCCATTGTCGAGGCAGCCGGCCGGACGGTCATGCGCTCGCGCAACATACCCTCGATGAGGGCCACCTCTTGAGCGGTCAGGTCGGAGATGATTTGCATGGCTTCGGCCAGGGTTTCGCCGCCCTGCCGGGTCCAATAAGGAAGAACGCCCCTCGTAGTAGAGGCCCGCCCCGTAGCTGCCGCACTCATATATGCCTCCTCTTTACCTTGCGGAAGAACTGCGCTATACTGCGTTGCAGTATAACCCGAGTATAGGGCCGGGGCGGCTATCAGTCAAGGATTAGTTTAAGATTTTTTAAGCGTTTCTCGGTAAAAGCATGAGCACGCACAAGATCGTCATCAAAAAGTACAGCGACCGGCGCCTGTACGATACCGCGAACCGCCGCTACGTCAATCTCGACGACATCGCGCGCATGATTCGCGAGGGCATCGACGTGGAAGTGGTGGATGCCTCAACCGGCAAGGACCTCACCCGTCTGGTGCTGACGCAGATCATCGTCGACGACAGCCGCGACGGCGAGTGCGCATTGCCGTTGAAGCTCCTGCGCCAGCTCGTGATTGCCTCGGACCGCGCCACACACGACTTCCTCTCCTGGTATCTCGAAACGGCGCTCGAGCTCTACAAGAATGCGGGGGCGGCTTTCCGCATGCTGGAGGCGAGGTCGGCGGTTTCCAACCCCATGGAGTATCTCCGCCGCCTGGTCGCGCCCGACCGCGACAGCGGGGAAATCGAAGAGCTCCGGCGCCAGGTTCGCGAACTGGAAGCGCGCCTGGAGGCCTTTGAACGGCGCAGTGCGGCACGCAAGCCGTAGGTGATTGCGTCAGCGGTCGGAAAGCCGGTCGTAAAGGTGTAGGTCGTTCGTCGTGCCGAGGGACGTATTGTACCGGCTCACCAGCCCCAGCGCCTCTCTCAGGTCTTCCTGGAACTCGTGAAGGGCCTTGAGCTGCTGGGCCAGCGCCGGAACGCTCCGATCACCCGCGCGCCAGAACTTCTGGAATCCGCGATCCACCAGCGCGGCGATCTCCCCGTTCACAACCCATCCCCAGCGCTCCACGCGGGGGCCGCCGGCGACAATCGCCGCGCACCCTCCGCGGCTCACCTTCACGCGGCCATCGGGCAGCGGCTCGATTTCAAAGCCCGCTTCGCGTACCGCTTCCGTCCAGTCGCGGGCGCCATTGGTTGCCGGCTGCTGTCTGCGGAAAAACATTGCTTCCATTATAAAGAGATGTATGGCTTTCATCCTGTCGCTTGACGAAGGCACCACGAGTGCGCGCGCGGCGCTCTATGACGAGCAGGGCCGGAGGGTCGCCATGGAGTCCTGCCCGATTCCCTCGCAGTATCCGCAGCCGGGCTGGGTCGAGCAGGATGCGGTCGAGATCTGGAACGCGCAGAAGACTGCCGCGTGCCGCGTCCTGGAGCGCGGCGGCGCCGCCGCCTCGGACATCCGCGCGGTGGGCATTACGAATCAGCGCGAGACCACCATCGTGTGGGAGCGCTCCACCGGGCGGCCGGTCGCGCCCGCCATTGTCTGGCAATGCCGCCGCACCGCCGATTACTGCGCGGAGCTCGCCGCATCGCCCGCGGCCGCTGTGATCGAGCGCAAGACGGGCCTCGTCATCGACGCCTACTTTTCCGCCAGCAAGATCCGTTGGATTCTCGACCACGTGCCCGATGGCCAGGCGCGCGCCCGCGACGGCGAACTTCTCTTCGGCAACGTGGATAGCTGGCTCGTGTGGAACCTTACCGGCGGCGCGGTCCACTCCACCGATCCATCCAACGCTTCGCGGACCATGCTCATGGATCTCGCCACGGGCGATTGGGACCCGGAACTGCTCGCCATCTTCGACGTACCGCGCGCCATGCTTCCCCGGATCTCGCCGTCCAGCGCCATCATCGGCGAGTGCGGCGCGGGTGTGTTTGGCGCGGCCGCGCCGATCGCAGGAATTGCCGGGGACCAGCAGGCGGCGATGGTGGGACAGGCGTGCTTCCGTCCGGGGCTGTCGAAGAACACCTACGGCACGGGCTGCTTCGCGCTGCTTCATACCGGCGGCCGCGTGCCCGCATCGAAGAACCGCCTGGTGGCGACGCGCGCGGCGTCGGCTTCGGGACAGGCCGAATTCGCCATTGAGGGCAGCGTCTTCATTGCCGGCGCGGTGGTGCAATGGCTCCGCGACCAGTTGGGTCTGATTGCAACGGCTGCTGAATCGGAAGCGCTCGCGGCATCAGTGCCCGACACCGGGGGCGTGTACGTTGTGCCTGCCTTCGTCGGCCTCGGCGCGCCGCACTGGGATTCCGGCGCGCGCGGCATCATTACCGGCCTCACGCGAGCAAGCGGGCGCGCTCACATCGTCCGGGCCGCCCTGGAAAGCATCTGTTACCAGACGCGCGAGCTGATCGAAGCCATGGAGGCCGATTCCGGCGAGCGTGTCGCGGAGCTGCGCGTAGACGGCGGCGCCGCGAGCAACAATTTCTTGATGCAATTCCAGGCCGATATTCTCGGCTGCCGCATCGTGCGCCCGGTGGATACGGAAACCACGGCTCTCGGCGCAGCCTATCTCGCGGGACTCGCGACCGGTTTCTGGAAGAGCGTCGAGGAGGTGGAGAGCTTCTGGCAAGTGGAGCGCGCCTTCGAGCCCGCGATGGACGCCGCCACCCGCGACCGCCTGTTCGAAGGCTGGAAATCCGCCGTCTCCCGCTGCCGGTCGTAGGGGTGTGTCGGAAAACGGCCTCATTCATACACTCAGGCTATTGCAGAGCTATATGGGCTCGTGGGCTCTGGCTGGTCGGGAACGGCCTCTTTGATACACTCAACCACCGCTCGAGCACGGCCTGCCACAGAGCTCTGGCTGGTCGGGAACGGCCTCTTTGATACACTCCTCGGAGAGAACAATTCCAACTGCGCCGGCGCTCTGGCTGGTCGGGAACGGCCTCTTTGATACACTCTGGTGGTTCCGCGATATATCCGACGCAGCGCTCTGGCTGGTCGGGAACGGCCTCTTTGATACACTCACCATGCACACAGCCCCCGAGGACCAACACGCTCTGGCTGGTCGGGAACGGCCTCTTTGATACACTCTCGTCTATGAGGGGGCCGAAATTCCTGTGCTCTGGCTGGTCGGGAACGGCCTCTTTGATACACTCCTCGACCAAGCGGAAATGGTATGCATGCGGCTCTGGCTGGTCGGGAACGGCCTCTTTGATACACTCGAACTCGTAGTAACCAGGCAGCCATTCCAGCTCTGGCTGGTCGGGAACGGCCTCTTTGATACACTCAGGGCTCATGGGGGAAGGCGCGGCCCGCACGCTCTGGCTGGTCGGGAACGGCCTCTTTGATACACTCCGTACGCCTGGTTCATAAGCGTTGCGCTCCGCTCTGGCTGGTCGGGAACGGCCTCTTTGATACACTCGCGGCGTTCTTTCACCCCCCGCCCACCCTGGCTCTGGCTGGTCGGGAACGGCCTCTTTGATACACTCCGGTGTGGTAGTACGTCGCGATCCACCGCTGCTCTGGCTGGTCGGGAACGGCCTCTTTGATACACTCCGCTTCTCGATGGAGCCGGGCGCTATCCGGCTCTGGCTGGTCGGGAACGGCCTCTTTGATACACTCCGGCGTTCTTTCACCCCCCGCCCACCCCTGGGCTCTGGCTGGTCGGGAACGGCCTCTTTGATACACTCGGAGACGGATGCGGAGACATTCTCTAAGGGCTCTGGCTGGTCGGGAACGGCCTCTTTGATACACTCCTTGATGCGCTCGACTGGCACCAGTTCTTGGCTCTGGCTGGTCGGGAACGGCCTCTTTGATACACTCAACAAGAAGGGTGAGGAGGTCACAAGCACAGCTCTGGCTGGTCGGGAACGGCCTCTTTGATACACTCCGACGTGGACAAGCGCATGAAACAGTATCAGCTCTGGCTGGTCGGGAACGGCCTCTTTGATACACTCATCATCCGCTGTTGCTCCTCGGGCGACATCGCTCTGGCTGGTCGGGAACGGCCTCTTTGATACACTCGCCATTACAAGGACATGTCGCGGGCCGAAGGCTCTGGCTGGTCGGGAACGGCCTCTTTGATACACTCGCAGCTAGTAGGAGATGACTGATCAGAAGCGCTCTGGCTGGTCGGGAACGGCCTCTTTGATACACTCGTTGGCAGGTTGGGGAGTTTCCGAGCTTGCGCTCTGGCTGGTCGGGAACGGCCTCTTTGATACACTCTCAGATTTCCGTCAATCGCAGCGCCTGACCGCTCTGGCTGGTCGGGAACGGCCTCTTTGATACACTCATCGCGCGGCGCGTCTGAATCGGCTGCGCAGCTCTGGCTGGTCGGGAACGGCCTCTTTGATACACTCCGCGCTGCGCCGGCGTGCTGAGTGGCATTCGCTCTGGCTGGTCGGG